>Ga0310691_10000382_pt1 | contig 86940 bp, 121 predicted proteins | sample 176DNAGHGlowgp2_FD_203887 | JGI IMG/M metagenome (GOLD analysis project Ga0310691, IMG submission 203887) | Sheep rumen microbial communities from Palmerston North, Manawatu-Wanganui, New Zealand - 1766 DNA GHGlow gp2 (v2) (version 2) | ecosystem: Host-associated > Mammals > Digestive system >...
TTCAGAAAGATTTATAATTTTGAATATAAAGAGAATGATATGTCTGTAAAGATATTACTTCCTGCACCTGCATACTTGAATATGACTAATACACAGCAGTTAATAGATAATGCAAAGAGCCTTACAACTGCTTTATCTGATATGAGACTTGCTACTGAAGAAGATGAAAAAGTTAAACAGAATTTTACTATGTTGTTCATGCAACAGCAGTTGGGCACATACATTGACTTCAGTATGGTTGATGATATTATTATGCAGGCTAGACTTATGGCTAATGCAGATAAGGATGACCCTGACTTAGCTGATGATGGAACAGATTATTAATTTTTGTCAGTATTAACTATTATATAATATAGAAATTTGGGAATATCTTTAACTTATGCCTTTCTTTATACCTTGAAATAAGTATAGAAAGGAGATATATGATGAGAAACACAGTCCTTCGATATCTCCTATTAATAGATGAAACTTTATAAAATATAAGTATATTAAATTTAATTATCTGACTCTTATTTTTGGAGTAAACTGGCACAGATTATTTAGTAGAACATATTTTATATTGTCTATTAATTAGCAGATTTCCGTTAGATCAGATAAAAATATTTAATATATTTTTCGTGTTGAAGCTGATATTTATATGAATAAAATGAAGCTAAAATATTTTAAGGTCTAGGAGATTAGAAATAATCTCCTAGATATTTTTTGATTTATATTTATCAATTTATTATATCTAGATTGTGGGAGGAGATTATATCCATGGGAAATTTATCTTTTAAAGAATTACGTGTTGCTATATCTAAATCATGTACAGCGGTACAGACAGAAGACATATCAGATAGATATGCATTCACACTTGATGCTATTAAGCTGGAAAACATACTTAAACAGAAGAAGTCGCCGTTACATGTAATGGCTTTTAATAAAGTTTTAGAGTCTAGAGTTCCTTCAGTAAAGGATGTACAGTTAATCACAGAGTATATGAGATTACCTGAAGAAATAGACAATACATTTAATGGAAAAGTTCAGGTTTGTGAATTTATGATTTTCTGTAAGCAGAACATTCAAGGACCTGTTGAAATAAATAACGAAGCAGGAGAAATAATTTCAGATAAAGATTTATTTAATTTCTGTAATAATGCAGAAGAATTAAATGAAGAGATTATCTATGGAATTATTAAGAATCTTCCTGTATATAAAATATTAATAACCAGAGAGTTTGATTATAATTCGGATATGTTTGAATATAAGATTTATATCAGATCAAACTATGAAATGGTTACATATTACAAAGCTCTTACAGATCAGAGATCTGCAACTGCAGTAGAACCTAAAGACGAACAGTAAAATAATGCCAATGGGATTCTATATCCCATTGGCTTTTAATTCATAAACCTAATTAATTTGCAATTTATATAGTTTCCCAAATGATTTGTATCCGCAGTCATCATATACCTAGCATTATCATCAATCACTTTATCCGAATAAGTATCCACATATTTCCAAAAACCCTTATATTTACGATTAAAGCAATCAATATTATTCATAAAAAACCAGTATTTAATTTCCGCTCCAGTATAAATCTTCCCATCATTTATTATACTAGATTTATCCGATAAATTATTATCGTCCTTAATCATTCTATAATCATAGTCAGGGTCTATATCAGTACACATATATGCATGAAGACCATCACTATGTTTAATCTCAGCCCCTTCTAATTCTCCTGTATTATAGTATTTAACAAATAATACTCTAAATACTTTACCATAGAATCCACTGAAATAGTAATTTCCTTTTTCATATTTATCACGTTTCCCCAAACTATAGGGGATAACATGTTTACTTTTAACAATTTCTTCTAACTTTTTGTTTCCGTAAGATATCGTTTTATACATATTCAATTTCCCCCATATATATTACGAATTACTATAAAGTTAGCCTTAAACACCAGAGTGTTAAATATTATTATTTAAACTCATTATAATAGTATAAAAAATAACATTTTAAAGAAAAATATTACAAACAAATAAGTAAAAAATATATGAAAAATGAGAAATAATGTTACCTTTCTTTTTAATTCTCCTTTTAATTGTATTTTTCTGTCATTTTTGCGATTCTTATAGGACTATTAATACTACTTATTCCTTCCATGTATTATATTTTCTTGTAAGAATGCTACGTTCCTCTATTTATTTTGTGTCGAATAATAAGGACTAGGATAGTTGTATCCTAGTCCTTATTATTGTCTTTTCCATAAACCATGTCATAAGGTTTCATCAATATACAATCTTCAGCATTTCCTAGCATAAAGATATCTACTTTATTTTCTTCTCTAAGGTATACACATACTCTTTTTACAAATTCTTTACCATCTACCCAATCTACAATAAATATTTTAGTCATATTTACTATAGCCATCTTATTCTGATACATGGTAACAAATTTTTCTTTATCTAAAATATTAGAAGTTAGTATTCTATCATTTAATGCTTTAATAGGAGATATTAATCCCATTTTACGTCCTAGTATATCGGATAATGAATAAAATGTAAGAATCTGTGTACTATAAGATGTGTCACAACCTATATAGGAGAGATTACAGTTTTGATGTAGATTTACTTTACTATATGCTGGGTCTTGATCTATAAATACATTTATAGGTATATTATACAGCATCTGATTCTTTAGTATATGAATTCTACAATATACATTAAACGGTAAACTGAATTCTATTTTATGTTGTTTAGAGTCTTTATCTGTATGAACCCCTATACATTTAATATCATCACAGTCTTTACCTACCGATATTGCTTTAAATGAACTATAATACTGTTTATCATCTGCTATATCTAATAATAACTCAGATAATCTTTCCTCATTACTTTTAGCCTGTTTATTAAGATTAATAGTATCATGTATTGGACTATTAAGAAATTCTAAATCCATATCTCTATTATCACCAAAGATAAATGAATTCTTTATGAGATATGTATCATCTTTATCATCAGAGAGGTAAAAGAAGAATTCTACCCCATCTAATGAATCATTACGCTCATCTAATATATTAAATCCAACAAAAGCAAAGTCTTTTACTTTGAATTCTCCATCATTAATAGCATCTTCATTGACTTTTACATCAACATTTATTGCCATAATTCTAACTCCTCTAATTTCTTTTGTTCAGTATCATCTGAATCTATATAAAAATATGCTTCTGTGCCAAGAACAAACTTCCTAGTTCCAGATTCTTCATCAACTACCATGACTACTATTTGTGCTTCTGTGCCATTCTCATCTGCCCTAATTATATAACCTTTTTCCTTAGCTCTATATACTTTGTCTAAGAAATCCTGATTATGCCTAGGAGTTTCATCACTAGAGCGTTCAGAAGGCTGAATAATAGTATCACCATGGTCTAAGTTAACTAAATCTTTGAAATATTCTACATAAGCAGTTTTACCAATCCATTCATCATTGGATACATGAACTATCCACATTTTCTCTGAATTATATTCTTCATTAAATTCGGGCCAGTTACTAGCCATAGGTAAAAATGCCTCATCAAATCCTTTATATCTAGAATATCTATATCTTGGATATATTTTATACTTAAGTAACTCTCTAGTATCTGCTACTATAATATTAAATAGAGTATCTACTAAAATAGCAACATAAGGCTCACCCATATCAAATCTTAATACTCTAGTATAATTCTCATAAGGACCTTTATGCCCATCAAACTCTGGATGCTTCTTTTTAGATACAGGTAATCTAAAATTAACTGTTAGAGTATTCTCATCTCTATAAGGCACAAATAATAATTTGTCTATAAAATCAGGATTCTGTGCAGGATAATTATCATGACTTAGTAATGACTGATCTTTCCATATATAGTCTCCTGTATAATGTAATAAGTTCTGAAGCATTAAAACCATAATTATTACTCTCCTTGATTATTAAGGTTAAGTGTCAGTGTGTAAATATTAATATTTCTATTATATTTCTTCTTAAATAAAGTATATTTATATAAGAGTCTGTTATAATCTGCTTCATAAACACGAACTGATAATCTATCAGCTTTGTTTAACTTGAAAAATGATTTATCAACTGTTGTAAATGTTCTGCTATGACGTAATGAAGAATCTACGAAATATTTCATACCACCATCTGTAGGTCTATATTTAGATAAAGTTTCAAATTGTTTATCATCTAAACAATCTTCATCCACAAATACTGGTTGACCAGCACAATATGTAATAATCTTTATCTTTTCAACCATATCACTAAATAGATCGGGTCTATCTATTATAGTATTGTCAATAGAAAATGAACCAGGGTTTTCATCGTTTCTCCAGAAGCAACATATTAAATCTACTGGATAATGCTCTGGTAATTCTACCTCATACATTATACACCAATTTTCGATAAAATAAAGGGTACGGTTAAAAACCATACCCATTAAGTCATCTGCAGACATTGAAGCAAAGTTAAATATGAGTGATCTAAGATAATTAGCATCATCTCCTACAATATTCATATATATTCCTTTCTAATTATTCGGTCTTTTATTATAAAATCTGAATGGATTAATAGCTCCGCCAGTAACATTAACAAACGGCTGAATAATCTTATCGTTAGTTACACCTACAAATGGACAAGATATATATTGGCCATTTGTATATTGATATGCATCTATTAGATAATTATATCCAATATCACAAGTACATTGTGTCATATAGAACTCTTGTAAATCTTGTACCATTTCAGATACATTTGCAAGATGTAACCATCTATTCGCAAATACTATAATATTATCACATACAAGATTCTCTACAAATTCTCCACCACGCTCATACTTTTCATTTGCATATCTATTCTCATTTTCATAGACTTTATTCTCAATCTCTATCTTACCAATCTGAGTATTAGGAGCAATATTATTCTCCAAATCTATAGAAGGATAAAGACTTTTATAATCATAGTCTTGTCCTGTGTCTGCAATATTCACAGGTTTTCCATCTATTTTCAATTTTGAATAATCACTCAGATGTAAAGGATCACCTACTAATGCTCCTGCAAACTTATCCGGCTTCTCATTCCATTTATTGACATTATTTCCGATTATATAACCAAGTTTATCCCATTCTTTATTCATTCTATTTATAAGATAAACTGTTTGTCTATGAATCTTCTTATATGAAGTATTATTCATTAATGCTTTTGCAAAGATATATTCCATATCATTACATTTAAACTCAATACAATACTGAACAATAACGTCGAAGATATTATATAATACAAATGTCTTAAAGTCTAACCAAGGAAGCATAGCAATATCTTTAGTAATATGAGAATAATCTAACTTATGAACTCCAGCAATCATAGTTCCGATATCATCCAATTTGAATGATGTAAAACTACCTATCTTTGCTTTACGTCTGGAACAGAACTGTATCATCTGGTCAATCCATACTGTATTACCCGATATAACTGTATAATCTCCTCTTTCTGCAAATTCTGAGAGATTCTTATTATCTACATAATTATATACCTGTCTCATTGTCCACGATTGATCGCACATGATATCAACAGGGTCATATCCTAATACTTTAATTCTCGCTATTATATATTCCAAGTCGAATCCAGAACTATTCCAACCCATGATAAAATCATTATCATCTCTATGGACATCACCAAAGAATGTACTAAGTAATTCAATCTCACTATCAAAGAATCTAATATTTACAGTAAACTCTTTCATATTATATCTAGTAAACTGTTTATATCCACCAATATTTTCTTCAATGAAGTTCATTATATCAGAATGACTAAATATATTGAAGCTATATTCATTCTCAAATTCTTCGATTAATTTATTCTTATCATTCCTTAATAGATATGAGTTAATTGTATGAGTTTTACCATTTAGATAACCCACACAGTTTATAGGACATTCACCCATTTCGGTGAAGTCTCCAGCCATATATCTGGTATCAACTTCGATATCGAAGAATGATTTACTTAATCTATGAATATTATTTGTGAATCTATTACCAAATTCTTTTCTATAATAATCTTCTATATTTACATCAGATGCAAATACCTGTGGTAATGTATGAAGCTTCTGATTCTCACTATAATTACCACTCTGAAGATTGCTATTATAAAAATCTATATTACCAGTTCTTTCTGCTATAGACTTCAATAACTGAGAATATTTACAGACAACTGGTTCTACTTTTTCCTTCTCTATGAATAACTGATTATATCCAGGGTCAGGTTCTTTCATAATATAATAAGTAAAGTTTGGCTCATATATTATCTCATGATGCTTCTTACCTGTACTATTATCAGAATAAACAATCGCTAAATAATCTTTAACTCTATTACCTTCACTATCTTTAGTAGGTCTTTGATAAAAGACATTATGTACTGTCAAATCTGCGCCATCTTGATATTGATCTAACATGCTTTGCCTCCTTATATATTTTATGTGTCGAGTTATATAGATGTGATAGGTATATTAAATTGTCAAAAAGAAAAGGGGAAAACCCCTTTTCTCTTTTTATAAATGCCGTTTACGAACGACATTTATCTTCCCAATCACGCTCTTCCATACCATGACATTCGGTTACATTACCATCTTCATCTACATGAATATGATCATGTTCATCCCAATTGCTGTCTTTGGCATTGTAGATTTCTGTACCGTTTCCATGGACATCAATCTTAGAGTCATATTCACCATCTTCTGAAGTTAAATGATATAACTCACAGTCCGTAGTGTAATTAACCTCTACACCATTCTCATCGATTTCTGTGTCATACTTGCACATAGTACTAATCCTCCTTTGTGATTGAATTATTTATTTAAACACCCGCTTTCATCGAATATGTCTTGATGAAAGTAGTGTCTAAACCACCTGCAAAATTGCACATCCAACGTGCTCTATTAATACATTCAGGATAATTAATCATAATCTTAAGTTCATGCTCTCCAAAGTCAAAGTGTGATACAAGATGGTACAGATTTGCATTATCCATAGGCTGCATCTTCTCAGCAGCTTGAACTAATTCATTAGAGTAGTCCATCTCTTTAAGATATTTACCAAGTTCTGATAAATCTTCCATATTAATATCCTCCTATTCTGAATACATAGTGATAGCACCTATAAGGCCACCTGCCATAAGTGCAAAGAAACCAATTATTATAGCCCACTTACTAATGGTAAAGAATACCAATGAACCTCCCATACAAAAATATATGGCAAATGTGATGAGTGCTGTTAATACACAAACACTCATAAATCCTAATAATAACCCTACTGATAAATCTCTAATACTTAATGTTTCTTTCTTCATAATAATACCTCCAAATAATAATTATTATTCTTCCTTCAATAATACTTCGCTTACATACTTATCATATAATTCAAGCATCTCATTGCAGCCATCTCTAATATCAGGTGCAATCTCATTAAATTCTCTAAATCTAATATCTCTTTCTTCAAAAGTTCCATCTTCAATATTATTACCATATTTCTGAATCCAGTCAATCATCTTATCCTGATTCTGTTCAATCTTATCTAAGAACGATAACCCTACAGTATTCTCGATGTATGTTCCAAATCCATTACATAATTCATAATCAATTATAGGACTTGTCTCTTTCAATAATTTTACTACCTTGCCATAGTTTACTCTAAATTTAAAGTATTCTTCAATTTGCATAAAGTTGGGATTTTCCATATTTTTATCTCCTTTCGCTATTTAATTATAAGAGTCTCAATAATCTTGAGTTCATTTATTATATTCAGTTGTATTTCTTTGATCCTATTTTCAAATAGGCATTTAACCTTCTTATCATCTAAATCAAACGTAAACACATTATGTTTACCTGTCAGTGTATTTAATCCTTCATATCGAATATTTACACCAGATTTAATGCCTAATTCTTCAGCAGGAACCTTAATGAAGTAATATCCACTACAATATTTATAATTAGTTGTGGATAAATGTTTTAATTCACCATCTTCTATATAGTATCTATAAAGTGGTTTATTATCTTCCATATATTTAATCTCCTTTCGTTTAATGGAAATATTGTTTGCTTATTACCTATATAATATATAATTGAAATTTTGAACTTTTACTAATTTGTAAAACTTTAAGAAAATTACATTCTATTAATAATCTATGATTATAGGAGGATATATTACAATGGGCGAAAATGCTAAGTACGATCAGGGAAAGAATAGATTAGATTTAGTCTTCCCTTCAATTATAGAAGAGATTGGATTTATTAGAACTTATGGTGTTCAGAAGTATAAAGACCCTGATAACTGGAAAAGAATAGATAATGCTAAACAGAGATATACAGCTGCAGCTATGAGACATTTTGAAGCATGGAGAAAAGGTGAGAAACTTGATTCTGAATCAGGTCTAAGACATCTTGCACATTGTGCGACAAATATCATGTTTTTGTTGGAGATTGAACGTGAAGAAGAAGCTACAGAAGCAACTGTAGTAGATGTTATGCCTGACCCAGATGCTCCTGCTAGTAACCCTGAAGAAGAAAAATTTGTAGAATTATTAAAGGATTATGATTTAGTCGCCAAACTTAGTGCAGCTATAGAGAAGAAGAAAGCAGAAGCTACAGAGACCGCTAAAGAAGAAAATAAGGAGAAAAATAATGTCTGAATATTCAATGAATTCGCTTAATTTTGGCTATGATTTTGTTAATCCCGTTATACCAGGATCAACTAATACACCACAGCCTGTTACTACACCTCAGCAATTACCTTCATATCAGATAAATACTACTTTAGCTAATGCTTCTGATCCTGTTATAGAAGGACCTAAGAAATCTATCTTTACTGTAAGACCTGATGAGGTTAAACCTACTAAGGGAGCTATATTACCTGCTCCTGATGCACCTCAGATGCCAACTACAAGAAGAAAAAAGAAAGAGAATGAAACAGATACTACTGCTATTGTTAGAGCAGGTGATAGTAATCTTCCTGCAAATAATAACAAAGAGTTATCTACAATGTATAATTATGCTCAGACTACAGCACTCTTAGGTAATACTCTATCTCAAGCAGATGAATTAGCTAATGATTTAATGTCTGAGTTTGATAATATTAAAAACAGTAGAACTCTTAAGAATAAGTATATGATTCTTACTAACTTATCTCAGTCTATGAGTCAGTTATTGAATACAAAAGCTACTATTCTTAGAGAGATTAATAGTAGTATTACTAAAGCTACTGAACTTGATTACAAGAAAGAAAAGGATAGACTTGCTGCTGAAGGTGCAGCTAATGATGATAAGTATATCATGGATCTCTATAGCAGTTTCATTAATAATCCTGCAAATGGTGTTAATGGAAGTCCTGCTACATTAGCTCCTACTCCTATAGCAAATACTGTAGCTTCATCTGCTAACTTAGGTGGAATTATTAGATCGCCTTTAGCTGGTTCTAATCCTCCTCCTGCTGGTCAGCCTGTTGATGTAGGATACTTGAATTACTTAAGTAGAATTACACCTCAACAGAATAGTATGATTATGGAGAGTGATCCTAACTGTAAGATTTGTGTAGTATATGACGTACAAACAGGAAACAAATTCTTCAGTGCAATGAATATGGCAACAGGTATGACTGTACCTAATGTAGATTTACCTTCCGATAGATTTATTCAGGACTTAACAATAGACCTTCAGAATAATGTAGCAAAGAATGCTAATCTTCATATGGTTTATCCTCTTGTCGTAATCAATAATGATTCAAATATAGCACAGAATTACTAAAAAATAAAAGCCAGAGAGTATTATACTCTCTGGCTTAGTAATAGATTATCACCACGATAACACAATAGTAATATGAATAAAGCTTTAGAGAAGATTTAAATATTACTTTGCTTTAGTTATAACATGGAGTTTGATTAATCTATATAAGATATAATCATGAGATATATGTTTCTGATAAATAGTGGGGCTATTTATACAGAATTTTATCAATTATCCAGGACATAATCCTATAGATAAGTCGATTGTCGATATGATAACGGTAGCATACGAACATCCAAAATCGGACTTCGATGTACTCTCTAATCAAAGATGATAATCTTTTCATAGATATCACATCCTTTGCATGATTATTTCTTCTCAGCTTTATTCATATTTATAATATATAATTGAAATATTGAACTTTAACTAAGAAAAAATAAAAGCCAGAGAGTATAATACTCTCTGGCTTAGTAATAGATTATCACTGTATTAACAATGAAATAATATGAATAAAGTTATAGAGAAGATTTAATATTATTCATTTAGGTTATATACAGCTTTTGATTAATCTATAAAGATATAATCATAAAAATATATACTAACTAATAACGTGGTGGTTATTTAGTAAGCTTCATAAGAAGCCAATACAATATTTTATGTATTGGCTTCTCATTGTGTATAAGATGGCGGTATATCAATATACCAATTTGGATATCAATATAACTCTTAATCAAAGAAATAATTCTTTTCATAAGATGTATCACCACCTTTATGATTATATTTCTTCTCAACTTTATTCATATCTATAATATATAATTGAAATATTGAACTTTAACTAAAAAATAAAAGGTCTGTAGAGTATTATACTCTACAGACTTTCTTTTAGCATTTAAATCCACCAGTCATTTGAACCGAAGTCACAGTATTATTAGGTTTCTTCAAACCTTTAATAGGAGCATTAGTAACAGAGGTAACCTTAGTCACTTTACATCTCTCTAACTCTGCTTTCTTATCTTTAAGCATGTCCTGAGCGATAAGTAACTGTTCTCCTCTGTATACTCCAGCAGCAATCTTTGATTCTAATTCTTTGATTTCTCTTTTGAGTTTATCAGCATTAGGCATTGGAATATTCCTCCTTTATCTTATCAAATAACATATCTAAATCAATAGATATATTCTTTAAACCTTCAAAGGCATTTATCTTAATGTCATAAAAACCATCGTCCATTAAATTTCCAATTTTTACAGTATGAATTATTTCATACTTTTCCTTAAGTTTATCATTGGATATCATATTCTTGATGATTTCTTTACCGCTAACAAAGTTAATCATAAGAAAGTTCTTACAACCTACGTAAGGGCTATAATAATCTTCATCTACAAGATAATCTGCTATATACTTTGGATATTTACTACTGATATATGTATTAATATCTCTATACATCTCTGCTTGTATAGCTAATTTATTATCAACTTCATCAATATGATCTGGATAAACCTGAATTACATCTATAAGACTCTCTAAAGGAAAATGATAATGATCATCAGAATTAATCACTCTTAAATCGTAAATATCATAAAATTTAGTAAATTGGAGATTAGATATAGCTTCCATTATATCACCATTACATATATCAGACATATTACGGATTAATAATAATATCTTCATAATTCTCCTCCTTATCTATTAAAGAAATTCTTTCCTGATTTACCTTTCGCTTTACCCCAATCATCATCGTCATAACTATTATATCTATCTATATTTCCATTTCCATTCATATCTACTATCCCTACATCATAAGGCATAGTCTTTATATAATTCGCCATATTTGCTCCGGCATTATATAAATCTGTATTAGCTATGAAATAATAGAATGATATAAAAGTATCTATAGTCATATCGACAAATCTATCCTTAGAATTAACTAGCATTCTAATTCCTTCTTTGTCTGTACCATCTTCATATCTCACTACTATAGGAGCAAAAGCAAGAAACATATAATCACTTAACTTAAACTCCTGTATATCCCATTTACCTTTAATTTGTAGTTTGTTATTTTCATCAAAGAAAAATATTCTACTACTACCTACAAACCAAGGCATTATCTTATTATCGATAAGCATCTTTAAAAGCCATACATCATTTGCTCTAAGGATAACACTATTTCTAAAATCCTTAATATCATTAATCATGAAATATGGTCTCAAATCTCTCTTAATAGAATAACTATTCTTATTAAGATTAGACGATGTATAATGAAACTCTGAATGAAAGTTTCTAATACCTTTATCATTAGTCTTTCTATTTAACTGCATACAAATAGAAAGAGTTATATCATTCGAAAAGTATAAAATAGTATCAGATATTTTATCAAAATCTGTAAATACTATATCTCCCATAAATCCCAGCTTCCTTTCGTTTTATATATCTACATACCAGCTTCTCTCATTCCTATTAAAGCATCTAACAAAGCCTGGTACTCATTTAATAATACAAATAATTCCTTCGGTGGATCTTTATCATTATCTGTATATTCAAATATTTTTTCTGTAATATCTTCAATCGCTACCGAAGCTCTAATCATATCTTCATTGATTAAATCTCTCATGATAGTGCACTTTACACCACTTGTGTTCATATTTATATAACTCCTTAATCAAGAGTTTAAAAGAATCTCTGAGGTATTAAACCTCAGAGAATACTTTCTTACTTAATACTGATGTAGTAAACGCTGTTGCAATAGAATCACAGTGATTCCTAAATGTCTTTAAAATATACATGTTTGTTTCATTCTCAAACTGGTCATAGTTATAAATGACACATCTAAACATCTCTGTGACTTTGTTATACTTTACAGTATAAGCTTCTTCCGAACCTGGTTTAATATTATCAGCAGACACTTCTTTAATATGTCTAACGACTCTGTTATTAATATTAACGAATACTGTGTGCTTATAAATAACCTTAGATTCATTTCCCATTTTACATTTCCTCCCAAAACACTGATTACTTGAATGTTGGGGTGGTTGTAAAATATCTTATAATTTATAAATGTCTATAGGATTCAAACTAAAGTACTGGTCATTGATTAATTGAATAGCATTGTTATCCTCTAAATCAATGAATGATAACTCTAATGGTTCAGATGAATCATTGTATATAATATCTTGATATAAAACATCTAATGCTTTATATCTACTCTCTACTAATTGAAGAGGTAATCCTGTAATAAGAGATTCATCTGCACTAGTAAGCATATCTGGTGTGACTGTTATATCAGAGCCATTAGTAATAGAATTGATTATCTTGTTAGCCTTTGTAAAATTCACCAAAGCAGTGATTCCTCTATCAGGAAAACGATTTAGTGCTGCTAAGAGCACGTAATTACGGCTAGATATGCACACAGTAGATTCATTTAAGACGAATTCATCTTTTTCCTGACAAATCATACGCCAAAAGCTAATTTGATGCTGAAAATGCGATTTTGGACATATTATCTCTGATATGTCTTCTCCCATAGCTTTCTTTGGTCTGATGTAAGCTACATCATCCAATATAGTTGTAAGTTGTATAGGATAGCTATCTGCTGATATAATAATACTAGGAACATCTCTTCCATAAGATTTCTCTTTCTTAATAATATTATAGATAGCGACAGATGATTCAAATTCAGATTTAATAAAATATATCTGAGGAAGATATGGACACATGATTTCTAATAACTGAATATTCTGTTCTACCATATCGTAGATAAGTTTATTATTTATCTTTTCTTTAAATATCTTATTATATCCAGCTACAAACTTACTATTTATTTCTGGAATATTATATGAAGATACTAGGAATATATTTGTCTGTACTCCTAACTTCTTGAAGTAAGTTCTATAATGACCGCACATATTTATCAATGTAGAAGTAAATACTGTATAGTCAGTTATATTAGTTACATAATGCCTGGAGAATATAGACTTATATATTCCATAGATATCTATGAATAAATCAATCTTAGTTGCAGATGATCCAGCAAATGCGTATTGAATCAGTTGATCCATTCTAGTATATTTGATGAAGTATCTAGTCATAAACATTTCTACCGGTATCGAAGCAGATTCATTATTCTTCATCTTCATCACTTTCCTTATTATCTTCTTCTGAGTAAGAAAGGAGCATATCTCTCATGTCGAAGTATTCACCAGAACTTGTATCTATATCATCATCTTTTTCAAGATTAGTAACAGACTCTTTAAAATCATCTCTCTTTATAAGAGATTTTAATACAAGCTTAGTTCTACCATAACCTTTATCGGTCATAACTTCAACTAACTGGTTAGGTCCTTCTTCTGTCATGAATACAACACCTTTGTTTGCTCGTTCTGTTCCGTCCTTATCAATAAGCCATCTTCTTATCTCAAGACGTGCTTTAGCAGGATCAGGTTCATCTCCTTCTTTAATCCATTGCACGTAACGCAATGCTGTATATTGGTTACCCTTCTCTTCTACAATTTCATTTGTTCTATCTAAAAATATAAATGGTTTTATAGGTCTGTCATCAGATTTATTAAACATTATAATCACCTCATAATTAGAAAAAAATGATGTGCTGGACTCCTGCCCAGCACATCATATTGTTTACATCAGACAAATTATCTGATAATGGAAAGTCCCTGATTGGTATTGAGACCGAACTGCTTAGCTAATCTATCAACTTCGCTACTGCTTACTCTCTCGATAGCAAGAAGGTAGTTGTTAGTAGCTGTAGGGCCAACGAATGAGAATGAAGGGATGGATCTGATTACTCTTACACCATATACCCACTCGTCATTGTCATTTCCATAAATAACCTCTGCAATCTTAGCAGGATCAAGATACTTAACCTGTGTAAACTGCTGAGGAATTGTGAAGTTCGAATCAGCAACTTCAGACACCAGCTTTGCCCAGTTTACTTTACGAACATTGTCTTTTGTTGAGAAGAAATCATTGAATACGAAATCTTCAAGTCCCTGTCCCTGTTCTGTAAGATAATATCTATCTCCATTGATGAGACGGTTACTATAAGATCTTGTGGATCTTAAAGTAGAGTTAACTGCAGAAGCAGTTGTGTCTTCCTTGCTGCATGCAAAAGGAAGTCCCTTTTCTTCTACTCTGTGGTTGAAGAAAAGGTCGATTGCAGGACGATTGCTACCAGGAACAAAATCGAACATACAACCTTCATAGTCGGAATAAATGTTACTGAACAAAGCAGAAACGCGCTCACAGAGTTCAGTTGAAGTTACATACTCAGCATCCATGATTCTCTTCATGTCTTCATGCTCTGTTACGAGATCTGAAATTTTGAACTTCACTGTCTTGGCAGCGTCTTCGTTGATGTTTGACATAATTATGTCCTCCTTATAAATAAAAAATATTCTTCGAATAATTTTCGATTTGTTCCAGCAAGAGAATCATTAAGCTGGGATAGATTCTCTTACTGGATATGACTTTATTAAATATGACTGTGAATAATACTTAATTCAGTCATACAAATCTCCAATCATTCACTTATATAATATATAATCAAAATTATTTTTGATTACTATATTTGTTGTAAAATTGAATTCTTAATTTATCGATTGCTGAGAGTTTATTCTCTTCTTCGATTAAATCAGATTCTCTATGTTCTCCATCAAGAATATATGAGATAATATATGTAATATTAGTTGTATCTCTGAGTAAGACATAGTTGGTATTATTGAACTCAGCTAAGTCTATATCTACATCATACTTCATGATAATACATTTGTCCTGGATGTTTAATCTAAATGTCTTAGCTATGAATGCTCTTAATTCAGCATTAGCATAAGATACTTCAAGACCATTTTCATCTTTAATATCTGTATAGTCAGATATATCGAAATCTACAGCAGATACATTTCTCATAGTATCCATATCTGTCTGTACATTATTCTCAATAAGTAGGGTCTTTAAATCTCTACACCATCCATCATGAGATATTCTGTTATCTTTAGCAGATACATAATTAGGATCAATAGTCTTCATATGAATCTGATATAATTTCTCTAATACTTTATCATATAAAGTAGTATCAATCATCTCTAATACATCATTTATGGTATCTGTTAAATAGAAGTGTACCATTGTAAAATTAAACACCTCATCACAAGCAGCCATCATATAATAAGGAATTTCAACAGGACAATTCTCTCTAGAACAACATACTCCCGCTAACTCTTTTGTGTCACCACTAATGATACCATAGAAGAAGTCATTTACAGACTGCCTACAAATAGCATACGGCTCATTGATATTGAGTTTGATATCTACCAATCTATATAATGAGAAGATGACATCATAATTCATTAATGTTTTAATCTTATCATCCTGCATACCTACTTTAGCTACAGTAACAAAACCAGTAGGTTCAAGAGGAGTATAACCAGATAACTCTTCAATACCGATTACCTTCTCTTCATTAGTATCACAATTCTTAATCTTTACTTTATTATCGTCTTTTATAATTTTAATAACTCTGACTAAATCAACCTCTTCTGAATCTTCTTTATTCTTAAAGAACTTATATCCTAAATATTTTGATAATTTCTGTTCTTCTGTAAAAGTTTTCTTATTAGATGTAAAATAATGTGTAGTGGCCATAAAAGAACACCTCTCCTATATATTTATATTGTATATAAATGTGAATGATATTGTAAAAATGCAAAATTATACCCAAGGAATACTAAGATTCCTCAGGCATAATTTGATTTTTAGGAATTTATGTGATTAATTTTATGTTATACTGTTTGTAAACCATCATACTTGAAATCATAATTAGCAAGTCTATCTGCATAATACTTAGCAAAACCTTTGAGATTATGTAAATCAGGTTCACCTGCTTCTGCAATTAGATTCTTATATAAGTCAAAATCAGAAGATAACTTATCTAAATATTCTTCAGCAAGTTTCTCATCATTCTCTTTCATATAAGTTGCTAATCCTCTATTCTCATATAATAATACTTTAATAGAATCTATATCAGAATAAGAGCATTCCATCAACTCTTTATGATTTCTATAGCATAATTCCTTGATATTCTCAGGGTTAATCTCTATTAGCTTGCTATCAGGATTCATATATGCTCTCACTTCTCTAAGAATAGAATTAATTTCTTCATTATCTGTGCAAACTTCCAAGAATGATTCCATTACTTTTGTATTCTTAGTATTGGATTTCATATTTTCCATAGTCGTAGCACATAATTTATCATAATCAAGAGCATCTACAATGAACTTAATCTTCTTGTCTATTTCCTTTTGCTTATAATTAGGAATTTTTCCTTCAAATAAAGCATAGATATTTATAGCATTCTCATCTGTCTTAGATAAATCACCAGGTGTAACTAAGTTAGATGCTTTATTAGTGATATCTATTCCAGCAAGTTTAAGAATATAGTCTACAAACTGGCTACAAACCATTTGCATAGACTGATCATCTTTCTGAATATTAAATGCTATATTAAAATAGTTCATCTTATCATACTTAGTATTAGCCTGATTTTTCTCATAGAATGCTAATTCTTCTTTAACCTTCTTCTTAATGTCTTTATCTACAAAGAAGCATAATACCAATAAGTCATTGATATTGAGACTTGAATATAAATCAAGAGATTCTATACGGAATCCGCCTTGTTTATTATTCTCATTCAACTCTTTAGCACTAAATGTATAAATCTTATCAAGCTTACTATTAAGAGCAATACCAGCATGTGACCAATATGATTTAGTCCATTTCTTAATAATCTTTCCTAAAAGATTATTAGATGAAGTAAAGGTTAAGAATAATGGTTCTAGCCTACTCTTATCCCCAGTAATACCAGCACCTTCTATCAATTGTTCTGTAGATAATGCTGTTGCAGGGGCTTCATCTCCAGGCACTTCATAATCAGTTAAATCGATAATATTAGTTTGCATATTATCATTATACCAATCGGTCTGTCTTTCTTTAGCATCCTTTACAGACTTACCATTAATTCTTCGATAAGGAAACCAACCTAACTGAAGTATAGAATCTTCTAATTCTTTCTTCTTTTTCTTATCAGAAGTAGACTCTAATTGATTCTGAAAATTCTCTATAAGAGTATAATATTTCTTAGGCTCACTTATATTGATATAATCTGATACTGTAATCTTCTTATCAGGGAATAAGCTACAATACTCTGTATATGTAAGTAATGGAACCATCTGAGGAATATCATTTGAATAATCAAATTTGGTGTTCTCTAATGATATTCTTTCATCACTACCTTCTAAGATATTCTCAATATTGATAAAAGCATTCTCTATTAAATCATAATCATATTCTGATTTAACACCATCCTCAGCATCAGATGAAACTGATAAACTTTTTACCTTCTTATATGCTTCATCTACAGTTACACCCCATATTTTAAGAGAGAAACTATTAGAAATATTTTTAGCAAATTGAGGTAACTGTTGATATCTCTGATAAGCCACATCTACTGAAAAAGGTTGACAATCTACTACAGGAATAATAACCACATTAATAGGATCATTATTCATAGCTATTCTAGTCTGCTCCATTTTTTGATTTAATAAAGTCATAGATAAATCATTATCTATAAATGTAGCTGCTTCATTTATCGTAGTAAGTTTAGCTTTCTGCTTTTCATATAACTGGATATTGGTTATTCCATATCTAGCTAAACAGAGATCATTAGATACTCTCTTCTGATCATCTGTCAAGAGATTCCATTTATTAAAGTCTATCTCTAAATCATTTAAATTATCACAAATATCCAAAACATTATCTGTAGTCATATCTACTCTCCTTTTGTGATATTATTAGTTACATACTCTACTAATCTTTGTTGCATATGAGATTCATCTTCATATTCTATAGCAGAATCTTCAAATATAATTTGATTATTAAGCATTAATCTATGCCCAAATACAGCTTCATATAAATCTGATTCAGATACTTCTTTATTTAAATTAGCTTCACAGAATTCTTTTACAGATTCTTTACAATTATCTACAAAATATGTATTATATTTACACTCTTTGAGATAATCTTTCTTTACCTTCTTAAGTTGTCCATCTACTATAGTGTATAATGTATCAAACTTAGGCGAATCAGATACTCCTAAACTTGAATTTGGAAGAAATGCAGTATTTCTCATATGATTTACAATATATACACCACTATCACTAGCAGACATAGGAGGCAAAGCACCTGCTAATGCCCCAGCCATATTTTCATTCACATGAATTACCCTCTTTCCATCATACTCTTTAAGACTCATCTTCAAATCAGCAAATACAGCCATTAACTGACTAAAGTCTTTATTAGTTAATCTAATATAGTTATAGTTTGTCTCCTCTATAACGTATTTCTCTTTAGCTAACTTCTTCTTTCTATTCTCGTACATTTCTGGATTAGTATTAGGATTATTACCACCATCCTTAACTTCTATAATTAGATTATAAGGAATATAATAGATATCAGTAATGTAATAATGAAGTTTGCCTTCAAACTCATATTGAAGAACAGGTCCAGGAACCATAATATCTTCAGACTTAATCTCTAATACTTTATCCATAAATTCAAGTGTAGCCTTTTCATAAGAACCTACATAAGTAAACTCTTTACCATCAGACCACTTATACTTACCTGCTATCTTTCTAGCAGCAAGCATCTTCTGTAATCCTTCTTTTGTTGCTGTAGGACGATTAGAGCCTTTCTTATCACCCATATCTTTATCCATCTTTTTAGCCCATGCTTCATGACATTCTTTCTTATTGCAGAGAAGATTATATCTTCCTTTCTTCTCATCCCAGTCACAAGGTTCTTTACAAACTCTACAAGGTTTCTTCCAATTTAAAGGATGCTTATTTACTATATGAAATGTAACCTGAAGAGGTGTCATTCCTTCGGGAATCTCACTTAAATGCTTGGAAGAAATATGGTTTACTAATTTATCTTTTGTATCCCTTGCATTACAATAAATGCAATTATACTTCTTGTCATAGGTCATAATACTTAACCTCCTTAACTCATTATTAATGTGTTCGGGGTTATTAGAACTCTTATATAAATAACATATTGTATATTTTTACAGTGAAAACTTTAATATAATTCTAGTGGAGGATTATTTATGGCTATTAAAGAAAAAGAATACTGTATGGCTGTCGATAGCTTTAAAAAACCTGTAGTTTTTGAGCATGAACAAGCTATAGCAGTATTATTAACGAGATTAATCTTACTTAATCCTGGTTCAGATCCTCTACATCCTGATATGGGTGTTGGAATAACCAATTATCGATTCTTACTTGGTAAAGTTGAAGAACTTGAACAAAGAGTTCATGACCAAGTACAAACGTATTTACAATGTTTCAGTAGCCCTGAAGTAAAGATAGTAGTTACTGAAGATAAACTTTGTAATATTGAAATTAAAATTGATGAAGTCTTATATGTATATGACTCATCAGAAGCACCTGTTCCAATTACATTGGAAAGTGTAAAATAGATATATAATATTTAGGAGGGAAGATTAATGCCTAGTATCAACGATTTAAAGAATGATGGCAATGCTAAACAGCCTTTTATTCCTAGTATAAGCCAGGAAGCAGAAGGTACATCTACAAATTTAAATGATATCAAAAATGACGGCTCTGTTGGATTAGTACAGGGTGAATCAGTTTATTCCAGTGAGATAGCTCCTGTAAAAAAGAAAGTTATGTCTATGACATCAGGTAAAGTACAGAGACAGAAGGCTGATTTAACTCAGTTACCTGAAGGTGAAACACCTGGTGTAGATTTGAAAGAATCTCTTGAAAAAGAGATATTAGGTCCTGGTGGAGTATTTGATGAATATCTTGCAGATATGACCACTAAGGCTAAAGAAGATATCGATATTATGGAAGCTGAACAAGAGCTTAATGAAGCTTCTAAGACAGCTGACGAATCTAAAGAAGAAAAACCTAAGACAGAAGCAGAGTTAGAATTAGAAGAACTTGAAAAAGAGTATGAAGATGCTCCTGTTACTAAGGAATATAAGACTATCGATGTATTCGCTAACGATACAACCAATGAGGTAAATGAAATGGAAAATGAAGAAGTAGTTCTTAATGAAGTAGAAGAAAAGGCTGTAGAAGTTACAGAATCTGTGGATGATGAACCTATTGCAGTTGAAGAGCCTGTAGATGAAATCGAAATTGAAAGAACTATAACAGTCAATGTAGAAACTCCTGATATTTCTGATAATGATGAAGATGAATTAGAAGTAGATGATTCAGATTCTGATGCTATTGATGAAGCTGAAGCTAATCGTTATGTAGAAATTATCAGAGCAGAAGTATCTAAGAGAATTAAACCTGTATCTAAGAAAATGGATATTTCTAGCTTTAAGATTGCTTCTAAGCCTAGTATGTCCAATAATATTATTACCCCTAAGGAAGTTCCTATTGCTAAATGGGCATTACCTGCTACAGGAATTACCTTCCAGGTTAAAGAATTTACTGGTGCTAGTATAGAGAAGGTTAGAACTGCGATTACTAATAACCAGATGAATACAGTTCTTCAGATTATATATGATCATATAGTATCACCTAAACCTGCTTCTATGGAAGCATGGGCTAAGTCTATCGCATTTGATGACTTTGATCATTTATTCTTCGGTGTATATATTGCATCATTTGCTGATAGCAACTTTATTCAGATGACATGTGATAATAAGGAATGTAAAGATAAGGTATTTGTAACTGACAATATTCCTATGATGGAGATGGTTAAGTTCAAAGATACTGATGTAGAGAAGAAGTTTAAGATATTATTATCATCAGATGCAACCAACTCTAATGGTTTAACAGCATCAGAAGTAGTTCCTATTTCTGAGAACTTTGCAATTGGATTTGTTATGCCTTCTATCTACGCTGTACAGATAGAGAATAGTTATATAGATGCAGACTTCAGAACTAAATATGATACTGCATCTGCTATTACTCCTTATATCGATAATATTTATTATATTGATAAAGAGAAGCAGGAATTAGTTCCTGTAGGATATAAGGAATATCCTAATAACAAGGCTAAGTCTGTTAAATCAAGAATTATCAGATATGATAAAGTACTTCAGACTCTTAGTATGGATGAGATTAACCTTATCAGAGCATATATTGTTAAGATTATGGAAGAATCTCAGGATATTACATACCAGATTCCTGCAGCAACTTGTCCTCACTGTGGAAAAGAGTTAGCAGCGACTAGTGCTACTGCAAGTCAGATTTTGTTCAGCAGAAATCAACTTTCTCTATTGGTGAATACGTAATGTTTTTAAAGGCGATAGCTGATTTTGTTAAACGAACTACAATAGCAGAATTAGATAATATGCCATATCGTTATCTCAATGCACTCTATCACGAGTTATACTTGAAGAATGAATATGACAAAACACATCCTGAAGAAGCTAAAGCAGAGGCTATGGGTGAGGCATTATCTGAATTAGGATAACTTATTGTTGGATGATTGATGATTTTAATTAACACCAATATCATTATGATTCTTTATTCGTAAATTTAAAATAATAAAAATAAGTCTAGGGATATTATATCTCTAGACTTTATTCTTTGTCTATTTTTATTACATATTATACACAATTATAAAAAATATATGGAGGAACTTTTTATATGAATAAGTGTAAGAAATGTGGATATTCATTTGTAGCAGATAATGATATTGTATGTTGTAGCTTATGTGAAGTTAATAATAACAATATTTCTTATGAATACAAAATCGTAGATGAACCTATTTGTGATAATAAGTATTCGGAGAATAATGATTTGATAAAAGAGATTAATGATAGATTTGATCTAGGGGCATGTATAGAATGTGATAATTTTGTAAAGTATGCTTCTGTTGAATCTGGTACGGTTACTACATATTGTAAAATGACTGAACAAGTTATGATACCTAAAGCTGCTTATGGTACATGTCTAAAATTTACTAGAAAAAATATGGAGTAGGATATAATTATCCTACTCCTATTATTTTTTATTTAAATATAATCCTATATATCTGGTAATATTTTACTAATTTCACATTTTATTAATTATTAATAATTAGGCATAAAAATCTCCATTTACAATAGAATATAAATAATTATAGGAGGTAATCCTCATGGATAGAGTGCAGTTCATGAGATGTATAGAAGAATCTAATGTAACTCATGCAGATATACTATCAAAGTTTTTTGATCAGTATATGATTCTCTATAATCTCATTGAAAAGATAGATAGGATAATATTCTTAAGCTCTGATAATAATAATGTGGTCTTCCAGTTATGCTGTTCAGATGAGAATGTATTACCACCAATCATTGATAGAATACAATCCCAATCAATGGTTATGATATATAATAAAACATTCACTGTTCAATATAGTAATATTACAGCGAATACAATAGATATAAGTATAACTTTAATGTAGATAATAAGAGAGTAGGAGTATTATACTCCTACTCTTTTATTTCTTTTTTGACAAATAAAACGATTTTTAGATAAACTTCTATCTTTTTCACATCTTTATAATTATCCTATAGAAAGGAGAAGTGAATTTTGGGAAAAGTATTAACGACTAAGTATTTCGATACTAATAATAGTATCGTTAATTCTAGTGCTACATTTTTAAATAATAGCTTTTATAGTTACAATGATAAAAAGGGCCTTTCGGTGTCGTACTTTAATATCGCAGATTATTCTTCGAGCCTGGACCCTGCTTCTAAATTAGCATATACGGATTTAGGTAAAGACTCTCCTATAAGATTTAATCTTATTAAAGGAATGTATCTCTATCAGTTTAATAAAGCTGAATTAAACTTTGATAATGGTGAATATGGTCTAGAATCCAGTGCTATTACAGGAGATTCATATATACTTCCGAATACTATTGTACCTAGAGATGGAGATTTCTTTGAAGTAGATCATATTAAAGATTCTACTTGGTTATTTAAAGTAGTTGATGTACAGAGAGATACTCTTGAAGATGGTTCTAATATGTATAAGATATCTTGGATATTGGATAGAACTACTAATAGAGAAATTTTAGGTAATGTAGTAAAAATATTTAGATATATTGATACTATAGAAGGAACTAATGCTAAAGCTGTAGTAGAAGAAGAGAAGTATGATATTGCTAAACAGTTAGATGATTTAACAGTATCATTTATCCAATACTTCAAAGATTTATTCTATAGCAAAGCAGTACAGACATTTATCTATAAATGGTACAATGAGTATAATATGTATGATCCTTTTGCTATAGAGTTTATCATAAGAAATAAATTACTTAATGTACAGGATGGATATACTTATGTAGATCATAAGATGAATCCACCTAGAACATTTTCTATTGATTATGATAAGACTATTTATAGAGCATTTGAGGATAGAGATATAAAGAAATTATGTTGTACTCAGAAACAATCTCAGGCAGACTTTATAGATGATATCACATCTGTATTTAGTACTAGATTTGAGATGTATTGGTCTTTGAATTATAAAGTTATAGCAGAGGAAAATGGTCCTCTTAATCCTAGAGGAATTATCCAGATAATGGATGAAGACTTTGAAGAGAGAATATTAAAGAATGATAAATATGATTGTAAATGTCCTTATGCTTATAGAAATATAATTATTAAATATTTCAATAATGAGGGTATTACATCAAAAGATGTAGAGAATATAGATAAGATAGACCTTAATTCTGTTAAGGATATCTTCTACGATTGTCTATATCTAATATTCTGTTTAGACTATTACACAAAATATCTGTTAAGTTAACATATTCATAATATTAGGAAATAACGTATTTCTTAATACATAAAGACGTAAAAATCTTGAAAATAACTTTTAGGAGGAAATATACATGGATATCAATTTCCAGTCAATTTTTGACACAGCAGTTGAAGAAGAAAAGGCTTTTGATACTATCTTCGGTGGAGAAGAAGACGATGAAATAATGTCTGTTGTTCTTGGCGAAGATGTTGAAGATATTGTTTTCGGTGAAGAAGCTGAAGATATGAATACTATAGATGATAAGGAATCTGTAAAAGATTTAGAGAAAGATGTAGTTGGTAAAGAAATCGAAGCTCCTAAGTGTGAGCCTAGCGAGAATGTTACACAGCCTGAAGATATTGACAGTGAGAAGGATACTCCTGGTGAGCAGATTGCTTGTCCTGTAGCAGGTGTAGCTGATGCGGTTGAGAAGAAAGAGCCTGATGAGGAGAATCTTGAAGAAGAAATCGATAAGGCTGAGAATAAAGTAGACATTGAGGAAGCTTTCCTTGCATCTATCCTTGGTGAAGACACAGAAGTTGAAATCGATTATGATACAGCTCCTGCAACTGATAATGGCGAAGCATCTGATGAAGGTGAACCTGCACCTGAGGATGAAGGATGTCATAAAGAAGGTGAAGGCTGCGAAGATGGTGAGTGTGAGAAGAAGGAAGAACCTGAAGATATCGCTCCCGATGCATCTGCAGAAGAGCCTGAAGCTCCTGTTGTTTATGATGGCGAGACAACGCCTGATGAGAATCTCGATGACACTTTCTCTGATGAAGATGATGACGACGATGATGAAGATGTCGTAGATGATAGCTGTAAGAAAGAAGGAGTTGAAGAAATCGAAGATAATCAGACTCCTGAACTCGATGACAATGCTAACGTTAATACAGATAGTAGCTTAGATGGTGAGCCTGGTCTTGAAGGTGAATCAGAGTTACCTGGTGATGTTGGTCTTGAATCAGCTAATCTTGATGATGTATTTGCTGAAGAGGCTGTTGATGGTGAAGAGAAATCTGAAAAGGTTGAAGATGAACTCATCAAAGCTGCTGAAGATGAATCTGAACTTACTGATGCTGAAGTAGAGTCATTAGTTGGTGAAGAAGAAGATGATGAATTACTTGATGCTGTTCTTGGTCAGTAATATTCATATAAAAAATATAGAAAGGTGATAAATATCATGGATGAAAGATTTCTTTATGAAGTTAGACCTCTTAGGATAATCTGTATCCCTGGACAAGAGAGATCAAAGAAACCATTCGTTGCTTTACTTACAAAACAAGAAGTAAAGACATATATGACTTATGGTCCTGTATATCGTAAGTATGCAGATCCTAATAAAGAAATGGTTAGAGTTACAGGTGAGAATCTTGATAGATTACATCATACTATGCCTGAGAATGGCAAGCCTAACAAGCCTGTATCTGATATTATTCCTATTAAAGCCGTAGAGAAGAACGAACCTGTTGTAGAAACTCCTGCTCCCGTAGTAGAAGAGAAGAAGGTTGAAGAGCCTAAGGTTATAGAGGAAGAAGAATTAAAAAAATCGAACGTGGAAGAGTCTACGACACCCCAGAATGAAGTAGAAGCTTCCACTGAAGATATAGTTACTGAAGAAGAAGTTGTTGAAGTTGTTGAAGAACCCGTTGCTCAGGAAGAGACAAATGATGGTGCTGACGACGAGGTTATTGTAGAAGACGAAGCAGTTGCTGATGAAAACATCGATGTCGATGAGACCGACGACGAACAAGTCAATACAGAAGAGACAACTGAAGAAGTTGAATCTGAAGAAGAAACAGTAGAAGATACTGTAGAAGAAGCTGAAGAAGCTACAACTGAAGAGTCCACACAGAAGAATACTCACAACAACAATAACGTACAATTCAACAGTAACAAGAAAAAGAAACATTAATCAAAAACATGATTAATTGTTCCACCCTTTACATAAGCTACTTAAAGAATGCCCCAGAGACTAGTGCAGTCTCTGGGGTGTTTTTTTTGTAAATTAAAATACATATAACTTTTAAGTAAAGAGTGGTGGTGAAGCCAAACCTCGTTCAATTTATTGAACAATATGCTCGCACCCTTAGAGCACTTAAGCAAATTGCAACAATTTGTCCCCAAAGACAAGAGAACTAACCCCCTTTTGTTTATAAGAGTTACATTATAAAACTAACGTCAAAATGCCCTTCGCTTACCACTCTTGCCTTTTTCTTTTTAGTTCTGCCATACTATTAGAAAAAATAAAAGAGGTAGGGAACTAATCCCTACCTCTTTTGCTCTGTTATTCAATTTTATTTTGTGCTACCTACAGTAGACCAATCTGACCAATCCATATTAAACCTCCTGAGGTTCTTTCTTCTTTATTTGGTAAATATTCTTATTCACCTTGAGAGCAACCTCATCAATGTTCTTATCAAATACATCCTTTGCTATATCTAATACTACAAACGATGCTGTAGTTATAGCAAACTGGATTAAGTATTTCTTCCACATAGATTATACCTCCTGGAAACTATCGGGGGCAATCTCCTCTACATTAGCCTGGTCACGCTTTGATTTTACTTTAACTTTGATAGCTCTGGCACCTTTCTCAATGCCCTTGGAAATATACTGCGCAGATATATCTGCTGCGATTACCACTGCAACTCCGATTAAAACCTTAACTACTTTGTTCATAAATTAATCCTCCTTTGATTTAATAACTTCACATTCTTCAATATACTTTACATTAGTTAAAGGTACAATAATTCTCTTATGTATATCACCTTTATTTTGGTGATATAATATGAAATTATCATTTAATTCTACTCCATCAGAATCATGAATATGTAAAGCTTCTTGGATGCGTAATGATGTACCATCAATAAACTTGATATCTACATTATTGGTATTATAAGTAAATGTCTTAAATGACTCTGCCATTATCAATCCTCCTCACATTCATCTTCATCCTCAGGACTTCCTGAGCATTCATACTTATTGGGACAAATGCTACAATCACATTCATCTGTGTATCTGCCTGTAGCATAGCAGATATCCATAGCTGTCATATCCATATTAAATAACCTCCTTAATGTAACATAAACATAGCGGTTTGTAATTCCTCAATAAACTCTACAGCTTCAGAATCATTAGATACTTTCTTCTTTAAGTTCTTAAGCATCTTTTCATCTTTTTTCATTTCGACGACTTCATTAAACGCGAATCTTAGATTAGATAAATAAATTCTTTGAGTGTTTGTTGTCTCAAAATCATCTTCTAAGAATCTTTCTAAGTCAATATGAGCATCTTTACAAACCAGTGTAAGAAACATCTTTAAGTCTTTACTCATTGGTGGCGTTTTTGATTTTCCCATATTATTAATCTCCTTTCATAATGGAATATTGTTTGTTTATACACCTATATTATATATAATTGAAATTTTGAACTTTTATTAATATTACAACTATATAATAGAAGCATAGAAGATAGAAATTAGATTAATACCTTCAAAACTTATTATTCAATAGAATAAAAGTCATTAAAAGATATTACTATCAGGCACGATAGTCTCGTTAATCTTTTCTTTAAGATATAACGATAAATAAGATGTGATGATATAAATGGTTTGGCATTTAATATCATTGTCTTTCATATATCTATGGTAATATATCACTGATATATTATGAAGAATATAATATAGACAATCTATCATTATTTAATCTCCTTTCTTAATATTTCTTCTATGCTTCTTATCTATATTATATATTATTGAAATTATATACTTTTACCATTATACAATACAACTATATAATAGAAGCATAAGAGATTAAAGAGTAGAGAATAACCAATAAACTTCGCTTGCTAATTATATATCTACACTGTAACCATTAATTACAGTCCATTAATCTTTTCTTTAAGATATAATGACAGATAATATAATACAATATAAATTACATAGAATTTAATATTGTTTTTCTTCTTATATTCATTTAAATATATCAGAGATATATTATTGCTGAGAATATAAAGATAATCAGTCATTGAAATAACTCCTTTCATTTTATTTCTCTTATGCTTCTTATCTATATTATATATTATTGAAATTCCTTACTTTTATATTTTGACATATTAATAAAAATATATAGAAAGTGAGGGAATGATTATGAAAGATGCTTTTCTATTTTTATTCAAATATTTTTGGTTATTCTCCTCATGTGTTCTAATACTCATAGGAGATATATTATTTATTTTAAGAAGTCTTCAAGATTTCCATGATACCATGAAGATATATAAACAGAATAAGGATAAGGAATACTTAAAACAACATCTAGTTGCACCAAAGATTTGTATTGGATGTAATATATTTTTGGCATTAGGTATAAGTAGTTTCTTATACTATGCTAGCATACATATGATCTGATAAAATAATGGACTAGGGATATTATATCCCTAGTCCTTATCTTTTATAAATCCATAAAGTCATTAAATAGATTACCATGTAATTCTTGCATTCTCTGCATCTCTATATCATCTTCATCTCCAAATATTTCATTAGGAAGTAATATCATAGTCCTCATACCATTCTCATTATCTGGTTCATGATATGCATTATGAATAGCTTTTCTAAATGTAGGATCAGTACCCATCATATATCTGACTTGATCGTCTTCTCTATCTCTGATTTCTTTCTCATAATCTTGATAGAGAATACCAGTTTTATTCCTATCATTTAGATACTGCATTTGAGATTGTATATCGTCATCATCTATATATTCATATACATCTACATTGACAGTTTCACCTTTGGAATCTCTTTCAATATCACCATCTACTATCTCTTCATCTTCATCTGTTTTGATAGTATTCTTCATGATATTCCAGTTTTCCATGACGTTCTTACCGTCATACCAGACATACATAGCCATGAGATATGAAAATACTTGGTCATCATGAGTATTATCAGAGTGCTCTACTTTACCGTTACGCTTCACTTGCATGCCGAGCATCTCTTCATAAAGAATAGGAGCAATAAATTTATCCTTATGATAATTTACTCTATCATATAATAACTCTATTAATCTAGCACGAACTTCTTTATTAGAATTCAATCCATATACTTTAACAAGAGCATTACGTTTACCAACCATATGACCAGTGATTACTTCTTCTATAACCTTTTCTTTAATTTCAAAGTATAGATTCTTCTTTACATTAGTCTTAACAAGTCTTTGGACAACACTTCTTCCAAAACCGTATAGTTTCATTATAGTCGCAACTCTATAATGTATGGTCAATTCCATATCACTCCCATTACAGGACGTGACCAGATCATGTGTCATTCCTATTATGCATTTAATAGGACCGGTATTTTTCTTCCTCCATAAGCTTGAGGTTCTACTCCCTCGTCAAGGGATGATCGTTGAACGTATATCTCTATGAGATATTTCGCTGCTATACCTGGGCTTGTTAATGATAACTTAGGATTTAACCTTATTATCGTCTTAATAACTTTTTTCTACTTTCGTAACTATCACGCTTATCATTACTGATTACGTTGTAGCATATTAAGCTCTAACCCATTATCATAGCAATTAACACCGTTGAAACTTACAGGTTACCCTATAAGCTGAGACATATAGAAATATATCAACTACCATTACACTGGTAGAAATCATTCCTAATCTGCTCCATTGAGCTCGATATTTACTACCGAGGTTGGCATATATTGATTCACTAGTACATATATTAAGTCTGCAAGATCATCTTGTGGTATAAAATTACAATGGAATGTGGCACAAACACGAGTTGTTCGTGAATCTACTACTGTAATTGCAGATGAATCTCGCATAGCAGCACCAGATACATCGACTCCAATAATAGGAGGGTATGTGAGGTCAATATCTTCATATACATCAAATAAGTATTGACCAACTCTACCAAACTTAAGAGTTCTAATAGGCTCTCTACAATGTGCTTTGATAATTTCAAGGTCTTCCATATTAAATGCTGCATTTTCTGTAATGGTCTCCCACTCAAGTAATACTTCTCGTCGTATCTTAGGCCAATCGTTTGCCATCTGTGTACATATTTCTGAGAACCACTCTTCTGATAATCCCAATTGTTTATATGAGAATTTGATATAGAAGAACATTGATTGTGTATTGGCTTTTCTTAATTCCTCTAATTGCTCATATGAGTAGTCGAGATATGATTCATCCCATCTACTAGACTTATTAATCAACTCTTGTGCATACTGTCCTTCCTTAGTGACAGGATCACCAGGAGTTGATGCTATGAATACTCCATAAGGAGCATTATAGCTCTTTGCTATAGAAGCAGCTTTAGAATATGCAGGAATAGCTGCAGCATATACTGTTTTATTATAAGGCATAAATGCAAACTCATCATAGAACTGTAATGGCATAGTACAACCTCTTCCCAGTTTATCTGCAGCATCTTCTGATCTAGCAGAAGGGAATGTAACTATAGTGTTATGATTTAGTGGATGCTCCATTTTCTCTACAGTATTAGGTACTTTTAATTTCTGACCATTTGCATTTGTTACAGCTTCCATTCTAAGATAATTAGGTAATGTATCTCTAATCTCTTTTAATACTTTAAGATTTTCCTTAGAACCAGAATGTGCTTTATGGATAAACATCATCTGTGAGTTGGTTGTTCCGAAGTTATATAACCATAAGTAACGAATTCTGGCTGTGGTTGTTTTACCAGACTGTCGAGGAAGTTCTACATACATACTATAATTTAGTATGAATAAAAAGTTCATCGCTAAGCCTGCTCTATCTAACTTATATCTAGCGCCTCCTGAAGCAGAACTACCCGTTTGTGGTACTCTAACAACTTCTCTTAAGAAATACCAATAATTAACTCGTATTTCATTTAATACCATTGCTTTTTGCATTACAGAAAGATTTGGATCTCTCGGGTCTACTCCTGCTAATGCAGGATTATATAAAGCTAAAAAGAAGTCATTATTTCTAACACCAATACGTTTTAGATAATAATGCATATCCATGAACGATTGGTTGGTAGTTTCACGCTGTATGTATATTTTAATAGGGGCTACTACTTGTTCTTGAACCATAAGTTTATAACCTCCTTATTTGGGTTATATCGATGTTTTAACTATAAAATACTAATACATTAGATATTATAATTAAGAATTATGCTTCAAACTTTAAAATAATAAGGAGGTATCTTATTTATGAAAGATATTGTTATTATAGGAACTATTCTTTTTGTTATTATTTTTGTGGTAGTTCTAGTTTTAGGTATTGTGAATAGAAAAAAAAGAAATAAAGCTCTAGAAGAAGCATCTAAAATAGTTAATAAGATAATGTACGATACTAAGAATGCTGTATTACCTATAATTATTGAATTTGCTTCTACTATTGTTATTGATGAATTCAGAGATGAAGGAGAGGATAATAGTAAAGTATATAATGATATAATTAATACCATTAGTGATTTTATATTTAATAAGTGTTCTAGTAAGTCTAGAGAATTAGCCGATAATTATAAAGACGATAAAATGATATTTAAATATCTCAATGAGTTATTAGATATAGATGTGATTAATGAGTTATCTCTTACTATAAAAGATGATACTCAATTAGTAGATATATTTACAGATATCTATAATAATTGCTTTACTGAAGATATAGAGAGAATAGAAGCAGAAGACGAAGAATTATCTAAAGAATTAGCTGAATATGAATCTGCTCCTCCTAAAGATGAGACGCAAGAACAGCATAATCAATCTATAGATGATTATATGGAAGCACATTTAGAAGAGAAGATTCAAGAACTTAATGATGTATATGATGAATTAGAGAAGACTATTCCTAACACTGTTCCTGTAAGAGATTTAAGTGCTTTAGCTCCTCTTATAGATGATGAGGTCATTATACCTCCTACTGATGAAGAACCTGATACATTGGTCGATGATGGAACTTTTGAAGTAGTTGAATATCTAGATAATAATATTACTGATGATACTCTAAATTCTACTGATTTAGGAGAATAAAATGAATATAATGAAGAAAAAGCCTGAAGAAAAGAAGGCTAAGACAACTACTAAATCCAAAAAAGAATCTACAAAGAAAACTACAACAAAGAAAATTTCTACCAGAAAGAAAAAAGAGCCTGTTGTAGAAGAACCTATACAACCTTATCTTTCTATAGTTATTCCTTGTTATAATTGTAGAAATTATATAGAAAGATTACTAGATTCTATCGTAAATCAAACTAAGAAGATTCCTTTAGAAGTTATTATCCAGGATGATAATTCTACAGATAACTTTATGGAATTAGTAGAACCATATAAATCTAAATTGAATATCAAATATTTTAAGAATAAGCCTAGGGAAATACATTGTCCTGCTAATACTAGATTAGATGGTATGAGTAATGCTACTGGAGAATGGATTACTTTTATTGATCATGATGATTTATTTGAATTAGATATGGTAAAAGAATTTACTCAAGCAGTAGATGAACGAAAAGAAGAGTCTCTAGTAGTAACAGAATTCAGAGATTATAATCCTGAATTAGGTTCTTATGGAAAGACATACGATAGGACTAATATTACATGGTTACATGGTAAGTTTTACAATATGAAATTCTTAAAAGATAATAATATTACCTTTAAAGAGAACCTAGAAACTAATGAAGATTTATACTTCAATATGACAGTTTTTGCTGCTATTACAGCAGTAGAAAAAACATATACTATGGTTAAATCTTATACCTATAAATGGGTATATAACGAAGATTCTATAAGTAGAAGCATGTTTAAGCAGGATGAATTCTACATAGATAAATCATATAAAGATTATATAGATGCATCTATAGAACCATGGTGGGATATATTATATACTCATCCTGAATTAGAGTCATATATTTTTAAAAGAACGTGTTATGTAATGCTGTATGCATACTTCTATTATCAATCATTATATTTCCGTAGAGGATTTAAACACCATAGAGGAAACAGAGATATATTTGAAGATTTTGTAAATACTGTTAAATTGAGATTTGGTGTTAATACGGATACAATTGTATCTATAGTTTACTCTGATGAAGCTAGATATAATGAGATAAGAAATGATTCTATGAATGGATGTAAATCGTTTATAGAGTCTGATAGTTTTTATAATTTTCTTGAGAAGTTCTAAGTAATTATAAGAAGTCATAGAGGTTTATCCTCTATGACTTTATTTTGTAAAATAATATATATAGACCTACTTTAATATAATGATTGTAGGGAGAAGATTTTATGAAAAATCGAAAACAGAAACAAAAAGAATATGAAGAAAAATATTCGATGATTCCTAACGATTATGGAGAACGTCTAGCTTGGATGGATGATAAATATAAACTAACAGATGGACTACGGGATCAGATAATGGATAGAGCATTCAATATTATCAATAATCTCGAGTTTTATGATTTTTTAATTGTTCTATATATGGTTCCTGAGGGAACACCAAGACATAGATATAGATTAATTACACCAAAGAATTATATGACTGCAGCTGTTAGTTCACCATATGTTCATGTATATCAACCAAGAGCTGGTGATGACGCAAATTATTTACATAGATTAGTTGATACTGAAGTTATACAACTTCAACAGTTTATACAAACACCTTTTGCTTGTAATATAAATGCATTCTTTCCAACTCCTAATAATTATACTAGATCGGATGTATTTATAGCAGAGATGGGATTAGATTTTCATATAAAGAAACCTGATCCTGATAATATTGAAAAGAAATTTCTAGACATGTTTAATGAGACTATTTGGTTAGATGATAATATGTGTTTCTCTGGCAGAGTAAACAAATTATATTCAATTAAACCTAGAGTAGAAATTCAAATTAGATATGCAAATTGTGCTATGAATAAGTATCAATATAATCATATAGTAAGTAGAGTAGGATATCGAGAGGATGAGCCAATTACATACTTAGATAAAAACGGTATAATGTGGAGAGGAGATAGTGTTTAAAAACAATGGAAAACAAGATTACTGTATATGATGTGCAGAAAGTTATGCTTACAGCATTTCAAGATCCGAATATTGTAGCTTCTTTTATGGAGATGCTTTATGATTACTTTAATAGTACTGCAGGTATTGCAAAGACATCTCTACAAGATCAGGCTATTACAACAAAATACATAGATATAGTTACAAAGAAGAAGGTTGATTCATTAAAAACTATATCAAATATTAAAGATTTATATGCTAGCTTTGTCATTAATGTAATTAATACAAAATCATTAGAGTTTTACCTAGGTAAAAATAATCCAGAGTATACTAAGATTAAGTGTAGTAGAGAACCAGATATTCATTACTGCGCTGCTGGAGCTGTTTCTGTATTAGATTTATCCAATGAAACTGATTCTATCTTTAGAATATATCTAATTAATTAAAAATTAATATTATACTAACAAATTAATAGTAGTATTAATATAATATATGGAGGTTAAATATAATGGCATTAGGAGATATTAGAAACAATAATAGTGGAACTAAGAGTAATAAGATGTATGAGTCTACATATTATTCTCGTATGCAGTTTAAGGGTCAGGATAAAATCAGACTTGGTTTCTCTTTTAAGAGTGGTATGCTTATAATTGATATGTCTGAAGAGAAGGACGGATTCCAGTTTGAGACATTGACATCTTGTTACTTAACTCCTACTAAGGCTTTATTGTTCTACAATCAGATTCAGAAGTTCAATGAAGATGTAGCTGCTGGTAAGTATAAGACAGATGCAGCATATGGTGTTAATACAGGTCTTGGAGAGATATCTACAGTTATTATGATTCATCTCTTAGGAAAAGATCCTGCTATTACTATTGCCAAGGTTAATGATTCAGGACAGTATGTATCTAAGTATACATATAAGTTTAATAAGGGATATCATTATGGAATTACATTAAAGAACTATGAAGACATGGGATCATATGAGAAAGAGTTCTATGATGATATTGAGTTTACGCAGTTACAGCAGACAATTAAGACATTTGCCGATAACATGAATGGCGCTGTTGCATATTCTGTACTTGATTTAGCAAGATATGATTACAGAGCTGTAATGAATAAGATGAATCCTATCTATGATAAGTTAGGAATTGAGAGACAGGGTAATGGTGGAAGTTATTCTAAGTCTGACAACAATTTCTTTAATGGTAGCGGTTCATTTAATAAGGGTGGTACATCAAACAGTACATCTTTAGATGATGTAATGAATGATTTACCTATGGAAGAGGACTAAATAAATGGCGGATTCCAAAGAGATTACCAAATTGAGTTTTTCGGAAATAAATACTCGAGGAATTCTAAATCCATTAGTTTCATTTGATTGTTTGATTGATATAGATTTTGGGCTATTAGTTTTAATAGCCCAAAATTTTTTCGATACTAGTGTCTTTTCAGCAGAGTTCTTCAAGGATAACGACAATATCGAAAATATGAAGTGGACAATATATGATAGACCACAAAAGAATCCTTTGACACTCTGCTTGAAGGACGTTAGTCTAGCAGATGATTACTATAACCAGTTTATGGATCAGTATTATGCTGATATATTAGATAGGTCAATGATTACAGATTTAGCTAATCTATTACCTAATCTAGCAACTTCAGGTGCTACATTTAGTATTTTATGTAATAATAAATTAGAGTACGAATTATTGGATAAAATTCCTATACTAAAAGATTATACTAGAGTATTATTAAGTGATATAGTAGAACCTGATAAATATCATCAATTCTTTATTAAAGATTTTGATGATAAAGGTATGCATAAATATGCTCACCTATTAAGAGATAAGAATATTTATATAGCAAGATATAAATTTAATGTAATTGAAGATATGGATAAGATTGATGAGAGATTCAAGACTTATGCTATATTAGATAATATGAGATGTAATATCACAAAATTTGATTTATATTCTAGAAGAAAGGAAGATAATTCTACAAATGAATGATATTAAAGATATAAAGAAGAACTTGGACACTGCATTAGCAACAGAGTTTCATTCTACTAAAGAAGAAAAGAAGGTTGAATTAGGTTGCTCTAAACAGTGTATGAACAATGTAGTTACAGAAGATAAGTTAAAAGAAGTTCAGGAGAATACACTTGCTGCACTTAGAGAGTTTCTCTCTAAGACTTATGGCCCTATGGGATCATATACAGCTATTATAAAGGGCGATTCTATTAGAACTATCACTTCAGACTATTCTAAAGATGGTTTAAAGGTATTAAAGAATATTATCTTTGATTTACCCTTAGAGATGTCTATGCAGGCAGAATTGTGTGATATCTGTCAGTATGTAGTTAAACAGGTAGGTGATGGTACAACATCAGCTGTTATCTTATCATCATTGATTTATTCAGAGATGCTTAAGATTAAAGATAGCAATAATATCCCTCCTAGAAAACTTGTTAAGACTTTCCAGGATGTAGTTAAGAAATGCCAGGAGATTATTGATTCTAAAAAGAGAGATATTACTTTAGATGATATTTATAAGATTTGTATGATATCCACTAATGGTAATGAGACTATATCTGAGCAGATTACATCTGTTTATAGAGATTATGGATTCAATGTAAATGTAGATGTGACTATATCTAATGATGCTGATACTAAGATTAGAATTTATGATGGTATGACAATCAATGCTGGTTATTCAGACCCTGCATATATTAATAATGTAACTGCAAGTGGTGCTGGTACAGCTGATATTCATAATCCTCATATTTATGCATTTCCTGACCCTATAGATACTCCTGAAATGATTACATATTTCGAGAAGATTATCTATGATAATATTATTACTCCTTATAAAGAGAGAGATGAGATGACACCTACCGTTATCATAACTCCTATGATTAGTAGAGACGGAAGTGGTGTCTTAACTCAGTTAGTTCAGATTATGTATGAGTATACCAGAAATAATATGAACAATCAGAAGCCTCCTATCTTGATTATCTCAGATATACATGGTACTGATGAAGCTATTGCTTTGGATATTGAGAATCTCTGTGGATGTAAGGCAATTAAGAAGTATATTAATCCCGATATCCAGAAGCATGACCAGGAGACAGGAGAAGCTCCTACATTAGAGACTATTCATAATTTTGCTGGTACAGCAGAATTAGTTGTTGCTGACAATAATAAGACAAAGTTCATCAATCCTAAAGCACTTATGGATGAGAATGATACTTCTTATGAAGCATTAAAGAACTTCCTTAGTGCTGAGATTAAGAAGGCTACAGAGAACAATGATGATATCTTAACAATCGGAAGATTAAAGAAGAGATTGAATTGTCTTGAAGCTAATATGATTGAATTCATGGTAGGCGGTATTTCTGTATCAGATAGAGATTCACTTAGAGACCTAGTTGAAGATGCTGTATTGAACTGTGCATCTGCAGCCGAGAATGGAGTTGGCAGAGCTGCAAATTTCGAAGGATTATCAGCTATTTATAAATTATACACAGAAGATGCTGAGTTTACTGATATTGAAAAGCAGATTATTATTGCTATTCTTAAGGCATACTATAAAGCAGCATATATTCTCTATGGTTCTGTAATTGAAGGGGACAAGATTGATGATATTATAGCACGTTCTATTGCTAATGATATGCCTTTCAATGTAATCGACTTATTCAATGCTACTGACTTGGAAGAGGTTAAAGCTGGTGATGATGTACTCTGTTCTATTAAGACAGATTCTGTTATCTTAGATGCTATTTCTAAGATTATAACTATGATGGTTACATCAAATCAGTGCTTATTACAGTCTACAACTATAAATACATATTAATTATACCTACAATATAATAACAGGGCTTAATTCAGATAGCCCTGTTATTATAAACTGTTTAGGAGGAAACTGTAATATGACATTAGAAGATTATATTTCTAATCCTATGGGTAAGAATAATGCTACCTTTACACCTCTTGTAAGAGAAGCTATAAAGAATAACTATAAAGCTAAGTTTGATAACGTAATGCTTCGTGAAAAAGGTAAAATGGGATATTATCTTTATAGAGATAGAGATAATAATATTTATTATGCCCATCTCAAAGTACCTTCAGAAGTTATAGAGAATTTCTACTATGATGTAGTATTTAAGTTTTATACATCATCCGATAATGATACAGCTGGTGGAACTAATTTAAAGAAATTTGATATACAGTTCTTTTCTAATGACCCTGCATTTGTATATAATCATGCCCATACTTTTATGGAAAAAGGATTATTTTTAAATGAATTAGAGTTTAAAATGTCTAAGGAAGCTATACAGAAGAAAGCTGTGGTCAAGAATCCTAATGATTCTGTAGGTTATGTAAAGTCATTATACTTTGCATATCTTTATATGGAAGAACGTGGGTTATATAAAACTATATCTTATATTTCGGCAGAGAAGTTTAATCTAATGAATATGGCATCTCAGATAATGGGAGCCGATTTAAAGATTGCTTTAAGAGAAGAAGAAGAGAAGAAACGAGACAAGAAGAAGAAACTTGTAGTTGATAAAGACTTAGCTAAGAAATTAGGTAAGTATAATTTATCAGATAAGGCAAAAAGTAGATTGGTTACAACCACAGGTAAGACTTCTACTATTAAGAAGACTTCTGCAATTAACTCCACTAAAACAACAAAACGAGTTGGTAAAAAATAATATAATAATATATTATATAATTGAAGTGGATTAAGAAAATCTACTTTAAAAAGGAGATTCGTAATGCAAACAATTATTTTTTCTAACCCGAGTCAATAGCAAATCAATAATATAAGGGAAATTGAATATTGACAAGGGGGTTTATGTGATGGAAATAATACAACCATTTATTACAACAATACCCAAAGTGGATACTTGGGTTTGTCAACCAGAAGATGTGATATTCTCATCTTCGAAGAATATTATTATTGCTCCTATAAGTGCTAGCTTGAATATATCTTCAGATAATCTGGATTATTTTGTAATTAGACCTAAGAAGTGTTATAATAGCCAGGACTTAAGAGACCATCTTTGCCAAGTATTGAATTACTTTGAGAAGTATTTTGATACTGATAAGGAATTATTTGTTTATCTAGCAAGAATCAAGTTCATGATAGATAATGTAGAAGGATACGATTACGCAAACTTCATGCATGATATGAGGACATATGTTCTAGGGGAATCTATCAAGAGAAAAGTTGTATTGATGACAGAATATAACTATAAACTTGATTTGACTTACAAGAATATTTCGGAATCATTACAATATACTAATGACCATGCTAAGATGCTTTTAGAGATTAGTATATTGATGGATTGTGCTATACCTCTGACAATCCACTTTGCTCATGTGAATAGAATTACTGAGATAGATGATTTTATCTTGGATGTATATGATATCATATTGCAGAGATTTCCTGCTGCTGATATCTTCTCTAAGTTATATACTACATCTTATAGTAACGTGTCTAAATCAGAATATAAGAATGCAATTCTATGGGCAAAACAAGATGTAAGAGGTAAAGATGTAGCAACTCATTCATTGGAGTCTGTAAACAATATCATATTAAATATTATGCCTAAGTATGCATTTGATAAGAATATAGTCGCATTAAACTATACTTCTGTAATCAAGAATACAAAGTGTCAGATAACAGATATTGAATATGAATATAGTTTCGTGCCATTATCTTCTAGTAAGAGAGATGGTGAAGATGCCACATCTGAATTCGATTGACTTATACGAGTCGAATTAAAACTCCTTTAACTGCTGGGAACTCTCTAGTAGACAATCAGCAGCCAAGACCCAATCATCAATTTTGTGGAGGGAATTATGATATTACCTACAGAAATTGATTGTATTTATAATGAATTTTGGATTTCATTAAACGAAGAAGTAGTGCAGAATATTGAAGATATTTATCTTATAAGTAATTATGGAAGATTATATAATAAAGAAACAAATCATTATCTTCCGCAAAATATGAATTATGATAAAGATAAATATATAACAATACGTTTGAGATTAAAAGATCAATCCCATGTATGTAGACAAGTTCATAGACTAGTATTAGAAAGTTTTGTTCCTATAATTAATTCAGATATGTTTGATGTCAATCATAAAGATGGCATTAAATATCATAATTGGGTATGGAATTTAGAATGGACAACACATGATGAAAATATGAAGCATGCTTCGAGAAATAAATTATTTCATTATTGTGAGAATCACCAAAATTCAAAATTGTCTAATGATGAAGTAAGTAAAATTTGTGAATTAATTATAGAAGGAAAAACACCTGCAGAAATTTCAGATATTATTAATCGACCAGATTGTAATATAAGAAAAATTGTAACTAATATTAAAGGTGGACATAGTTGGTTAGATATATCACGAAAGTATGGAATCATTGATGATTGAGTAAGGTTCAACGACTATCGAAAGCATAGTATAGAAGAAATATCTATATGAAGAAGCGAGTAGAGTAGGGCCTATTTATATAATAGGTGGGTGAGAATCCCTTAAATCGAAATGGGGAGCATTTTAAATATGGTAACAGTATTTAAGATGAAGATATAGTCTGATCTATATGGCGACATATAGCTAACATAAATGAAGTATGAAGCAGGTCTTATAAGAACTAATGAATCTTTGTATATTCAGAATAAGGTAAATTCTATAGAGACTATGAAGATTATTGAATCTCAATATGGTCCTTTTGATGAGAAGGAAATAGAATTCTATAGAGAGAACTTAAAGAATGACTCTGGTTCATTTGTAAATAACTTCCAGAAGCAGTTGATATTTAATATGTTTTATAAGTACTTTGGTGATGTAGAATCTGTATATTCTATTGAACCTGCAACAGATTATATTAAATTGATGCTAGCTGCGAAGAAAATACTATTGGATAATTATATGATAATTATGCCATATGTAATAAGCGGTAAAGCTATAAGAATTGTTCCTAGAAAGACAATTAATAAGAAAGAAGAAAAGGATTTAAAGTCTAGTCAGTATTATCCAATGCTTATAGATAAGTATCGTAACGAAAAGGTATTACAGCAGATATTATCTACATTTGCTACGGTTATAAGTAGTTCCTTCCAGGTTATTGATTATCATAATCCTGAATTACATGGTAAGACTATTGATTGTATTGCTCCGATAGTTTTGGAAGAACTACAACTTATGTGTCTCTTGTACTAATTGTTTGGTAGTAATTTTAATTATATTTATATATGAGGTAGGGTATAATTACCCTACCTCTTTATGTTTTGTTTATTATAAGGAGGTGTATTGTGAAAGAAATCATCAGTCCGTTCTCATTTTTAACTGACGAAGAGTCAGCTATAGAAATCAAAAAGATTGAAAAAGAGAAGGAGGAAATCAGAAGACGTCACGGTAATGAAAGAAAAGGGGATTTGGTTATTCCTAGTACTGCTCCTAGAAGCAGAAAACCTATTAAACAGAGTAATCCATTCCTGAATATGTGTAAGAAGACATTTGAATTCATAAGGGATAATCTAGATGTGAATGTCAATGTAGAAGGTGGTTTAAGTTCTATTGATCCTGTTGGTGTTATTCAAGATCCATTGGATAAACTTAAACCAAGAATTAAGACACAGATAAGTGCAGGACCAATTAATATAGAAGTTGATTCTGATACTGTAATGAAAAATTTGAAACGAGGAGGAGTAATAACTCACTGACTAACGAGGGGTATGTAGAAATACATGCCCCTTAAATTTTTGATATTTATTAAGGCATTCACTTATCTATAAGAATACTCTAGGAGGGTTGTGATAAATGTTTAAGAAACGAGAAAAAATAGATAAGCAAGAGGTATTTGACTCACTATTATTTTCATTTGAAAAATCGGCTGGTAATGCAGCTAGAATCACATTTAGATTAGCAGGTACAGAGAATATGAAGAGCCATCTTAAATTCTCTATAATGGTTAATGATATTATGAAGTATAAAGATAATCCTATAATATTATTTGAACCTGAATCTCATAAACCTGCTATTCCATTCTTTAAACAACAATTAGATTCAGATGGTAAAGTGGTAAGCTTTATACTTATATTAAAGGAATTCTTAGAGAATGCTAATTCATTAGTTATAGAGAGTTTGAAAGATAAAGACCATGTGTTATATCGTATCACTTCAGAGTATGATGACTTTATTACCGAATTATCATTCTATGAATCTGATATGTATCCATCTGTTTCTAAATATATTATCAATACAACAGCAGATGCTATTTATAAAAAAGCTATGAAGGGGAATAAATAATCAATGAAACATTATTTAATTACAGTAGAAGAAATTAACTCACCTGAAACTAAGAAGACTTATGTAATAAATCAATATGAGAAAGATAAAGTTGACTCAATAATAAAAGAGAGTCTAGAAAATAAAGATATAGAAGATTAGAGGAAATATATTATGGATAATAATAAGATTGATATAATTGATATCACATGTAAACAACATGAATCCAAACCGATAATAACTATAGATGTAATTTGCTCTAATGCATGTTGGTATCGTATAACAATGCGTAAAAATTCTATTCTTATGAATAGAGTAGAATTAAGTTTAGATAAATCTGATATAAGTTGGTATATTGATAAAGATCATTATGAGATATATAACCGTCAGTCACTAATTTTACCTATTCCTATCGTTATCGATGAGTGTTATCATTTTAATGATTTAATAGCAACATATTCTTTACGTAGTAGAGCGTTATTTTGTATCGATGATATATTCGAAAAATATATTCCTGAAAAATCAAACATTGCACAAATACGAGAGCTAGTATTTGATGTAATTAATCAAAATTATGATGTGTATATGTTTATGAAGAATATATATGATAATAAGTTATTAAAAGAAGATGATAACATTTCTATCAAAACGGTAGCAATTGAAACTAACGAAGATAAATCTAGTATAGAAATATATAAATTAAAAGGTGATACATTCTATAAAATATGGATACGTAGGGATAGTAATAATGCTAAATATTTAATAAGCTTTTATGAATTAAAAGATAATATATTATTTTATCCAAATATTTCAGAATGCGAAGTAGAGCATTATATAATGTTTCCTGGTCCTTTTTATATTGATGGTGAAAAACCTTTTAATCTTGATTCGGCTGGTGTACATTATATATTCGATACAAAAAAGTTAATAATATCTAATGCAAAATTATATACTACAACTTATGGCCATGATGATTATGATATTATATATTCACTAGAGAATGATGAAGAATTCCATGATTTTGCAAAGTATAATGCAGATAAAGATTTCGAGGATTCAGTAATGGATGATATTAAGAATAATGATTTTAGTAAATGGCAACAGGTACCTATAGTAGAATTTCCTGGATTTGACAGGAATTGTGATATTGATGAACCAATTAGATTAGGTGATATAGAATATACTATTGATTTCGCTGTATCTAATAGAAATGCTAGGAATTATTCACAAGAATTCATTTACAGAACATTTGGTTATCCTCTCGCTGCTGATAAAACTCTTATTGATATTAAATTTAATAAGAATGCTACAATTTTAATATGGAGTAATGGTTCTAAGACTGTTGTTAAGTGTGCTAAGTCTGATAATTATAATCCTTTAGCTGGTGTTGCTATTGCTCTTTTCAAAGAGAATATTGGTGGTGATTTTAGAGATTTTCTCAATTTTATAGATGAGAAATATGAAGAGTCTAAAGAATTTGAGAAACGTAAAGAAGCTAGAGCAGCCAAGAAGAAAGAGAAGAAGAAAAAAGCAGAGAAGGCTGTTAAACAGAAAGCTGTAGAAGATAAACTTTTACAACAGGCTGAAAATCAATATAAAAGACGTACTAGAAAATCTAGTAAATAATATCTAAAAGGAGGTGAGTTTAGTGGATTGGAATTTGTATAGACAATTCCTATTAACTAATATTCCAACTGCTAGAACTGCCTCTGGTGGAACATTCGTTACTTGTAAATGTATGGAATGTGGAGATTCTCTAAAGTCTAAGAATACACACATGTATATCAGTATTCCTCAGAATGATGATGATGTATCTTGGTACTATTGTCATAAATGTAATTGCTATGGGTGGGTTACTCATAACACATTAATCAAATGGGGATTATTTGATAAAGATATTGCTCTGGGATTATCTGAGCATATAACTAAGATAAGACTATCAGGTAAGGGTGACAGACTTTTCCGTCCGTCAGTATATCGAATTAGGCATAGTTACGTGACCCCTAATGCGAAAACAGAAGAAAAACGACAATATGTGTGTAATCGTATAGGAAGAGACCTTTCAGTGGCTGATTTGTGCAATTTGAAGATTTGTCTCAATTTGATAGACTTATTAGAAGAAAACAATATTCGATATCTAACTAGAGATAAGAGTATTGTTGAACAGTTAGACAGAGAGTTTGTTGGATTTATATCTATAGATAACGCATTCCTTAATATGAGAAGAACTTGTGATGAGGGAATTGTAAATGAGAATATCGATAAGAGATATATCAATTATAGAATATTTGATAAAGAAGATACAGCGCAAAGATTCTATACAATTCCATCGCAAGTAGATTTAAATTCTAGGAATAGAATTAAATTACATATAGCAGAAGGACCATTTGATATTTTATCAGTATATCTAAATCTTAGAAATTGTGAACCTGGAATATATACAGCTGTATCAGGAAATAATTATTTCAATATTATTATGCATTTCTTATCGACTATGAAGTTACCATATGTCTCTTTAGAAATGTATATAGATAATGATGCTTATGGATCAATTGATAGAATTAAGAGTATTATGGATAAGATTCCTGATAAGACTATTCCTGTATATATTCATAAGAATACATATCCAGGTGAGAAGGATTTTGGTGTACCTTTGAATAGAATAAATGAGTCTGTATTGAAACTAAGATAATGGGGGATTACTTATGTTTGCTATGAAAGATGAACAATCTGGAAAAGTTAAGTTTAGAGGAACCGAAGCAGAATGTTTAGAATTCTCTAAACAGAATCCTAATTATAAATATGTCATGGAAGATTTAGATAAAGATAAGGAGAAGTTCAAGAAGTATCAAGTAGTAGATTCTATAGAAGATTAATTCAAAGGAGTTTCTCGATGGTTGATTCACAAACAATAGAAGAGTTAAAGAAGGATATTATATTTAGTTGTGAATTTATATTAGATGATGACGATGATGTTTCTGTAAGAAAATCATTTATATCTTTATTCGTAGAAAAGAGTTTGAGAAAATCTAAATTATCAGATGATATCATGAGAGATATCATTGAAGATATATGTAATGAATTAGTCTAAGAAAGGAGGACCATATGAATATTCCCTGGGCGATGCATATTAATCTATCTCATAATAAAGAAAATCTAGAACGATTTACAACGAATATTAAATTCGATGAAGATATGAAAAAATATTCATATGATATAGATGATATATTAGACCAGATTAAAGAGATGCTAGAGAAATATGGTCCTATAGAATATCATAAGTCTGTTGATGTAAAAGCATTAGAAAGATTTATGATGAAACGATTAGTAGAAATGGATAAGATAAAATAAGTGGAGTCACATACTCCACTTATTTAATTTCAGTTGGAGGTATTAAAATGGCTAAAGTATATTTAAAAGATAAGATGTATGGCTTCTTAATCGATGCTGATAAGATAGTCAAATTTGAGAAGAATGAGAAGAAAGGTGAAGTCACAGCATACTTAGCAATGGGTGATAAGTATGATACTATCATTCTTTCTGCAGAGACTTACAATAATTATATGAAGAATTGTAAGATTATATATTAATGGAGGTATTATATTATGGAATTTCATATAAATGATAAGGTAAAATTTAAATCAATAAATGAGAATAATGAAATTCGATCTGGTAAAATTACTGAAATCATTGATGATAGTTATTTATTTAACAGAAAATTTTATAATATCTGTTCAGAAGGTGAAGTTTATCTAAATATACCTGAAGGGTCCATTATTAGTTATTTTCCAGTTACAGATTGTATTGAAGATGAATGTGTCGATGCAGTGAAAGAGCAGGAGAGACCTTCCGATAAGTATAAAAATTATAAACGTGGTGATTGTGTTTACCTTATAAATGATCCAATGAATGTACACGATCACGTAATTATCACTGCAATTTATTCGGACAATACTATAGGTGTAATTGATTTGCTTGGAAGAGTCTATGTATTGGATTTATCGAATACTTTTATAAAACGGAATTTTGGTAATATCATTATTCCTGGGTTTGGCGAAGTAAATGAAACAAGAATACCTGTTTTTGACGATTTTAAATATCATTATGGTGATATTGTTACATATACCAGTGGATTAGATAAATATGTTGGAAGAATTGAAAGTGGAATACATATTGAAATAGTCTATACAGATTTATATCCATCATCAATTGAATATCAAATTATAAATATAGATAGCTCAATTAATGCATTGAGGAATTATAATGAGATAGAACCTGGTGATTATAGAATGAAAGAGCAGGAGAATAAAATCACCATGGAAGATATTCGGAACTGTTTCGATGATGACTTTGCCGCAGATGGTGATGATAAGTGTGATGCTGAAGAAGATTATCGCTGTTCATATCAAGACAAAATTGGATGTCCTGTTGAAATTTTTACAGGTCCATTAGCACCACTTCAATCATTCAAAGATATCTCTGAAATAAGATTTGATAAACCTGAAATAACTATAGTTTATTCTAATGGCGGAGAGTCTAATGTTGAACTTCCAAAGAATGCATATAATAAGAAAGTAGGTTTTCTCTTAGCATATCTTAAGGGAATATTAGATGATATAGAATATGCTAGAGTCGCTGGTATTATGGAATCGATCAATAAGGAACCTCAGCAGATTATTGTGAATTTAGAGACTTATAATGAAGATGATTAGGAGGTATTATATTATGGAATTACAAATAAAAGATAAAGTAAAGTTTAGAAGTGTATCCGAGAACTTAGTAAAGATTGGTTTGATTAAAAATATTACTCATAAACTTAATAATCCTAATAATAAATATGAGATTCTTGCTGATGACGGAGAATTGTATCTTAATGTATATGAAGATGATATAATTAGCTTTCTTGGTTTTGGCCCTTCATATATGACTGATGAATGTAATGATACAGTAGAAGAGTTGACGGCAAACTGTATTGACAAGGCTAAAGTTGAAGTAGGTGATTGTGTTTATCTTGAGCATAAATCAGATAAAGAAATAAAAGGTGATTTTATCATTACATATATCCTGGGTAATAAAATAGAGTTATTATCTTTAACAGGAATACATTATTTTGTTTACAAAGAAAATGTCAAAATCACTGCAAATATAGGTTCTATATTTATTCCTGGAGTAGGATACAGTCATACAGTATTACTTAATAAAGGTAAAATAGACACAGATACCTTCATGTATAGATTAGGTGATATTGTTACTATTAAAGCCACAAAACGAGTAGGTAAGATTGTTGATGCTTATTTCTCTAGAAGTAACGGATGTATAGCATATAAAATTGATTATTTTGATAACAATGAAGATGAGTATATAGTATGGCAACCTTATACTAATATAGAACCTGGTGATTATAGAATGAAAGAGCAGGAGCAGAAGACTAAATCAGATAAAAATTTTACATATGAATGGGATGAAGAATCAGGACTCTCAGTACATGGACGCTGTGATAAATGCCCTGCTACGGATATTCTCAATCAAGATTCATTAGCAGGTTTACGTTCTCATGATGATATATGCTCAATAAGTTTTCATAAACCTTTGGTATCTATATATTATAATAATGGCGGAGAGTCTAATATTGAACTTCCAGAGATTGTATATAATAAGAAAGTAGGTTTTCTCCTGGCATATATTCAAGGTTTAGTATCAACCAAAGAATATCATAAAGTTATCAGTGTTATGGAATCAATCAACAAAAACCCTCAGCAGGATATTGAATTTGATGAGACTTGTAATGAAGATGATTAAGAGGTATTCTCTATGGCTAAGAATAATAAGTTGATTGATACTTGTAATAGGCTATTAGCAGATAAGATATCTCAAATATTACCATGTGCATTCTGTTCATTCTTAGTAGTACTCTATGAAGAATATGGTTGGACAACAGACCAATTAGAAGAGTTATTAAATAGAGTACAAGCTAGATATGATGAACTAGAAGAAATGGGTAATAAACAGATGAATACTTACTGTGAAGAACGTACAGGAATCACTCTAATACCAAACAAAGACAGATAAGAAATAGCCAGAGGAGTATAATACTCCTCTGGTGTTTTATTTTTTTTTTATAAAAGTTAGATATTTCAATAATATATTATATCTATGAATAAAGTTGAGAAGAAATAATTGTGGAGGCTATATGTATGAGAAAGCGACTTAGCTTCATTAAAGATTATTTCGATACTAAATATTGCGAAATCATATATAGACATGATATCCACAATGAGAAATTTATCCATAAAATAATTTATTGGATAATCTCAAAAACCATTATTAAATAGCCACCAACTATTTATATTGGTATATCTAGATAATTAATCATCTGATTAATGAGTATCATAATAACAATATGTGAAATGGTATAACAATCTTCTCAATAACTTTATTCATATTATTTCATAGTTATTATGATATTAATATCTTAATAGAGAAAGAGGAGCATAATACTCCTCTTTCTTTTTTTATAAAAAAAAAGTAGATTATTTCCATAATATATTATATCTATGAAAGAAACTAGAATAAATATAAAGAAAGGAAAATTAATAGATATGAGAAGAATTGTATTTAATCTTAGATCTAAACTTGATGATATTTATATCTCCAGATATTATGAAGATATGATTTCTGATTGTGATAGGTCTTTCTATTATAATATTTTAAAATACTTATGTATCTTTCTTTATAAGATCGAGCATCTATAATTATCGCAACTAATTATAGATGAGATATCAATCAAGTTAATATTATATCCCAATTTCTATATATTGACTATATTCTAGTTTCTTTCGTTATCTTAAAGTTAACCTAGTTTTATTTTTTTGTAAAAGTTGGTTATTTCAATAATATATTATAGATATGAAAGAAACTAGAATAAATATGGTACAAAGGAGATGATATAATATGAAGCCTTTGCTTAATAAAGCTAGGTCTATTATAGATACTAAATATATTTATATCTTATATGAACTCACACTTCAGAATAAGAATAATAGTATTATCTGTAATATATTATCTATAATTAGTAATGTATTATATACATTAGAGAATTTATAAAATAAATTCATATCTTCATAACTCCATAAGTTAATATAATTCCCAATTTCTATATATTAACTATATTCTAGTTTCTTTCATTATCTCAAAGTTAATCATGTTTTATTTTTGTAAAAGTAGATTATTTCAATTATATATTATAGATATGAATAAAGCCATGAAGAAATAAATTCATGGAGGATATTTAGAATGATTGATAAGATTAAGAATTCAATTATTCAATATTTAAGAGGCAAGATATATTATTTTGTACTATTTAAATATCATCCACGAAGAGACAAAAGCCCAGAGCATTGAGCTCTGGGTATTGTCCAAAATTCTTAAATAGTCTCACCACTATTAAGAATAAATCTGTAATAAGTTAAATTTCCTCACAAGAATTTAACGAGTATCACAATACAATATGTAAAGTAATAATCAAATCTTCATTACAGCTTTATTCATATTACTTTATAGTTATTGTGGTATTAATATCTTAGCAAAGAAAGAGGAGCACATACTTCTCTTTCTTTTTTTTACGTAGGGTCTATAGATTGAGTCTTAACTTTATTATAATATGTATATTTAGTAAAAATTTATATATAATAATTCTAAAAGGAGGATTATACTATGTCATATATTACACCCGGTACAGACGGCAAATGGTATCCTGAAAAGGAACCTGTAATCCCTCGTGTATATCATGAACATCTCTCAGAAGAGCAACTTTTAAATTTATACAGCCCTACTGAGATCCAATCTTTATATAACAAAGCGTACTTTGTATCTAATCCTAATGCATTTCCTGCTAACGGATATCTTGGAGCAAAGTGCGAATATGTAGACAAATGTCAGAGCGGAGCTCGCCTTAAACCTGGTTCAAAGACAACTAATCAGGTTATTAAGTCTATGAGAATTAGAAACCTTGGTACAGCGAAAGCATGGGTTAGATTATTCATTGCTATCCCTTCAATTCTTGATGATGCTCAGCCCGATTTCGATGCTTCCAAGAATGTACTTCATTTCAATACAGATTCTGCTAAGGGTCTTGCTGAAGGACAGTGGAACTATGGTAAGGCTATGGATAGAGCAGCTGGCGCATATGTTGGACCTTCTGGTTGGAACTTTTATGCTACAACTATCAAGGGTATCGCTTACAATGTATATGTAGCTACACTTGAGACAGCTCTTATGCCTGGACAGCTTTCATCTGAAGCAGTATTCCAGGTATATCTTGATGCTAAGTGCTCTGAAGATGATATCATTAAGATCAATAAGACATTCGGAACAGATAAGTGGCAGATGTATGCTGCAGCTGAAGCTGTTGCTGCTGAAGGTATTGATGAAGATGATACAGAAGATGCATTCACAGCATTCGCTAAGATTTATGAAGAAGTAGGCGAAGGAAAGCATAATCCTTTTGCTTAATCTCTTTGTAGATATATCACCTTTCTATTTTAAGGCATTCATTAAAAAAACGTGATCTCTCGGGATTAAATATCCCGAGAGATTATTTTTTATTATCGTACTAACCTTAATATAATAAAAATCGGTATGGACAAAATTGTTCCTAGCCAGACAATTATATACCGATTATTTTTTGCCTCTCTCGTTCAGATGATGGGAGGGGGTGATTTGAACGAGAAATGTACAAATTAGTTTTACTTCCATTCTTTAATCTGGAATTGCCATTTTTGAAAAGCTCCATAAATAATATAACAATGACTCTAAAGTTCGCATATTGACACGTACATCAAATCCCCCTCCAATTACTAAGACAATAAGGTTACTAAATCTCATTGTTTCTTCTTTCTTCTGTTGAGGGCTAGAAATAGCCCTCATATTTTATTTGTAAAATATTACATTTTAATATGATTAAAATGGTAGTAAAAATAGTAAATAATTACACACTCTATAACAGAAATATAATAGAATATATCAGAAAGGACAACTGATATGCAAAAAGATACATTTATAGCCGTACTTAAGGATAATGATCCTGAAAAGATGATGGAATATTTACTTAATAACGGCAAGAAGCCTAAACCTTTTAATCCGTTTAGACTTCTTTCATCTAAAGAAATGGAGGAATTAAAAGATGGAACAAACAATGAAAGACTTAATGAAAGAGATTAAGGAAGTAACAGCTAAACAGAGAGGTGCATCTAAGGTAGATGAAATCAGAGTTATGAGAACTATGCTTAATGACCCTGACTTTACTGTATCTGTTTATGACAAGAGTAAAGGATTAATTGGTTCTCGCTGTCCTAGAGAAGAAGCTATTAAGTTTGCTAGTAATCTTTGCTCATCTGTAACTGGTATCGATAGCAAGTCTGCAGATGAACTCGCAGCTAATTATGAGTTTACTAAGAAGGATGCTATCTTCATGATTGATAATGCAAAGTCATTCATCCAGACTTATACTTCCACAATGCGTAAGTTGCCTATAATTCAGACAGAAGATTCACAGGCAGAGATCTTTACAAGACCTGTAGAAGCTAAGACTAAGGTTATTCCTAGCACAGGAAAGACAACAACTGTCCCTGCTTATACTAAGATTATCTGCAAGTCAAAATGTCCTAAGTATGCTAAATAATTAAATATAGAAAATAAGTCATAGGAGTATTATACTCCTATGACTTTTATTTATTTAATTCATTTAAAAGATTATCTATTTCTTTAATAGAAATATCAAATGCATATATAAGTGCTTCTTCCAATTTTATTCTAAATGATAACAAATCGTTTTCATATTTGATAAATTGTTTAACGATTTTTTCATCATTTATTATTTTAATAGCATTATCAAAATATTTTGATTCATTATATTTATAACTCTTTTTATCTTCGTTAATATTTTTATTATAAATATTAAGTTCATTCTTTACACTATTTAAATCATATTTTAATTTGTTAATAATTTTACTACGATTTTTATTATTAATTTCTATCTCAAATAATTGTATTGAAGCATCTTTATATGATTTACCGTTTAAATTTTCTGCAAGTTCTGATTTAATTTCTTTTAATTTATTAATATTATTATTAATTAAATCATTCCATTCTTTAATAGTTACTGATTTATCATCATTTTTATTAAATTTAAAATATAATATAGGATCTTCATCAAAATCTTCATAGGAATCAATTTCTGATATTGCTGTTATTAATGGACAATTATCAGATAAATATTTATATGATTTTTTAATCGTACTATCATCTTTCTTTTTAAAAATATTTAATGATTCATTTATTACGCCATATCCGTAAAATTTATCACCATATATCATTATATTATCCTCCTAATATATATTATTATAAAAATGTTTTTTTTTTGATTAATGTATAGAATATATTTTTTCTTAACTGGATAACTTTATAGTAATTGACTATTAGGAGGAGATAACAATGACAGAATCCGAGAAATATAATATAGTCGAACAAGAAAAAGAGAGAGTGCTTGTTATGATGAAAGCATCTGTACAACAACTTCTTTTACGAAAGTGTATGAAAGATTGGGAGAGGAAGAATAACAATGGCTCAGATAATTAACCATGATAAAGAATATCCTGCAAAATGTGAAGAGTATATGAAATATATAGATAATCATAGAGAAAGAGTAAAGACCGCTTACTGTATGTATTTCAAAGATAAAGTTGGCATTATATTTGAAAAGGTCTTTAATGAATCATGTACAGACCTGGGATTATTAGTGCCACAAATAGAATACCAAATAGAAAATCATGATATGTCTAAGTATGGTGATGAAGAGTTTGAAGGATATAGAGCACACTTTAATCCAACCGCTTTAGAAGTAGAGAAGATGAATGATGATTCTGAATTCAAAGATTTGATTCAGGAGAATTTTGATCAGGCATGGTTACATCATCAGCAGAATAATGATCATCATCCTCAATTCTGGGCTTGGAATAAACTTGAAGGTAGTAAATGGATTATATTAGATCAAATGAAACCAAAGGCTACATTGGATGATGGTATTATAGATATACCTTTCAATTGTATAATATGTATGCTATGTGATTGGGCAGCGATGTCTAAAGGTGATAATGATTTTAATTATATTCCTTGGATGATTTCTGATGATTCTAGAGATGAGATTGATTTATTAACTGGAGATACCAGAGATATTATTGTAAAGATTACTGAGTTAATTTTACCTGGTGAATATAATAAATATAAAGATCAAATTGAACAAAAGTTTTATGGAGATGATAATAAGGAGGAATAATAGATGAATGCTTCTACATATGCACATAGTGTGACTATTAGTTTCCTTCTACATAATCAAGTAACAGAGATTAATCCTAATCATATAAAGTATATTATAATCGAAAGTAATTATGAGCAGATTTTTATGCCTGTTATTTATATTTCGATGTCTATAAACAGGGATACTTATTCTAAGATAGTTAATAATGAGAAAGAAGGTAAGATATATCTCAAGATAGATAAATATAATGAGTATTCTCAGAATAAATTATATAAAAAATATCTTGAAGGACAATTTACTTACTTAACTTCAAATAACAACCCTAACTATGCTGAAGACTTATCATCATCTGGTAGTGGTAGTGATATTTATGTAACTATTAATCTTGCATTAATGAGTATGGATATCTTGAATAAAGAGAAGAGATCTTTTAATGGTATCTATAAAGATATAGACCAAGGAACTCTAATCTTAAAAGCATTTGAAGATTTAGAATCTGTTATATCTCCTTTGAAGTTTAATCCTCATTATAAGAATATCATGATTCCGCCTCTATCTTCAATACATAAATACTTATACTATCTATATGACATGTGTCCATTCTATGATACGAACTATATGTTTTTCATGGATTTCAATAGAACTTATTTATTGGACTATTCTGGTGATTATTGTCCTTCTAGAGATGGTCAGAAACATACTGTTATCTTGGATATAAATTCTGTATTAAGTGAAAAAGCATATTATGAAGGTATGGAAGAAACTGATGAAGAATACCATATCTACATAAATCCCTCATACAGTACAATCGGTTTGAATAAACACTCAGATAAGATAATAAATCAGTTAGTATTTATAGATGATGAAGGAGATATTCAAAAAGTAGATATTAACGTAAATGCTTCACCTGATTCTGCTGTTAAACAGAGTTTTATCAGAGGAGAACATGCTAAACTTTATATGAACGTCATGAACTCTTCTGCTGAAGGTGTTGAAGTAATGAAAGAAGGTATGGATAGTTCTATTCTCACTCCAAATAAGATGTATATGGTTAATAATACCAAAGACCATTCATGTGATGGTAAGTATTGTCTTATAAACAAGAGAGAAGTTATCAGAAATATGTCTGGTACTTTTAGAAATTCTATATCTCTTGGTTTACGTAAAGTAGGAGTTGTATTACCTCTTAGAGATGATGTAGAAGCAAGAGCAGTATATGATAATGCCTCTGCTGTATATCGTCAGAAGAATACTATAACAGAGAATACAACTAGGGAAATTTTAACTAATAATGGTACTAAAATAACAATAAATGGATGACCTATGATGGTCATCCATTTTATTTTTTATCTTCTAATAATCTCTAAAACTATTTAACTTTTTAATAAATTACTTAAAGGAGGAATAAAGCCTTATGTTGTTAGATATAAAATATGACGTCATTAATAGCCTTTTAATTAAGCTTAGATTTGACGATAATTCTGTTAAAGAAGCTCGTGTATCTATTGGTGATGTTGTTAATTGCTCATATAACAAAAATGGTATGCGTAAGACCATTGAAGGTGTAGTTAAGAGAATTGCTACAGAGAACAATCCTTGCAACTGTCCTAAGTGGTATATGTATGTAGATTCTAGTAAGACTGGATTTGCAGCTGTTGAAAAGATTGAAGTTGATAAGATTCTTGATATTGATGTATTAAGAAAGGGTGCTGGATTAATGGTTATCCATACACCTGGAAATAGAATGATGGTATCTGACTTCAGAATCAATGGCAATTACTTACAGTGTAGCCCTGACTACGGTAAGCATTGGTTTAAGGTTGCAGAACTTAAATGTGATACTTATGACGTTCCTGCAGAATATCAGGAACTTGCAGCTAAGATTGCTTCATTATTACCTGCTCATATGAATCCTGGTCTTAAGGCAGACTTAGTTGTTAAATTAGTATTACTCTTTAAGGATGAGAATCCTGAAGATATTGATATCAGAAGAATCGAAGAGAAGCTTGACAACACAATTGAAGATGTTGCTGAGAATACTTCCAATATCAACTATGTAACCAATAATTATGCATTAGCTGAACAGGGAGATGAGACATCTGATGATTTCTAATGAATATCCTCACAAAAGTGAAGAACCAGTTAAACCTCAATTAGGTGTATTCATAGGTTCGGATGACTCTAATTATAAGAGAAAACCTGTATATCCTAGAGTATACCATAAACATTTGAATACTCAGACTCGTAATACCATATACGGTGAACAAGCCGATTCGTTATATGGTAATGTAACTGGATTAGAGATAGCAGAATTAAGCGCAGCGCAAATAGATTTCCTACTTGCAGAACAAAGAGACTATTAAAAAGATAGATTAGAAGAGGAGATTTTTAATCTCCTCTTCATACTTGTTTAAATATTATGAAAGGAGAACATTAAATATGCCAACGGAATTAAAAACAGACTTTAGATTTAAGCGTGGCACAAAAGATGGCTTAGAGCATTTAGCCGTTGAAAATGGATCTCTTAATTTTACTATTGACACTCAAGAATTCTATGTAGATATAGATGATCGTAGATTAACTATAAGTGGTGTAGAGTTCTATAATACTGAAGCAGAAATTAAGGCTTTAACAATTCCTGGTGACAAGATTTATGTCGCCAAAAATACAAGACGAATATTAGCATATGATAAAGTTCAAGAGGACTGGATATACTTATCCAGTTCGGGTTTATCTATCGGTACTTGTTCTACATTAGGAGATGTAAAAGATAAGGTTGTTACTATAGCTGGTGACTTTGTATTAGATACAGGAGCTACAATTGTAGTTAAGTTCGCTAATACAAATACTTATAGTGCTACACTTGAGAATCATATCACTCTCAATGTAAACAATACTGGTGCCAAAGACATTTACTATGGAAATTCAGCCTCACCCACTGGAACTATTCCTATTGCATTTGGTGAAGAGAATGTTCTCATTCAATATATGTATGATGGAACTTATTGGGTTTGGATGGGATCTTCTAAAGATCAGAATACACAATATTCTGAAATGGATGAAACTGAAGCTAAGATTGGTGAATCTACTGTAGCTAAGGTTTTATCAGCAAGAACTTTAAATGCTGCTATAGAGAATAAGAATTGGGATGGAACTGTTAGTGAATATGAAGATATCACACATCCTGATCCTACGATAAATTATTTCATAGTACCAGATGAAGAATAGGGGGTAATGAATTATGAAAACATTAAGAATTTGTAATTCAGAATTCTTGCCCGTATATCAAGATAGATCTCCTGATTACATATATTTCTTATATGATAAATTAGAGATCTATATCGAAAAGACACAGTATTTTGGATTGTATACTATTATAGATACTCTTCCTGATGCTAGTGATCCTCATGATAAACCTGTTCCCAATATGCTTTATATCACTATGGATGGAGATGTTCATGTATTTGATGATGAACACTGGAGAACCATTGCTGAGATAGAAGATGCTAGTCAGACAGAATATCTGACCAAGGCAGGTACTACATTCTTAATTAAATCTGGATATAGATACATTGATTCACAACAGAAGGTATTATGCTTACCATATCAGAATGGTGTATACCAATTATCTGTTATAGTAGATAAACCTATTATGATAGATAACCAGACTATCATTGTTTATAATGAAGAGACTGGTCATTTTGAAATTGATGGTGAGAGATACTATGATGAATTTGGTCGTAATCCTGAAATAATGAAGTATACGGCAGATGAAACTAATACTGTCAAGACTTATATTCAGAATGACCATATTCATGCCGATGTAAAGTTATCTGCTAAGGTGGGTAATACTATTCAGATTAGAACTGATGGTTTATACGTTGGTGAGAAAGACTTTGCTTCTATACAAGAATTTGAAGCATTAGTAACAAGAGCACAGGCTCAGATGACTGCTTTCAATTCTTATATGACTAATATTGAAGAAGCATTAGCTCATGTCGATATTACTCTTAGTGATGAGACTCTTAGAATGAAGATTCATGAATCATTACAAGATTATCAGTCAAATATCGATGAGGCTATTAATAATTATGCAGAAATAGTTGCTAGATATGAAGAATTAAAACAACAGTTAATCAATCATATCTATGAAACTTTAAATGAGTATAGAGTAGATACTGTAGATAGAATTAATCAGATTGCTAATGCATGGAATATGATGATTCCATACTTCAAAGCAACTCTTACAGCTACTCCAGATGGTTATGATCCTGCATTCTATGGTTTAGATATAGATGATGAGAATAAAGTTTACTATAAACTTGGTCAAGAGTACTTATATCCTGATCAGAATATTGCTGATTTAGGATATACACAGATAGATCCTCATACTATGATGAATCTTAATCCTGGAGATGTGGTTACATTCTGCTATGCTCATATTAATAATGATATTATAGAAGCCAAATCTTGTGCGATTTGTGTTGCTGAATAAGGTACATATTATATTGTAGATTTTAACATTGATATAATATGGTGAAAGGAGACTACTATGTCCGTTGTATCATCATTTGCAAAGATTCGACCTCGTAGAGGTACTCTGGCTAACTGGTCAGTTGAAAATCCTTTACTTGATGAAGGCGAATTTGTAATGGAAGTTCCTGATGCTGGTATCGGTACAGGACTTACTAAAATAAAAGTTGGAGATGGTATTCATAGATATAATGAATTACCTTACTCTTTTGATGCAACTTCTGCTGCTAGTATTATCGGTGGTGGTGTTACATCATTTAATATGATCCAGATTCGTTCTGGTTCAAATTCTGAATGGAATGAAGTTGATCCTATTATTGCTACTAATGAAATTGTTTATGACCAGACTTATAATTCTATTAAAATCGGTGACGGTGTTAAGAGATACTCTGAGTTATCTTTCATTAATGCAGCAGCAGTATTAGAAGATATCAATGCTGGTTCAGAAGGTTAATTGTTAATTAAGAATTGTAGTTATGCCAGTTTCTATAATTCTATAATTATAAAAAAAAAATAAATTAAAGGAGAAAAATATTATGCCTATCACAAATATTGCTAATCAGTTTAGCCCTCGTAGAGGTGCCAAGACTGCTATGAATAATCCTAGCAATCCTCAGTCAGCGATAGTTCTTAAAGCAGGTGAATTATTCATCGAATATCCCGATACCGGAGTCGGCACTGGTGCTTGTAAGGTAAAAGTCGGTGACGGCACTACACAGTATAAGGATCTTCCTTATGCCATCGAGAACGATGCTTCAGGTGCTACTATTGATTTTGATCCTGATACATCTACTACAGTAGCTACAGCACTTTCACATGTTGTTAGTGGTGCTGCTACATCTGCTATCGTTGCTGGTCTTAAGCAGGCTGTTACATTGCTTAATGGTGAAGCTATTAAGTCAATGACAGTTGACGGTAACGTTATTACAGTTACAGACAATGCTGTTTCATTTGATTCACCCGATTACACAATCGGCGTTTCTGCTGCATCTGGTACTGCTACAGTTACATTAGGTGCTGAGTCTGGCTATGGTAAGACAGATTCTACATTCGATATTTCATCAAGTGATGGATCTATCGCTATTGATGTAACAAGTGGTGCTCTTGATCTTACAGCTAATGCTACAGGTGCAATCTCAACTGTTTATGATACAGATCTTACAGCTGCTAAGGCTGTTGTATCTGATGCTAGTGGTAAGATTTCCGTTTCTACAGCTTCTGCTACAGAAGTTGGATACCTTGCTGGTGTTACAGGATCAATCCAGGATCAGTTAGACGCTAAGGCTGCTACTATCACTGGTGCTATCACAACAGTTGTTACAGATGACCTTACAGCTTCTAAGGTTGTTGTATCTGACACTAATGGAAAGATTGCTGCTTCTTCAGTTACTACTGCTGAACTTGAATACCTTGCTGGTACTACTGCTTCTGTTCAGAATCAGTTAGATGGTAAGGCTGCAGCTGCTCATACACATACAGAAGATGATATCACAGGATATATCGATGTAGCTAAACTTTATGGTGGTGCTTCAAGTGCTGGTCATAAGATTGACCTTGCATTAATTCCTCAGGGAGCACTCGAGAGACTTGTTGTCGTTGCTGATGAGGCAGCACTCCGTGCACTTACATCTTCAGATGTACAGCTTGGCGATGTTGTTAAAGTTACAGCTACAGGTCTTATGTACTTCGTTAAGGATGAGTCCGCTCTTCCTGTTGGTGCAGAAGGACAGATTTCTGACGCATTCGAAGAGTTCTCAGCTGGTACTGCTTCTTCAGTTCCTTGGAGTGGTGTAACTGGTAAGCCTGAGACATTCCCTCCTTCAACTCATACTCATACAATGAGTGAAATCACTGACCTTTACGGAAACTTCAGTGGTGCTACAAGCGCAGCAGCTGGTGCAACAGGTTTCGTTCCTGCTCCTCAGGCTGGTGATGAAGCTAAGTACCTTTGCGGAAATGGTACATGGGTTGCATTCACAAATGCTACAACAGCAGCAGCTGGTCTTATGTCAGCTGAAGATAAGCAGGCAGTTGAACTTCTTAAGGCTGGTATCTTTGACTTTGGTGATGAGACACCCGCTTAATAATCAGTCATTTAAAAATAAATAGTGGAGTGTGTAATTTTACATGCTCCACTATTTAATAATAAATAATGGAGGTTAATGATAAAATGCCAATTGATATTGCAAAAACCTTATCACCTCGTAGAGGCAAAACCTCCGCAATGGCGACCAGTGATAAGAAGAATATAGTTCTCTCTCAAGGAGAAATATTTATAGAATATCCTAACACTGGTCTAGGTAGCAGTGGTATTTATCGCATTAAAGTCGGTGATGGAACTACAACCTATGAAAACCTGCCAGATGCATTTATATCTGATATAAGTGATTGTGACGTTACATTTTCTGCTGATACATCGACAGATGTTACTACAGCACTTAGTCATGTAACTACTGGAGCTTCGTTAGCTACAATAGTAGCAGGTTTAAAGCAAGCTGCTCAGCTTATGCAGAACAGAGTATATTATCCTGCTAGTGTTTCATCTTCGGGCATCAGTGCAAAGACTTTGGTAGGTAAGAGTAGTACAGGCAATTATGTGTCTTTGGCACAGAATGTCACTATAGATACCAAATATCCTATTCTTTATAGTGAGACTGCTGTTACTAGTGGTTCAACTAATGCTAATGCTCTGCTTATTGCAGCAGCAGATATAAGTGGAACTAAGACTTTTAGTGATTCAGGATCGATTCTATATGCTAAGGGACTTTTAAATGGTGTATTGTTTACAATAAATGATATTACTACAACTGCTCCTAGTACTGAGGATGGATATGAATATCTCATGCTTGGTATAACAAGTGGTTCAAATACCTTAGTTATCACTCCTAATCATGAAATCTTCAAGTATACCAATGGTGTATTTGCTAGATACTGTGATATTGGAGATTATGGATCTGAAGATCCCCTTTCAAATTAAAATACACATAAATGAAACGATAAAGGTGAGATTCTATATCTCACCTTTTTCATTTATTTAATCGGATAATGGAGGAAATAATAAGATGGCTACTGTAAATAAAATTCTGTTGCCTCGAAGAGGTAAAAAATCTCTTATGGAGACTACAAAAGCATCAACACTCTTGGAGTCAGGAGAATTATTCGCAGAAGTTCCTGATGAAGGCGTTGGAAAAGGTCATACTAGATTCAAGATAGGTGACGGTACAACTGTTTATAGTGATCTTCCTTATGCTTTAGGAGATACCTCCAATGATGAAATTACTTTCCTTGATACAGCAGAGACTGATATCAATGTAGTAATTAGTAAGATAGCATCTGGTGCTAAATTAGAAACTTTAATTAAGAATATTAAGAAAGCCATTTCTATTTTAAAAGGAAATGATGATAAGTTAAACACATCTATCAGTAATCTTACTGATAGCAATACAATTAAATACGTTAAGTTAGTTAATACTTTACCTGCAGACGCTGCATCACATCCTGATACAGTATACTTAATCAAGTCGTAGAAAAGAGGTATTTGATATGGGTAAGCTTTTTATAGGCAATACCGGGTATAAAATGACTGTAGGTAATTCAAAGATAAAACGTGCTTATTTGGGTAATACTCTTATCTATAGTGATGATGTAACTGTTGTATATCATCTTGATGATAGTATTCCCCTTACATATACAGAATACGTAGATGAGGGAGCAGATTGTCTAACTCCTAAGTCATTTAATCCTGTAGGTGTGAAGCCAGAATATACTTTCTTAGGTTGGAGATTAGATAATCAGCCTGTCAATGAAGTATTAAGCACTTGTACTGCAACTGGCTCTACCGAAATACATCTGTATGCAGTATTCTATAATACTTATACAGTAAACTTCTATAATGCATCTACTACTAAGATTACTAAGACTTATATGATGTATTATAATAATGGAAATAGAGTACATCCTAAGATAAGTGCAGAAGATATGACTCTTAAAGCAGTTAGTTCATTTAAGAATGCTCTTGGATGGACAGATGTACTTAATTCATTTACACAGAAATACGCTAATGGAGTTGCTATAGAGATAAAATCTAATTTAGACTTATATTCTATATATACACAGAACTCTACACTATATATCTATAACGGTAGTGAAAGTGGTTCTATCAAGAGTGTATTTACAGCTACAAGAAATAGACAGTATAACTCATCTGCAGTATATACTGTAAATCCTTCAATAACTCTGAAGCATAACAATATAGCTGGATGGAATAATGCTGGATGGACTACTGTTAAAGATAGTACAGTATCTACTATTAATGATGGATTACTGAATATCACTGAGGCTTATGATGGCAAATCATTATATGCTCTTTATAGTAAACAAGCAGAGATGTATATCATTAATGGTGAGAATCGTACTCCTGATATGCCTGTTGGTGCTAAATCAACTATTACTGCTATGAGATATAGACAGATGATAGCAGATAAGGTTAATGTAATAGATCCTACTATCGTATTAGAGCATAATGAAGTACGTAGTGAAAGAAATTCTTATGTACCCAATGGATGGAATTTAGGCGATGATAATCAAACACCTGTTGCACAGGATGGTAACTTTAAATTTAGTTCTGAGTATGATGGCAAGACTTTATATGCATTGTATATAAGTGGTATTATGGTCACATGGAATACTTCTGTAAATATCATTAATAATTATGAATATAAAGACGTATATTTCAGAATGACAGAAAGTTCACGTTCTATAACCGCTCCTAAATTTAGACAGAAAATTAAAGAAATATCAGGATGGGATATATTAGGTTGGTCAGATTCTGAATTTACAGAATTCCCTACAACTGCTACATATGGTGATAATGAAGTATTCAGCAGAACTACTAGTGTAACTTTATTCCCTTACTTTAGAAAAGAAGTTAAACTCACAGCTACAGCTAAGGAAGTCACTACTATAGAATCTAAATATGCTTATTATAAACCTACTAATCCGAATCCTAGTATATTGTACAAATATCCTTCATTTACTATACCTAATCCTAGTGGAGATACAGAAACACCTGTTAAGTACTTCTTAGGATGGTCTAATGATAAGAATAAGACAGATATTGTATATCCTGCTATAGATAATATCACATTACAAGATTCTGTTCATATCTATGCGGTATGGAAGATTAAAGATATCCTAGTAAATGGTGGTATGGAAGGAACTCCTTTTGAATTAACTGGAATTAAATTAAATAAGGAACCTGGAGATACTATTCTTCATAATGTGTTTACAAGAAATATTGACTTTAAATATTATGAGAAGTTGTCTATTGATATTAAAGCAGATGTAAACTTTGAAGGAGCTGATGTACCTGTTAGTGATAATACTTGCATTGCATTTAGAGTATATCCTGGTACACAACCTAATGGAACTTTATGGAATGAACCTTATCATACTGATTTACGAGTTAAATCATATAATAGCACATCGCAAGATGTTGATGAAGATTTAGGTCCTTGTAGAGGTGATGTAAAGGCTATTGTTTACAATATACCTTTATACAACTCATATGGAACTATCTCTACAGTTAAGATAGGAGTTCAGGCAATAGGTTCTTCTACTAATCCAGATCTTACATATGGATGTAATGGTAGAATCTATAATATAACCTTCTACGGAAGAACTATGATATATTAATCAAAAATAAAACTGGAGGCATTAGATTGTCTCCAGTTTTTTATTTCTATTTTTTAATTGATGCTTAAATCTACTAAGTCGGATAATATCTATTATAGCTGGATAAGATAGATCATATCTGATTAGATTATATATCTTCTTACTAAGTTTATTCTTTTTAGATAATCCTCTATGGATTCTTCTGAATAAGCATGACATCATAGAAGCTTTTATGATTATTATATCATAATCCATTATATAATCTATATCTATATAATCCATAAATAATTGAATACCTTCTATTACGTATTTACCTTCTAATTGGGTAATATACTTAATGAAAGAATTTATTATAAGATATTCATCGTTAGAGAAATCTATATGGAAATTTAAATCTCCATATAATATATCTATAAAATATTTCACCTTTTCATTTAATATAGGTCTATTCTTAGTATAGTATTTTGTAATTTCATCTAAATGAATAACCTCATATCCTAATTTAGTAAATTTATTAGCAAAGGTTGTTTTACCACAACCAGAAATACCTGTAATGAATATAGTTTTGTTCATATTAATACCTCCATCATCTTTATAATATATAATTGAGATATGGTTTAAAAATAATTTCACATCTTATTAATGATATAAATAGTCTAATAAGACTTATACATAAATAACTGAAAGGAGATTAATTTCCTATGGCCAATGCAGGTAAAATATTAGCTCCGAGAAGAGGATCTAAAACTACAATGAGCACTGCACCAGGTTCAGCTATAGTATTAGCTGCTGGTGAAATCTTTATAGAAGAAGATACTTCTGCTGGAGTATTTAGAATAAAAATCGGCGATGGTGTTACAGCTTATTCATCATTAGCATATGCATTTTCTGGTGCTTCTGCAGATATTAAATTTGTTCCTGGTGAAAGTGGATTAACTTCTACTAATGTACAGAATGCACTTGTAGAATTAGCAGCTATGGCTGGTTCTGGTAGTGGTGTTTGTTATGGTACTTGCAGTACTGCAGCTGCAACTGCTGCTAAAGAAGTCACTGTATCAGCTGATCAGGACTTTGAATTAAAAGTTGGTGCAACTGTATTAGTTAAGTTTACTAATACTAATAGCGCTGCTAATGCTACTCTTAATGTAAATAGCACTGGTGCAAAACCAATCTATTATAATAATGCTGCTTATACTGCAGGTGGTGATATTGCTGGTTTTGCTAGTGGATATATTTCATATACATATGATGGTACATATTGGGTATATGCTGGAGCAAGTAGAGATTTAGATACAACTTATGCAGCTATCACTTCTACAGAAATTACCACAGGTACAGATACTGACCTTAAGACAGTTAGAGCGGATTATTTAAAGACTGGTGTTAATGATTTAATAGATGCCAAGGCATGGACTGGTACATCTCAGCAGTATGGTCAAATTCAGAATCCTGATCCTACTGTTAATTATTATATTGATGATAACCCATCAAATTAATAAAGAAGGAGGTAGAATCTCATGGATGTTGGTTCGATAATTGTTACACTCGTTGCCGCTATTATATCCAGTATAACGACATTAGTTGTATGTATTATAAATAACAATGCTCAGAGCAATAAACAGAAAGCACAGCTTGATAAAGTTGTTGCTATTCTTGAATATAAGCTGGAAGAACTTACTAAGAAAGTTGATCAGAGTAGTCTAATTAATGAGAGGGTAGTTAAACTAGAGAGTATGCTGCTCTTATTAGACCAAAAGATTAATGATATAAATAAAAGACTTGAAAAAATTGAAGAATAATATAGGAGGTTACAAACATGGAAAGTGTAAAAGAAAAGAAATTCATGAACAATAAAGTTTATGATGCACTCAAGATAGTTGCTGCTATCTTACCTTTAATTGGTGCATTCTACTATGGTTTATCTGAGATATGGGGACTTCCTTATGGTGGACCTGTGCAGGCTACATTTGCATTGCTTGCTTCTACATTAGCTGCTATACTTGCTAAGTTATCTTATGACTACAAGAAGTATAATGACCTTAAAGCATTATTAGCTGCTGGTGGTGTAGATGCTGTTGCTGATCAGATCACTGCAGAGAATACACCCGAAGTTGCTGTAGAAGAAACAGTTGAATCAGGTGAAGCTAATGAATAATGATTCTGTAATTGTCGTATCAGATGAAAGTTCTTTTAAAGTTAAGGTTGTTGTAGATGATCTTGAAGTAAAGAATGGACCTGGTGAAAACTTTATTACAGTTCTCCATATCAGAGATAAGAGTATTTATTCCATAAATGTTATCGAAAATGAACACTGGGGTAAACTTAAATCTGGTATTGGATGGATTGACTTAAATTATACAGTAAGAATCTAAATATATACCAGAGAGGTATGTGTTCCTCTCTGGTATTTTATTACTCTTTCACATATTAATAATTCAGATATAATAGGAGGTTTATTATGTCTTATCTTGATACAATTATAGAAGAATTTATTAAAGAATCTTCTGTAGATATATTATCAGCGATAGATAATTTTAACTATGCTGTTAATAATTCACCTGAAATAATAGAAGAAGCAGAATATACTAAGAAAGTAGAACATTTAAAACTTGAATTATTAGACATTGATAGATTTATAAAAGTAAATGATTGTAAAGCTATAGATAATCCTGTATTTTATAGCAGAGATAATATACCTACACCTGATGGATTATTATCTAATGAGATATTTGGTATAACACAAGCAGATAGAGCAGGTATATTTGCTTATATAAATCTTAATCAATGGTTTATAGATCCTTCATGCTATAAATGTTGGTCTAAAATTGATCCTAAAGTTAAAGATATTGTTCATAAGAACGGAACTTTCTCGATAGACAGTAATGGCTATATAGTAGAAGATCCTGTAGGTAAGAATGGTGTTAAATTCTTAAAGGATAATATTGATAAGATTAAATTCAAGACATCTGATTCTATGAAGAGAGACTTGAGAATTAATTATCTTGAGTTAAATAGAAAGAAGATGTTTATAAATAAATATATCGTTATACCACCTTATTATAGAGATACTAATACTGGTAAACGTTCTGTCGGTGTAGGTGGCATAAATAAGATATATTCACAGTTGATTATAGCAGTTAATTCACTTAAGACTACACAAGATTATGGATTCGATTTAAGTGGTCCTATGGAAGGTAGAGTACAAGAAGTAATAGTTGCTATATATGATTGGTTAGCAGGTAATACTAATAGCCTTATTCAGACAGATGAAGGTGTAGGTATATCTGGTAAGACTGGTTTATTAAGAAGAGCTGCTTTAAGTAAGACTACTAATTATGCAGCTAGACTAGTTATTTCAGCTCCTGATGTAAGAACTAATAGACCAGAAGATTTAATGGTTAATTATGACTTCTCTGCTATTCCTTTACATGCTGCTTTAGCATGCTATAGACCATTTGTACAGTTTTATGTAAGAAAGTTCTTTGAAAGTGAATTCATAGGAACAGAAACTTATCCTGTAAGACAGAAAGATGGAAGTATAGTTTATATTACTCCTAATAATCCTTTAATAGAGTTTAGCGATGAAGTTATAGTAAAAGAAATGGAAAGATTCATCCATTCTAAGAATAATAGATTAAGACCTATTATTCTTCATGATACAGAAGGTAAAGAATACTTTATGAATTTTAGAGGAAACTTTACTAATGATAAACTTGAAGGTGAAGGAATTTATGAAAGAAGACTCACATGGTGTGATGTATTCTATGTAGCTGCTTGCAGAGCAGTAAAAAATAAAATGGCTATTATTACAAGATATCCTGTAGATACCAAGTTTAACAGTATCGTAACTGGTTTAGTTATATCTTCTACAACTAATACCGAACCTATGTATTATAATAATGAATTCTTCAAATACTATCCTAAGATTAGAGAAGAAGATATAGGAAAAGGTACAGAGAATAAGTTTATCGATACTATGAGACTTTGTAATATATTCCTTCCTGGTATGGTTGGAGATTATGATGGTGATACAGTTACTGTTAAAGGTGTTTATACGGATGAAGCTAATGAAGAATTAAGAAAGTTTGCTAATAATAAGATGAACTTTACTAATACAGAAGCATCATCTACAAGAACATCAGCAGGACAAGTAGCACAATCGTTATATAACCTAACTTTAATACTTAATTCTGATAAGGAAAAATTAAAACCTGTTGAATTATAAAAATAAAAGTCCAGGGAATCTAAGTTCCCTGGACTAATCTTATGTAAATATTGTTTTCGTCTTCGTTGATAAATTCTTCTTTAGCTGTTGAATAATCAAATTGATGATTAACTAATTCATACTTCTTATTACATTTAGTACAATGAACTATCTTAAATGAATTATGATTTCGTAAATCTGCAGATGATGGAATATACATAGATACTGTGAATTTATTATTTCCACATTCACAAGTGATATTATCATAATGATCTATGTAAATATTTTTCTTCATTATAATTCTCCTTATATCCTATGCCTATAGAATCACTTATTTTATATTACCTTTATATGGTGCATCCCACCATTCAGTACTAAAACATATGGTTCCATCCATTTCAACTTCGACATCCAATCTATCTTTTATTACATCTGGAAATAAAGCTGCAATTATATCACCATTAGTAGGATTATCTGGTAATTGTATAATAGTCTCGGCATTATCTATCTGGTCTACAACAAATTCTACGCCTTCTGTGAAATCTTTGCTCTTTTCAGTATAAGATAATACATCAAATTTATCAGCATTTATTAGTCTCATTATTTTATCTCCTTATATCTTCTTGTATGTGAACCATCTGTATTCTCTATATCTATTTCTTCTACAGGAATTAATGGACAATTAGATTTTCTATCATCTTCTTCATCAGCAATTACACCGTCATCTATTCTGCAATACGCTATAAAATCACAGTCAACAAATGGGCACTTCTCACATAAACCGGGTTCTTTAATATTAGTATCAATTACATATTTCATAAATTAATCTCCTTCAAATCTTTCTACTATCGTCTCACAATATCCATTAGGTAATCCATCCCATAAAAATTGTGTGATATCATGCTCATCAGAATTCTTTAAAGCAAATAATAAAACTCTTTGTTCATATGATAACTCCAATAGATATTCACAAATTAATTTACTTAATTTAGCGTCTTCTCTATCTTTACCATCTGACTCACAATAGTTAATAACCCATTTAAGGTCATCATCGTCTATATTATCATCATCTGTTACAATGTGACAACAACCACCTGTACCTGCACCACTGGGAATATCATATAATACACAAATGAGTTTATTTACTATTTCGATTCGATAATCCCATTTAGGTTTAGAATAATTATCCATATTATATTCTCCATTCTTTAATAAAAATAAGAGTAGGAGAATTATTCTCCTACTCTTCAGATATTTTATTGTATTTGTTGTATTTGTCATAGACTTCAAATTCATCACAGTCTAATGCCATATACTTTTGAAACTTACCATATTTATCAGGTCCTATACCAGGAAGATTCTTGGGGTCATTTGTATTACTATAAATTAATGCTAAGTCTGTCATAGTCATATATCCTAGAGTAGCAAATGCTTTACGTATAGTACTAGGCATCTTGGTCATACCCATAATATTTCTATTACCAGCAATGAATGTACAATATAAATACATTCTCTCAGCATATAATAAAGATTCTACGAGATTCTCTACATATTCTTTATCTATATCACTATTCTTAGCATCTTTATCTACTAATCCTTCTTCTTTCATATAGTCTACAAATACATTTACTATATTTCTGAATGATTCTAGTGAAATAGGTTCTTCTTTAAAGAATTCTTTCTCGAAATCTCTTTCTGTAATCATCTTAAAAAAGATGTTGATTAATTGATCAATATCACTATTACTACAATCTGTAATATTGTACTTCCAATTTAATCTCTGGTATATGATTTTCCTCATAAACTGATGTTTAATCAATTTATCTGCCATAATTAGATCCTCATATAGTTCTTAATCATATCATCTGCAATATCTTCATATGTAGAGTCGCCTACTACATTAATTAAGATATTTACTACTACTTCTACATCATTCTCATCTGTTTCACTCTGCTTAACAAATGCTATAGAAGCAATAGCCACCCATTTAGCCTTTCTTACATTAACAGATGATTTAAGCATATAATCTTCACCTTCCATATAAGATTCTGTCTTATGGGATGATAATATACCATCTGTTGCTATCATCTTAGCATCTAAGTCTAATAAAAGACCTCCAATAGATAATGTGGTTAATTCAGCTACATTATTTACTGTTACATTAGCCTTACCATATACTCTATTGTAATGGCCAATAAATTCTTTTAAAGTTATCATTGTTGATAATACCTCCTATTTGAAATTATATATCTGTTGTTTACATTGTTATTATATATTATTGATTTTATTTTTATGCATTGGGATTTTAACATTTTACATATTAATAATAACTTATGTTATAGTGGCTAATATGCCTTAATAATAATAAAAGGAGAAAAGATAATTATGGCTAATGATACTAAATACGGTATTCTAATACGTAATGGCGTAAATTATTCACATGATGCAGCCGATAGTATATCTTATGATAATACTACAAGTGGATTAGAAGCCACTAAAACACAAGATGCCATTGATGAATTAAAATCTATAATTGACAGTGGTACTGGCGGTGGACATACTATCTTAGATGATACAGGTACTGCCCTTACGCAAAGAGATAAATTACAAATGGCTGGTGTTTATACTGCTGATGATAGTACCAACCAGAAAACTGTTGTAAATATTGCTAGAACAATGACCGAAGCTCAGCGTCGTGCATTACCCGCAGCAGAGCAGAAAGGATTTATTTATACAACAGATAATCCTGACTATGTTCCTTTAGATGGTGATAGTATTGCTTATAAGAATGGACTTTCCATAACTGAAGCTATAGATGGTCTTGCTGTAACAGATACATTTGATGTACTTGCTGAAAATTGGGTAGGTAATGAAGACCCTGAAACTGCAGAAGATTATCCTTATATAATGGAAATAGAAACTGATGCGTTTAATGATAATGCTAGACCTATTTGGCAGATGAATGGTACTGGAACTGTACCTGTGGGTGATGAAATAACTGACATTGCTATGGTTAGTGAAGCATGGTTTGATTCTAACGGAGTTATATTATATGCTACAGATCAACCTACAAATGATTTAGTACTAGAAGTGAAGGGGGTATTATAATATGTCCATTAAAGTTTTAATGAATGGTTCTAATCCTATTGGAGCTATTGCAAGTGGCCATGTAATTCTCAATGAATCTGGTACAACCATGGCTAATGAAAATAAATTGCAGTTTACAGGAAGTGGTGTTAATGTATCTGATGACAGTACTAATGGTAAGACTGTCGTTAATATACTTGAACAACATGACTTTACAATTACTACAACATGGGAAGCTAATGCTGATTTAGGTGATTATGAAACATATCCCTATAAACAGGTAATTAGTACTACTATTTATAATAATAATTCTGCTCCTGATGGATTAATATTAGCTGGAGATCCAACTGACTTTATGACAGCAGCTGAGACAGAAGATAAGTACAAATTATGTGATCAAATGTTATTCACTAGCACAGGAATCACATTATTAGCAAAAGAAGAAACAGAGAACGCGTTAACATTAAGAGTTAGAGGTAAATAATTATGGCTATCGGATGTGTAAGAAATCTCGGAGGTGGAGATTCATCTCCCAATACTACCGTATTAATAGATGGTTCTACCGTTAATTGTGAATTGGTAGCCACAAGCGGACATTCCTTTTCTATAGACACTACTAATGAAAGGGTAAGAGTTACCAGAACTGCAAGTTCAATATCATCATCTAGTGGTGTTTTTGTTTATTCGTTTGATATTACAAATTATAGCACTGCGTTAATTCAGGCAACGAATAATCAACGTGTTTTAACATTACAAATCGGTAATAAATCTGTTTACTTACCTAGTGGCACTAAAGCTACAGCTAACTTAGATGTATCAGATTTAACTGGATATGTTGATATACGTTTGTATATTTATGGTGATCCTGGTAATGCTGATATCTATAAATTTTGGCTAGAAAAATAATAAATATATGAGGTGATAATATGTTTAGATTATTTAATACGATCGGGGGGGGGGCAATAGTTTAAACATATTGGCCTCTTTCTTCAATAATTCTCTTTTAAAGGAGGATTATTGATATGGCTATTGGAATTATAAGAAATATAGGTGGTGGAGAAACCACTGTTAAATTTTCTGTTGTTTCAAAATGGGCAGACGCGACATGGAATATATCGGATGGTGTATTAAGCTTTGCAAGACAAGGCCAATATGGTCAGACGACAGGTGGCTATCCTATTGGTGGAGCAACGGAAGTAATAAAATTTAATTGTAATAAAGCTTGTAGAATTATTATAGGTGATACAAGTGGAGCGTCATCACAATATTATCATTATAATATATATTTAGGAGATACCTTAAAAGGTTCAACTACTCGTCAATCACCTGTAAATTATAGTATAGATTTAGATGCTGCTGGTGTAGTGGCAATAACTATTTATAATGATGGATTAAGTAACGGTAGCACGAATTTACAAGGACAAGCAATTCCATTATAATTATTAAAGTAAAAAGGAGATTAAGACTATGTCTCGAGGAATAAAATTAGGCGCCTCCGGATTAACCGGGGGGGGGGGAAGTTATGACCCCAATGGTAGATTTATCTGTAATACAGATAATTTACAAGTAGGAGATATTATTAGAGTAAGATCTCTTATAGATAGTGAAGTATATGATGCAGAAGTAGAAACTATAGGAGATCCTATAATATTTGATGTACCTGGTAAAGGTTATTATAAAGTATGCTTAGTACAAGATATAGAAGATACTCCTACTGAAATAGGTGGTATAAAGACTACATTAGATGTAGGCCAGGGATACTATGTAAATGTACTTAACAAGACTACATTAGGCGGTATACAAGGTATTCTCAATGCACATCAAGAGGCGGAATTACTTACTATTGGACATTCAATCACTATCAAATTAGGTGGAAATGATTGGATAATGGAAATAGGCCATATTGATGGAGTAAATCATATAGTTGATTTTGTGTCAAGATATGCGTCTGACACCGAATATCCGTCAAATGCAAATTATGAGAATAGAACAGCCTTACAAAGTTACTTAACAAGTTTTTATAATAGTATGACTTCGGATGATAGACAGTATATAAAAGAAAAAACTTGTACGTATTTTGTTGATTCCAATGTTATAAAAAGTATAACACAGAAAGTTTGGATTCCATCAAGAAATGAAGTCTTAGGAAATTTACAACTAGAAAACAATTATCAATTAACTATTTTCATGACAGCTTCAAATAGAATAAGAATGGGAACAGATGGCAGAGCCAAATATTGGCAATTAAGTACGAGAAATTCAAAAACAAGTGGTAATACGGATTGTATAAATCAATCAGGAACACATGATAGTACAGCAGCTGATATGAGGACATTACCTTGCTTTAGACTCATCGCAGATGTTTAAAAATTTAACACTCTAAGCAAAATTTTAATTTCTTTATACCTTAAAAATAAAACCACAGAGGATTTATTCCTCTGTGGTTATTAGTCTTTTTATATTATTCTACTTTGTTATTAAACTTTTCTATTTCGTCTAATCTCTTTCTTATAAACTTTAGAATATCTTTCCAGTATCTCTATCAATGCCACTTCATTTATTTGTGTTTGACTTAAAGGATCAGTTATATACCAATCTTTACCCAACAAGTAATCAATCGCAATTTGTCGAAATTCTCTATCAGAAATTTCTTTCTTATCAATTATAAACGATGGAATGATACTATACTTCTTTAATATTTTATTAAGGGCTATTACATTCTTTTGTTCAGCACTTAAATTATAATCAATTGATATTTCAGTGTAATATCTTGGACTTAATAAATAAGCAGAACAGTAACGTCTAAATACATTATCATATATACCTACTGGATATATATTATCTTTATCTTCTCTAGTATCATATAAATAATTTAAATAGTCTGTCAAAGTAACCATAAAATTACTCCTTACTCTGATGAATTTCATCTATCTTCTTACCAAGATTCTCCATTACATTTTCACTCTCAATAATTATTCTCTGAGTCTTATCTACTACTCTAATATTCTTTGTATGAAAAGGTACAGGAATCTTATCATTCATATTTGCTTGTGCAACAATATAATCATCAGGTATATCTTTTAAAAGTTCTTTTAATTCGCCTACCGATATATTACTCATAATAATTACTCCTCATCTTGCTTTATTTCTTTTAGCCAAGTACCAGAATATGCATCTTCCAACCATGCCCAGTTATGACAAAAATTACAGATAACTTTCTTATCAGTGACTGTTAAATCTGTTTTTAAACATTTGGGACAATGGTCTGTTATAAATAAATGCTTATATTCTATATTCATATCATTCACTGTCATATTACCCATAATATTATTTACCTCTTTTTTCTTTATAAAACACTTACACGTTTAATAAAATACGTAACACCATAATTTCCCCGGTCTGTATCAATATAGAAAAATGTATTAGATTCTTCATCGAATTTTTCCGATTCATCACCAAACAATTCATCGTAAAGAATCACCATTGAATCTTTTGTCGATTCAGCCCATGGTCTTGCAAAGGTATCAATAGCAAGTTTAAGATGCCTTTTGATAGCCTCTAATGCTTCATCTGGACTTTCAAAAAGCATATAATCATCATTAAGACCCATATATGGTTCAAAATAAAAATCGCCATCTGCATTAATCTTAAAATACGCAAGATAATAAACTTTATTACTTTCCTGTTTAGCTGTATTATATCCTCTACGATATCCTATATGCTTACCACCAAAATAGCATACAAAATATCCTATTGCACTGATCATAATAAATCCAATAAACATAAATACTACAGCAGTTATAGGCATACTATTCATAATATTATCTACCTCTTTTTTCTTTTTCTAAGTTTATATATGTACCGCATGGTTCACTAGAACTATGTAATTCTTTCTTCTTTACTCTACAATTACCCCAGGAAGATCCATTCTCTCCAGGATCATAATAAACACATATTCCGCAACATGCTTCTTCTTCAGTATCAGATTCCTCATACTCAAATCCGATTAATTCTGCTATTCCTATATGGGTATCTGTCTCATGTTTAGTATAAGCAAATTCAGTTGTAGAATTATTAGTCCCTTTCTTCATTTCTATACATACATTTAATATTTTACTTGCTGGTTTAGGACTTCTACTTCCATTACTAAATACCTCTCCACAGAGATTACATCTATATTTCGCTAACATAATATCTCCTTTCGTTTAAATATAAAGTGAGGGGTTTATTACCCCTCACTATTATCTGCTTTCATCTTTTTGGATATTAATCCAATTTCATAGTTTATTACAAGTTGTTCTAGACTATAGTTCATACTATCGATTTCTATATATGGTAATCCACAACTCTTTAGATCATTGATATTCTCTTCATAACATTGTAAAGCATTCTTCCATGCTCTATAATCTTTATCAGAGTTAGTTACTTTATATCTATTCTCTAATTTGTTTACCCATTCCTCTTTAAGAGATAATGAAGGGAATACCATTACTACATTCTCTGTAGTATCTTTTAATAAATCTCTTACTTCTTTATGGGAAGATACAAATACGATATTATTCTGCTTAGATAAGTCTATAGCAACATTAACATAGTACACATACCAGTCATCTGGTCTAATGCCATTCTTACCTCTAAATGTACTACTCTCTAAATCTATGAATTTAAAAGATATATTCTTATTATTACATAGGGTAGATTTACCTATACCCTGATATCCAACAACGATGATGATAATCACCTCCTATCTTATATTATAAGAATGTGATAATGATATTATAATCCTAATTCTTCTGCTTTGTACTTAGCCCACCAATCTGTAGCAATTTTATTTAATTCTTCATCAGTATAATCGGTCTTATTAGGTTGAAGTGGAAACTCTACTTTAAAGATGTAATATGAGTAATGATCACCTTTATATAGATTTGCCACAGGCTTCTTTTCTACACTCAATTCAGAAGGTTGATCATAATAATCTATATACATACCTTTACTGACAATAGAATATTTATAATGCTCATTAGGTTTAACAATAAAATTCAATACAGGATATATAGTAAAATCATCAGTAATTTTTATGTTATCATCATCTATATCCCACTCTTCAACTTCACATACACCAATAAATCTACGATCATCTTTATTAGCAGTTATTGCATAAGCGTAAGCCTTCTTTTTATCGGTAAATACTTTCTCTATATGGTAATCAGAATATGTACCAGCGGTTACAATATATACTTTACTCATCGTCAGACCCCCTAATTACGTCAATCTGACACGACCTCATTACGTTTAAGGCGTTTTCGTGCCTTTCGGGTGTTGTTCCAGCGCAAAGGTCTTCTAAGACCTTAATTTCGAGTTCTGGACAATATGCCTTGATTAATAGAGCATTACTGATTACACAGATATCTGTACATACACCACAAAGATATACCGTTGTAAATAATTCGTGCTCGTAATAAATTCTGATAACCTGAGCCAATTCAATACTACCAAAAGTATATTTACAAATATCAGCACGATGAGCATTATTATCATTCATAGCTTTTCTAATCTCATCATTTAATTTATGACCTTCAGTGCCATCCATACAATGAGGTACAGGAAGTTTCTTACCTTCTTGGGTATATGAATAATCATCAAAATGAGTATCTCTAGTTGCGTAAACATGGGTGAACTCATTCTTATTAATATAATCTACTATCTTAGGAACAATAGCCTGAGCTTCAGGTGTTCCTAAAGGGCCTGTAATAAAGTCATTCTGCATATCTATAATGACTAGCATCTTATTTACTTCTATCATCTTAATACCTCCTACTTACTCACCTTCTTTTGACTTTCTACCATATTATTTACGAATATCTCGCTAAAACTATTGAGACATTCTTCGGATACATTAGAGGCTATGAATTCCATCACATTCATTACTCCATACTCGAAATACTCACTGGTTTCATGACTAGCATCATATACACCTTTGAATATTCCTACATCGGAATTTATGATATCGTCATACACTATCTTGTATGCTTCTGATTTATCCATACTATACCTCCTAATATCTGTAAGTTACATTAGGCTGTACTGCTCCAACTATATAAGTTGCACCACAGTACTTGCAGTGAAAGATACCTTTATCTATGTCTATCTCTAATTTAGCTCCACAATCTCTACAACTATGAACGTAACCTACAGTTCTATTTACTTTATCTGTAAGAGTATTAATTAAATCTTGCATATGATTTATCATCATATCTTTATTATATAACTGAGATTCAAGAGTTGATAATCTATCTTTAGTGGATTCTTTATAACGGTTAGCTTCAGCATTACCTTTAATGAAGTATAACTCACCATTGTACATAGCAACTGTTTCTTCTTCATTAAGATATTGAATATTAAGAGTATTAAGCTCTGTATCTATATCATATATAGTATCAACAGTTTTTATACCATGTGCTCCTGTACCAACGTCTTTAAAATATGAGTGACTATCACCGATAGTTGATGAATGTATATTTGAAGCATTAATATAAGCCATAAAATAATACCTCCTATTATCTTTTCTTTATTAAGTTTTTAATTTTATCAATATTTAATTTTGGTTTATTATTTAGAGGACAATCATCCTCTCTAACACTATTACAGGATATATGCATTTTACTGCATATATCCCAACCATTAACTCGTTCAATGTATCTACAATTCTTTTTCTTCATTACTCTCACCTTCATAAGGTAATTTATCATATCCATCAGGATTAGGATTCTTATCATATAATACTTCAGTAGTATATGAAGTGGCATCATCTATTCTTTGATGCGTACTACACATAAATCCTAATGCATTATGGTCTTCGTATTTACATTCTAGAACACCTGCAGAGATTACATTCATTATAGGATAATCATCACTACCTAATCCATTAACGATAACTATTTCAAAGTCATCATCAACTTTGTTAAGAAGTTCTTTTAATTCTTTTACTGTCATTCTTGTTCTCCTTCCAATGTGTATATTAGTACAAAGATTACCAATCCTCGCTGACCATAATATCGATGCATTTTTCTCCGTCTTCAGTTTCAAATCTATTGTAACCAAGGACAAGTGTTTCTTCGTTGTAACAATCGCCATCGAGTGATCTTAACACGCCGTCAATCCATGAAAACTGACCAGCGAATCCACAAACTCCAAGTTTGTCATCAATTTTGATTGGTGTGACAACATGGACTTGTACTATGTCAAAGTTTTCATTAGCGAATAACTTATTGAACTTTTCAGGTTCATCAACAATTTCGAAATCAGCGTAGCGCTCTGTTGATTTCAGATATGTACGCATTTCTTCGTTCAGAGCTTTGTCAGAATGTCCCATGTTATTCTTCTCCTTTCGACTCTTCTTCATTAATAACATCAAAAATTATATTTAATTCTCCACCATGGCTATCACAATATTCTTTATAGGCCTTCTCATAATTCTCATATATCTCTTTATCTTCATCTGGAACTGTAAATTCACCATGAGGACATTTACTACAAAACATACAGTGATATCCTTCACCTATTTCACATTCAGGATATTTTTCATATAAAGGATTTTTAGGTGGATCATAAGATGTACCATCGGGAAAATGAGGATTAACGATTCGAATCATTTGTTCCTCCTTCCAAATCGCTCATATGATATATGACTCCAAATCAGTTCTTCAAATTCTTCTTCATCATCAAATACCTGTCCAATTTTCGTGAATATCGCTACCGCTTTCCATACATGTTCTGCAAGGGTTATCACCCCACCGTCTATTTTGATAAATACAATTAGCACAAGATTTAGCCATTGTTTTCTCCTCCCATATATGTACCACACTTAGGACAATATTTTGTTTGCTCTGTCTTGTTCCAATGTCCTGTCTTTTGTCCTTCTAATGATTTTATACCAATATCAAAAGCTTTAATATCTTTATCAAGAAGATTCGATGGTGAATCTATAAGTCTCTTTCGATACAGTTTTAATATTTCTATTGCTTCTTTATTATCCATTATAATAATACCTCCTATATAAATTAATTATCTGTCTGATACATTATTATAATTTATTATTGAAACAAAATTTACCCCTAGACTTTTTTGTAGTCTAGGGGTATTTTATTAATCGTATATTTCGTGTAGTTTTCTTTCTTCATCATCAAGTACATCATCTTTCTCTTTCTCTCGTCCAATACGATTATGTTTAAGATTCTCTGTACTAATGATTACTTCATTTACATACTGTTTATCAGCATATATAGCAATGTCTATAGTCTCATCCTGTCTCATAGGGAATGGTAATAGTAACTGGAAATTCTCATAGTTCATCTCACAGTCCATTCTCTTTGCTACATCTTCACTTCTATATACTCTTATATCTACAAATGATTCTGGAGATATCATATGATGTAATGAATATTCAACAGCTTTATTGAAATTACCATCACCTTTAAATATAGGTGATAAGTCTATTACCTGTTCACCTTCATCACAACAGTAACTAGTTACAGCTACCTGTGTCCAATTCTTCTCATTTTGAGGAGGTATTTCAAAGTTGTTAATACTATAAACTCCTATAGTTTTTCCATTGTGTTCATTTACACCTATCTTGTATACTAAAGGTTCTTGACAGAAGTATACAAAGAAATGAGGTATAGGCATCTCTAATGTGCAGTTCATTTCTACATGGAAGTTAGTATCGAGTTTACCTTCTCTATCCCCATCATCTATCTGTAGTTTATCTACATTAGATATATGAACGTACATATTATTCGCTCTTACAAAGAATTCAGGTTTCTGATTGATAGCTCTCATTTTGAATATGATAGGTAAATCTGAATATTTATTAAGATATGCTATGAATTCCAATATATCTACAATATTACCATCTTTATCTACATCAAAATGAGCTGCCTTAGCAACATTAGTCATTATATCGTAAGGTATATGAAAATCTGCATTGAGATAATCTCTCATTGTAGAGCCTACTCTAAACCAGAGTTCCATCTTATTCATTACATCAAGCTGTTCTGAACGAGAGTTTACTCTAACTTTAAAAGCAAAGTTCATTCTCATTGATCTCATCTTCATATAGATGAATGACATTCTATCATAATCTTTGAAGAATGACTGCATAAAGTTAGAAGTTCTCAATAACATTGTATGGTCTGCTTGATATAAATCAAGATTCTCTCTATCAAAATCATTCTCCAATGTAGGAACTATTGCTAACATTGGTTTCTCTCTTTTGATATTATAATTATTGAATCTCTTCCAATCATCGAGTACATGTTTACCATTTATATGAACCACTTTAAAGAAATCTTTATCAAACTTCTCTAAGAACCAATACTTCATATATTCAATAGCAAGAGAATATCCGTGTACATATGAAGGCAATACAAGATTTCTATAGAGTTTAGGTTTATAATCAACAAAGTCCCTAGGCAATGCTGCTCGTTTTTGTTCAGGAGTCATAGCTTCAAATCGTGAGGTTATTATCTCACCATAAGTGACTCTACGTCTTTCTTCAGCCATCTCTCTAATCCTCCAATAATTAATAAGAGGTAGAGTGTATAATCACTCTACCTCATTAGATTAACCTTCAATTTGGTCTAATTTATCGTAATCAACATAATAACCTATATTCTTACGCATAGATAATTTCTTCTTAGCTAATTCCTGACGAAGATCTCTGTATTCCATATCAACTGCAGTCCACTTAGCTTTCTCTACTTCAGAAAGGTTTTCTGTTGCTAAATAATCTTCGATAATACCAATTCTAGTATTAATCTGTCTAATAATAAATAAAGCTTCTTCCTGCTCTACACAGTTTTTAGCCTGAAGTTTAAACTCATATAAATCTGCTTCTATAGATTTTAATCCCTGAGCTTTAAGTGATCTAAATAATGATAATTCCTGGAGATAATTATCTTCTAATCTAGCAGATTCTGTCAATACTTCATCAAATGCTCTCTGAAGAGACTTCAAAGTATCAGTAATAAGTCTTTTTTCTAATACAGAACCAGTGGTCATTAAAGCATCAGTAAGTGTTGTTCTGGCATACTTAATATTAAGCTTGATGTCTTCATAAACCATAAGAGCCCACTGTAAGACGCCCAAATTAGGGGCTGTTTCGTTACCATCATTTTCGTAGACGTTCAAATTAAGATTTTCTATACAACTATACAGGGTATCCTTAATTTCGAGCTGATTTGGTACTTCTAGCATACCAATAGCCTCTCTATCTTTATATAATAAAGATGCTACATTAGTTAATACGCTCTTAAAAGCGAAGGTTAATATATCTGTATAATTAATAGAATTTCTAAGATGAATATCTCCATCTTTCAATGCAATTAATTCTGCTAAATAATCTTTAACTGTCTCTACAGCAGATTTATCCATTATAGAGTATACTTCTTCTATAATGTATGCAGCTATCTGTTCTCCAGTTAAAGCATATATCAATTTAGAATCCAATTCCATATTATATACATTAATGTATCTATTCTCATTAACGTCTAATAAGAATTTAATCATTAATTCAGCAGGAATAATAGGATTAACCTTAACACCAAATAACACATGATCAGTATTATTAGTAAATATAACTCCAGAGCAAGTAATACCAGGAGTACACTTATTAATTACGTCTTTTAATGCTGTTAAATCCTCTTCAGGTACATTAAAATCTTTATCAAAATTTTCTTTTATCTTAATACATAAAGGAATTAATTCATTCTCATAAATGTACTTGATATCATCTATTAGTATCATACGACATTCTCCTTTACTATATGATATAAAGCCATATTATATAAATGTAAACTGTGTTTTTTAGGATATAAAAATAAAGTCTAGGAGTAATTATACTCCTAGACTTATTATAAAATATAAAAAAATAATAATATGTGTTACTATACATCTTGTCTGCCATAAAATTGAATCTCTTTTGCAGCACCAAGTGCTGAGGTAGCTCCTCTATAATTAGATGTAATATATATTCTGTAATATTCATACGCAGTCATATTATTAGCTATAAATGTAAACCATATATTGCTATTTACACCATTAGGAATTATATCTGATAATATCTGTGTATAAGTTGTTCCGTCATTACTGCCCTCAATAATAAAGTTTCCAATGTCTGTTTTACTATTGTTGTAATTAGGCATGATTTTAAATATCTTAATTTTTTTAGCACTTGAAAATTTATAACCGATAATACTCGGAAATGCTCCTGTTCCTGAACCTGACCACATTGTATTCGGATTATTATCAAATGCCATATATGCTTTACTAGATGTATCAAACTCATGATTTGCAAAACATTCTCCACTTGGTGTAGTATTAGATGTCATTGTAGGCACTTCTGTATTTAATACTTCAGCATAATAAGTACTATTCGCAATAGCATTAAGCCATGTTTCATTACTTAATAATGCATCAGCAGCATAATTATCAGCTCCTATTAATTGCATAGCAGTTTCATTAACACATATTTCATTAGCAAATGCAACACAAGTTGCTAAATAATCCATACCACTATGACTAGCAATTAATACAGGTAATAAATCACTATCTGCTAATACTTGTGATACTGTTGTATAATTCTTATTAGTTATACCTGCTGCAAGTAACCAAGATTGTACACCACCTTTTTCTCTACCATAGAACTGAAGTTCTGAAACCAGAATCATATCGTTATCGCCTATACGAGTACCACTTGTAAATAATAACCTATTATATAAATAATTATCTCCATTATCATCAACTACAAAACTAGTATATTGTACGGGAATTGGAGAAGTAGTACCCGATATTGTAACATCGAAATTCTTTTTATCTATCCAATCAGTCCCATTATTAGATACCTGGTACTTTATACTCATTGTACGGGCAGGTGACTTAAAAGTTCCGTACCAAAAATCTACCCTTCTAATATTACATACATTATCAAACTTATAATATATGTAATTGTTTGAAGAACTATCTCCTGTCCACCATTTTCCATCAGAAGTATTTCCATTAAAAGCGTAATATGGATCATATCCACTTCTTGATACATTTGCACCTGCTTCTCCACTCGGAGTAGTCGCACTCGTCATAGTAGGTACTTTAACATTAAGCACACTCTCAAAGTATGTACTATTACTTATAGCTTTACACCAGTCTTTATCGGATAATAAAAGATTAGATGCATAATCATTAGCACCAATGTATTTCATAGCATTTTCATTAGCTGCAAATTCAGTAGCCCAACCAGGAACTGTAGTAAGATAATATACAGCATCATGATTATTTAATAATGCTCTTAATGTTTCTGTATCATTAAATACTTCTGATAAAGATGTATATGTTTTATTAGTAATACCTGCTGATAATAACCAAGATTGTACACCACCATCTTTTCTGCCATAGAACTGAATTGCACGACTAGATTCACCATATAATCTAGGATATAAGTCTGACCATGTATTAGTATTTATCATTGTAAGGCTTAATTTCACATATCTTGCTTGCATAGGTGATGTAATAATATTTGTGAGTGTTCCGCCTGTGCATGTTCCTGCTGTTGTATATGTAATATCATCTTCTGATACTTCAAGTGTTGCAGATGTGTACTGTCCAGTGTGTGCGTTTTGATTTGCAAGTTCAGCAAATACAAAATTGAATGAATAACCAAAATCATATTTTATCCAACCAGTAGCAGACTGTCCCTGGTTAATTGGATGGTTTGAAACCCAAGTATCATTAACTGTATTTGAAAATGCTTTATATGGTTCGTTTCCGCTTCTAAATGAATCAGCACTTACTACACCAGAGGGTGTTGTATTGCTTGTCATTGTTGGAACTTTAACATTAAGCACACTCTCAAAGTAAGTTGAATTACATATAGCATTAAGCCAAGTGCTATCTGCTAACAATGTATTACTTGCATAGTTATTAGCACCGATGTAGGACATTGCAGATTGATTATCTGTTACACCCTCTGATATTGAATAAAATTGCAACAAATAACCACTTCCTACAAATGGTTGTGGTGCTTCACTACCTGATAACAATGTCATTCTGTAATACAAATATTCATTGTCATTTGTAAAGGATATATCTGTATATGCGTTATTGCTATTTAATAAAACATTTGTAGCAAAAGTTGTCCAATTTGTACCATCGTTTGATGCAGATATTTCCACTTTCTGTGTATAACTTGTGCCACTATCATTTTTGTATAATGCTTTTAAATTTGTAGCAAGAGTAGGAGCATCAAATTTATACTGAATCCATGCAGGATATGAAGATTCACTAGGCATCCATCCATTTGCACTTTCTCCCGCAAATCCTTTCCAAGCCTGTCTTGTTGTAGATGCTTCTGATGATGCACTTGCAATACCACTCGGTGTTGTATTACTTGTCATTACAGGTACTAATGCTTCTTGTTTAATCCATTCTTTGCATCTTACTAAATAATCCATTGCATTTTCAGAATTAATTAGTACTCTTAATAAAGAAGTATCTGCTAAAACTTCTGATAATGTAGTATAACTAGTTGTTGGTATTCCAGCACATTTTAACCAAATAGGTATATCATTTATAGGAGTAACTGTTTTTCCATCGGGAACAACAGGTCCAGGAGGTATTATTCCTCCACCTCCTCGTACACCAGCTTTATATCCTCTAGACATAATTAAACCTCCTTAATTATTTTTGTTTAAATTATGTTTTAAATTGTCTGTAAAAAATATACATTGAGTACGTTCTGGAAATTGTGTTTCTTTTATTCTAGTCTTAATAATATTAACCTTATTAATTTCTTTTTGTATAATATTATTAATTCTATTATTTGAATTAATTTCCATAATGGTACTTTCCTTATATAAATATTAATTAACGTTACATCCGACTATAACGGAATATTTGACACCTTCTATGGGAATTACTCAAACATGTTTGACTTTCACAAGCTTTTAATGCCCTATAGGCTCTGTATAATATTATCCATTGATAAAATCAATATTATATAAGTGTTGAAAATGGGACAGTATAGTACTGTCCCATTTTTATTTATGTATTAGGTGCATATGTATAATTTGAATAAGTATATCCATACGAATAATGATCTTGATATACGTTATAATAATATTGATAATACATATATAACAGCCAATTATATGAATAAAAAGTACCCTTGGAGTAATCATCAACTTGCTTACTTCCGTATGTATTATAAGTATAAGATGTATACCAATATCTTGTAGCAGTACCCTTGCCACCACGAGCAGCATAATCAGTGTATGCTATGACACCACCTATATAATGGTCAACCCTAACGTAATATGTATATATATATTCATATGTAGCACTATGTTGTTCATATGTAGTATTTGTACCACTAACATAATATTCAGTATGACTACCAGATTTATAATAATAATATCCAGATACATAATTATAGCTTTTATGCTCATAGTATGGATAAGTTAGATTATATGCATAATCCCATTTTTCAGGTATAAAGTACAAATAACTATATCTATCTTCTCTATATCCATCAGGAACTATATTGGTATAATAAAATGCACCATAATCATGTAATAATCGTTTAGCATCTTCATTATCTTTAATTTTAATCTTAAAATCAGAAACAAAATCATCCGCTTCATGATTTATATTAAAATTACTAATAGATAATTTATCTGGAGTTCTATAATTATAATTTACAATATTATATGCATATTCAGTCTTCGGCTCATATACTGCATAAGAACGATATCCATATACATTTTGGTGTGAATAATAGTAATATGCAATAGCACCACCACTATATATAGGAATAATTTGATTATACGAATATAATATATACGGAATTGATTCATAACCGGATATATAATTATAAACTGCAGTAGTGTAACTATATGTATACGTTACTTCATGGGGTGTTCCTACTTGTATCTTAAATCTAGGAGCTTCTTTATCTGATTCATTATATAAAGGAATCTCCTCTGTTCTTACTTCATTAACTTTAATTTTAAGTGTACCAATCCTATTAGTATGAAGTATGATACTATATGCCTGGGATATTTCATATCCTCTATATAAACTACCAACACTATCATCAGTATTATAATAAACTACTATACGATAATGATA
>Ga0310691_10000384_pt1 | contig 86836 bp, 72 predicted proteins | sample 176DNAGHGlowgp2_FD_203887 | JGI IMG/M metagenome (GOLD analysis project Ga0310691, IMG submission 203887) | Sheep rumen microbial communities from Palmerston North, Manawatu-Wanganui, New Zealand - 1766 DNA GHGlow gp2 (v2) (version 2) | ecosystem: Host-associated > Mammals > Digestive system >...
GGCTTTTTAAGAGTCACATTTAATTATCAGTTCCTGCTGTCCTTGTCGAATGTGAAGGAGTTTTCTTCCATAACAGCTTTTTCACGCTTTCTGAATTTGATTATCAGCGTTATAACCGCGATTAATGCTGCGGCAAGAAGAACTGCAAGAACGCAGATGACTTTAATAAGAAGACTCTGCTTTGAAGTTGTTTTTTCCTCCTGCTTCGGTTCAACCGTTTCTTCAACCGGAGCTTCGGAAGATTCTTCTTCGGGCAGTGTAGTGTTAAACCCGATATATTTAACAAATGTGCCTGCCTGCCTGTCGTAAATATAAAGACCGGCTTCGCCCTTTGCATTTAAAGCGTAAACAAGGCAGAGGTTCTCTTTTTTAAATTGCTCGTTTTCAAAAACCGTAACCTCATTTTCGCCGATTTCGGCTTTTGCGATTGTAAATCCGTCGGGAAGAATGTCTGCGCCCGGCTTAAGGATTACAAGAGAAATTTCCTTGCTTTTTACCGTGATAAACGGGCTGAAAGTATCGCTTTCATCATCAAAAAGGGCAAATGTCTGCTTCCCGTTTTCATCGACAAGGCAAACAATCTGCTGAGATTTATCCGTCGAAGTGTATGTAAGAATTCTCGTTCCCTTGTAGTCCGAATACGTTTCGTCAAAGCCTTCGGGAGCGTCTACAAAAGCCGAGTCTTCCGCAAAATAATACTCATTACCGTTGAACATTACGGTTTTGCCGTCGGTTTCGTTTTTCTCCTCGGTAACTTTTTCCGTGGTCTTTTCTTCCTGCTTTTTATCCGCGCTGTCCTGCTTTGATTCGGTAGCCTTCTCCGTGGGCTTTTCATCCTGAGCGCCGACAACCGTCAGTTTTGCCGAAGCGCCGGAAAAATCGCTTATTTTTTTAGCGTTATTATCGGAAACGATTACATTCGACGCTGAAATCTGACTTGAACCGGAATTGGTTGCCTTGAAGGTAACGCTGAAGCTGTGTTCGGAAACCGAGCCGTTTGGGTCGTACCAGGTAAACCTGCCGTTGCTGTAGCTTCCGCCTGAACTGTCCTGAACAGAAAGAACATCAGTGTCATAGCCAAGGTCAAACTGAATCCCGGCAATATCGTCTCCGGAAAACTTAACGGTGACTGTTACCGTGTCGCCTTCTTCAACTTCATTTTTTGAAAAATAGATTGTTGTCGATGATGCGAAGGAAACGAAGAATAACTGTGAGCAAAGAATTATCGCCGTAATAAATGAAATAATGATTTTCGCCTTTTTCATTTTTATTCAACTCCTTTATCCGAGAGTAATGTTCCTTATTTCAATCAAATCAAGAATATCTATTGTTCCGTCCTTGTTAACGTCCGCCGCTGCGGCGTAAACACCCTTGAGCGGAGCGGTTGAAATAATGTGATTTCTTACCGTAACGATATCAAGAATATCCACTGCGGCGTCTGAATTAAGGTCGCCGGAAACGGCGATGAAATAGGCGGTGGTGATTTTATTGCTCGTAAGGGTTAATTTCATACCCGTTTTCATATTGCCTTTTTTGACTTCTCCCGAACCGTCATAAATATTATATGTGACCTTTGACGGAAGACCGAGATTCTTTACGAACTGAGCAATCGTAGTTCCGCTTGCTACATCGGAAATGAATTTATGTTTTTGGTCTACGGAATAAGTCGTATTCAGTCCGTCGTCCGTGGTAATAACTTCGGGTTCGTCAATTTCTTCGTCACCCTCGAGCCTCATAATATTGAGCTTGTAAGTTCTTGTCGAACCGTTTGAAGAGGAGACCTTGATATTAAACGCGTTGTTTCCTACATTGACGTAAACGGATTCGTAATAGGTAACCGGCGCGCTGTCCATTGTGACATAAGCCGCGCTGACCCAGCCTTCAAGCGTTGTCCCGCTGAAGCTGAATTTAACTTTATACCATAGCTGACCGTCAACCGTGCTTTGACCGGTCTTGGTCAGTACTGTTCCGTTTGCAATTTTAACGTATTCGTCGTTATATTTAAGTTTGTTGTTGTTGCCGTCGACTCCGGGGCTCGTCCTGACGAACAGAGATGAGCTGACATCGGAAACGACTCCGGTGTCGGGGTCCTTTCCGGATTTCTTTTTTGCAAGTCCCGTGACAGTCGCATTGGACTTGAACGGAACGGCTGAAATTGTAACTTTCTTTACGTCGTTGGGAATAATAACGTTAAATGTGTTAGTCGTAACCTGCGTGGTGCTGTTGGGCGAAACAAAATAGTTGTCAACCTTAAGCGAGCTTAACCAGCCCCACGGACTTCCGGAGTCTATCGGTTTGGGCGAGGGATTAATCGGCATATTGTTATAAACAGGTATAACAAATGCGAAAGAGTTGCTCTCAACGCCGAGCTTCTTGTAATTGTTATATACGGATTTACCTTCATAGGCTGCAGAAGTAACACTTGTCATATACTGGTGAGAATAGAGAGTAGAGCCGTTATAATCTCCTACGACGTCAAACTTTTCAAGGTAGAGCGTGTTTTGCTTGTTGCCGATAAATCCGTCGCCTATCCACATTGCGCCGCCGACAATTGATTTATACTGGGAGTCCCACGGACGCATATAAGTACCTGCCGTTGTACTTGAAGCCCATCTTAATCCGCTTGTAATAGGGCTGTCACCGGATGTAGCGCCGATGTTGTAGAAATTATATATTCCGGGATATGTAGAATTTGTTCCGCTCGTTGAACCGCTTCCGCTCCAGCCTACTTCCTGAATTGTTCTTGAAGCAAGGTGATAAGGGCTGACTCCCGATTTTTTTGCGGCGTCCATATAAGCCTGAGCATAAAGCACGCTGCTCCCGCTTGTGTTCTTGATTTTGACCCCGTCCATAAAGGAGCCTTTAAGCATTGATTTGACGCCGTCAATGTTATGAAAAGACGAATCATAAGAGAGTTTTTCAAACTGAAAAATAAACTCGTCATCAAAGAAGTTTCTCGGGTCCATGTAATAAGCGACGGTATCGTAAGCCGCGTTGTACCATCCGCCCGCGTCCTTTGAATAATAGTTGTCGGTTGCGCTGTTGTATGATTTTGAATCAATCGCCCTGTAAGACTTCGGGAATGAAGATGAAATAAGATTGATTCCGTCTTTATTTTCATGGGTTACGGCTGTGTTCCAGTCAATTCCTGTATAGAAAAATTCAAAACTCCAGTTCGGATGAGCATTCTTGATTTTTTCTATGTAGGGTTTGTAAATGCCGGGAACCGTTGAAGAAACATACTGGCTTGCAGCGGTTGTTTCAACAGGCGGAATAATAGCAAAAACTGAAGCGACAAGCAGAAGCGCAAGAAAAATGCCCGTCGCCTTTTTTAATCGGTTTTTCATATTTTTCACATCCTTTAATTTCTTTGGTTCAATTATATAAACTGTCTTAATCTCGTTCAAGGAAGGATTATTTCCAACTCTGTAAAATAATGCAAAATCTCGCATTATAAAATATAAGTAATACTATTATAACATACTTTTCAATATTTGTAACTCTTTTTTTGCATTTTTTTCAATGTTTTTGCCGAAAATATAGGAATAAGAGAAAAAGGCAACTCCATATATAGTGGTTTCTGACTTTAAAAATGTAAGCTGGCGGGATAAAATATCGCTGCTTTCAATCCATTCGTTTTCGCCTTTCCCTGCGTATTTATCCTTCTTCCCGCATTTGTAAACCGCAAGTCCGGGAACAAGCTTGACGTTGTACTTTTGCGCCGTATCAATCCATTTTTTGGCTGTGTTTTCAAATGGAAGCTCGCTGTTTTCAAAACCGAAATACAGCTGAGGCATAATTATGTCCGCCCAGCCGTTTTTCATAAATAATTCAACGTCCGCATATTTTAACGAGTAGTTCTTTTCAATATCCGCAGCGGGACTTATTGTCAGCAAAACGGAATTGAGCGAGGCGATTTCGTGAAGAGACGAAACAAGGGAGTTGACGTTTTCACGCCGGAATGAACCGATATCCTTTTTTCCGCCTTGTTTTTTATATGTTTCATAGCTTTCAATATCGGGCGAATCCGTCATATCGGGATAAAAATAGTCGTCAATATGAATGGCGCTTATTTCATAAAGCGAAAGGATTTCCCTTGCTTCGTCAAGAATAAGCTTTTGCGCCGAAACGCTTGCCGGATTAAGAAAAATTCCGTCTTCGGTTATAATAAGACTGTTTTTGTCCTCGTCATTCAGCTTTTTTACGGCGGGATTATTTTTAATCTGTGTTTCATCTGATGACGAAAACGCTCTGTACGGGTTAATCCAGGCTTCAACCTTTATTTCGTTTTCAATACATTTTTTGCAGATTATCCCGAACGGGTCGGATATGTTTTTATTCATTATGTATCTGCTTTTCGGCAAAATGCTGCTTTTATAAAAGCTGTCGCAGAACGCAACGGCGTGGACAATAAGGGTGTTAATGCCGAATGATTTAAGGTTCAAAACAAGTTTGTCGACATTCTGACAAAAATCTTCTTCGGTTTTAACATCTGTCAGAAGCTTTATTTCGCTGTAGCTGAGCCACACCGCTGTAATAAATTCAGACGTGTTTTCGCTTTGACTGATTACTTCGTTTTCGGTGACGGCAGTCTGCGTTGTTAAGTCGGTTCTGTTATTATTGATACAGGATGTAAAAAGCAGAAATACCGTAAAAATAAACGCTAAAGTTCTCTTCATATTCCCTCCGGTTGACAAAGTAAAAAATAATTCTTATAATATGAATATGAAAGATTTCTTTGTTTTTATTATTATTTACTATATTTTAATGACCCTTTACGCTGCCTGCCTTGCCGTTTCGGACAAGTCCCGTGCGCTTAAAAGAAAGCAGCGCATTTCCGAAAGAGCGCTTTTGCTTATAGGTTTGCTGGGCGGAGCAGGGGGTATGTACCTGACTATGAAGGTGATTCACCATAAGACAAGGGTGAAAAAATTCATGGCTCTTTTACCCGTGCTGACCGGAGTTCATGCGGTAATATTTATCGCTCTTTTTGTTCTTGCAATTATATAAAAATATTAAAACACCCGTCCGGACTAAGTCCTGACGGGCGTTTTTTGTTTATTCTTTTTTACTTTTCGCAGTCCTCGTCGGAAATCAGGAAGCGGAAGGCAATTTCTTCTTCTACCGAGAAACGGTATTTTTCAAGCGTGTCAGGTCCGCAGCTTGCCGTTCCGGTGCCGCGGAGGAAACCGTCAATATTAACAACCGTGGTATCCATATCCTTAAGGTCTTCGGGGTGCCTTGCTTCAACAAGAGCCTTCTGGGTAAATCTTCTGGCATTGAAGCTGAATTTCGGAAGAGCGTAAATGTTGAGCGCTTTGCCGTTTGAGCCTACAAAACGAACCCATTTTGTTCCGCCGTGATTTCCTGAATCCTGCGGCTTGAGATAACTTACGTAAAGGTCTTTTACTTTGCTTTTGTAAACTCCGACAGGAGACTGAACGTTCATATCGCAAAGGTTTTCGACAGGACCGCGTCCGTAATATTCCACGGATTCATAACCCTTGTCAATTTCAAACTGAACGCCGAATCTCGGAAGGTCGGAAAGCGCGTCCTTTGAAACCTTTTTGAGGGTAGCTCTGACCTCGAGCTGGCCCGACGGAAATACAGTATAGTAAAGACTTGATGCGTAAAGCGTTTTTTCGTCGACCTTTATGTCGTAGTCCGCTTTCGCGGTAACGGTTTTTGAATTTTCTCTTATCGCAAAACCCGTAAGTACATATTGAGCGTTTGCAATTCCGAGCTTGAACCATCTTCCGTTGCCCTCGGTTGAATCGTTATCAAGCGCTGCTCTGTAAATATTAGGAAGGAATCCCTTTGTATGGCTTGCGGGGGAGGTGTTGAGAATATCTCTGCCGTTGACAGAGTATCTTGTGATTTCGCCCGTAACGGTATCAAACGAAATAAATCCGTTTTCCGTTACTGCATTCGCCGAAGAACCGTCTTTTTTGATAATAACCGAGCCGTCTTTGCCGGGTTCAATCTTTTTTCTTACGTCATTGAGAACAATCTGTTCAACCGCAATAACATCCTTTTTATTCTGGATGTAGGTGAAGTTGATGTGATAGTCATCTGTCCTGTCAATTGAATAATCAAGAGTGACTTTCATAGTCTTGTTCGGGTCGATATCGGCTATGAATTCACCGGTTTTTACTGCTTCGCCGTTTTTGAGCAGCTCCCATTTGACCGTAATGTAGTCGGTGTTTCTGAAATAGTTTGTATTTCTGAAAACAAATGTGTTCGCATTTTTCTTTTCGGCTCTAACCGGTCTGTAAACGACCTGCATTTCAAGGGCGCCCGTGTGGGGAGTTCTGTCGGGGAACATAAGTCCGTCAACGCAGAAATTGCCGTCGTGCTTTCTTTCGCCGTGGTCGCCGCCGTATGTGTATTTATAGCGGTATTTGTCGTTTCCGTCGTGATAAACTGCGTGGTCGACCCATTCCCAGATGCAGCCGCCCATAAGCATATCGCTCGAATAAAACGCCTGCCAGTAATCTTCAAGCGCGCCGGGACCTACGCCCATTGCGTGACAGTATTCGCAAAGAAAGAACGGCTTTCCAAAATATTTCTTGCCTCTCTTGTGATCGCGGACCTTAAGCATGTCTTCGATGCTTGTGTACATTTCACTGGTTACGTCGTATGAAAAACGCCTTGAGTGAACAACGCTTTCGTAGTGGACGGGAATCTCGGGGCAGACTTTATGAAGGAATTTATAGCACACGTCCTGACAGTAATATCCGCCGGCTTCGTTTCCGAGCGACCACATTGTAACTGACGGGTGGTTCCTGTCTCTGAAATACATTCTTTTAACTCTGTCAAGATATCTCGGAGCCCATTTTTTATTGTGGCTGATAAGATTCATATCGCCTTCGTGACCGGGCAGACGGATTGTCCCGTGAGTTTCGATATCCGCTTCGTCAACAATGTAAAATCCCATAATATCCGCAAGAGTAATAAGAATCGGGTCGGGCGGATAGTGAGAAGTACGAATGGCATTTACGTTGAGCTTTTTCATAAGAGTAAGGTCTTTTTTCAGCTCGGCGGGAGTGATAACGTAACCCTCTTTCGGGGTGCTGTCGTGGTGATTGACACCTTTGAATTTAATCGGTTTTCCGTTAAAACGGAAGATTTCGCCAACGATTTCCACGTTTTTGAATCCGGTAAAATTGCGTATTGCAAAAACGCTTTTTCCGTCCTTTCTGAGAATGACGAAAAGCTCGTAGATATTGGGTATTTCCGCGCTCCATTCTTCAACCTCAAGATTTTTAAGAAGAATGTTATTCTTTCTGTCGGCTTCTTCGAGCGTTTTGGCAATTATTCTGTTGCCCTTTTTAAGCTGAACTTCAACTTCATAGCCTACGGGATTTCCGATTAAATCAAGGGAAACGCCCAGCGAGTATTTTGCGCCGGTCTTTTTTGTTTTGATTTCGCAGTCGTGAATATATGTAAGCGGATATTCAAATAAAAGCACGTCGCGGAAAATGCCGTTTTCCCTGAACATATCCTGACATTCAAGATATGTTCCGTGGCTCCATTTGAAGATTACGGCAACAATCTCGTTTTCGCCTTCGTGAAGGTATTTCTTCAAATCGAATTCCGCCGAGTTGTGCGCGCCTTCGCTGTAACCGACGAATTCGCCGTTAACATAAAGGTCAAGAGCGCCCGCAACGCCCAAAAAGCATAGAATATAGTTTTTGTTAATGTCCGTTATTTCGATAAACTTTCTGTAAACGCCAACGGGCATTTCGTCCGGAAGGTCGGGCGGACATAAGTCGAACTCATACGGAACATTGATATATGCCGGTTCGCCGTAACCTTTTCTCTGCCAGTCAAAGGGTACGGTAACCTTGTCGAATACAATCTGGTCGGTGTCGAGTTTTTTCGGCAGAAAAGCCGTTTTTTCAAAATATCTGAAATCCCACTCGCCCGAAAGACAACGAACCATATCCGAATTATAACGCTCGTTAAGGCAGTCGGATTTTTTTAGCTTTTCCTTTTCGGAGCAGGGGATATAATACGCGCGAGGCTTAAGTTTGTTGATTTCATAGGTGTTAAAATCGTAATGATTTTTAAAATTAATGTCGTAGAGCATTACAAATCCTCCGTAATAAAAAATATTATAAAAATATTACGATTTTACTATACCATATTTTTGAAAAATATGCTATTATATTTAAGTAAAATTTTATTTTGCCGGGAAAAGGAGGATAATTATGGAAAAAACATATCTCGGTTTTAAGGATTGGGATTTCAAAAGCGAGCAAAAGGAGTATACGGAACCGGTTAAACTCCTTGCGGCGGACGGCACGCTTATACCCAAAGGATGGGCAAGACGTAACGTGTTTGATTATGACCGCAAGAGGGTTCTCAAGGAAATGCGTCGCAAGGAATGGGATTTTTATCAGCTTTCAAACGGCAAAATGATGGTTCAGATAAGCTTTGCGAATATTTCTCTGGGCGGCTACGCTTCCGCGGTTCTTGTTGACCTGCTGGAAGGCAAAACCGTTTGCTCGGTTATGTCTCCGTTCGTCGGCGGAAAGGATAAATATGTGCTGCCTGCCAAAGGCGATGTTCCGAATAACGTTAAGTTTAAAATAGGCTCGGCTGAAATTGAATTCGACACCAAAGAAACCGAACGCACCCTTTATTTCAAAATGAAGGATGTTGAGTGTAATTTTAAAATGGATATTATGCCGGGGCTTGAAAATATTACAACCGTTATTCCGTTCGACGGATACCCGGACAGGTATTTTATGACCACGAAGCAGAATTCAATGCCCTGCGAGGGTACGTTCAGAAACGGTGAAAAAGTTTATGAGTTCTCGAAAGACGACACTTTCTGCATTCTTGACTGGGGAAGGGTCTGCACTCCGTATTCTCTTGTCTGGTACTGGGGCAACGGTTCGGCGTATCTCGTTGACGAAAAGGGTGAAAAGCATATTTTCGGTTTTGAAATCACCTGGGGCATCGGAGACGAGAAGAACGCCACGGAAACCTGTATTTTCTACGACGGCAAGGCGCATAAATTCGGCGCTGTCGACGTTGAAACTTTCCCGAAACCCGATAAATATATGGAGGACTGGGTTTTCGTTTCGGAGGACGGAAGGTTTAATCTTACGATGACTCCGTTTTTTGACCATCATTCCGACCTGAATGTTCTGGCAATGCGTATGCACTCTCATCAGGTTCACGGCAAGTGGAACGGCACGGTCACTCTTGACGACGGAACAGTTCTCGAGATTAAAGATATGTACGCTTTCTGCGAATATGTTGAGAACAGATGGTAAAATAAAAGAAAATTGGTTTTAAGGAAGTTATTAAATGAAATTAGGTATAGTCGGCTTGCCGAACGTCGGCAAGAGCACGCTTTTTAATGCAATTACAAACGCAGGCGCTCAGGCGGCAAATTACGCATTTTGCACCATAGAGCCGAATGTGGGCGTCGTAGCTGTCCCGGACTACAGGCTGGACAAGCTTGCCGAGATGTATAATCCCGTTAAACTCACCCCTGCTACAATTGAGTTTGTCGATATTGCGGGTCTTGTCAAGGGCGCTTCAAAGGGCGAGGGACTCGGGAACAAATTCCTTTCGCATATCCGCGAAGTTGATGCTATAATCCATGTTGTCCGTTGCTTTGACAACGACGATATAATGCACGTTGACGGCTCGGTTGATCCGGCAAGGGATATTGAAACGATTAATCTTGAACTGATTCTTTCCGACGCGGAAATTCTTGACAGAAGAATTGACAAGGACACAAAGGCGATGAAGGGCGACAGGACTCTCGTTTCGCAGGTTGAGTTTTTAAAAAGGGTCAGAGCGGCTCTTGACGAAGGCATTAATGCAAGAGCGGTGGAAATGACCGAGGAAGAAAAAGCAATTCTTGACACGGTTTCCCTGCTTTCGGCAAAGCCTGTTATTTATGCGTGCAATATGAGCGAAGAGGATTTTGCAAACGGACTCGAAACAAACGAAAGATATAAAGCCGTTTGCGAAATTGCCGAAAAAGAGGGCGCCGAGGTTCTTCCTATCTGCGCCGAGCTTGAGGCTGAAATTGCTTCGCTTTCAAAGGAAGAAAAGGAAATGTTCCTGTCTGACCTCGGGATTGAGCAGGGGGGACTTGATTTGCTTATTCAGCGTTCCTACAGCCTTCTCGGTCTTATTTCCTATCTTACGGCAGGTCAGCCTGAAGTGAGAGCATGGACAATTAAAAAAGGTACAAAAGCGCCCCAGGCGGCGGGCAAGATTCACTCCGATTTTGAAAGAGGGTTCATCAGAGCCGAGGTTATAGGGTTCGATGAGCTTATGCAGTACGGGTCGATGCAGGCGGCAAAGGAAAACGGCAAAATCCGTTCCGAGGGCAAGGAATACGTAATGCAGGACGGAGATATAGTTCTTTTCCGGTTCAATGTATAATAGCTTTTAAGGGGTGGTTTCCACCCCTGTTATATGTGCCCGTAGCTCAGCTGGATAGAGCGTCAGACTCCGACTCTGAAGGCCGCCGGTTCGAATCCGGCCGGGCACGTCAGCATTTGATTTGCGCTGATGGATTAAACTGTTTTCATCGAGTTTTTTATGAGGTGATAAAATGAAAAAATACAAGTGGATTATTGCTTTGCTGACAGCGTTGGTCGTTGTTCTTTCGGGCGTGTTGGTTTATTCACGCGTTGAAATTTCCAACCTTAAAGAGAAAACAGCTTTGCTGGAAGAATCGCAGAAAAATACCGATCTGACTGAAATATTAAGTCATTATAAACTTTACAAAAATATCATTTCTCAGGATGAGGTTGAACAAACTCTGTTCGGTCAGCCGATTTCCGAGGACCGTAACGGCGAATACCGGATTGGCGTCAAATGTCCTATCGACGGTGATTTTCACGCTGAATTGACAGTGTATGTTGCAAATAACGGCAAATACGAAAAGGTATTTTCCTGTCCTGCCGTTATAGGTGAAAACGGCGCAGGCAAGCAGTCTGAGGGCGATACAAAAACACCTCTTGGAACTTGGGAAATCGGCGAAGCATACGGCATAAAGGATGATCCGGGCAGCAAACTTCCCTATACGAAGGTTACCGATGAAATGTATTGGTGCGCTACCGGCAGTAATTCGGATAAATATAACACGCTTCTTATCGATAGCCAAAAAGATGAAGAAGCTCATAAGGACGACGAACACCTTATCGATTATGACGTTCCTTATGCTTATTTTCTTGATCTGGGTTACAACAGGGTCGGCGCTCCGTATGCGGGAAACGCAATTTTCCTTCACTGCTGGAGAGGTAAGGACCATCCCACAGGCGGATGTGTCGCTATATCCGAAGAAGATATGGTTAAGGTTCTTCAGACCGTTACTCCCGGAACTGCTGTTACGATTTATTAGTTTCCGGTTACGCTTTTAAAGGGTGGTTTAAATGAAAAAAATAATCAAGAGGATTATCCTCGCAGTATTATGTATCGTATTGGCGGTGGTTCTCATTATGGGCGCGAATCTTTTCTGGTACTATCCTCATTATAAAGAAAACAAGACGAAGATTACCTTTACTTCCAAGCCGAATACGGACGGGGAAATTACAGTTATGAGCAGCAATCTCCGTTGCATAAATCCCGGAGACAAGGGTAAAAGAAGCTGGTTTTACAGGGCCGACCTTATAGTAAAGAATATCGAAAAAAACCAACCGTCGATTATCGGCTTTCAGGAGGCGACAACCTGGCAGTACGATTATATGAAGGACTGTCTTGTCGGCTTCGATTCGGTAATTGAATTCAGGGATAACGCCGTAAATACCGAGGGCTGTCCCGTTTTTTACAGAAGCGATATGTATAATCTTATCGACAAAGGCTCGTTCTGGCTTTCTCAGACTCCCGAAAAAATGAGCAAGGATTGGGGTGCTGCATGCTACAGAATATGCAGCTATGTTATTCTTGAAGAAAAGACCTCTGCAAAGCAGTTCGTGGTATTCAATACCCACCTTGACCACGTAAGCGACGAAGCGCGCATCAAGGGAATCGGCGTAGTGCTTGATAAAATCAAGAAATTCGGCTCTCTGCCGAGTATAATAATGGGCGATTTCAACGCCGACGAACAATCCGTAACTTACGAAAACGTTACAAAGGATTTTCTTGATGCGAAATATCAGACCGAAAACACAATGTCAGGCTGTACTTACCAGTGCTTCGGAGAGGAACTTGAAAACGAGAATATAGATTATTTCATGATTTCAAAAACGGGAATAACCGTTAACGAGTATAAAGTTGTTACCGATACTTACGACGGAGTTTATCCGTCCGACCACTTCCCGATTGTTATGAAATTTACTCTTGATTCGGGTGAAGACAATGCCAAATAAAACAAATTGCGAAGACTGTTCAAATTATTATTACGACGAAGAATCAGATTGTTTTTGCTGCGACATTAATCTTGATGAAGACGAAATGCAGAGATTTCTGACATATTCAAACTACGCGTGTCCGTATTTTAACAGATACGATGAATACGGCATAGTCAGAAAGCAGAATTAATAATGCCTGAAATACGCTCAATTTCTTGACATATCAAGGTTTTGAGCGTATAATATTTTGGATATTTTTAAGGAAAAGGAAACCTGTTTTATGGAATGGACATCACTTAACGAATTGAGAGAAAAATACCTGTCTTTTTTTGAAAGCAAGGGTCATTTAAGACTTCCGAGCTTTTCGCTTATTCCGCAGAACGACAAAAGTCTTTTGCTTATAAACTCAGGCATGGCTCCGATGAAAAAATACTTTACGGGTGAGATTACGCCTCCGAGAAAAAGGGTTACGACCTGCCAGAAGTGCATCCGTACTCCCGATATTGAAAATGTCGGCAAAACTGCCCGCCACGGAACATATTTTGAAATGCTCGGCAACTTCTCTTTCGGCGACTATTTCAAGCAAGAAGTTATTCCGTGGGCGTGGGAATTCTGCACGTCCGTTATGGAAATGGACCCCGAAAAGCTTTATATAAGCGTTTATGAGGACGATGACGAGGCGTACGAAATCTGGACAAAGAAAATCGGCGTAAAAGAAGACCATATGGTTCGCTTCGGCAAGGAAGATAACTTCTGGGAGCATGGCGCAGGCCCGTGCGGTCCGTGTTCGGAAATCTATTACGACCGCGGCGAAAAGTACGGTTGCGGAAAGCCCGACTGTAAAGTCGGCTGTGAGTGCGACAGATACATTGAATTCTGGAATCTCGTTTTCACTCAGTTTGAAAATGACGGAAACAATAATTACACCCGCCTTGATCACCCGAATATCGATACGGGCATGGGTCTTGAAAGACTTGCGTGCATCAGTCAGGACGTTGACAATCTTTTCGAGGTCGACACCGTTCAGAACATAATGAAGCACATTATGAAAATCGCCGATGTTCAATACCATGAGGACTTGCAGAAGGATGTATCGCTGCGTGTTATTACGGACCATATAAGAAGCACAACAATGATGATCGGCGACGGCGTAATGCCTTCCAACGAGGGCAGAGGTTATGTTCTTCGCCGTCTTCTCAGAAGGGCGGCAAGACACGGCAGACTTCTCGGTATCCGCGACACCTTCCTTTCCGAGGTTGCCGAAACCGTTATTAACGAAAATAAATCCGCATACCCGAATCTCGTTGAAAAGCACGACTTTATTATCAATGTTATTAAAGCGGAGGAGGAATCCTTTGCCAAAACCATTGACACGGGTCTTGCAATCTTTAATCAGATGATTGATTCGCTTGACGGAAATCGTCTTTCGGGCGAAGACGCTTTCAAGCTTTCCGACACATACGGATTTCCTATTGACCTTACAAAAGAGCTTCTTGAAGAGAAGGGACTTACGGTTGACGAAGAAAAGTTTAAAGAGCTTGTAAAAGAGCAGAAAACAAGGGCGAGAGCCGCTCATAAGGGCGCGGGCGCAGAAGCCTGGGAAGGCTCGGGCGTTGCCACGAACGGACTTGAAAAGACGGATTTTGTCGGTTACGAAACTCTTTCCTGCGAAGCGACGGTAAAAGCAATTATCGTTGACGGCGAAAGAAAGGATTTCGCATCCCCGGACGGGAATATTGCACTGGTTCTTGACAAAACCTCCTTCTATGCCGAAAGCGGCGGACAGGTCGGCGACGTTGGCAGAATTACCGGCGACGGCTTTGTATTTGAAGTTAAAAACACGACGAAAACTCACGACGGAGTTATCCTTCATAACGGAGAACTTTCGCAAGGCGAATCAATAAAAGTCGGCGAGCGCGTTAATGCTCAGGTTGACTTTGAAATAAGAAACGCCACCATGAGAAGCCATACTGCGGCGCATCTTCTTCAGGCGGCGCTCAGAAAAGTTCTCGGCTCTCATGTTGAGCAGGCAGGTCAGCTTGTAAACAGTTGCGAAACACGGTTTGACTTCACTCATTTTTCGGCTCTTACAACCGATGAAATAAAGGAAGTTGAAAATGAAGTCAATAATATAATCCTTCAGGCTGTTCCGGTTGAAACAATGGAAATGCCTATTGACGAGGCTAAAAAGCTCGGAGCTATGGCGCTCTTCGGCGAAAAGTACGGAGATATCGTAAGAGTTGTCAGAGCAGGTGATTTCTCAATCGAGCTTTGCGGCGGTACGCATGTTAAAAATACGGGCAATATCGGACTGTTCAAGATTCTTTCCGAGTCGTCGGTAGCTTCGGGCGTCCGCAGAATTACAGCCGTCACGGGATTTAACGTAATGGATTATATCGAGTCGAATAATTCTCTTATCGCTTCAACTGCAGCGGCGCTCAAGCTTACTAATGTTTCCGACCTTGCAGCAAGGGCTAATGCGTTAACCGCTGAATTAAAGGAAAAAGAAAAGGAAATTGAAAGACTTAACGCCGAAATTAATTCGCAGAAGGCGAAGAATATAAAATCAATTCCGATCGGAAATGTTGAGCTTATAACCGACAGTTCCGTACCGACAACTGCAGATATCGGTTCATTAGCCGAATCAATTTGCAGCGAGTATCCTAACGGAGTTGTCGTTCTCGCTTCTGTCAATACAGAAAAGAACACGGTTACGTTTGTTTCGGCATGCGGCGAAAAAGCTGTTGCTTCGGGTGTTAAAGCGGGCGATGTTGTCCGTCAGGTTGCTCAGATTGCAGGCGGTAACGGAGGCGGAAAGCCGAGCTTTGCAAGAGCAGGCGGCAAGGACATTTCAAAGGTGGAAGAGGCTATTTCCAAGTGTGAAGAAATAGTTAAATCCATGATTAAATAAGGAGCTAATTATGGACTGCATTTTTTGTAAAATAATTAACGGCGATATCCCTTCGTCAAAGGTTTATGAGGATGAAACCGTTTTTGCATTCAACGATATCAATCCCCAGTGCGAAAAACACATTCTTGTCGTTCCCAAGGAGCATATTTCCTGCGCAAACGAAATTAATGAAAATAATTCCCAACTCGTTTCTCATATTTTCGAGGTAATTCCGAAAATTGCAAAGGAAAACGGCTTTGACTCCTACCGCATTATAAACAACTGCGGCGCTAAAGTCGGTCAGACCGTAATGCACCTGCATTTTCACGTTTTGAGCGGTGATAATTTAGGCGAAAAGCTTGTATAAATGAAGCGCACTTTTGCCATTGTCGGGGCGACATTACTTTTGTCGTTCGCTGTTTTTGATAATATCGGCTTAAAAGCGATAAAGGCGGTTTTTATAACCGCTTTTGTCGCTTTATTCATTTTTCTCTTGTTCAAAAGAACACGTTTTGACGGAACCCTTCCGGTGGTAGCTTTTACTCTTTGCGTCGGCTGTCTGGTTTTCGGATTTTACAGTTTATCAGTTGAAAAAACAATCACTCCGTTTAAAGAAAACAATAAGGCACACACCGTTTCCGGAGAAATAATAAGTCTTCCGGAAGAAAAGAATTCGAGAGCTTATTATATAATCAGAACAGATTCAATTGACGGGAAGAATATCAGTACCAAAATAAGGCTTTCGCTTAAAGAAAAGCTTGCAGCTTCTCCCGATGACAAACTGACGGGCGAGTTTTATCTTTATACTCTCGGGAAGGGGAACGAAGAAATTGAAGATTATTATTCGTCCAAAGGACTGTTCCTCGGCGGATACTGCGTCGGTGAGGAAAACATAAGAATAACAGGACGAAGCGATTTCAGTCTGATGAATTTTGTTCTCAACGCAAAGCAGGCGGTAAAAGACAGCATTAACTGCGCCCTTCCGAATGAATACGGCGGGCTTTTAACCGGTTTTTTGCTCGGTGAAAGGGGAGACATCAACGAAAAAACTCTCAATGCCTTTTCGCTTATAGGTTCGTATCATCTTCTTGCCGTTTCGGGCTTGCATGTTACTGTTTGGGCAGGGTTTGTTTTCGCGTTTCTGACTTCACTTCGCTTAAGAAGAAGAACCGTCAGTATTCTGACAATTCTGTTTATTCTGTTTTTCATAGCTCTTACCGGATTTAATCCTCCCGTTGTCAGAGCGGGAGTTCTTATGATTTTCCTGTTTCTCGGAAAATTTTTCAGACGTGAAGCGGACAGCATTAATTCAATCGGAATCGCATTGACTGTTATGCTTGTCGTAAATCCGTTTTCCGTAAGGTCAAAGGGACTGTGGCTTTCGACTTTCGCTTCCGTCGGAATCATTCTTTTGGCAGGACCGATTTTTAATAAACTAAGCGGTAACAAAAAACTCTCACCTCAGCCTGACGCCGAAGAACAAAACAAATCTGCTCTTTCAAAAGCAAAAGAGTTTGTTTTGAAAAGTTTTTCTGTTACTCTTGCGGCGACACTCTTTACATTGCCGCTCAATCTCCTTTTTTTCGACAGATTTTCGCTCATAACTCCTCTTGCAAATCTGTTGCTTATTGAAATCTCATCTCTTGCAATGCTTATAACCGGTTTTGCAAGCATTTTTTCAATTATCGCTCTTAAGTTTATTTCAAATCCGTTATTCTTTGTCGCAGGCTTTGCCGCTAAAATCATTTCTGATATTGCCCGGTTTTTATCGTCGTTCGATTTGATAACCGTTTCGACCCGTTATTATCCTCTTGTAATCTGGACGGTTGTCCTTATGCTGACGGGTGTATTGCTCTTTATTCTTCACAAAGCGGGAAAAGAAATTAAAAAGAAGCTTCTCTGCGTTCTTCTTTCGGCATCATTTGTTTTTGTATGTCTTGCGGGCGCTTATTCTGAGAAAAAGTCTTTTAAATTATATGTCGCGTCGGTAGGAGACGGTATTTCCGTAATAATCCGAAACGAAAACAATACCGCCCTTATCGGTTGCGGAGGCGACCGCTTTGCTTATTACAGGGTTTGTGATATAATGAATAAAAACGGTGTAAGCACTGTTGATTATTTGTTTATTCCCCGGCATGAAAATCTGTTCGATTCGTTCGGGGAAGAGATTGAAGACAGGTATTATATCGGCGAGTTACATGATGAGGAATACTCCGACGTTACTCTTTGGGGTAAAATCGGGCTTTCCTGCAGAAGGGATTATTCGTTTTTAAAATACGGCGATTTTACTGCGCTGGTTGTTTTTGACCCGTATATGGATTTTCGGTCTGTTCCGGAGGAGTATCTCAACGCGGATTGCCTTATTTCAAGAGAAAAGTATCCCGTCAACCTTAAGAATAAAAACTTTTCATTTATTATTATTTCATGTCAGCAGCGCATTGACTCGCCCGAAACTATGAGTTATACTGATACGGGAAGCTTATGTCTGGAGGTGAAAAACGATGGACGTGCAAGGCTTAAAACAGCAGATTAAAGAAAACACCCTCTCGGGCGCTTATCTGTTTTTCGGTGAAGAAGATTATCTGAAAGAGCTTTATGTAAAACGGGTTCTTTCCCGTTGCGTCAATCCCGGCTTTGAGGGATTTAATCTTCACAAGTACGACGGCGAAAGCTCGTCGCTTGACGAAATTATCGACGCTTCGCAGATGCTTCCCATGATGAGCGACAGGATTGTTGTGCTTGTGCGCGATTTTGACCTGACAAAGCTTTCTTCCGATGAAAACGATGAGTTCAAAAAGTTCATTTGCGATATTCCCGAAACGACAGTAATAGTTTTCTGGCTTGACGCAATTAAATTCGATATAAAAAGAGACAGCAAATGGAAAAAGATTGTTGAGCTTTTCAGAAAAAACGCAAACACAGTTGAGTTCAATAAGATGGATAAAAACTACCTTTCCAAATTCGTTATCGGGCTGTGTTCAAAGCGGAATAAAACCATTTCCCGGTCGGATGCGTATTATCTTATCGACACCGTGGGCGACGACCTGAACACTATTGAAAACGAAGCCGAAAAGCTATGCGCTTACTGTGAAAACGACGTTATTGACAGAGCTTCGATTAATGCCGTTTCGACAAAAAGCATTACCGTCAAAGCCTTTGATTTGTCCAGGGCGGTTTCATCAAACGACCTTAACAGAGCTTTTGAGATTCTGAATTTGTTTTTCGCTTCAAAGACTGAGCCGGTTGTTATTCTGAATGAAATAATCATGGCTTATGTTGATATGTACCGCGCAAAGGTTTCCGTGGCTTCAGGCGAAAGCAGCGACAGCCTTGCCGGGGACTTCGGTTATAAAAATACCGAGTTCAGATTACGCAACGGCGCGTCTTATTCAAAGAATATGTCGGTTGAGCAGTTAAGGGAGTGCCTTGTTGAGCTCGACAAAGCCGACGAAACAATTAAATCCACTGCAGGGGACAATAAACTTGCGCTTGAACAGTTGCTTGTTAAACTCGCAGTGATTTCAAACAGGTAGGTTCTTGATGATAAAAATAAAACAGGCTGTCATAGTCGAGGGAAAATATGACAGAAAAAAGGTTGAAAACATACTCGACACCCTCATAATCGAAACCGACGGATTCGGTATTTTTAAAAATAAGGAAAAACAGACTCTTATCCGCCGCCTTGCCGAAACAAGGGGAATTGTTGTCCTCACTGACAGCGATTCCGCAGGCTTTAAAATCCGTTCCCTTATATCCGGAATCGTTCCGAAAGAAAAAATCATTCATGCCTATATACCGGATATCCTCGGAAAAGAACACCGTAAGGACAAGCCATCTAAGGAAAATAAGCTCGGAGTTGAGGGAATGACGTCGGCAATTATTCTTGATTCGCTCGATAAAGCGGGCGTAACCTGCGTTAAAAGCGAGGGCGGCGAAAGAAAACCGGTCACAAAGGTTGATTTTTACGAAGACGGGATTACGGGAGGCAAAAACAGCAAGGAGAAAAAATCAAAGCTGCTTAAAAAGCTTTCTCTTCCCGAAAGACTGTCGACGAACTCGCTTCTCAAACTGGTAAATACGTTTATGACGTATGACGAGTATAAGGATATTGTTAACTCGCTTAAATAAAATAAAAACGGGTAACATTCTTTTGAATGTTACCCGTTTTTTTACTGTTCGTCGGAAGCGAGAACTTCGTTTTCCCTGAACAGCAGTGAAATACACCAGATACCTGCCAGAGCGACCAATGTGTATACAATTCGGCTGATAATCGCTCCCTGACCTCCGAAAAGCCATCCGACTATGTCAAATCTGAAAAGTCCGATTGAACCCCAGTTGAGAGCGCCGATAATGACAAGTATCAAAGAAATTCTGTCAAGCATTTTTTTCACTCCTTGTGGTTGCGTTCACAAGGATATTATTGACCGAAAAAATTTTTTTATTCTTTTTTTAATTCAAACCTGCTGCCTTTCGCAATTCGTCAACCTTATCGGTCTTTTCCCAGGTGAAATCTTCGTCGTTCCTTCCCATATGGCCGTATGCGGCTGTTTTTTTGTAAATGGGTCTGCGAAGCGAAAGCCTGTCGATAATTGCGGCGGGACGAAGGTCGAAAACTTCGCTGACAATTTCGCTTAAAACAGAGTCCGCAATAACTCCCGTTCCGAAAGTGTCAACCATAACCGAAACCGGCTTTGCAACGCCTATTGCGTAAGCTAACTGTATTTCGCACTTTTTCGCAAGACCGGAAGCTACAATATTTTTTGCAACATATCTTGCGGCGTACGCAGCCGAACGGTCAACCTTCGTCGGGTCTTTGCCCGAAAAAGCTCCTCCGCCGTGGCGGGAATATCCGCCGTATGTGTCAACGATAATCTTCCTTCCCGTAAGTCCGCTGTCGCCCGCAGGACCGCCGACAACAAATCTGCCCGTGGGATTAATGTAAATAACGGTATCGTTATCCATAAGATGGTCGGGTATTACCGGCTTTATAACGTTTTCGACAATGTCTTTCCTGATTTTTTCAAGCGAAACGTCAGCGCTGTGCTGGGAAGAAATAACAACCGTGTCTACTCTGACCGGTTCATTATTGTCGTCGTATTCGACCGTGACCTGAGTTTTTCCGTCAGGACGAAGATAGGGGAGAACACCGGCTTTTCTGACTTGGGTAAGTCTGAGGGCAAGCTTGTGCGCCAGCGAAATCGGAAGCGGCATTAATTCCTCGGTCTCGTCGCATGCGTAACCGAACATCATTCCCTGATCTCCGGCGCCGTTGAGATTGTATTCGTCAACTTCGCCTTCTTTGATTTCAAGGCTTTTGTCAACGCCCAGAGCAATATCGGGCGACTGCTTGTCGATAGAGGTAAGAACTGCGCAGGAATTACCGTCAAAATATTTTGAAGCGTCGTCATAGCCGATTTCACAAATAGTTTTTCTGACAATTGACGGAATATCAATCTGCGCGGTGGTGGTAATTTCGCCCATAACAAGAACCTGTCCTGTTGTGCATGTCGTTTCGCACGCAACTCTTCCGAATTTGTCCTGCTTTAAGATTTCGTCAAGAATTGCGTCGGAAATCGTGTCGCAGATTTTGTCGGGATGTCCTTCGGTAACGGATTCCGAAGTAAAAAGATGTTTTGCCATTATATTTAACTCCTGTTTTTTATTCAAAAAATTAAGCACCCCGAAAGGTGCTTAAAAAAACACCTTATCTCTCGGCTTACGCCGCAGGATTTAGCACCTTGCTTAAAAAGCAGGTTGCCGCGGTTTCACGGGGCCTGTCCCTCCGCCGCTCTTCATAAGGGGAAGTGTTCAATTTTTTGTCGCAACTATAATACTACCAAACATATTGCTTGTCAATATCAAAGCTGTATTTTACCCGCAAAAATAAGAATAACAAGCAAAAGCGTTACGGCAAGAAAAGCCGAGGTCGTAATAATGAGAACAGTTGTCGATACGCTTTTTTTGGTTTTTTCGCTTTCGCTTTCGGGGATTAGTTTCGACTTTCGCAGGGCGGTGACAATTCCCTTGTAAAGGAACATTGCGAGTGTGGAGTTGAGCCCTGCTTTCAGAAGGTTGAAGGGCAGAAGCAACGGCAGTATCATGCCGACGACAACGCTTCTTTCAACGTGCATGTAAACGGGTGTGATTATGTAATTCCACAGAAGCATAACGAAGGTCATGGCTACCGAAGCCACGCAAAGACCGATGATTGCCCTTGAAAGCGTCCTTTTTCTTGAATAGATAAAGCCGCTCACGCCGACGAATACCGCGGACGAAATGAAATTCATAAGAAGTCCGATAATGCCCGTCGAGCTGACGGTGAGCATTTCCGTAAGACAGACTACCAGCGACATGACAATACCCGCAACGGGACCGAAAATGAACGCCGCAATCGTCAGGATAACATCCTTGGGCTCATAGGTAAGAAAACCGCCGATGCCGGGTATTCTCAGGAACAAATCGGCTACAATTGCAAGCGAGCAAAGCATAGCCATACTGACAACCTTTTTCACATCAAACCTGTTTTTTGTGTTCTGCATAAAAATCTCCTTTTCCTTCGGGGAAAAGAAAAACCCTGACGGTGTGTCAGGGCGTGTTTCTTAAAAGAATTTCTGATTCTCTCATCCGGACTTATGACAAAAGTCAATTACCGTCGGTTTCGGAATTTCACCGAATCAATTAGTAAAACTAACTCGCAGACTTTACTGCCGGTGGGGAATCTCACCCCGCCCCGAATACAGTTTAATTTAAATTGTGTTATTAATTATATTCCCGTTAAAAAGAATTGTCAACGGTATTATTTTGTGTATTTGTCAATAAACTTTTTGATTGCCGGCCAGTAAATTTCCGGATGGAAGCAATTGCTTCTTGCGTGAATGGCGTCCGGAATCGAGAGCTTTTCTTTTTCGACCGGGCAGGCATCATAAACCTGATCAAGCATACGGTAGGGGACAAAATCGTCTTCCTCGCCGTGGATGAAAAGCATCGGAGTTTTGCTCTTCTTAAGCTGCTCAACGCAGGAAGCGTCCTTGAAATCATACTTGCTGCGAAGCTTTGTTACCATTTCAACGCTGTGGGTGAGCATTGATCTCGGAATCTTAGTAACATTTTTAATCTGATAATCAAAAATATCCCAGACCGAAGTATAGCCGCAGTCTTCAATAGCGCATTTTACGTTGTCGGGAAGCTCTTCGCCGCAGGTCATCATAACCGTTGCCGCGCCCATGGAAACGCCGTGAAGAACAATTTTGCAATCGGGATATTCGTTAACGAGAAATTCAATCCAATCGACAATATTGAGTCTGTCGTCCCAGCCCATTGTAACCTTGTCGTTTTCGCTGTCGGCGTGACCGTTAAGGCTCGGCATAAGCACGTTATAATCAAACTCACCGTTGAAATATTTTGCGTACATTCCCATATGCTCGGGCGAAGAGGTGTAGCCGTGGATACATATTACCCAGATGTCGGTCGGCTTCTTTGACCGGAGAATATCCGCATAAAGATTTTCGCCTCTCTTGGAAACGATGGTGAATTTCTCTTTCTTCTGCGCATTGAACCATTCTTTCCCTTCGTTGAAAGCGGGAAGCTCGTTATATGTTTTGTCGGCAACTTTATCATAAACTTTCTTTCTGAATTTGCCTTCAAGACCCTGTCTTTTAAGGTTTACGTTATAAAACAGATTTGCCGCAAAAGCGTAAACAGCGGCGCCTGTTGCAGCGCTTATAACAATAGCTTTGGCGGATGATGAAAATCCTTTTGAACCTTTGTGATTCTTTTTCATTTACTTCACTCCTTTTTTGTCCTTTTATTATACACCTGAAAAAAAGCTTAGTCAATAATTTAACTTTTAACAAACAAGAAATTTGTTGCTTTTGGGTTGTTTTTAGTCGAGTTGTTTGTTATAATAAACTCCAGAACTTTAAGAAATGAGGCGTGCTTTAAATGGAAAACGGAAAATTTTTCAGAAGCTCAATGTTCGGCGGCTTTAATAAGCAGGACGTTATGACCTATATCGAACAGCTTCAGTCAGAGCTTGCAGATGTCAAAACTCAGTTTGCGCAGCTTGAAAATCAGTTTAACGCTCAGAGCGCACAGCTTGAAAAAATCCCCGTTCTTGAAAAGGAACTCGAGAATAAAAATGAAGTCGAACAGCAGAACGCGGCTCTTCTTTCGCAGATTGAAGCTCTTCGTGCGGGTCAGCAGAAGGCGCAGGACGAGTACGACAAAGTAAAGACTGCCGAAGCTCAGCTCGGCGCGGCTTTTGTCGACGCGAGAAGATATTCCGACGAAATAGTCGCTGCCGCAAGAGAGCGCGCCGCGGATGTTTCAAAACAGGCGAGCGACGATATTGCCAATAAAGCGGAGCAGATTCGTTCGGTAGCTTCTGATGCCGAAAAGATTACTCTTGAAATGCGCCAGAAGATGGAAGCTCTTTCAAGAAGCATTTCCGACCTTTCCGGAAAAATGAGCGCCGTTGCCGTAACTCTTGTTAAAACCGAAGCTCAGCCCGATTTCAAGCCGAGAATTGATTTTGCCGAGCTTGAGAAAATGGGCTTTGAAAAAACGGACGATATTACGGGAGTCGAAAAGGACGAAGAAACGGGGCTTACCTTTATTTCGTACGAACCGAACACGAATTTTAACGACGACCTGAATTTGCAGCCCGAAGCGGCGGAAGGTTAAAATGGACTTTAAAGAATTAGTTGATTTACGCAAAAAGATTATCGAGAAGGATTTTTCTTCTCTGAACAATATGCAAAAAGAAGCGGTCTTTAATGCAAAAGGACCGCTTTTAATTCTTGCCGGAGCAGGCAGCGGAAAAACAACGGTTATCGTTAACCGTATAGCTTATCTTCTTAAATACGGCGAGGCTTACTATTCCGAAGATTTTGAAAGAACGCCGCAGGAAGGCGACTACGCTTTGATGAAGGCGTATTTTGACGGCGACAAAACGGTTTATGACGATATTAAGGATTTGCTGAAAGTCAATGCCCCTTACCCGTGGCAGATACTTGCAATCACGTTTACAAACAAGGCTGCGGACGAGCTGAAACAGAGGATTTCCCTTGTCGTTAACGAAGGCGCGGATGACATTACAGCATGCACTTTCCACTCTGCCTGCGTAAGGTTTTTAAGACGTTTCGGCGAAAGCCTCGGTTATACGAGCCATTTCACGATTTACGATACGGATGACTCAAAAAGAGTTGTGAAAAGCTGTCTTGAAAAACTTAATATCAGCGATAAATTCTTTCAGCCTAAAACTGTTTTGAACGCGATTTCTTCGGCAAAAAATAAAAGCGTTTCTCCCGAGGAATTCGCCGGTCTTGCAACTAATAATCCCATGGATAAGACAATCGCTCAGATTTATTCCGAGTATCAGACTCAGCTAAAAAACAGCGACGCCATGGATTTTGACGATTTGCTTGTTAATGCAGTCAGACTGCTTGAAACAAATGATGATGCGAGAAATTATTATCAGAACAGATACCGTTACATTATGGTTGACGAGTATCAGGATACGAATATTGTTCAGTATAAGCTTACGCATCTTCTTGCCGATAAATATAAAAATCTCTGCGTTGTCGGTGATGATGACCAGAGCATTTACGCTTTCAGGGGAGCGACTATTGAAAACATCCTTCAGTTTGAAGAGAATTATCCGTCTGCGAAGGTTATCCGTCTTGAACAGAATTACCGTTCAACAGGCAATATTCTTTCGGCTGCTAACGAGGTAATAAAGAATAACAGTGCCCGAAAAGGGAAAACTTTATGGACAAATAAAGGCGACGGCGAAAAGATTACGGTAAAAAACGTATATGATGAATATGCCGAAGCGGATTATATTGTCGATACGGTTTTAAGCGACGTTTCAAAGGGAATGAAATGGTCCGACCATGCCGTGCTTTACAGAATGAATTCACAGTCAAATACAATTGAGCGCGCTTTTCTGCGTCAGAGCATACCGTATAAACTTATCGGAACAAAATTCTATGAGCGAAAGGAAGTTAAGGATATTCTTGCCTATCTGTCCGTTACGGCAAATCCTAACGACAGCGTAAGACTTAACAGGATAATTAATGTTCCCAGAAGGGGAATAGGCGATACCACAATGGATAACGTCGCCGCAATCGCCGACGCTATAGGAATCACTCAGTTTGAAGTTATGAAAACCGCCGATGAGTACGCTCCGATAAAAAGGGCGAGCGAAAAGCTCAAAAATTTTGTTTCAATGATAGAAGAGTTTCAGGCGTTTTCGCAGGAAAATGAACTTGAAAATCTTTTCACGTTCATAGTTGATAAAACGGGATATAAAGAATATCTTGCGCTTGATAAGGTCACTTATGACGACAGGCTTGCGAATATTCTTGAATTAAAATCAAATATTGTCAGATACGCTCAGGAAAACGAGGAAGGAGACCTTACGGGATATCTTGAAGAGGTTGCGCTGTATACGGATCTTGATACCCTGAGCGAGGACAGCGACGCCGTTGTGCTTATGACGCTTCACTCTGCGAAGGGACTTGAGTTTCCCGTAGTGTTTATCCCCGGCGTCGAGGAAGGAATTTTCCCGTCTGCAATGTCGACCTATTCCGCTTCCGAGCTTGAGGAGGAAAGACGGCTTTGCTATGTCGGCATAACAAGGGCAAAGACAAAACTTCATTTAATCAATACGAAAACAAGAACGCTTTTCGGCTCTACGACTTATTGCCGTCCGTCAAGATTTATTGACGAGATTCCCGACGAATATACTGAAGGTAAAAAAGAAAAAACTCCGCTTGAAAGAGAGTACAAAAAGGTTGTAATCAATTATTCAAATCCCGATACGAAGGAAAAAACGGCAGCGGCAAGAGGTTTTTCAATAGCTTCTTCAAAGGGAAATACGTCCGCTGTTCTTGAAGACTACAAAGTCGGCGAAACCGTTAAGCATAAGGTTTTCGGAGTCGGAATGATTACAAAAGTTACTCCTATGGGCAATGATGCGCTTCTCGAAATTGCATTTGAAAACGTGGGAACTAAAAAGCTTATGAGCCGAATGGCGAAACTTGAACGGGTATAAAGGAGGACAAAAAATGCCTGCATTTGCAACTCATTATTTATTCCTTGATGAACTGAAAAATAAAATTGAAAAAGAAACGGGTTTCCCCCTTGATGTAAAAGTCGCGGGAGTCGGAACTCAGGGACCGGATATCTTCATTTTCCACAGACTCTGGCCTCCGTTTAAAATTTACAAATCCCTTTTCGGCGTTGCTTCAATTCTTCACAGGGCAAAAGCTGGAGAACTGTTTGAGGCGTTTGCCGAATACCTGAAATCAAGCAAAAATCCTGAAATTGCCCGTTCGTATATTTACGGATTTATTCTTCACTATGCGCTTGACAGAAATTGCCATCCTTATGTTTACGCATTTCAGGATATGATAACAAAAACCAATCCGCACATTCACCCGCTTGCCGCGCATAATCAGGTTGAGCATGCTGCGGACACTTATCTTCTTTATCATAAGAGGGGAGTTTATCCGCCGTCCCTTTTTAACCCGGAGGAAACTTTTGCTTCCGGCGAAAAGGAGCTTGAAGAGATCGCGTTGCTGATGAACTTTGTAATAAAGAAATGCTTCGGCAGGGATGTTCCTCTTAATGAAATCAAAAGGGCGGTTACCGATACTGCTTCGCTTCAGAAAATGCTGTCGGACAAAAAGGGGACGGTGGTAAAAATTGCAAAAGCCGTTGAAACTCCTCTGGGTCCGGTTGCGCATTATTTCAAGCCTTCCGCTTCAATAAAACCGACGGACCTGAAGCTTTGCGATAAGTATGTTAACCGAAATAAAAACGAGTGGACCTCGCCTTATTCCGGAGAAAAAAGCTTTGAAAGCTTTGAAGAGCTTTTTGAAAAATCAAAACCCGACGCGATAGAGCTGATAAAAGGCTTCGGCTCGGTTTTCAAAGGCGAAAAAACAGGTTATGAAGTCACAAAAAATATCTCGTTCTTAACCGGACTTGAGGTAACCGAATAAAAACATACGGGAATCGGATTAGGGCGATTCCCGTTTTTCTATTTAAACAAATATAAACTCAGCGCCATAACTCCCATGCCGGTAATAATTCCGGAAACGGATTTGTCATTTTCTTTTTCCTGCTTGGAAGACGGTATAAGCTCAGTCAGAGATATAAAAGTCATTATTCCCGCAACGGAACCGAAAAGGATTCCGAATACAAAATCGTTAAGCATTTTTCTTAACAGAATATAACCCGCCAACGCTCCGAGAGGTTCTGCAAGTCCGGATAAAAACGAAATAAAAAACGCTTTTTTCTTATTCCCCGTTGAAAAGTAAATTGGAACCGAAACCGCAATACCCTCGGGTATGTTGTGAATTGCAATCGCAACCGTTATCGGAATTGCAAGGACGGGATTTTTAAGCGCGGAAACGAACGTTGCAAGTCCTTCCGGGAAATTGTGAATTGCCATTGCAAACGCGGTATATACGCCGGTTCTGTTAAGAGAATCGTTGTTTTCGGGCAAGGCTTTTTCTAAAATAAAAATTAGTATCATTCCGATTATAAACGACAGGCAGGAATAAAAATAAGCCCTTTTTTCGCTACAGACGGTGCAGAACGAAATAAGGCTTTTTGTCATTATTTCTCCGAGAGATGCAAAAAGCATAACTCCGGCTGAAAACGACAGCGCGAACGATAAAAACTTTTTGTTCGTTTTCTTGGCAAAAAGCGAAATAACGCTTCCGATTCCCGTGGACAAACCCGCAAAGGCGCACATCAGAAACGCAGTAAAAACGTTGCTCAATTTTTCACCCCCCTAAAGCAGTATACAGAGGATTGCGAAAACTTGTGCTTTTTGCTAATTCGGTTATTTGATTTTAATATAATCTGCATATTGAATAATCACTTTCAAAGTGATATTATATATTTATTAATTTTGAGGGGGATTGTAATGGATAAATCAGTTTCCGCAGTAAACCAGAAACATATGAATTTCAAAGAAATTGCCGCATATTCGCTCGGTCTTTTCGGCTTTCAGGCGATAGTCGGTCTTCTCAATTCCTACCAGGCGGAGTTTGACGGCACGATTCTCGGCGTCAACGTCGCAGTTGTCGGAATTCTTATTTTAATTGCCAAAATTGTTTCGGCTGTTTTCGACCCGATTGTCGGAAATATGATTGACCGTTCAAAGAGCAAAAACGGCAAATTCAAGTCAATGATTCTTAAATCCATCATTCCGTTGCTTGTTATGAGCGTTGTTATTTTTATCGACATTCCTTTTAAGGGGAATAAAACAGCGGCTTATGTATGGATTTTCGCAACATATTTAATCTGGAGTCTTGCAATGACTCTCGGCGACGTTCCTTCTCAGGGTATTGCTTCCGTACTTACTCCGAACCCGACGGAAAGAACGAATGTAGTTTCGATTTCAAACACTTTTAAACAAATCGGTTTTTCGGCTTGCGTTGTAATAGTTCCCGTTGTTTGTCTTATAATTCCGGGAGGCTCGCAGGTTATTGTCAAGGACGGCGGCCAGGACGCAAAAATGATTGCGAACGAATATCTCTGGACTGCCATTCTCACGGCTGTTCTCGGCTGCGCGCTGTTCGCTCTCATTCCGCTTCTCAATAAAGAAAGAGTTCCTTATCAGTCGGGCGAAAAGACATCATTTAAAGATATGATTAAAGCGCTTAAGGACAATAAACCCCTTATGCTTGTTATCGTTTCGTATTTCCTCGGCTTCGGCAGACAGATGGCTATGGGCATTCAGGTCCAGGCTGCAAACGTGCTTTTAGGTTCTCAGAATCTTGTCGCAGTTCTCGGTATAGTAACAGCTGTCGGCTCAATGATTTCGATGGCAATCTGCCCTGTACTCATTAAAAAGCTCGGCGAAAAGAAGGTTTATATTCTTCTTTCCGTTTACGGCTTTGCGGTATCAATACTGTCATTTATCGTCGGTCATTTCTGGTTCGTAAATCCTGAAAATACGGTTCTTACCGTTTTGTTCTACGCTTCGCTGTTCCTTATCGGTCTTCAGTTTGCGGCTGTTACTCTTATGCCTATGATTATGACTGCCGACTGCGTAGATTATTATGAATACAAGACAGGCAAGCGTATGGAAGGCGCGGCTTATTCAATTCTTACTCTCACAATTAAAGTCTGTCTTGCCTTGGGCGTTGCTCTCGGATTGGTATTTGTTCAGTTTTCGGGTTACAATGATGTTCAGGGCGAAGCGGCTGTATTCACAACTCATACAAAGGATATTATCTTCTTCGCATATACTGCCGTTCCCGGAATTCTTGCTTTGCTTTCAATAATCCCGATGTTCAAATATGACATTGTCGGTAAGAAAAAGCAGGAAATTGCCGAAGAGCTTGAAAAGAGAAGAGCATCCAAAGGCTAATAAAAAACACAAAATAAGAAAAACCCTTCGGTTTCCGATAACCGAAGGGTTTTTAAATAATAGTCTATTCTTCCGTTTCTTCTTCCTGCTTTTCCTGTTCAATAATGTTTGTCTTGAACATTTCGGGCTTTTCAACGCGTGAATGAATTATGCTTCCGCATTCCATGCAAATTGTATGGATTATGTTGCTGCCGAATACGCCGCTGACTCCGAGTTTCAGACTTGCGTCGCCGACCTGATAGCCGAAGCTTAAATTTCTGCTCTTGCAGTAGGGACATTCTTCATAAACAATTTTCGTCATAATATGCACCTCATTTTATTTATAATAAAGCTGCTGCCGCTTTGTCAAGATAAACCGTAACGCACGGATGAAACTGCAAAATGGATGCAGGGCATTTCGGAGTAACTTCACCCTCAATCATAGCCTTAACGGCATTTTGCTTTTTTTCACCTGTGGCAATCATAATTATCTGCTTTGCGCTCATTATATTGCCTATTCCCATTGTCAATGCGTGAGTGGGCATTGGGTTTTCGTCAAAATAAACCGAATTTGATTTCCTTGTGCTTTCGCTTAATGCTATCTTAAAAGCGCCCTTTGTGTATTTTTCGGCAGGCTCGTTAAAGCCTATGTGTCCGTTTGTTCCTATACCGAGCAGTTGAATGTCGACAAGTCCCGCTTCAACAAGCATCCTGTTGTATCTTTCACATTCTTCCTCGTCATTATCCGTGTTCCCGTTGAGAAAATGGATGTTCTGCTCGGGTATATCGGTTTTTGAAAAAAGATGCTCGTTCATAAATGAATAGTAGCTATTTTTATCATTACGCGGAAGATTACAGTATTCGTCAAGGTTGAATGTTGTAACATTTTTGAAACTCAATTCACCGACTGAACAGAGCTTTGAAAGATAATCGTATGTTGGAATCGGCGAAGCGCCTGTAGCAAGTCCCAAAACAATTTCAGGGTTATGCCTTATTGCCGAGGCGAGTTGCGAGCCAACCTTGATGCCGATTTGTTCTGCATTATCAAAAATCTGAACTTTCATTTTTACACCTCTCAAGCAGGAAATATAATATCTGTCAGTTCACCCTGCCAGCATATCAAAGCAACGCCGCTTTTAACTTCAATGCTTGATTTCTTTCCGATAAATTCGTTGCTTGTCCCGAGTGTTTCGTCTTTTCTGATTATCGCATTATCCGTTTCATAAAGCAGCCCTTTAATAGTGACTGTCACATAATCGCCGAAAGGAAAAACCGAAAGAAATCCTTTTCTCTTTTCCTTAAAATGAATTATCCCGTTGCTGACTGCCGTAAAAATCTCGTTTTCACCGATTAAATACGCAGTTGTTCTGTTTTCCGAGGCGTATAAAAGCGTCTGCAGATTTGCTAAAAAATGGTCGCTCCTTTTTCCGCCCGTGCAGCCGAGAAGAATAACGGTTTCATATCCTTTGCCAATCGCTGCTTTCACTGCCGCAAAGGTATCGGTTTCGTCCTTCATTACGGGCAGACGGATAACATTTTCGCCCTCGGGAACAAAGCCCAGCGAATCAAAATCTCCGATAATGATATCAGGTTTAAGCGACAGCTTTTCAAGGTGCTTAAGACCGCCGTCTGCAGCAATAATCAAGTCGTTTTCGCGTTTTTTAATTGTACCGAAAAAATCACCTGCGCCGATAATATAACAACGCCTGCCATCGCTCATTTTTTTCACCTCTTTTTAAAATTATACAACAAAAAATATTTTTGTGCAATAACTTGACAAAAGTGTTAAAATATATTCAGTAGTTTTATCTAAAGGGAGTTTTTTATGAAACCTTACGGACTTATTCTTGCGGGCGGCGGCGCCAAGGGCGCCTACCAGATGGGCGCATGGAAAGCGATGCGCGAAATGGGAATAAAAATCGAAGCGATTGCCGGCGTTTCCATAGGCGCAATTAACGGCGCGCTCATCGCTCAGGGCGACTACGATCTCGCAATGGAGTTGTGGAATAATGTTGAAGTGACGGACGGAATTAATTTTCCGAAGGAATTAAAGGACCCGAGCAACCTTTTTTCAAAAAGCAATATGGTCCAGATTGTCAAGGAAGTTATTAAAAACGGCGGCGTTGACGCAACTCCCGCCAAAGAACTTGTCGCAAAATTCGTAAACGAGGACAGAGTTAGGGAATCCAAAATCCCGCTGGGAATCGTGACTTACAGCATTTCTTCCATGAAGGCCGTGGAAATATTTGCCGACGAAATGGAAAACGGTCAGCTCATTGATTACCTCATGGCTTCCGCGCGTTTCCCCGGACTTGCGAATCAGGGACCCGACGATCAGAGCTATTTTGACGGCGGCGTATACGATAACGCTCCGGTAAGCGTTCTTCGCGACAGGGGAATAAACAGGCTTGTTATTGTCGATATTTCCAATATGAAGGGAATGGGGCATAAGCATGATTTGTCCTGCGCGGATATAATTTACATAAGACCGTATGATCCGAAGGAGCTTGGCGAGCCTTTTGAATTTGACAGGGAAAAAACACGCCTGAGAGTTGAAATGGGCTATCTCGATACAAAAAAGGCGTTCGGCTTTTTGTCGGGAAGGTGTTTCTGCTTTATGCCGCGTGAGTATAAACTTTTGCAGCAGAAGTACGGATTTCGCGCTGCCAACGACATGGAACTTCTCGCTTTTTCCCTCGGAATGGAAAGGTTAAAGATATATTCCGCAAAGGAATTTGTCGATACGCTTGTTGATTATTATACTGCCGCAAAGAAGGAAGCGGACGAAGCGCGTCAGGTTCTGGGCAGGACAATAATACACCGTTCCGAAGGTAAAAAAGAAGCTCTCAAGGCAATAGCCTCAAGGGACAAGAAGAATTATAAATTCAAATTTGCAATAGACCTGCTTGAAGAAATGACATCGAATTCTGACGAAGAAGATATTATTCCCGAAGAGCCGGAGGAGACGGTGCAGGAAGAAGAAAATCAGTAATAATAAACCCTTCCGAAGCATATTTATTACAGATATGTTTTTGGGAGGGTTTTATATTGAAAAATGCTGTCAGAGAACGAGCTGTCGAGCTTGGCGTTTACATAGTCGAAAATGAAGCTACCGTAAGGGCGGCGGCAAAGGAATTCGGAGTAAGTAAAAGCACGGTGCATATGGATGTTTCACGCAGGCTTGAAAGACTTGACCCCGCTTTATATACGCAGGTCAGACGGGTTCTTGATATTAATAAAGCTCAGCGGCATATACGCGGCGGAATAGCAACAAGAGAAAAATATCTGAACAAAAAAGATTAAAAAATCGGACAGAGTTTGTATCTTCTCACTCTGTCCGATTTTTTTCTTGATTATATTTGAGCGATATAGTATAATAATAATTCAAATATTATTTTTTAGGAGATTATAATTTGAACGGTTCATCTGAAAAGAATAACGATATTTTATTGGTTCCGGCAGTGCCTCTGAGAGGAATGGTTATGTTCCCGAACGAAGCGTTGCATTTTGACGTCGGCAGGAAAAAGACTATTGCCGCCGTCAGAACCGCCATGGTAAAAAACGAAGATATACTTCTCATCGCCCAGAAGGACCCTGCGATTGACAAGCCTTCAAAAGACGATATTTACTCAGTCGGCGTTCTTTGCTCGGTTATTCAGGCCGTAAAGCTTCCGCACAGCGAAGTTATGAGAGTTTATGTCGAGGGTAAAAAAAGGGTAAAGCTTAACTCAATTGTTACAGACAAGCTGTTTTATTCCGCTTTTGTCGAGCCTGTTGAAGAAAAGAACGTTCCTTCAAAGGATTCCGATCTTCAGACAGCTTTTGTCAGAAACGCAAAGGAGCTTTTTGCGGATTATATTGATCTTAACGAGCAGATTCCTCCCGACGTTATACTCGGAGTTGAAAAATGCGAAAAAGCGGGTGAAACCGCCGACAGAATCTGTTACAGCCTTCCTCTTGAGTTTAAGGACAAACAGACTATACTTGAAACATTTAATCCCATAAAGAGAATCGAAAAGCTCTGCGTTCTTCTTGCAAGGGAAAATTCGCTTCTTTCAATCGAAGAGGGAATTCGCAAAAAGGTTAACGAACAGATTGACGATAATCAGCGTGAATATTACCTTCGCGAACAGCTTAAAGCCGTTTCGGCGGAGCTTAACGACGGCGAAGATGTGGTTAACGAAGCGGAAGAATACAAAAAGAAAATTCTTGCAATCGGTTTTCCGAAGGAAGAGGAGAAAAAACTTCTTAAGGAGTGCAGACGCTTTTCGCAGATGCAGTCGTCCTCGCCCGATGCAAACGTAATAAGAAACTATCTCGACAGGGTTCTCGACCTGCCGTGGAATAAGTATTCAAAAGATAATCTTAATCTTGTTAACGCCCGCAGAGTGCTTGACAGGGACCATTACGGGCTTGACGAAATCAAGGACAGAATTATCGAAATGCTTGCAGTCCTTAAAATGTCCGGCTCGCTTAAAGGCCAGATTATCTGTCTTGCGGGACCTCCCGGTACGGGTAAAACCTCGATAGTCAGGTCCCTTGCCAAAGCAATGAACCGAAAATATGTGCGGGTTGCCCTCGGCGGAGTTCACGATGAGGCGGAAATCCGCGGACACAGAAAGACCTATATCGGCGCAATGCCGGGCAGAATTATTGACGCGGTTGAAAAAGCCGGCACGGCAAATCCGCTTATCCTGCTTGACGAAATTGACAAGCTCGGAATGGATTATAAAGGCGACCCGTCTGCGGCGCTTCTTGAAGTGCTTGACGGCGAACAGAATAATTCTTTTACCGACCATTATATCGATATCCCGTTTGATTTAAGCAAGGCTCTTTTCATCACCACTGCAAACGACCTCGGGACTGTTCCGGAGCCGCTTCTTGACAGAATGGAGGTAATAGAGCTTCGCAGCTATACAAGAGAAGAAAAGTTCCATATCGCAAAAAGACATCTTGTTAAAAAACAGCTTGAAGCGAACGGTCTTAATTCTAAAATGGTTTCATTTAAAGATGACGCGATTTATCTTCTTATTGACGGTTACACCCGTGAAGCCGGAGTCAGAAAGCTTGAAAGAGTTATCGGCAAGGTGCTCAGAAAAACTTGTATAAAATTTGCGGATGGCTTTGAGGGTAAAATAGTCGTCAGAAAAGAAGATCTTAAAGAGTATCTCGGCGCGGTTAAATATAACGTGTCCGAAGACGAAAAAAAGGATGAAATCGGAGTTGTTAACGGACTTGCATGGACTTCCGTCGGCGGCGAGATGCTTAAAATTGAAGTTGCCGTTATGGAGGGAACGGGTAAGCTTGAGCTTACGGGTTCGCTCGGAGACGTTATGAAAGAGAGCGCAAAGGCTGCAATAAGCTATATCCGTTCTTACAGCGAATTTCTTTCGGTTTCGCCCACGTTTTACAAAGATAAGGATATTCATATTCACGTTCCCGAAGGCGCCGTTCCCAAGGACGGTCCTTCAGCGGGCGTTACAATTACGACGGCCCTCGTATCCGCTCTTACAAACTCTCCCGCAAAGGGAACCGTCGCAATGACCGGCGAGGTTACTTTGACCGGACGCGTTCTTCCCATAGGCGGACTTCGTGAAAAGAGCATGGCTGCTTTTTCAAACGGTATGAAAACCGTGCTTATACCCGAAGAGAATAAAAAAGACCTTGAAAAGGTCGATAAAAAAGTTCTTGAAAACATTGAATTCATTCCGATTTCAAGAGTTGAAGAGGCTTTGAAATATACGCTTACAAAAAACAGGGACGAGAGCAATAAAAAGAAGATTGAACCGCTTGCCGTTGAAAAGAGTAACGGCGATTCAGTCTGGAATTGAGGAAAAATGATTAACTTCAACAAAGCCGAATTTGAAACTGCTTTCGGCACTACCTCGCAGCTTCCCGCAGACAAAAAAACCGAGATTGCTTTTGCGGGTAGGTCAAACGTCGGGAAGTCTTCGCTTCTGAATAAACTTTTTAACCGGAAGAGCCTTGCAAGGGTAAGCTCCGTTCCCGGTAAAACGGCTACGATTAATTTTTACAAGGTGGATTCCGTCCGCTTTGTGGACTTGCCGGGTTACGGATATGCAAAGGTTTCCAAGGGCGATAAAAGACGCTGGGCGTTTTTGCTTGAAAGCTATTTTAATTCCGGAAGAGATATACGTCTTGTAGTTCTTCTTGTCGATATACGAAGACCTCCGACCGGGGACGACTTGCTTATGGCGAATTTCTTAAAAGAAAAGGGATATCCATTCATAGTTGTCCTTACAAAGAAGGACAAGCTTAATAAAACCGAATTCAGTTCCAGAATGGAATCAATCGGAAACGAGCTTGAGGGAGTTGAAAAAGAAAACATTATTCCGTTTTCTGCTATGACCGGCGACGGACTTGAAGAAATCAAAAGAATAATTAACGCATATACGAAGGAGTAAGGATTATGTTTGTATCAGACGCATTGAATGTTAACGAAAAGGGTCATCTTACAATCGGCGGAGTCGACACTATCGATATCGCCGAACAGTTCGGCACGCCGCTGTATGTTTTCGACGAAAACCAGATAAGAAAAAACTGTCAGGCTTTCGTTTCATCGATTGACGAAAACTATGACGGCAGAGGACTTGTCTGTTACGCAAGCAAGGCTTTTTGCTGCAAGGAAATGTGCCGTATCTGCGATGAGGAAAAAATGGGGCTTGACGTCGTTTCGGGCGGAGAGCTTTTCACAGCCATCAAAGCAGGATTCCCCATGGGCAAGGTTATTTTCCACGGCAATAACAAAACAAGAGACGAGCTTTTAATGGCAGTTCAGAACAATGTCGGCAGAATTATTGTTGATAACTTTACTGAGCTCGATATGCTTGAAGAAATCGCAAAGGAAAAGAACATTACCGTTCCCGTCCTTCTGCGTATCAAGCCCGGCATTGAGGTACATACTCACGAATTCATCAGAACAGGTCAGATTGACTCAAAATTCGGCTTTGCGCTTGAAACGGGCGAGGCTATGGACGCAGTCGCCCGTACCCTTAATGCAAAATTCCTTGAACTTCGCGGCGTTCACTGTCATATCGGTTCTCAGGTATTTGAAATTGACCCGTTCAAGCTCGCAAGCTCGGTTATGGCAAAGTTTATCCGCCAGATAAGAGATGAGACGGGCGTTGAGGTTAAAGAGCTTAATCTCGGCGGCGGCTTCGGTATAAAATATCTTACAACCGATAACCCCGAAAAATTTTATGAATATGTTCGTTGCGTATCCGTTGTCCTTAAAAGAGAATGTGAAAAGCAGGGCATTAACCTTCCGTTTATTCTTTTCGAGCCCGGCAGGTCTATTGTCGGCGCAGAGGGTATTACGCTTTACACTGCAGGCGTTATCAAGAAAATCCCGAATATCCGTACCTATGTTTCAATTGACGGCGGTATGGCTGATAACCCGAGATATATTCTCTATCAGGCGGAGCATGAAATAATGGTTGCAAATAAAGCCGGCTGGGAAAAGGACTGCGCTATTACCCTTGCGGGCAAGTGCTGTGAAAGCGGCGACCTTATCGCCGAAAACGCCCCTATTCAGAGAGTTCATGTCGGCGACATAATCGCCGTTCTTTCAACGGGCGCATACAACTATTCAATGGCTTCCAACTATAACAGACTTCCGCGTCCCGCGGCAGTTATGGTTAAGGACGGCGAAGCGCGTGAGATAATCAGGCGCGAAACTTATCTTGATCTCATAAGGAACGATATTTAATGTCATTTACTCATTTGCACGTTCATACCGAGTACAGTCTGCTCGACGGCGCCTGCCGTATCGGGCAGCTGCTCGATTATGCCAAAAAAATCGGTCAGAATTCGCTTGCAATCACCGACCACGGTGTTATGTACGGCGTGATTGATTTTTACAATGCAGCTAAAGAAAGAGGCATAAAGCCGATAATCGGCTGTGAGGTATACGTTGCAAAGAGAACAAGGTTTGACAAGAATCACGCTCTTGACAGCGAAAGGAATCATCTCGTTTTGCTTTGCAAAAACAACGAGGGTTATAAAAATCTTGCCAAGCTTGTTTCAAAAGCGTGGACAGAAGGCTTTTACACAAAACCCAGAGTCGATAAACAGCTTCTTGAGGAATACCACGAGGGAATTATTGCCCTGTCAGCCTGCCTTGCGGGCGAAATTCCGCAGTATCTTCTTCAGGGCGACTACGAAAAAGCAAAGGAAACGGCTCTCTGGTACCGCGACACATTCGGTGAGGGCAATTTCTATCTTGAGCTTCAGAATCATCTTCTGCCCGAGCAGAAACAGATTGAGCCCTATTTAATTAAACTGTCGCAGGAAACGGGCATACCGCTTGTCGCAACAAACGACGTTCACTACGTAAAGAAAGAAGATTCAAAAATCCAGAATATTCTTCTTTGTATTTCAACGGGTCATATTTTAGGCGAAAAAATAGATATCGGATTTGAAACAGAGGAATTTTATCTCAAAAGCGAACAGGAGATGCTTGACGCTTTTCCGACAGTTCCCGAAGCGGTTGAAAACACGCAGAAAATCGCTGATATGTGCAACGTCGATTTTGAATTCGGAAATACAAAGCTCCCGCGTTTTGATACGCCCAATAACGAAGACCATTACGAGTTTTTCCGTAAAATGTGTTATGACGGATTAAACAGAAAGGTCGGCGAAAATCCCGATAAAAAATATACGGACAGGCTTGAGTACGAGCTTTCCGTTATTAAAAAAATGGGGTATGTCGATTACTTTCTGATTGTATCCGATTTTATCCGATATGCAAAAAATCACTCGATTCCCGTCGGGCCGGGAAGGGGCTCCGGAGCAGGCAGCCTTTGCGCTTACTGCTCGGATATAACGGGAATTGATCCGTTAAAATACAATCTTCTTTTTGAAAGATTTTTAAATCCCGAAAGGGTTTCAATGCCGGATATTGACGTCGATTTCTGCTATGAAAAACGTCAGCAGGTTATTGATTACGTTATCGAAAAATACGGTTCGGACCACGTTTCCCAGATTGTAACCTTCGGTACAATGGCTGCGAGGGGCGCAATCCGTGACGTGGGCAGAGCGATGGGAATGAGCTATGCTTCGGTTGATAAGGTTTCAAAGCTTATTCCCAGAGAGCTTAATATTACGATTGAAAAAGCGCTCAAAAAGAGCGACGAGTTAAGAGAACTGTATGAAGCCGACCCCCAGATAAAAGAGCTTATTGATACCGCAAAATCCGTTGAGGGCATGCCGCGCCACGCCTCAACCCACGCCGCAGGCGTAGTTATAACCGACTTACCTGTCAGTGACTATGTTCCGCTCGCTTTAAATGATGAGTCCGTCGTTACCCAGTACACAATGACTGCAATCGAACGTCTCGGACTTCTCAAAATGGATTTTCTCGGACTTCGCACCCTGACGGTTATAAGCGATGCCGAAAAAATGATAAGGCGTAAAAACCCGTCTTTTGACATTGAAAAAATCCCCGAAAACGATAAAAAGACTTTCGCCCTTTATTCGAGAGGCGACACCGACGGTGTATTCCAATGCGAATCGTCCGGACTTAAAAGCGTTCTGACCCGGCTGAAACCCGAATCAATTGAGGATATAATAGCGGTTATTTCGCTTTACAGACCCGGTCCTATGGACTCGATTGATACATATATAGAAAACCGTCATAATCAAAGTCATATCACATATAAAACTCCTATGCTGAAGCCTATTCTTGACGTAACGTACGGCTGTATGGTTTATCAGGAGCAGGTTATGGAAATATTCCGTTCGCTTGCCGGCTATTCCTTTGGCAGAGCCGATGTTGTGCGCAGAGCCATGTCAAAGAAAAAGCACGACGTTATGGAGCAGGAGAGAGCGACTTTTGTTGAAGGCTGCCTTAAAAACGGTATTGACGAAAGAATATCCAACAGCATATTCGACGATATGACAAGCTTCGCTTCGTACGCTTTTAATAAATCCCATTCGGCAGCCTACGCCGTTGTTTCCTACAGAACGGCTTATCTCAAGGCGAATTATCCGTGCGAATTTATGGCGGCGCTTCTTACGAGCGTCCTCGACGATGAGGGCAAGGTCGTAAAATATATTGACGACTGTATGAAACGCAATATCCGTGTTCTTCCGCCGCATGTAAACGAAAGCTTTCATAACTTTGTTTCCGACGGAAAAACAATCCGTTTCGGACTTCTTGCAATTAAAAACCTCGGCAACGGATTCATTCAGACAATCCTTGACGAAAGAAAACAAAACGGTCCGTTTACTTGTTTTGCTTCGTTCTGTAAAAGAGTTTATTCACAGCAGTTCAACAAACGTGCCGTAGAAAGCCTTATAAAAAGCGGCGCCCTTGATAATCTCGGCAATAACAGGCGCGAAATGCTTCTCTCGCTTCCCGAGGTTGTGTCAGCTCTCGAAAACGAAAAAAGAAGAACAATTGACGGTCAGATCGGTCTTTTTGAAATGCTCGGAGACGAAAAAGCAACTCAAACCGAAATCAAGAAAGCCGATGAATTCCCCGAAAGCGAGCTTCTTGCGCTCGAAAAAGAAACGACGGGACTTTATATTTCGGGTCATCCGACTGCAAAATATGAGTCTGTTGTTACTGAAAACGGCTATGCGCGCATAGGCGATATTCTTGAAGAGGAGAGTGAGCTTTTTGACGGTGAACGGGTCAAAACGCTTGCTATTATTACAAAAGTCAAACGTAAAATAACCAAAAGCGATACCACTATGGCTTTCGTAACGGTTGAAGATATTACCGGCTCGATGGAGATTCTTGTTTTCCCGAAGATTTTTGCGCTGAATGTTGAAAAGCTTGCTGAAGGCAATATCCTTGTTTTTTCGGGAAGGGTTTCTCTCAGGGAAGACGAACAGCCGAAAATTGTTCTTGATACTGTTGAAGAAATATCGGACGGTAGCGCTCAAAAGAAAAAGGCAAGAAAGGGCATTTTTGTACGTTTTCCTTCCGCTGATGACGAAAGGGTTTCACGCTGCAAGGATATATTAAAGAATTCCCGCAGCGGCGATATGCCCGTAAGTTTCTTCTATGCCGACAAAAAAGTATATGAGTTTGAAATAGCAAATATAGTTTTGGACGAGCATATTGTTTCTCTTCTTAAAAACACGGTCGGCGAAGAAAATACAGTTGTTAATGTATAATTATTGACTTTTATTCTCTTTTTTGGTATTATTTTAAATCCTGAAGGAAAAAGTATATTTTTCTTATATATTTTGAGGTGGTTGAAATGAGAACAATCGGAGTTTTAACAAGCGGCGGCGACGCTCCCGGCATGAACGCTGCAATCCGTGCGGTTGTACGTACGGGCGTTCAGAACGGAATGCGCGTTATGGGTATACGCAGAGGATATAACGGTCTTATGACGGGCGATATGTTTGAAATGAATTTAAGAAGCGTATCGGATATTATCCATCGCGGCGGTACGATGCTTTATACCGCAAGAAGTCCCGAATTCAAAACCGAAGAAGGTCTGCAGAAGGCTATTGACGTCTGCAAACAGGTCGGTATGGAGGGCATTGTCGTTATAGGCGGCGACGGCTCTTTCCGCGGCGCAAGGGATTTGTCACTGCGCGGAATTAACTGCGTGGGTATTCCCGGCACTATTGATAACGATATTGCCTGCTGTGACTATACAATCGGTTATGATACAGCTATGAATACAATTATGGAAATGGTAGACAGAGTCCGTGACACAACCGAATCCCACGACCGCTGTTCGGTAATTGAGGTTATGGGAAGAAGAGCCGGTTATCTTGCGCTTCACGCAGGTATTGCAGTCGGCGCAACATCAATACTTATTCCCGAGGTTGAATTCGATTTCCAGCGTGACGTTATCGACAGAATGAGGAAAACCCAGCAGACCGATAAAAAGCACTTCATAATAGTTGTTGCCGAGGGTATCGGCGGCGTTGCCGAAATGGCAAAACAGATTGAAGAGCAGACGGGCGTTGAAACAAGAGCTACGGTTCTCGGTCATGTCCAGCGCGGCGGTTCGCCCACGGTCCGCGACCGTGTTAACGCAAGTAAAATGGGTAACTACGCTGTTAAACTTCTGCTTGACGGAATCGGCAACCGTGTAGTCGCTTCAAGCAAGGGCGAAATTGTGGATTACGATATTTACGAGGCTCTCAATATGACGAAGCATATTAATATGGACGTCTACAAGATGGCTCACGAAATTTCAATTTAATAATTTTATTAAATTAAATAAATGAAGAATGTTCCTGCGTTATGAAAAATATAACGCAGGAACTTTTATTTTCCGCAAATAATATTTTCACTTTGAGACAAAATGAAAATGCAGTCGGTTTTCGGCTGCGGCGGAGGTGAAAAATGCGGCGGATTATTAAAAAAATAAGTTTTTCGTGCTTAATATTTTGTACCGTTATTTTTTCCTTTTTGGCGTTCGGTATTCTGTTCCTTCCCGAAAACATTGTCGTGAAAAACGGAATGATGAAAAATAAAAGCGTTATTTATTCGCTCAGTTCGGTTGCCGCCGAAGGGCCGGAACATGAAAGCATGACGAATAGTAACAGAACAGTTGAAAACGAAGCCGTTTATACAGTGTTCGGAATCTTTCCCGTTAAGGATGTTCATGTCAGGTCGTCGGGCAGACAGTATGTTGTGCCCTCCGGGCAGAGCATCGGACTTAAGCTATATGTCAACGGGGCGGTAATAGTCGGTCTTTCCGAAGTGAATTCGGACGGTAAAACCGTAAACCCCGGCAAGGACGCGGGACTTCAGACAGGGGATATAATCAAAAAAATAAACAATACTGAAATAACAAATAATTCTCAGGTAGCTTCTTTTGTAGCCGAGTCGGCAGGTAACAGCCTTGATATGGAAATTGAAAGAAACGGGGAGAAGGTAAAAATCGAGCTTTCTCCCGTCAGGTCAGACGGCGGAACCTGCAAAGCAGGTTTGTGGATAAGAGATTCCTTTGCCGGAATAGGAACAATGACCTTTTACACCGATGACAGTTTAATGTTTGCAGGACTCGGACATCCCGTTGTAGATGTAGATACTGAAAAAACCGTGCCTATTTCCGACGGCGAAGCGGTTCTTGCCCTGATTAACGGCTGTCGAAGGGGAACTTCATCCCAGGCGGGCGAGCTTTACGGGAGCTTTACCGATATAACTTTAGGCTCGCTTTATCTTAATACAGACAGCGGAATTTACGGACATTTAAACTCAAAACCCGAAAAAGCCGACCCCGTTCCCGTAGCTGTAAGACAGGAAATAAAAACAGGATACGCAGAGGTTCTGACAACTGTGGACGAAAACGGACCGAAATACTATGATATAAAAATTCTGAAACTCACTTCATCGGGAAGCGATAAGATGAAAAATATGATAATAGAAATAACGGATGAAGAGCTGATATCAAAAACCGGAGGAATTGTTCAGGGAATGAGCGGTTCGCCGATAATTCAGGACGGAAAATTTGTCGGAGCAGTTACCCATGTTTTTGTAAACGACCCGACAAAGGGATACGCAATATTTGCAGAAAATATGCTTTCTCAATTACGGAATACCGAAAACACAACTAACAGCAATGCGGCGTAAAGCCGGCGGCGGACGCATTTTGCGTCTGCCGTTTTTCTTTTGCTTTTTTCGTCGGAAAAATAATTATTTAAAATTTTATTAATTATTTTATCGAAAACTATTGCCAATTATTAACATAAATGGTAAAATATGGTAAAAAATAAACAACGGAGGAATAAAAATGGAACAAACACTGAAATTATTATTGGCAGAAGACGGGAGTCAGTTTTCAAAATTGATTGCCTCATCTCTCAAGAGCAACGGTTTTGCCGTAACTCTTTGCGAAAAGGACGGCGAGGCTGTTATTGCCAAAATCAAATCCGAAATGCCCGACGTTATTCTTATGGATACTTTTCTCCAGAGCGTAGACGCGCTAGGAGTTCTCAAGGAGATGAAAAATCTTGACCTTTCCAAGAGGATTACGGTTCTTGTCATGTCCAGCTCGGACAATCCGAATCTTGAAAAGGAAATTCTTTCCGAAGGCGCCGACTACTACTTTCTTAAACCGTTTGACGTTAATATTCTTGCCCAGAGAATTTATCTTCTGACAGGATGGAAAAAGGGAGCGAATAATGCTTCAAACGAACCCGATCTGCAAATTCTTGTCAGCGAGATTATGCACCAGCTCGGCGTTCCGGCGCATATAAAAGGCTACGAGTATCTCAGAAGCGCAATTATAATGTCCGTCAACGACAGCGAAATTATGCACTCTGTAACGAAGATTCTCTATCCTGCGGTTGCTAAGGAGTTTTCCACAACAGCTTCACGGGTTGAAAGAGCTATACGTCATGCCATTGAAGTTGCGTGGGACAGGGGAGATGTCGACGTTCTCAGCTCATATTTCGGGTATACGATTCAGAATACAAGGGGAAAGCCCACCAACAGCGAATTTATTGCCATGATAAGCGACCGCCTTCGCCTGAAGTTAAAATCGTCTTAATAATTTCTTGACTCGTTTAATCGAAATATTGTATAATCACTTTATAAGATTAACGGAGGTATTGTTATGAGAAAAAATTTAGGCGCAAAACCCGCGGTTTATCCTATGCCCGTGCTTATGGTGGCAACCTATGACGAAAACGGAACTGTAGACGTTATGAACGCTGCATGGGGAATGATTTGCGATATGGATAAAATCTCGCTTTCCCTTACCGAAACTCATAAAACGGTTCAGAATTTAAAGAAAACAAAGGCTTTCACTGTCAGCCTTGCCGACAAGAATAATATTGCTGCGGCTGATTTTTTCGGAATTGCTTCCGGAAACACAATGCCTGACAAATTTGAAAAAAGCGGTATGACTGCAACCAAGAGCGACTTTGTTAACGCTCCGATTATTGAAGAATTTCCGGTTACAATGGAATGTGAGCTTGCGGAAATAATTGAAACTGACAATGTATACAGCATTATCGGAAAAATTGTCAATGTGTCCGCGCATGAGGAAATTCTCGACGAAAAGGACAGAATTGACGTTGAAAAAGCCGGTATTCTTATGTTTGACCAGTTTAAAGCAGGCTATTATGTAACCGGTGAAAAGGTCGGTCAGGCATGGCAGACAGGTAAGCAATTAATGGATTAAATTAAAACAAAAACCGGACCCGTATTTTTGACGAGTCCGGTTTTTGATTGATTATTAATTAAAAGATTATTGTTGGTTCAAATCCCTCCCCACTACCGAATTAAGTAAAAAAAGAAACCGCCGTATGGCAGTTTCTTTTTTAAGTTGCGGGGGAAGGATCTGACGGCAATCGCTTCGCTGCGCCGTCAGCAGTGCAACAATTATAGATTTTTGTTGGTTCAAATCCCTCCCCACTACCGAAGGAAATAAAACAAAAACCTACCGAATGGTAGGTTTTTGTTTAAGTTGCGGGGGAAGGATTTGAACCAACGACCTCCGGGTTATGAGCCCGACGAGCTACCAGCTGCTCTACCCCGCGATATATATTTTTCTTTCCAAGTGCTATGTTATTATATCATCTTTTTTATATTTGTCAAGCAAAATGACTATATTTTTTGGCGCACGCACGGTTTTTGATTTTTTTATATAATTTATCGCCGTAAATATTGTATATTATAATATATTGTCTGAATTCCGAAATAATGTTAAAATATTCTTGTGTTACGGGCGCGGTTATGCCCGGAATTTTAAATAAGAAAGGACTTTTGATTATGGGAAAATTCTTGGTTAAAGAAACAAAAACAGGCGTTAAATTTGACCTTAAAGCCGGCAACGGCGAGGTTATAGCTACTTCCGAGGTTTATTCTTCCGAAACTGCCTGCATGAACGGTATCGAGTCCGTAAGAACAAACTGTGTTGCCGATGTTGAGGATCAGACCGTTGAGGGTTTTGAAACATTAAAACATCCGAAATACGAGGTATATACCGACAAGGCAGGCGAGTTCCGTTTCAGACTCAAGGCAAGAAACGGCGAAATAATCGCTACTTCTGAAGGATATACTGCAAAGGCAAGCTGCTTTAACGGGATTGAGAGCGTCAAAAAGAATGCTCCGGATGCGGAAATTGTTAAGGAATAATTAAAAAAGAGAATGCCTTGATGCTTTTGGCATCAGGGCATTTTGATTATTTAAAATAAAATGTGACCATTCGGATTATTATTCGTTTATATAAGTGAGGGGGTGAAGCAGTGGAAGACAGGGAAATAGTCTCTTTGTTTTTAAAACGTGATGAAGACGCTGTAAAACAGACCGAGAATAAATACGGCGAGCGTTGTCTGTCGCTTGCAAGACGTATTCTCAATTCGGAAGAGGACGCGCTTGAAGCGGTCAATGACACTTATTTAAAAGCCTGGAACTCCATCCCCCCGGCTGCCCCCGAAAAGCTGTTTCCTTTTCTTGCAATGCTTTGCCGCTCAATATCAATAGATATCCTTAAAAAACGTAAAAGCCAAAAACGAGGCTCCGGCGAATATGAATTGAGTGTTGAAGAGCTTGATTATTGTCTGCCGGACAGATTAATACAAAGCGATATGGATTTATTTGTGCTTCGTGATTCGCTTAATGCTTTTTTAAAAAAACTCCCCGAAAAAAAGAGGATAATATTTATGCGAAGGTACTGGTGGTTTTATTCAATAAAAGAAATTTCCGACGACCTTAACATGAGCGAAGGCAGCGTAAAAATGACCTTGCTAAGACTCAGGGAGAAACTTAAAGAACATTTGGAAAGAGAGGGCTTCACAATATGAACGGAAAAAATATTTCAGATGCATTTGAAAAAGTTGATATGGCTTTTATTGCCGAATCCGATCCGTATGCAGCTTCGCACAAAAAAAGATTTCCTAAATGGGCATTGCCTGTTGCGGCGTCGTTTGTTGTGCTTGTAGCGCTTTCGCTGATTTTTGCCAGAGGAAAAATCAGCGGCAAAAAACCTCCCGTTGTTTCTGCGGAAAAGTCAACAATAGCTGAACAGACAACGGATTATAATGAAGAAAATACCTCCGCTTCGGACGAAACAACGGGAAAAACAGACGGGGATACAGAAAACAACAGCGGAAAATCCAACAATAACAATTTCTTAAATTCAAATAGGAATACATCGGAAAAAACGGACAAAAATGGCGCAACTACGACAAAAAAATCGGGCGATAGCAAAACTTCCAATACCGAAAAGCAATCGCAGGAAGATAAAACCGTGCCCTCCATTGTTCCGGTTGAGCCCATAACCAAACCGGATTCCGGCAATTATACCCCCGATGTTCTGACCGAAAGCGAAGAATATCTTAACGCAATCGAGCCTTACGCTATTTCAAGGCATCAATATCCGAGCTATCCTCTTCATTATGCATTTGACGACGGAAGCGATAAAGACAGCAGCACAAGGTATGAAGAATGGCGCCAGGGAAACCAATACAAGATGCAGTTTTTGGATATGTGGCAGCCTGCTTCCGAGTTTATTAAGAATTCAACTCCCGTTTTCCTTTCCGCAGACAAAGGCAAAAATGTTGTATATTCGCCCGCAAATGTGTATTTTGCTTTTTCGCTTCTTGCTGAAACTACCGGCGGAAATTCAAGACAGCAGATTCTCTCGGCTCTTAATGAAAGTAATATTTCCGATCTGAGAACGCGCGCGAACGGAATATGGAATTTTAACTATTCAAATGACGGAGCTACGAAGTGCCTGATGGGTAATTCGATCTGGCTTAATAATAAATTCAGTTATAAAAAGGATACTCTTGATATACTTGCAAGTAACTATTATGCTTCTTCCTTCAGCGGAGATATGAGTTCTGCGGGTTATAACAATGCCTTTAGGCAGTGGATGAATTACCACACGGACAATTTGCTTGAAAACCAGATTTCTAAACTCGCTTTTCAACCTGATACCGATTTTACGCTTGCAAGCACAATTCTTTATAAAGCAAAATGGTCCGAGCCTTTCAGCGTGAATTCTACAAGCAAACAGGATTTTAAAACTCCGAAAAAGACAGTTTCCGTCGATTTCATGCATAAACGCTGTATGAATAAAGAACTTTATTACGGCGACAATTTTACATCCGTATTTTTCCATTTCGACGAGGGCGGCAGCATGACATTCATCCTTCCGGACAAAGGTCTTACCCCGGAATCCCTTCTCAGTGACTCGGAAACGCTTCAGTACATTGTTACAAAATGCTATCACTGGAGCAAGTCCCAAAAATATACGATTAACTGTTCAATTCCTAAATTCGACGTTACTTCTCAGCTGGATCTGAAATCAGGAATGAAAAAACTCGGAATAACGGATTGCTTTGACAGTTCAAAGGCAGATTTCTCACCGATTTGCGAACAGAATATGGGCGCTTTGACAGAAGTAACTCACGGCGCGAGAGTGATGATTGATGAGGAGGGCGTTACGGCGACCGCATACACCGTGTCAACAAAAAGCGGCTCTGCCCTGACGGAACAACCGGAATTCGATTTCACGCTTGACAGACCGTTCCTGTTTGTAATAAAAAGCTCTGACGGTTTGCCGCTGTTTGTAGGCATTGTTAATAATCCGTGAACCATAAATAATTCTTTCGGCGTTACGCTTTATAAAGGTGTGACGCCGTTTTTATTTGCAATTATGAGCTCAATATGTTAATATAATTATAATAACTCCGAAAGAGGTGCAGTAATGCCAAAGTATGATTATCTTTTAGTCGGCGCCGGACTTTTTAACGCTGTGTTCGCTTCTGAAGCAAAAAAGCACGGCAAGAGCGTTCTTGTGCTTGAAAAAAGGAATCATATCGGCGGCAATATCTATACCGAAAAGCAGTTCGGAATCGACGTTCATAAATACGGCGCGCATATTTTTCATACGGATTCTCAAAGGGTCTGGAACTATGTAACCGGTATTTGTGAATTCAATTCTTTTATCAACACTCCTCTTGCAAACTATAAGGGCGAAATATATAATCTTCCGTTTAATATGAATACCTTTGCAAAAATGTTCGGCGTTACCGAACCCGAAGAAGTGAAGAAAATAATAGAATCGGAAAAAAGCGAAATAACGTCAGAACCGGAAAACCTTGAGCAGCAGGCGATAAGCCTTGTGGGAAGAACCGTTTACGAAAAGCTGATTAAAGGCTATACCGAAAAGCAGTGGGGCAGGGATTGCGCTCTTCTTCCGTCGTTTATTATAAAAAGGATACCCGTCAGATACGAGTACAATAATAACTATTTTAACGATAAATATCAGGGTATCCCCATTGAAGGATACACTTCCCTTATAGAAAAACTGTTTTCAGGATGCGAAATACGGCTTAACACGGATTTCAACAGCGACAGGGAATATTTCCTTTCTCTTGCCCGCAGATGCGTCTATTCCGGAGCCATCGACGAATTTTTTGATTTCTCTCTCGGCGCGCTTGAATACAGGAGTCTTGAATTTGAAAATGAAGTTCTCGAAATGAAGGAGTTTCAACCCGTTGCCGTCGTAAACTATACCGGACGTGAAGTTCCGTTTACGAGAATTATTGAGCATAAGCATTTTAATCCGGTTGACTGCGACAAGACTGTTATAACAAGGGAGTATCCCGCAGATTATAAGGACGGGATGGAAAAATACTATCCTGTAAATGATGAAAAAAATAACGCTCTTTATAAAAAATATCTCGAAATAGGAAAAGATAAAAAAATAATTTTCGGCGGACGTCTTGCCGAATATAAATACTACGATATGGATGACACTGTCCTTGCGGCTCTTGAGCTTGCGGACAGGGAATTAGGGTGAAAATATGAAAGAACCGATGGTCAGTATTATTATGCCTGTTTACGGTGTGGAAAACTATGTCGGAAGGGCGATTGAAAGCATTTTGAATCAGACCTTTGCCGATTTTGAATTCTTCTGCGTCGACGACGGAACAAAGGACAGGAGCGGCGAAATATGCGACGAGTACGCTCTTAAAGACGAGCGCATTATTGTTATCCATAAAGAAAACGGCGGCGCTCCTTCCGCAAGAAATGTCGCCATTGAAAGAGCCAAGGGCAAGTATATGTACTTTATGGATTCCGACGACTGGGCTGAAAAAACCATGCTCGGGGATATGGTGAAAATAGCCGAAGAGAACAATTCGCAGTATGTCGTTTCGGGGTATTATATCGATACTTACTATTCCGACACCGAAAAGTTTACTCAGGAGCAAAAATGGATTGATAAGGTTTTTTCTTCTCAGCAGGAGTTCCGTGAAAATGCTCATAAACTTTTTGACCTTAATCTTCTTTATACGCCGTGGAATAAGCTGTATTCCGGCGATTATATAAGAGAAAACTGCCTTCGTTTCCCAAATACGTTCTGGGACGATTTTCCGTTTAATCTGAGCGTTATCCGCGACGTTGAGCGCGTTGCGGTAACAAGTAAAAAATATTATCATTTTATCCGCCAGAGAAGCGAAAGCGAAACCGCAAAGTACCGAAGCGATATGTACGAAAAGCGTGAGGAGGAAAACGGCTGGCTGACTGATTTATATTCTTATTGGGGAATCAGCAATCCCGAAACCGAAGAATTCCTTGCAAGAAGATATGTCGAAAGGCTTATCGGCTGCGTTGAAAATGTTACAAATAAGAACTGCGAATTATCAAAAAAAGAAAAGAAGGCCGAAATCAAAAAAATGATTTCAACCGATACCGCTAAGAATTATCTTAAAATTGCCAGACCGAATTCATCTTATATGAAGCTGATGCTTCTTCCTGTAAAAATGAACAGCCCGACGCTGACTTTTATTGAGGGCTCTGTTATTTCAAGGGTTAAAGCGGGCAATACAAAGCTTTTCGCAAAGCTCAAGGCAGGAAGGTAACACGGTGAGAATAAAGAGTGAGAGAAGACAAACGCTTCTTCCCTCACTCTTTTTTTCGGATTTTGTATTATAAAAAACAAATAATATAAAAAAGTATTTATTTTTCTGTTCTTTTGTGGTAAAATATTATGAATTATCTAAAAGGAGGTCGGGCGCCGTGAAAAGCTTTGAACTGATAGTTCCGTGTTATAACGAGCAGGAATCGCTTGATTGTTTCTATCAAAGCGTTACGCAAGTGCTCGCTTCTCTTGAAAACTATGATTCTTCGATTATATTTGTTGACGACGGAAGCCACGACAAAACGCTCGAAATTATCAAGTCTTTTGCATCTTCCGACAGTAAGGTCAAGTACATTTCTTTTTCCCGGAATTTCGGCAAGGAGTCTGCAATGCTTGCGGGACTTACGTTTTCAAAGGCGGATTTCGTCGGTATTATTGACGCCGATTTACAGCATTCGCCTGCGCTTATTCCCGAAATGCTTTCTGCGGTCGAAAACGGCGGATATGATATTGCCGCCGCAAGACGGGTCAACAGAAGCGGCGAAGAAAAATTCCGCAGTATTTTTTCAAAATCATTCTACAGAATTGTCAACCGTATGTCTGACGTTAAAATTGCAGACGGGGCGCAGGATTTCCGTATTATGACACGAAAGGTTGTCGATTCGATAATCTCAATGCGTGAATATAACCGATTCTCAAAAGGAATATTCAGCTGGGTCGGATTTAAAACAAAATGGTTTGAACACGAAAATCTTCCCCGTGTCGCAGGCAAGACAAAATGGTCTTTCTGGAAGCTTATGACTTACGCAATTGACGGGATTATAAATTTCTCTACAGTACCGCTCAAGATTTCTTTTCTTGTCGGCGCGGCGGCGAGCCTTGCGGGACTTGTTTACGCCCTTTATATTATCATAAGGACGATAGTTCTCGGTTCGGATGTTCCGGGTTATCCGTCGCTTTTTTGCGCGGTACTCATAATAGGCGGTCTTATTCTTCTTTCGCTCGGCGTAATCGGCGAATATCTCGCCCGTATTTATACCGAGGTCAAATTCAGACCGAAATATATAGTTGACGAAACAAATATTGTTAAATAAATTCATTTTAATACATTGGAGGAACTGTTGTGGCAGAGGAAAAGAACAATTTTATTAAAATTGAACACGATGTAATGGACTTCTGGGAGCAGAATAAATGCTTCGAAAAGCTTCAGGAAAAGAATGCGGGAAAAACCCGTTTCCGTTTTCTTGACGGTCCTATTACCGCAAACAATTCAATGGGTATCCACCACGCATGGGGCAGAAGCCTTAAGGACATATTCATCCGTTACAAGGGCATGAGGGGTTATTCCTGCCGTTGTCAGAACGGCTTTGACTCTCAGGGTCTTTGGGTGGAGGTTGAGGTTGAAAAGGCTCTCGGCTTCAAGACGAAGAAGGACATTGAAGAATACGGAATGGACAAGTTTACCCGTCAGTGCGTTGACAGAGTTAAGCATTATTCGGGCATTATTACCGAACAGAGCAAGCGTCTGGGTCAATGGATGGACTGGGATAATTCCTACTATACCAATACCGACCTGAATATTTCGGGTATCTGGCACTTCTTAAAGAAATGCGACGATAACGGCTGGATTGCGCGTGAGTATAAGCCCATGCCCTGGTGTCCGAGGTGCGGAACTTCACTTTCCGAGCATGAAATGACCGGTTCTTATAAGCTTATGACCCATAACTCGGTCTTCTTCAAGCTTCCAGTTAAGGGCAAGGATTTCAAAATGCTTGCATGGACTACAACTCCCTGGACTCTTTCTTCCAACGCTGCTCTTGCGGTTAATCCCGAAATCGACTATGTCGAGGTTAAAATAAAGAGCGACGAAAAAAACCTTGTTCTTGCAAAAAATGCCATTAAGTATCTTGAAGACGATAAGCTTGAAGTTCTTCGCGCTTTCAAGGGCGAAGAGCTTGTAGGTCTTGAATATGAAACCTGCTTCCCCGAAATCGAGACTCAGCAGGGATTCGTTCATAAAATAGTTCCGTGGGATGAGGTTGCAGCCGACGAAGGAACGGGCATAGTACATATCGCTCCCGGTTGCGGCGCCGAAGACTTCGCATTAGGTCAGCAGTTAGGTATTCCCCAGATTATGCCTATTGACGATATGGGTATCTTCACGGAGGGCTTCGGCTGGTTTACGGGCAAAGACAGCCACACAATTGCGGACGAAGTATTTGAAAGACTTGACAAACAGAATAAGCTCTATAAAGTAATGCCTTTTGAGCACAGCTATCCTGTTTGCTGGCGTTGTAAGAGCGAAGTCGTTTTCCGTCTTGTTCCGGCATGGTATATCAGAACTGACGAAATCAAGCCGAGGCTTATTGCCGCTTCAAATAAAGTTAAGTGGGAGCCTGCTTCAAACGGCAAACGTATGGCTGACTGGCTTAACAATATGGGCGACTGGAATATTTCCAGAAAACGTTATTACGGAATGCCGTTACCGTTTTATCCGTGCGAAAAGTGCGGCAAGACTACGGTTGTCGGCTCTGTGGACGAACTCAGAAGCCTTGCGGTTGACCCCGCAAAGGTTGACGCTCTGCCCGAGCTTCACAGACCGTGGATTGATGAAATTAAAATCAAATGTCCGCATTGCGGTGAAGAGGTTTCGAGAGTCAGCGAAATCGGCGACGTTTGGCTTGACGCAGGTATTGTTCCGTTTTCAACCTTCGGATATTTTACCGATATGGAAGAGTGGAAGAAGAATTTCCCCGCGGAATGGGTTACCGAAATGCGCGAGCAGGTTCGTCTGTGGTTCTATTCGATGCTGTTTATGTCCGTAGTTCTTGAGGACAGACCGCCTTACGAAAGAGTTTTATCTTATAACAGCGTTGTCGCTGAGGACGGCTCGAAATTCTCAAAAACAGGATTTATGATTAAATTCGACGAAGCGGCGGAAAAGATCGGCGCGGATACAATCCGTTATATGTATGCGGGCGCTCCCGTCGCAAACGACGTTCGTTTCGGATTCAATCTCGGCGACGAGGCAAGAAGAAAACTGCTTTCATTCTGGAATATTTACACTTTCTTCAACACCTATGCGGAAATTGACAAGCCGGATTTTGAAGGTTATACACCCGATATTTCAAAGATGACGGCTACCGACAGGTGGCTTAACATCCGCACAAATCAGTTCATCGAAAAAGCGACTGAGTGTATGGACGCTTACACAACTCCGGCCCTTATAAAGGAATTTGAAATCTTTGTTGATGATATCTCGAACTGGTATATCAGAACAAACCGCCGCCGTTTCTGGAAAGAGGGCGACAATGAGGATAAGATGATTGCGTATTGGACTCTGTTCAATGCTCTTAACAATCTTATCAAGGTTATGGCTCCGATTATCCCGTTTATGACCGAACACATCTGGCAGAATCTTACAAGAAAGGTGCTTCCGGACAGCGAGATTTCGGTTCATCTTGCGGATTGGCCCGTTGCTGATGAGAGATTTAAGGATGACGGCATTATTGAAAAGACCGCTCTCTCGCGTGAGGTTATTGCCTGCGCTCTTCGCCTTCGTAACGAAAAGCAGCTCAAGGTTCGTCAGCCGCTTTCAACACTGTTTATCTGCCTTCCTGAAGATAAGGCGGAAAAGATTAAGATGTTTGAAAGAATAATTCTTGACGAGCTTAATATCCGTGAAATCAGATATTTAAGCGACAAATCGGTTCTTGAGGACAGTTTCCTTCAGGTCAATTTCAAAGCAGCCGGCGCAGTTTTCAAGCAGGATGTAAATAAGTTTAAAAATGCGCTTGAAACTATGGACGCCGACAAAATGTCCGCGCTTGCCGGAAAGGTTAAGAACGGTGAGAATACAAGAGTTGACGGCTTCGATTTTGATATCGCTCCCGACCTCTATGTTCTCAAGTCCAAGACAAAAGAAGGAATTGTTTCCGCAGAATTCAGCGAGGACGGCGTGCTTGCGCTCGATACGGTTCTGACAGACGAGCTTCTTAAAGACGGCGCAGTCCGTGACGTTATCCGTCAGTGCCAGCTTATCCGTAAGGAAGCGGGCTATGTCGTAGACCAGAGGGTAAAAATGTCGATTTCAACGGATGACGATTTCATTCTCGGCGCTCTTAAAGAGAAAGAGGAGTATCTTCTCGGCGAGCTTCTCTGTGATGAACTAGCTTTCAATTCGTCAATTGACGCCGACCTTGAAAAAGAAATCGAAGTAAATGACGTAAATATTAAGCTTGCAGTTAAAAAAGCGTAAAATAATAAAGGAGATAAAAATATGAAACTCGAAAAGAATATGACAATAGGCGACGTTGTTGATAAGATGCCCGAGGTTGCGCCGTTTCTTCTTGAAATGGGAATGCACTGCCTCGGCTGTCCCGCTTCAAGAATGGAAACATTCGAGCAGGCTTGCATGGTTCACGGCGTAAACCCCGACGAAATGCTTGAGCGCATTAACACTCAGCTCGGTCTTAAATAAGTACTTTTACGGGCTGAATTATTCAGCCCGTGTCTTTTGTGATTATGGTAAAACTGACTCCAAGACTTATGATGACGGCTTCTCTTGTAAGGGAGGGGAAAGTAATTGCGGACATAGGCACAGACCATGCGTATCTGCCGGTTTATCTTGTTTCAAACGGTAAGAACCCGTCCGCGATTGCAGCCGATGTAAAAAAAGGACCTCTTGAAAATGCAAGGAAAACTGTCGAACAGAACAATCTGTCGGGAAAAATCGAGCTTCGCATTTCCGACGGGTTTGATATGCTTTACCATGCCGAAGCCGAGGACTTTGTTCTTTCGGGTATGGGCGGTACTTTAATGGCTGAACTCATTTCCCGTACGCAGTGGCTGAAAAATGAGGATTTGCATCTGGTTTTGCAGCCTCAGTCCCACGCTCAGGATATAAGAAAGTATCTTTGCGAAAACGGGTTTGAAATAAAAAACGAGATTTGCATTAATGAGGGAGAAAGGCTTTACATTGCCTTTGACGCTTATTTTACGGGCAGGGCTCAAAGGAAAAGCGAGGCTTATTATTATTTCGGTTCTTTCCCCGATAAGGAAGATGAGAACGCTAAACGCTATGTTTCTGCTTTGAAAAAAAGGCTTGAAAAAGAAAAAGCCGCTTTAAAGAAGAGCGGCTACGATTATTCTCATATTGACGAAATATTCAGAGGTATTAAAAATGATTAAAGTCAGCGACGTTTATAATTTTATTGATTCCTTTGCGCCGTACAGTACGCAGGCTGAGTTCGATAACAGCGGCTATATGATAGGTGATAAGAGCGCAAAAGTGAAAAGAATACTTGTTTCCCTTGATTTAACCGCCGACGTTCTCAGGCAGGCGAAGGAAAACTCGGCAGACCTTATTGTCACTCATCATCCCGTTATTTTTCAGCCGCTTCACTCCGTTATGAGCGGCACTGTTGTTTACAACACGGTTCAAAGCGGCATTTCGGTCATAAGCGCGCATACCAATCTTGACATTGCCGAAAACGGAGTCAATACGGCGCTTGTTAACGCCCTTGGTATTAAGGAGTATTCCGTAAGTGAAGCCGATCCCTTTATAAAAATAGCGCAGACAGAGCCTCTTGATTCAACTCAGCTTGTAAGAAAGGTTTCGTCCGGGCTTGATTGCGCGGTTCAGTTTAACAATGTAAGAAGGAAAGTCAGCCGCATAGGATTTTGTTCCGGCGCGGGTTCATTTTGCCTTTATCAGGCAATTGAAGAAGGCGTTGACGCGTTTATCACGGGCGAAGCAAAGTATAACTGTTTTTCCGACGCCGAAGAAAAAAATGTGCTTCTAATCTGCGCAGGGCATTTTGATACCGAAAACATTATTGTTCCCGTGCTTGCAAAAATGCTCAGAGAACATTTTAAAGATATTGAAGTAATTGAATCAAAAGAAAAGAATCCTGTCAATACTTATACAAATAAATAGGTTGTAAATTAATAAAAATAAAACCCCGAATCTGAATTCGGGGTTTTGTCATTTTTAAGAAGATTATTCTTCTGCTTCAGGTGCTTCTTCGGCTTGAGCCTTTGCAGCGCGTCTTTCGACAAGTTCGTCAAGAATTCTTGTGTGTTCTTTGTCCGTAAGCGCATATCTGAGCGTGGGGATAGCTGCGAGAGCCATACCGATTGCCGGAGGAATAGCGACAAGGAAGAACAGCGCAGCGGCAAACTTGCCGCCGTTATAAGTTTTGAAGTTGTCGCCGTTGATAAGCGCGTTATTAAGAATTGCAATATTCTTATCCGAGAAGCCGACAACGGCATAAACCGCACCGGAGATAAGCGAAGCAATACCTGCGGAAAGCTTTGTGATGAAGCTCTGACCGGAGAAGAATACTCCGTCGGGGCGAATACCGTTGTTGTATTCTTCGTAGTCAACGCAGTCTGCAATCATAACTGACTGGAGAACGTTCAACGAGCCCATGGAAGCGCCTGCCATGAAGAACAGTACGCTCATAACAGCCATGCCGAGCCATGTAACAATACCGTCAGCTTCGCCTCTTCTGTAAAGCATATAGAAGATGAAAATTAATGCAAAGGGGATTGCGCCGACAAGGGTGAAGAAGTTGTAAAGAGTTTTCTTTTCAAACTTCTTGATAAGCTTCGGAACAAACAGCGGGAAGCCAATCATACCGCCGAACAGACCGACAACAAGAATACCGATCTTCGGAAGAACAGCCATAGCGTTGTCGCCTGAAAGTACCGAACCCATATCATTATTGAAGAAGTAGTACATAATAAGCGTCATAGCGACGATGCCCAGAAGCTGAATCGGGCTTCTGAGAATACCTGAAATAAGTATCTGTCTGAACGGCTTGTTGCCGAACATAATCTTGAAGTTTTCTTTGATTGTATATGTCTTTTCGTTCTTTGTGGAAACTCTTTCCTTAACCGAAAGACCTGCAAACTGGAAGAGGATGGATGCAAACAGCGTCATAACAACCGCAAGTGTTATGTAAGCGGCTTGCAATGATTCCGATTCGTTCATTCCCTTTGCTTTGTAAATGCCCTGGAACGAAGGAGCAATCATTGTGAAGAGTGTGCCTATCATACCGACGTTGGCAACAGCACGCGCAAGTGTGAGAACCTTTGCACGGTCGCCCTGATCTTCGGTCATAAGCGAAGTAACGCCCCAAAGCGGAATGTCGCCGATTGTATAGGTCATGCCCCAGAGGATGTAGGAAATTGCAGCCCATGCAATTATACCGACTGCCTTGCCGCCTTCTTCCTTTTTGAAACCGCGTTCATTCTGGAATTCCTGAACAACTGTCTTTGCAACGGTTTCGTCGGCGATTTCGTATTTGCCGTCCTTAACCTCATAGACCATTACGATATTCTTTACAGTCTGATTGTTCTTGACATCATCTTTAGTACAAAGACCGTTTTTAACGTCTTCCTCGGTGTATCTGAGAACTTTTCCGTCTGCGTCCTTAGGAAGCTCCCAGGTGCCTGAAACTGAGGAAACTGTAAATGTTCTGTTGAATAATTCGGTATCGCCGTATTCTTTTTCATCGGTGAACGAAATCTCCTCAGATGCAAAAGCGTCCGAATACTCGACGTAAGCCTTACTGTCGGCAAGTTTGATTTCGTGCTTTTCGGTCGGCTTTGCATACATACCGTTGATGAACGGTAAAATTGTCGTAACAAGAATTACCGCAGGCACGAACATAAGGTAAGGCTTGCATTTGCCCCACTTTGTTCTTGTTTTGTCAACGATTGAGCCCATCATCGGGTCGTTAATTGCATCCCATACTCTTGCAAAAGCAAAAATAAGAGAAACGGCTATTGCAGGCAGGAAGATAACGCTCTGGAAATAGAACGCAAGTCCCGTTGCAATAATGTTGTAAATGATGTTCTGACCTGCAAGACCGGTAAGATAACCGGCAAGCTCTTTACCCGTATAGGTGTTTCCGTGAGCTATTTTAGTTGCAGCGTCGGCAATTTTCTTTTTACTCATTTCAACCTTCCTTTACTGCGTAAAAATACGCATTAAAATATTTACCGGAAAATTATATCATATACAAATAAATTATTCAAGAGTTGTTATAAATTTGTAAGAAATACACAAAGAATCCGTTGCTTATTTGGGAAAATAAATAATCAACCGTTTATCCTGTTTTTATAGACATATAAATTAAAATGTAGTATAATACTATTAATTGTGATTTACGGAGGGATGTTATGACAGTTGATGCTGCAATTAAATCACTTGTTAATTATGCGTTAAAAGAAGGTCTGATTGAAAAGGAAGACAGGGTTTTTTCAATTAACCGTATTTGTCAGGCTTTGAACCGCGACTCATTTGAGGACGTCGGAACAGACGCGGATTATCCTCTTGAGGATATACTTGACGCGCTTCTCGGCTACGCATGCGAAAACGGTCTTTGCGAGGATTCTGTTACGTCGCGCGACCTGTTCGACACCTATCTTATGGGTATCTTAACGCCTCGTCCGTCCGAAGTTATAAGAAAGTTCAGAGAAAACTACGCTGTTTCTCCCGAAAAGGCGACGGAGTATTACTATCATCTTGCCCGCAAGAGCGATTACATACGAGAATATCGCGTGAAAAAGGATATTAAATGGATTACAAAAACCGATTACGGCGATATTGACATTACAATAAATCTTTCAAAGCCGGAAAAAGACCCGAAGGCTATTGCCGCCGCGCTTTCAATGAAACAGAGTTCTTATCCGAAATGTATGCTTTGCAAGGAAAATGAGGGTTATATGGGCAGACTTAACCATCCTGCAAGGCAGAATCACAGAATTATTCCGATTACTCTTGATAATGAGGATTTCTTCCTGCAGTATTCGCCGTATGTTTATTACAACGAACATTGCATTGTGTTTAACAGTGAACATATTCCCATGGCGATAAACAGGGGAGCTTTTCAGAAGCTTCTTGATTTTACGGAGCTTTTTCCGCACTATTTTGTCGGTTCAAACGCCGACCTGCCGATTGTCGGCGGCTCGATTCTCACTCATGAGCATTTTCAGGGCGGCAATTACGAATTTGCTATGGCAAAAGCTCCGGTTGAAACGCCCGTTAAGTTTTCGGGATTTGAAAAAATTGAAGCGGGCATTGTGAAATGGCCTATGAGCGTTATCCGTCTTTCTTGTGAAAATAAAGATGAAATTGTCGAGCTTTCCGACAGAATACTTTCCGCATGGAGAGGTTATTCCGACGAGGAAGCGTTCATTTTCGCCGAAACTGACGGTACGCCGCATAATACCATTACGCCTATCGCAAGGATGAGAAACGGAAAGTTTGAAATGGACCTTGTTCTTCGTAACAATATAACTACCGAGGATTGTCCGTTGGGCTTTTATCATCCGCATCCGGAGTATCATCATATTAAAAAAGAAAACATCGGTCTTATTGAGGTTATGGGACTTGCAGTTCTTCCGTCAAGGCTTAAGGAAGAGATGGCTCTGCTTGAAAAAGCGATTCTTACGGGAAGCGATATCTCTTCGGATGAAAGAATCGCAAAGCATGCCGACTGGGCTTCGGAACTGATGGGCAAATATACTTTTAACGAAGAAAACTGCTCAAAGATAATCAGAGAAGAAATCGGTAAAATATTTACCGCCATTCTCGGTCAGTGCGGTGTTTTCGACAGGAACGAAAGCGGAAAACGTCAGTTCCTTAGATTTATTGATTCTGTTAAATAAAATTACAATTATAATCATAAAGGGAAAGAGGGGTTAATTGTGGTTATATTAGTTGTAACTTTAGCGGCGTTGTTATGCGCCGCAGCGGAGATCTTTTTCAATCTTGAGGAAAAAAACGCAAAAAATATTATCAAGGTTGTGTTAAAGAATCTTGTAACAGTGGATGTTATTACAATCGGTATTTCAAAATTCCTGTTTAAATACAAGCATTTTCTTCTTACCGGTGAATACAGGGCGAAGGATTACCTTCTGCTTTTCGTTACCGGTTTAGCGGTCGGTCTTTTGTATCAGGCTTTCGTAGCGATTGTTTACGGCAAAGTCCGCTTCGAAAAGGTTGAACAATCAAGGCATAAGCACCTTGTAAGAGCGTCAAAGGTTATTTCGACGGTACTTGTTTTCCTCGGTATGTTTGCAAAAACAGGCACGGACTGGGGCAGGGAGGCTTTCGGCAAGGTAACCGGAGACCAGCTTATTATAAATCTGACCTCCCCGACGGAAGGAACGGAAATGGGCGTTTATATCGGCGGATTTGAGGGACCGGTATTCATTTCTCTTTTCGTAACCGTTATTTTCTGCATTGTTTTGTTCACAAGGTTTAAACTCGTTTATAAGTTTAAAGAAAAGAGCTTTACCGTGTTTAACGATATGGCGAAGAGGATTATTGCGTTCCTTCTTGCAGTTACGGTGCTTGTTCTTGGCGTTACATACGGAGTAAAGGGCTTCAGGCTCGATCAGGTTTTCAGTTCTTATTTCCTTAAATCGGATTTAATCGAGGAAACCTATGTTGATCCCGAAACCGCAAACATCAAGTTCCCCGAAAAGAAGAGAAACCTTATTCATATCTATCTTGAATCAATGGAAAACAGCTTCCTTTCAAAGGATCTGGGCGGTTATATGGATGAAAACCTTCTGCCCGAGCTTACCGAAGTTGCTCAGACGGGAATCGTTTTCTCCGATACGGATAATTTCTTCGGCGGACCTTTGCAGGGAACCGGAACCCAGTGGTCGTTAGCTTCCATGGTAAATCAGGTTACGGGTCTTCCCATGAAGGCGCCCGGCTGGACTAACGCATACGGCGCTGACGGTAATTTCCTTCCCGGCGCGTTTACGCTCGGCGAGCTTCTTGAAAGAGAAGGCTACGAGCAGACCTGTATGATAGGCGCTTCCGCTAAGTTCGGAGGACTCGATTATCTTTACTCGACTCACGGCAACTGGAAGATGATGGACTACAACTTCGCTCTTGAGAACGGGCTTATTCCCAAGGGCTATAAAGTCTGGTGGGGTTATGAGGACGACAAGCTCTACGAGTTTGCAAAGGATGAAATCACCCGTCTTTACGAAACCGGCAAACCCTTTAATTTCACAATGGAAACTGCCGATACTCACAGACCTGACGGCTATCTTCCGCCTGATGCTCCCAAGCCGCATTCAAGTCCTTATGCAAATGCTATTTCAAACAGTACGAAGGATACGGTCGAGTTTATCAAATGGATTCAGCAGCAGCCGTTCTATGAGAATACAACTATCGTCATTATCGGCGACCATCTGAGTATGGACACAAAGTTCTTCAAGCATTACAACTTCCCCGCAAGTTACCACAGAACTCAGTTTAACGTTATACTCAATCCTGCGCCCGGACTTGAAAAAGTCGGCAAGGATATTACAACAAACAGAAAGTGGGCTAACTGGGATATGCTCCCGACTATTGTTGCGTCCCTCGGCTGTAAGATTGAGGGCGAGCGACTCGGTGTCGGTACAAACCTTTTCAGCGGCGTAAAGACGATTTATGAAGAAAAAGGCGTCGAATACGTTGATAAGGAATTCATGAAGGGCAGCGATTTCTATAATAACGAGATACTCGGAGTTGACAATCTTTCAGACGCCCTGAAAAAATAGAATAAAACAAAAATATAACCGCCAATCGCTTCCGATTGGCGGTTGTTTTTACAGTCTTGTTTTTTTGCTGTCGGCAAATTTCTGTCTTGCAATAATTCTTGCAAGTGAAATCTGAGTGTGCTTTTGTTCGTAAATACTCTGAGCGCTTCGCGCTTTTTCTTCGATGGCTGCCCGGATCTTGCGTAGATGAACAATATCAATTTCGGTATCCCATTCACAAAGCTGTGAAAATACAAGCACCTTGTCGGGTCTTATATCAACAAATCCTTCCGACTGAAAGGCGGTTTTCCATTCGCCGTCTTTTTTTATCCGGATTTCGCCGATACCCAGAGTTGATATCATAGGGGCGTGTTCGGGCAGAATTGTTCTTTCTCCGTCGGTTGAGGTAAAGGTAAGAGCCTGCACGTCGGAAGAATAGAACTCTCTTCTCGGAGTGAGTATTTCAAGTTTAAACGTCTTTTCCATTTTCACTCTCTTCTTTCAGACGGCGAGCTTTCTGCTTTGCTTCTTCAATATCGCCGACCATGAAAAACGCCTGTTCCGGCAGGGAGTCAACCTCGCCGTCGACAATTTGCCTGAAGCTTTCAACCGTATCCTCAATTTTTACGAATTTACCTTCGTCACCCGTGAAGGCTTTGGCCACGCTTAACGGCTGCGACATGAACTGCTGAAGTTTCCTCGCCCTGTAGACGAGCGTTTTATCCTCGTCGGAAAGCTCATCCATTCCGAGAATAGCAATAATATCCTTCAAATCGTTATATCTCTGAAGCGCTTCCTGAACCTTCCTTGCAACTGTATAATGCTTTTCTCCGACATATTCTTTTTCAAGAATTCTTGAAGCGGAGGCGAGCGGATCAACCGCAGGATAAATTCCCTGCTCGGCAATATCACGGGAAAGAACCGTGGTAGCGTCAAGGTGAGTGAAGATTGTTGCGGGAGCCGGGTCGGTAAGGTCGTCGGCAGGAACGTAGACAGCCTGAACCGAGGTGATTGAACCCATTTCGGTTGACGAAATCCTTTCCTCAAGCTCGCCGAGTTCGTTTGCAAGCGTGGGCTGGTAACCGACCGCGGAAGGAAGTCTGCCTAAAAGCGCACTGACTTCGTTGCCTGCCTGAACATATCTGAAAATATTGTCGATGAAAAGCAGAACGTCCTGATTATCCATATCACGCAGATATTCCGCCATTGTAAGACCGGAAAGAGCGACTCTCATTCGGCTTCCGGAAGGCTCGTTCATCTGACCGAAGGCAAGAACAGCCTTGTTAATTACTCCGCTTTCAGTCATATCTTTCATCAGTTCGTTACCTTCACGGCTTCTTTCACCGACGCCGGTGAATACGGAATAACCTCCGTGGTTAACCGCTACGTTGTGAATCAGTTCCATAATAAGAACTGTTTTGCCTACTCCCGCGCCGCCGAAAAGACCGATTTTACCGCCCTTGGCGTAGGGGACAAGAAGGTCGATGACTTTAATACCCGTTTCAAGAATCTCCGTAGCGGGTTTCTGCAAGGAAAGGGAGGGCGCAGGTTGATGTATTTCGCGCCGCTCGTCGGTAACCAGTTCACCCTTGCCGTCAATAGGTCTGCCCAGAACGTCAACAACTCTGCCGAGAATTTCTCTTCCGACGGGAACAGTAATGGTTTTTCCGTCCGAAATAACTTCGATTCCGCAGCGAAGCCCTTCCGTCGCCTCAAGAGCGATGCAACGGACAACGCCCTTTTCGTTCTGGGAGGCGACTTCCATGTGGTTAGTATCCTCTTCGGTGCGAAGCAAGGCGTTAATAGGCGGTTCTTCGCCGGAGTTGAACCGTACGTCAATAACCGGACCGGATATTTTTATTATTTTTCCTTTTACAATATCCATAATCTACTCCAAGTTTAAACGGCGTTTTCGCTCAGGCTTGTTGCAGAGGCAATTTCCGTGATTTCATTTGTAATGGCTAATTGCCTTGCCGCGTTGAATTCGCGGCTGAGCTTTTCAATCATTTCGTCGGCATTTTTTGTAGCCGACTGCATTGCGTTCATTCTTGCGATGTTTTCGCAGGCGGACGCGTGATTGAGCGCCGCAAAAATATATCCGAGCATATACTCAGGAACCATTGTGTCAAAGACTTCCTTAAATGAGGGAGTGAAATCAATCTCTCTTGAGGATTCAAATTCGCAGTCAATCTTCGAAAAATCTTCAAGATGAAGAGGCAGCAATCTCATACACCGTATAACCTGATTGACCTGAGAATAATAACGTTTGAAAATAACGTATGCTTCGTCAATTTCGTTCTCAAGATAAAGGTCTGTAAGGCTGTTGGTAATTTCTCTTGCGTGGTAAACAAACGGATTCTGCGACGCGCCGTACCAGTGATTTGAAACGGTAATTCCGGCTTTTTCAAGCCCTGTGTGAGCGCAAAGCCCGACTGTCATAACAAGCGGTTCGGGACATTGACGGATTTTTTTTACGGCTTCTTTTATAACGTCGTTGTTATACGAACCGCACATTTCCTTGTCGCCTGCAATTACGACAAACGCCTGCCGTCTGTTGCCCCTGTCTTCAAGATAAACATGGTCCCTGTCGGTATGAAGCAAAATATCCTTTACCGTCGCGCGTATTCTTCTCAGATAGGTTCTGTTGAACGTCATTTTGCTTATAGCTTTTTTCATCTGTGACGTTGACAAAAGATACATCGCGTTTGTTATCTGTCTTGTCTGTTCAACCGCCTTGATATGACGGCGGATTTCATTCATGTTTTTCATTTTGACGCCCACTCTTTTATAGCCTTGTCAAGCAAACGGGAGGTTGACTCGTCAAGGTCGTAAGTCGTGTCAATCGAACTGACTGCAGACGGATAATTTGTTTTAATAAAACCGTAAAACTCACGGCTCTTTTCGTCGAGCTGACTTTTTTCGACTCCCTTGAATGCGTTGTGATTAAACGCGTAAAGCATTATAACCATCTGACTCAGGCCGTATGTGTCGAGTCTGCCCTGATTGAATAATGCGGTAAGGTGCTCGCCGCGTTCGAGAAGAAGCTTTGTCGTTTCGTCAATATCTGCGCCGAAACGGGCGAACACAGCCATCTCACGGTATTTCGCAAGCTCAATTCTCAGCGAGCCGGAAACCTTTTTCATGGCATTTCTCTGAGCGCTTCTTCCGACTCGGGAAACCGAAAGACCCGTGTTTACTGCTGGTCTGACTCCGCTGTGGAAAAGCTCGCTTTCAAGATAAATCTGACCGTCTGTAATCGAAATTACGTTGGTAGGAATATATGCGGCGATGTTTCCGCCCATGGTTTCTATTATCGGAAGCGCCGTAAGAGTTCCGCCGCCTTTTTCTTTTGAAAGGCAGGCAGCTCTCTCGAGAAGTCTTGAATGAAGATAGAATACGTCGCCGGGGTAAGCTTCGCGTCCGGGCGGTCTGTGAAGCAGCAGTGACATGGTTCTGTATGCAATTGCGTGCTTTGAAAGGTCGTCGTAAACAATAAGCACGTCTTTGCCGTTTTCCATAAAGTACTCGCCTATGGTGCAGGCAGAATACGGCGCGAGGTACTGCATAGCCGGACTGTCTGCAGCAGTAGCGGAAACTACTATGGAATAATCAAGCGCGTCGTTGTCCTCAAGCGTTTTGATTACACCCGCAACGGTGGACGCTTTCTGACCTATTGCGCAGTAAATGCAGATTATATCCTGACCCTTCTGATTAACAATTGTGTCTATTCCTATTGAAGTCTTTCCGGTTTGCCTGTCGCCTATAATAAGCTCTCGCTGACCTCTGCCGATGGGAATCATGCTGTCGATTGAAATAAGTCCTGTCTGCAGGGGAGTGTCAACGGGTCTTCTGTCAATAAGTTTTGGGGCCGGTCTTTCAACGGGATAGTACTTATCGGCAATAAGCTCTTTTCCGTCAAAGGGTCTTCCGATGGGGTCCACAATTCTTCCGATACAGCAGTCGCCGACGGGAACATTAACTACACGTCCGGTTCCTTTAACGGTTTCGTTGACTCTGACGAGATTTGATTTTTCAAGAAGAACAGCGCCGACCCTGTTTTCTTCAAGATCCATTACCATTCCGTAGGCTCCGCTTTCAAATTCAAGAAGCTCGCCGTAGCAACAGTCGTAAAGTCCCGTTACACGGACAACACCGTCAAAAAGCTTTTCGACAGTGCCGTATCGGTAGGAAACGGGTTTGACTTCGTAAGAATCAATTATTCGTTTCAGATATGAACTTATATTTTCGGTTTTGAATTCATTCATACCGTTTTCCTCTAAAGCTGAAGTTCTTTTTTAATCTGTTCAAGCTGAGTGCGAATGCTGTTGTCGTATATAACTCCGTCAACGGTGAGAATAAATCCGCCGATAAGAGTCGGGTCAACTTGCTTCGTTATACTCAATTCGTCCTCAAATCTGTCCCTGACGCCCTGTTCAAGGGCTTTATATGACTTTTCGGACATGCTTTCACTGACGGTGATTACTGCTTTTTTCATTTTTCGTCACCGCTTTTTAAGAATTCATTTATTATTCTGTCATTGTCTTCGTTGTTAACCTGACGTGAAAGAATTTTTTCCGAAATCGAAATTGCGAGGGAAGCGACGTCGTCCTTCATGGAGTCAAGAGCTTTCTGCTTCTCTTTCTGAGCCTGAAGTCTGGCGTCGGAGCGAATTGCCTCCGCCTGTTTCTGAGCTTCGTCAATTATTTCGGAAGCTTTCTTTTTAGCCTGCGCTTCGCTTTCGATTACAGCCTGCCTTGCGTTTTCCTCGGCAAGAGCAAGCTTTTCTTCGTAGTCAGATTTAATTTCTTCGGCTTCCTCTTTTTCTTTGCTGACCTGTGCTTTCTCGTTTTCAATTCTTTCTTTTCTTTCCTGCATAAACTTTTTGACGGGTTTATAAACAAGAGTCCTTGTTATGAGAAAAAGCAGAATTATATTAAGAATGTTCAGGAGTAAATCCATAGGAAGCTTGGAAACGTCTAATCCGTCCATAAAAACACCTTACTTTTTAAACTTTGGAAGTTAAGATAAGCGCTATAACGAAAGCGTAAATAGCGGTTGATTCCGCAAGAGCAAGACCGAGCAGAAGGATTGAGTTGATTTTGCTTGATGCTTCGGGCTGACGGGCTGTGGCTTCAACAGCTTTGCTTGTTGCAAAGCCCATCATGATACCTGCTCCCAGCGCGGGAAGAAGTGCGAGTGCTACTGCGATTGCGTTCATAATAATTTACCTCCGTAAGTTATTCCGTTGCTTCGTTAATAAACGTAAGCGTAAGAATTATGAATATATAAGTTTGTATAAGCGGATGGAACAGGTTGAAATAAAGTCCTGCAAGCGAGGTCATACCCACCGCATATCCGCCGAGTGAGGATTTAAGCAAATCCATAACTATCATTCCGCCGAGCATATTGCCGAAAAGTCGGCAGGCGAGTGAGACGGGGACCGCAACGTCGCTGAGTATTTTCATGGGAAGAATAACAGGCGACGGCGAGGCAAGAAATTTAATCCGTCCGAAAAAGCCTTTCTTTCTTATGCCGAAATAGTTGATAAGAATAAATGTCATAAGACCGAGCGAAAACGTGAAAACCAGATCCGAAGTCGGCGGTCTTACCGAGAAAAGCTCAACAGCGGCGCAGCCTATTATCATAAGCGCGACGGAAAAAATGTATTCCGCAAGAACGGGGGATAACCCGTGAGTCTGCGACGAAGTGAAATTTTCACAGGCTTCGACAAGTATTTCGATAACATTCTGAATTCCCTTCGGACTTTCCTTGAATTTCGGGAAAACAAAGAATCTGAAAATAAGGCCAAGAACGGTAATTACGCCGATTATCCACCATGTAGTAACGGTTGTTCTCGAAACGGAAAGACCGAAAATATCAACCCGGTCCGCAAACATATCGAATTCAACGTGAATACCCTTCATGCCGCCCGTTATTTCGTTAATTACACAGGCAACGAAATACCAGAGCGAAAGAATCAAGCCGAAAAAATAAATGCGGTTTTTTCTTTTTCTGCTCTTTTGCGAAACCTTTTCGTCGCTTTTATGCTTTAAAAGATTTTTCGCAATAAAAAAGAAAACTGCAGCAGCGGCTGAAACTGACAGCTTTATAATTGACGCCGTACTCAAACTTTATCATCTCCTTTACCGTCAGTATTGCTCTTTTTTGAAGTAATTATAAAATTAATAAATGCTCCGGAAATAAGACCGATTCCGAATCCGATTCCGGCATGTGAAAGATGAGATTTGAAAAACAAAAACAATAAGCTCAGCGCAAGGGCGTAAATAACCAGCTTGACCGGTAAAAGAAAAAGAAAATCCTTTTTGCCGTCAAGAATTGAGCTTGAAATTCTGCTCAGAAGAATAAACTGAACCGAACCGATTATTACGCCGATAACAATAAACAAATACTTCATATTTTTTCCTCATTTTAATAAGTATATTCTATTACTTTTTGCACGGTTTGTAAATCAATTTTAATAAAATTATTACTAAATAAAATGCAGTCGGAATTATCGATTTTAGCACTTTTTTCGGTAAAAAAACGCCGGCAGCCGTTAGGGCGATACCAATAAGGAGGTTTAAGCCCTAAAACGGGCACTTTTCCGCTAAACTCAGTCAAAAACGGGGTTAAGGCACAAAACCTTAACCCCGTTTTATTCATTGTTCTAACGAAAAATTACCTCTTTTTAGGGTGCGAAGCAGTTTTGGCAAAGTAATTTTGATTCATAAAGTGATTACAAAATCCCCTGCATACTTTCGTATTCAGGGGATTTTTAATTGCTTTAGGGACAAAAAGACAAAGCCAAAACCTAAACATCCTTATCGGTATCGCCCTTTATACCGACGTTTTTGTTTTTTGCGGTTTACAGGAGCTTTACGCCCTTGCTTTTGCACGTTTCGAGAGTCTCCTCGTCCCAGACAGAGGACTGAACTTCGCCGATGTGAGCCTTGTTTAAAAACAGCATGCAAAGCCGTGACTGACCTATTCCTCCGCCGATTGTATATGGAAGCTCGCCGTTTAAAAGCATTTTATGGAACGGAAGAAGCGCATATTCCTCTTTTCCGCTGATTCTGAGCTGCCTGCGAAGACTTTCGGGTGAAACGCGAATTCCCATGGAAGAAATCTCGAAAGCCTGAGAAAGAACCTCGTTATAGAACATTATATCGCCGTTAAGCTCCCAGTCGTCGTAATCGGGCGCTCTTCCGTCATGCGGCTTTCCGCTTTTAAGCGCTTTTCCTATCTGCATAATAAAAGCGGTTTTATGCTCTTTAAGATATTCGTTTTCTCTCTGCTTCGGAGTAAGAAGCGGGTACATATCTTCAAGCTCCTGACTCGTTATAAAGCTGACTTTCCGTTCAATCGGATATTTTAGTACGGGATAAATGTTCATAAGTGTTTTCTGCGTGTCGCAGATTGCGTTTACGATTTTTTCGACTGTCAGTTTAAGATAGTCGGTATTTCTGTCGCTTTCGCTTATGACTTTTTCCCAGTCCCACTGGTCAACGTAGACGGAATGGAGATTATCGAGTTCTTCGTCGCGGCGGATTGCGTTCATATCCGTAATCAGTCCGCTTCCGGTTTCAAAACCGTATGTGTGAAGGGCGAGTCTTTTCCACTTTGCGAGCGAGTGAACTATCTGTGAATTCATACCTGTTGCGGGAACGTCGAATTCAACCGGACGTTCAACCCCGTTAAGATTGTCGTTAAGACCGCTTTCTTTTGAAACGAACAGGGGAGCGGACACACGTCTTAAATTCAGCGCTCCAGAAAAAACGTCCTCAAAAATTCTTTTGATGAGAACAATGGCTTTCTGTGTTTCGTAAAGCCCGAGCGATGACTCGTAGCCTTCGGGAATGTAGGTCTTGGACAATTCTTTTCACCCTTTCAAAGAAAATTGTTTTTATCAGACAAGAGAACCTGTTGTTCTCGGGAAAGCGGCGGTATCTCTGATATTCGATACGCCGGTAATATACATCAGCATTCTCTCGAATCCGAGGCCGAAGCCCGAATGAGGAGCCGAACCGTATTTACGAAGGTCAAGATACCATTCGTAGTCTTCAAGAGTCATGCCTCTGGACTTGATCTGGTCAAGAAGCAGGTCGTAATTGTCTTCCCTCTGGCTTGCGCCGATGATTTCACCGACTCCGGGAACAAGCAGGTCCGTAGCGGCAACGGTTTTGCCGTCGGGATTGAGCTTCATATAGAAGGATTTAATTTCTTTCGGATAGTTGATAACGAAGACGGGTTTTCCGAATACTTTTTCGGTAATATACCTTTCGTGCTCGGTCTGAAGGTCAAGTCCCCAGGAAACGGGATACTGGAATTCGACGTCGGCTTTTTTAAGAATCTCAATAGCGTCGGTGTATTCAAGAACCGCAAATTCGGAATTGACAATATTTAAGAGCTTTTCTTTAAGACCCTTTTCAAAGAACTTTTCAAAGAAGTCAATTTCTTCAGGACAGTCTTCAAGAACTGCGTTTGTGATATATTTAATCATATCCGTCGCAAGGGAAATGATGTCGTTAAGGTCTGCAAAGGAAACCTCGGGCTCAATCTGCCAGAATTCGGCGGCATGGCGGGGAGTGTTGCTTTTTTCGGCTCTGAAAGTAGGACCGAATGTGTAAATCTTTCCCATCGCAAGAGCAAGGGCTTCACCCTCGAGCTGACCTGAAACGGTAAGACCCGCTTTTTTCTTGAAGAAATCATTTGCGTAATACTCTTCTTCCGTTTCATAGGGAGTCCTGAATTCATGAGTTGTTACCCTGAATATTTCGCCTGCGCCTTCGCAGTCGCTTCCCGTGATAATCGGAGTATGAACGTAAGTGAAGTTTCTTCCCTGAAAGAAGTCGTGAATTGCCTTTGCAAGGGAAGAACGCACTCTGAACATTGCGTTGAACGTATTCGTCCTTCCGCGAAGATGGGGAATAGTTCTCAGAAATTCGAGAGTGTGCCTTTTTTTCTGCATCGGATAATCGGACGGGCAAGCGCCGAGAACCGTAAGAGACGCCGGATGAAGCTCAACGGGCTGCTGCTCGTTAAGAGATTTTACAAGTTTGCCGCTGACCGAAATCGAGGTTCCTACGCTCAGGTGAAGCGCTTCGTCTGCTTTTTCAAAGGCTTCTTTATCAATGACTATTTGCAGGTTGTTAAGGCTGGTTCCGTCGTTGAGGGCAATAAAGCCGACAGCTTTTGAATCCCTTACGGTGCGAATCCAACCGCAGACAGTAATTTCTTTGTCAATGTATTCGCCTGTGGAAGCGAATATGTCGCATAAATCAGTGTGTTTCATTTTTGTCACTCCAAAGTTAAGTATCAGATTTTTTTATTGTAATGTCAATAAAATCATGGGTTAAGGCAGACTCCCGAAGAATCGAATCGGTAGGTTTTTCTGCCGATTTTCGTGTCTTTGACTGCCATTTTGCCGTTTGAATTAAGATAGTACCATTTTCCGTTCAGCTTAAGCCAGCCTGTTTTCATTGCTCCGTTGCTATTGAAATAATACCAGCTTCCGCCGATTTTCTTCCAACCCTTCTGCATAATACAGCTGTCGTTGAAATAGTAATAAACTCCGTCTATTTTTGCAAATCCGGTTTTAGCGCTTCCGCCCGTTGAAAAATAATACCATTTTCCGTCAAGCTTTTTCCAGCCGGTTTTCATTACGCAGTTTTCATCGAAATAGTAGAGCTTATTACCGATTTGCTGCAATCCGGTTTTAGCGTTGCCGTTTGACGAAAAATAATACCATTTTCCGCCAACCTTTTTCCAGCCGGTCTGCATTATGCGGTTTTCGTCAAAATAGTAGAGCTTGTTCTTGATTGTCCGAAGACCTTTCAAAGCTACTCCGCTTGAATCAAAATAATACCAGTCGCAGGAAATGTTCTGCCAACCTCTGAGCATTTCGCCGTTATCTGCTTTTGCTATGATAAATGCTGCGTCGTTTTCGGTAAAACCGTTAAGACAGGAGGCGGGGATTATCACTTCGTAACTTTTATACGAATAATCAAGATCCACATTTCCGTCGATTCCGTCGACTGAGCCTTTGCTCGTATACTGCCACATTGTATAGTCGCCTTCGTAGGTGACTTCATTGTAATACTGGGCTACCCATACGTCATAATCAGAAAGCTGCGACATATCGAGAACATTCGTCAGCCACGACTTTGACGAGTAGATTATTACATAGTAACCTTCTTCTTTAAGCCTTTCGCAGAAGGTTTTTATGATGTTTGTAAGCGTCTGCTTAGGAAGAGCGCTCTGACTGCTTTCTTCGATGTCATAGGCTATGGGATATTCAAATTTTTTGCCCTTAAGGTATGAAAGACAGAATTCCGCTTCCTTTTTCGCATCCTCAACTGTAGTTGCGTATGAATAGTGGTAAACGCCTATGGGCATGCCTACGGCTTTTGCATTTTTGTAATTGTTCTCAAACTGGGCGTCCTTCTGATCCTTGTTTTTTCCGTAGCCGCCCCGGATCATTGCGAATTCATAGCCGTCTTTTCTAACCTTTGCCCAGTCGATATTACCCTGAAAGGTTGATACGTCAATTCCTTTTTTCGTATGGTTAACGTTTATGGAATTAAGGTAATACCATTTTTCGCCCTGTTTCAGCCAGCCCGTTTTCATCGAGCCCGAGGGATTGAAATAATACCACTTGCCGTTAATTTTCTGCCAGTCGGTAAGCATGTAACCTTCATCGTCAAAATAATAGGTTTTCCCGTTAACTTTAAGAAAGCCGGTTTGAGCTACATGGTCAATATAAAAACGGTAGCGTCCGTTTTCCTTAACCCAACCGTTCGGAGTAAGGTTAACGAATATGAATCCGTGCGTTGCGCAAAACGTTTCAATAAGGGTATTGTTTTTGGATTTAAGCGTCGTTACCGAAGAGTTATAGAATGAGTTTACCCCGATATAATTTGTCGCGTCGCCGAGCATAACGCTTTTGACCGGCGAGCCGTAAAAAGAGAAGGAATCAATCCGTGTTACGCTCTGCGGAACGGAAACCTCTTCGACGCTGTTGCGGTTAAAGAAAAAGTACAGTCTTGTTCTGTCTTTGTTCAACAGCATTCCGTCGCTGACTGCAAAACAGTCGTTATCGGCGGAAAAAGAAATGTCGGAAAGAATCAGACAACCGAAAAACGTTCCCTCTTCAATTCTGTTCAGAGAGGACGGAAGAACAAGCTTTGTTACGCCCGAACAACCGGCAAATGCGTCCTTTGCGAGAGCAGAAACGGTGTACGAATCAATCTGTTCGGGAATTACGACGGAATTCCCTTCGGGAACAACCTTTGTGATTTTTACCGTTGAGTCTTCAAGAATCTCATATTCGATTCCGCTATTGCCTGCGTAAGCAATTATGCAAAAAGAGGGGATAAAAAGCGCGATTATTAAAAACGAAGCTAAAAAATTACGTAAAAAGGAATTCGTTTTCATCTGACTTCACCGTCAATCTTTTCTTTTTTCTTGGCTTTTTTGTCTTCATACATTCTTTCGTCTGCAAGATTGAAAAGGAAATGTATATCCGCTTCGGGATTTATTTCTTTTGTTCGCCTTGCATATCCTACGGCGACGGAGTCGGAAGTCAGGTCGCTGTTTTGCTGGCTGTCAATGTTTGAAAAAAGAACATTGATATGTGAATCAACATCCCCGTCGGGTAAATCCGTAAGAAGAACTACGAATTCGTCCCCGCCGACTCTGTATATTTTACCGATATGACCGAATGCGGTTTTAAGAGCGGACGCGAGTCCCTTGATTAACCTGTCGCCGACTGCGTGACCTTCAACGTCGTTAATCTTTTTAAGGTTGTTGAGGTCAAGCATAATAACCGTGATATCTTTGTATTTGTCTTTCTCGCTCTCAACCCTGTCAAAATCTTCTGTGAATGCAGTGCGGCTGCCGAGTCCCGTAAGCAAATCCGTATACGCGGATTGCTTGTAGAAATTCGACATGGCGGCGTCCTGCTTGTCTTTTGAAGACTGGACATAGGAATCATACAGGAGAATTGCAATGAACGAAATCATTCCTGCAAAGAAGAAATCCCTGAAATGATATGCCGAGAAAAATGAATGTATATATCCGTGGTGATACGAAATAAGCGAAACAATCGCAAAGAATGCAAGTATTACCGTGCCTGCAAGAAGATTCTTGAGCTGCTTGTTCTTCCTGTCAAGAATACAGCAGACAAGAACAACCGCAACGACAGATCCCATAAGACCGTGAGCAAAATACAGATGCTTTTCAAATCCGATGGATGCGAAAATGTAAATAAGCATGGAAATCGTTGCGTATGTCCATGACATAACCGAAACAAAAGCCATAGGAAGATTAAAGCGCTTAAGCTTTTCCTTGGCAAACATCGGGAACAGGCAGGGCAACGTCAAAAATGAGAAATAAGCAATTATGTATTTTACGTAAGCGTTTTTGAAGAGCAACTGCATGAGTATAGTTTCCGAAGCCAGCCAGTTCGAAGATGCAAGAATGAACAGGCCGAGATACAGCGTCGCCCTGAATGGCTGACGCCTTAAACCCAGATAAAATGACTTGAAAATTTCAAACAGTGAAACAAGAGTCATTACGAAGCAGATGATTATGGAAATCAAATCGTTTCTGATAAGACGAAGTATTATACCGTCGTTTCCTTCGACAAGGAACTCCCTTTCCTGACGCCAGTCAGTCTGCTTTCCGGGGTAGGTGGCAGATATTTTGATTTCCTTTCCGGCAGAACCTTCCGGAAGGGTCAGAAGAACATAGTGACTGCCGAGGTTAATCGGTTTTTTAAAATTGTTTTCGATGCCGTATTGATATTCGAGATTGCCGTCAATATAAATATATAAAACTTCGTCTGTGCTTTTAAATGCTATTGCGGTGTGTTCTTCGATTCCGTACGGAATCGTATTTTTGAAAATAAGAGTATGAGTTCCATCTTCGTTCTCGGTCTCGCTGATTTCCCAGCCTTCTTCGAGTGTCTGTATCGGATCAACCGAAAGATTAATGCTTTCCGTTTTATAAACGGAAAAAGTATAAACAGCGGTTAAAAAGAATATAATCAGGCTGATAATCATAACTATTTCCGAAAAATGATCTCTGACAAAAATCATAAATTTCGAATCAGTGCTTTTGCTCTCAAACATTTGCTCACCCCATTTCCGAGAAAAATATATTTTATTATACCACAACGCATTTAATAAGTAAATAATTAATTTACTTTAAAATAAAAACGCCCGATTGCTAATCGGGCGAATAAAAACAGTTTATTAATTACAGTTCGTTTATATATCTGCAAGCCGCAAGAGCCGCTACCGCACCGTCTGCGGAGGCGGTTGTAATCTGACGGACCTGCTTGCTTCTGCAATCGCCTGCGACAAAAATTCCGGGAGTTTTCGTCAGACAGTTTTCGTCCGAGTCAAAATAGCCGAAACTGTTCAAATCCGCAAGATTTTTAAACGGTTCGTTTTCGGGAATAAGACCTATGGCAACAAACAGTCCGTCACATTTGACTTCCTGTTTTTCGCCGGTTGTCCTGTCTTCGATTTCAACGCCGCGAAGCTCGTTCCCGTCGGTTATAAGACGGTTGATTTTCGTGTTCGTGTGAGAAACGACATTATCCCTTGAGAACAGCACGTCCTGAAGTCTGCCTTCACCCGTGAAAACGGGTAAGTCCTGAAGCATAATGACTTTGCTGCATTTGTCGGAAAGAAGGATGGCTTCCTGCAACGCCGAGTTTCCTCCGCCTGCAACACAGACTGTTTTGTTTTTATAAAAATCTCCGTCGCATACGGCGCAAAAAGATATGCCTTCTCCGACAAGCTCTTTTTCGTTTTCAAGCCCGAGCATGCGGTGCTTGACACCGGTTGCAAGAATAACGGCTTTGCCTTCAAAACTGCTTCCTTCTCCGGTTTTTACCAGCTTTGTCTTTCCGCAGTCCTCAATCGAAATAACCGTTTCAAATTCGATTTCAGCGCCCTGCTCAAGAATCTGGGACAGCATACTGTCCGCTATCTCATTGCCGCTCATGGAAAGAGTTCCGGGATAGTTTTCAACCTTTGGAGAATGTGTAATCTGACCGCCGAAACCGGTCTTTTCTATTACAAGCGCGCTCTTGCCGTTACGAAGCGCATAAAGAGCCGCCGTCATGCCTGCCGGACCGCCGCCGACAACAATTATATCATACATAGTTTTACCTCTTAAAAAATGAGCAGAAACTGAATTAACAATTTCTGCTCAAAGAATTGTTTTTGAATTATTTATTCATAAGGAAGCCCTTGATATCCGAAACGCCGCGGTATTTTTCAAATCCGTCGGAAGTCGGAACTACAAGAGTCGGAGCCTGTTTTATACCGTATTTTTCAACAAGCTCACGCTCTTCGTCGGCGTTAAGAGCAATATAATCAACGCCCGCCTTGTCAAGAAGTGCGGCTGCTGCCTTGCAATTCGGACAGGTCATTGTCTTGAAAAGAATTGCCTGAGCGCCGTTGCACTGCGCTTTTTCTTCCGTCTTAACCGCAGTCGCTTCAACCGGCGTGTCAACAGGAGCAGGGTTCGGTCCCTTGTGAGTCAGATGCGAACGTCCGATGTTATAAACCTTACGGTCCTTATATTCCTGAGCCTTGCCGTCGTTCCAGTTCTGGATGGGACGGTAGTAACCGGTGATTCTTGAGTTAACTTCGGTTTTTGCTCCGCAGATCGGGCAGGTGTACTGCTCGCCCGTAAGATAGCCGTGGTCTTTACATACGGAGTATGTGGGCGACATGGTGTAGTAGGGAAGCTTATAGTTTTCCGCAATCTTTCTTACAAGATTGGCAGCCGCTTTCCAGTCGGGAAGCTTTTCGCCGAGGAATGCGTGGAAAACAGTACCCGAAGTATAAAGAGTCTGTAAATCGTCCTGAATGTCAAGAGCGGAGAAAATGTCCTCCGTGTAACCGACGGGAAGATGCGAAGAATTCGTATAGTAGGGCGTACCGTTCATATTTGCGGTAATGATGTCAGGGAAGTCTTCCTTGTCGTGCTTTGCGAAGCGGTATGTTGTAGACTCTGCGGGCGTTGCTTCAAGGTTGTAAAGGTCGCCGTATTCTTCCTGATAGTCCGAAAGACGTTCTCTCATGTGGTTAAGAACATCGCGCGCAAAACGCTGTGTTTCGGGATGAGTCAGGTCTTTTCTGAGCCAGTTGGCATTAAGACCGACTTCGTTCATACCTATAAGACCTATGGTTGAGAAGTGGTTCTCAAAAGTGCCGAGATATCTCTTTGTGTAGGGATAAAGTCCCTGCTCAAGAAGAGTGGTGATGACCGTACGCTTTGTTTTGAGCGAACGGGCGGCAATGTCCATAAGATGGTCAAGACGCTCGTAAAAATCCTTTTCGTCCTTAGCCTGATATGCGATTCTCGGAAGGTTGATTGTAACAACGCCGATTGAACCCGTGCTTTCGCCCGAGCCGAAGAATCCGCCTGATTTCTTGCGGAGTTCTCTCAGGTCAAGACGAAGTCTGCAGCACATTGAACGGACATCGCTGGGTTCCATGTCGGAGTTGATGTAGTTCGAGAAATAGGGAGTGCCGTATTTGGCTGTCATTTCAAAGAGAAGCTTGTTGTTCTCGGTTTCGCTCCAGTCAAAATCTCTGGTAATTGAATATGTGGGAATAGGATACTGGAAGCCTCTTCCGTTGGCGTCGCCCTCAATCATAATTTCGATAAACGCCTTGTTTACCATATCCATTTCCTTCTGACAGTCGCCGTATGTGAAGTCCATCTCTTTTCCGCCGATAAGAGCGGGAAGGTTTTTAAGGTCAGCCGGAACAACCCAGTCAAGAGTGATATTTGAGAACGGAGCCTGAGTACCCCAGCGTGAGGGGGTATTTACGCCGTAAACAAATGACTGAATGCACTGCTTGACCTCTTTCTGAGAAAGATTGTCAACCTTAACAAAGGGCGCAAGATATGTATCAAATGATGAGAATGCCTGAGCGCCCGCCCATTCATTCTGCATAATGCCAAGGAAGTTAACCATCTGGTTGCAGAGAGTTGAAAGATGATTTGCAGGGGAGGAGGTGATTTTGCCCGTAACTCCGCCGAGTCCTTCCTGAATAAGCTGCTTTAACGACCAGCCTGCGCAGTAGCCTGTAAGCATTGAAAGGTCGTGAAGATGAATATCCGCATTTCTGTGAGCCTCTGCGATTTCGTCGTCATAAACTTCGGAAAGCCAGTAGTTAGCTGTAATAGCGCCCGAGTTTGAAAGAATAAGACCGCCTACCGAGTAGGTAACGGTTGCGTTTTCCTTAACACGCCAGTCATTGATTTTAAGATAATTGTCAACAATCTCCTTGTAGTTAAGAAGAGCGGAGTTGACGTTGCGGATTTTTTCGCGCTGTCTGCGGTAAAGGATGTATGCCTTCGCGACATCGGCATAACCCGATTCGGAAAGAACCTTTTCAACGCTGTCCTGAATGGCTTCGACAGAGATTTTGTCGTCCTTGATTTTTTCTTCAAAGTCAGCTGTGACTTTAAGCGCAATTAAATCGATAACGCTTGAGTGGTACTGTTTGTTCTGGGCTTCAAAAGCCTTGGTGATGGCTGCGCTGATTTTGCTTATGTCAAAATCGGTTACGCTGCCGTCCCTTTTGATTACCTGATACATAATAAATCTCCCTAAGTGATAAAAAGTAGTTTTTCGTCAAATCACACGCTGTTTGACGCTGCAAAAGCCATTCTAACACTTAGAGAGTATTTTGTCAATATATTCCGATTAAAAATTTCAAAAACACAATATGTAGTTGTTTTTATTCTACTCCGCGAAGTTCGGTATTCGGTATAAACTGCCTTGAAACGGCGGCAAATTCCTTCATTTCGTCAAAAGACGGGGCCGTCAGATTGCCGTAGGGAACGGAATCCCTGTCGGTAAAACGCTGAAGAAAATATCTTTTTGCGCCTTTTATCATTTCGCACATTTTAATAAAATCTTCTTTTTCGTGAAATTCTTTTATGACTGTCGTGCGGAATTCATAATCAATTCCGGAATTAATAAGAATATGTATACTTTCTTTAATCTTACTCATATCGAGTCCGTCAACTCCGCAGGTTATGTCATATTTTTCTTCGCTGTTTTTAATATCCATTGCGACATATTCGACAAGCCCTTCATCAAGAATGCTCTTAAGCATTTCGGGATGATAACCGTTCGTGTCGAGCTTAACAGGATAGCCGATTGCCCGTATTTTTTTTATGAATTCGGGAAGTTCCTTGTGCAGACAGGGTTCGCCGCCGGTTATCGCAACGCCGTCTATAAGTCCTTTTCTGCTTTCAAGAAACCTGAAAAGCTCATCTTCGTCCATAATCGGCTGAGCGGTTCCGTCTATGAGTTCAAAGTTGTGGCAGAAAGGGCAGCGAAAATCGCAGCCGCCTAAAAACACCGTGCAGGCAACGTGTCCGGGAAAGTCAAGTAATGTCATTTTCTGAAGTCCGTGTAATTTCATTTTTTTATCTCCTAAATTGCGGCAAGAATATGTAAATTGCGAAGAGAAGAGTCCTCAATCGAATCGTTTACGGAATATGCGTGCTTTTCAAGGTCGCCGCAGTTTGCCTTTGTAAGACCTTTGTCGATTAATACATCAATAATATCGGCAGCAATTCCTTCAATGGCATAGTATTTTTCTTCCGCTGTTTCGCTTTCGTTGTCGGTAGTCATCAGGTATTCCATAATTTCCGCTTCAAGAGAAAGCGTTTCAAGCTTTCTGAGCGAGCGGAAACTCCATTTATAATACGGCTGATATTTCCCGTTAAGCAGGAAAATAACTTCGCTTGCGCTTTTGACGAACTCGAAAACAGCAAGCTGAGCCGCAGCCTGTTCGTTATGGTCGATACATCTTTTATAATTGTACTGTCCGGACTGAGCCATAAGCAGCAAATTCCCGGCGAGCTTCTTTTTCATTATGTCATCGGGATAAAAAGCGAGCGCTTTGCGAATCTGGGTAACTTCGCCGTAATTATCAAAGAAAACTTCTCCGTTAGTAACCTCCGCAAGAGCGTATTCGGGAGTTTTAAGCCAGTCTTCATCGGTAAACAATCCGTTTTCGAGACCGATTTTTTCTTTAAAGAATTCGTCGGTGCGAAGCACACCGTGTCTTGCGCCGCCGACAGGCGAAAGCATATTTCTTTTAAGCCCCATAAATTCTTTCGGAAGCTTTGCATAAGCTCTTTCAAGGGCGAAAGCCTGCTTTCTGTCAACCGTGTTTTCGTCCGGCAGAAAAATGCAGAAACCCGGTTCAAAATCGTGATCGCGCGATATTTCGTCGTCAAATCCGAAACACTCCGAGCCGCTTCCGAAAAGACCTGCCGAAAGATAGGGGAGAAGAGAAGAAAACTCATTTTCAAGCATCGGTTTTCCGTATTCTTCAAAAAAAGCTTTTGAGATTTCAAGCCCTTTCATAAATATCCTCCGCCCTTTTTGTCAGTTCCTTTGCCGCAAGAAAATAGCCGTAGTAGGAGAACGACGGAGCGCATTTCTCGCATACAAATGCGTAATACCCGTCTTTCTTAACGTCTTCGTTGTTAAGCAAATCGTACGCCTTGTCAAGATAGCCGAATATTTTGCTTTCGGCGTTTTCAATTCCGTCTCTTGCTTCAAGAGCGTCTGCCATATTAAGATATGTAATAGCCTGCTCAAGAACGCCGCCGTCAACTTTATCCATTATTTTCAGCGCCTTTTCGTAAAGAATAAACGCGTCGTCGAAATTTCCGAGGGCAACATTTGTAAGCGCCATATTGTTATAAAGTCCGCCGAGAAGCTCCGGTGATGTTTTTTCGTTCGATTCGTAAATCGATTTTGCTTTTTCAAAAAGCCCGAGCGATTTTTCGTTTTCTCCGAATGCGTTATAAGCAGTCGCGATATTTATATATGTAGTGCCTGCGCTTATGTTGTTTTCAAAATCAAGCTCTTTGATAAGCTTTAATGCTTCGTCTGCGTTTTCAAAGGCGTTTTCTTTCTCGCCGGTTTTTCTGTAATGACCGACAAGCTCATTTCTTATAAGAAGCTCACCGCCCTTGTCAAAACCGAGCTTCGCTTCTTCCAGCCAGTATTTCAAGTGTCTCTCTGCGCCCTGATAATCCCTGTGAGCCATATATTCGTTCATTTTCTGAATAATTCTCTGCTGGGGAACGGGCTTGACTTCGGGAGTAACTGCGTACGGCTCGTCGCATAAAAGACATCTCGGTTCAGCGTAATCTTCGGGTGTAAGATAACCTTTTTTGTTGCTCATAGTTTTACTCCGTTAAATGTTTTTCAGAATATACGAAGCCGCGTCAAGCATCTTAACGGCAATTTCACGGCTTTTTTCAAAGAAATTGACCGATTCAATGCTTTCGTTTAATATCGGTTCGTAGTATCCGATTCTCTTAATGCTTTCATTTTCCGTTCTTAAACATACTTTCTTTGAACGGTAAAAAAATTATAACAGTATTCCGATATAAAATCAATTGAATAATTGTGTGTTTTATTATTTTGTGATATTATTAACTGCGGAAGTGATATTATGAACGAAAAGATAAAAAAGCTGAAAGATTTTATTGACGAAAGCGAAAATATAGTCTTCTTCGGCGGAGCAGGCGTATCCACTGAAAGCGGAGTTCCGGACTTCAGAAGCAAGGACGGGCTTTACAATCAGCATGACGTGAGATTTGAAAAATATCAGCCCGAATATCTTTTGAGTCACAGCTGCCTTGTGTACGAGCCGGAAGTATTTTTCGAGTTTTACCGTCAGAAAATGGACGCAAGGAGCGTCAAACCCAACGCGGCGCATTATTTCCTTGCAGAGCTTGAAAAAGCCGGTAAGCTCAAAGCCGTGGTAACTCAGAATATTGACGGACTTCACCAGAAAGCCGGAAGCAAAACCGTTTATGAAATCCACGGTTCCACAACCCGTAACTACTGTATGAAGTGCGGTAAGATTTTTGACGGAGATTATATTTATGAAAGCGACGAAAGAGTTCCGCGCTGCGATTGCGGCGGCATTGTGCGCTGTGATGTAACTCTTTATGAAGAACAGCTTCCGTACGGCGACGTTGAGGGCGCTGTCGACGCTATATCAAAGGCTGACATGCTTATAATCGGCGGCACTTCGCTGACTGTTTATCCCGCCGCTTCGTTTGTGCGTTATTTCAGGGGAAAGCATACCGTTATTATCAACAAGGAACACCTTAATTTCAGCCTTGACAAAGAAAACGACCTTGAAATAAACGAGCCTATCGGCAAGGTTTTCGAGAGTTGCAAACAACTTTATAATATGGTAAAATAATTCTATCTTATCAGGAAACGGGGAAAGCTTATGTATATGAACGATAACGGCAAAATCTGGCTTGCTACGGGCGAAGAAAGAGTTTACCTTGAGCCGTCGATGTGTAACCGTCACGGTCTTATTGCCGGCGCTACCGGTACGGGTAAAACAGTAACTCTTAAAGTAATCGCGGAGTCATTTTCCGACCTGGGGGTTCCCGTATTTATTGCGGATATCAAGGGCGATCTTACGGGAATGTGCGTCCCCGGATGCGAAAACAAACATATCCGCCGTTCGATAGACACTATGGGAATTGAAAACTTCGATTATGTTTCATATCCCGCAAGATTCTTTGACGTTTACGCTAAACAGGGACATCCCGTACGCACTACGGTTTCCGATATGGGACCCGAGCTTCTTTCGAGGCTCCTCGGACTTTCCGATGTTCAGAGCGGAGTTTTAAGAATCATTTTCCGCATTGCCGATGATAACGGAATGTTGCTTCTTGACCTTAAGGATTTGAGAAGCATGGTTCAGTTTGTGGGCGACAACGCCAACGATTATAAGCTTCAGTACGGTAATATTGCGGCTCAGTCGGTGGGCGCTATTCAGCGAGCGTTACTCACGCTTGAAGACGAGGGCGGAAATATATTCTTCGGTGAGCCCGAGCTTGACCTTGCGGACTGGTTCGACTGGGACGAATCCGGCAGGGGAGTTATGAATATTCTTGAATGTAACGAACTTTTCCAGCATCCGCTTTTATACAGCACGTTCCTGCTCTGGATGCTTTCCGAGCTTTATGAAATGCTTCCCGAAGCGGGCGACCTTGAAAAGCCGAAAATTGCGTTTTTCTTTGACGAAGCGCACCTTCTTTTTAATGACGCTCCGAAAGCTCTTATTGAAAAGGTTGAACAGGTTGTAAGGCTTATCCGTTCAAAGGGCGTTTCCGTCTGGTTTATTTCTCAGAATCCGTCGGATATTCCCGAAACGGTTTTAAGTCAGATCGGAAACCGTGTTCAGCACGCGTTAAGAGCTTATACTCCCAACGAGCAGAAAGCGCTTCGCTATGCCGCGCGTTCATTCAGGGAAAACCCGAATTTTGATACCGAAAGAGTTCTTCAGGAGCTCGCAACGGGCGAAGCTCTTGTTTCCGTGCTTGATGAAAAAGGCGTTCCGACAATAGTCGAAAAAGCGGGAATCCTGCCGCCGAGAAGCTCAATGGCGGCTGTCGCTCCCGAACTTGTTCAGCAGGCAATTTTCACAAGTCCGCTCAGAGATAAGTATTCTCAGGCTCTTGACCGCGAAAGCGCCTATGAAATGCTTACCGCAAGATATGAACACTCTCAGGCGCAGCAACAGCAGCTTGAAGCTGAAATTGAAGAAGAAAAGCAGGAGCTTGAAAAGGAAAAATATGAAACCGAGCTTGACAAACAGAGGGCAAAGCTTCAGAAGGAAAAGGAAAAGCTCGAAAAAGAACGCGAGCAGTTAAGGGAAAAGGCAAAGAAAAAGACAACAACCAAACGTAATACTTCCGTTATGTCAAAAACCATGAATTCCGCAGCGAACACAATAGGAAGGGAACTCGGAAAGCAGCTTATCAGAGGAATTTTCGGAACGATTAAAAAATAAAAATCAAAACAGAAATGCCGTACGGAATGTATGGCATTTTTTGTGTAAAAAAATAAGTTGAATTATATTATTAAAAGTAGTATAATGTCGAGGCTGTGTGTAAAAACGGCGATTTTTCATTAAGGATTGTTTGCATGGATTCATTTTTTCTGACATATTTTGCGGCGTTGATTGTTCCGCTGAGCGTACTTTTGTATATTCTCACGCCGAAAAAAGCGAAACCGTATTATCTGATTCTTATAAGCTGGGCGGTTTTCTTTTTTATCAGCGGAAAAACGCTTTTATATCTTTTGCTGACTATTGCTGTCACATTCCTGAGCGGCTTAAAGCTTGATAAGATTCAGGCTTTAAAAGCCGACGAGCTTTCTTCTCCTCCCGAGGGAGTAACAAAAAAAGAGATTAAGGCAAAGTACAGGAAAAAGCAAAGGGGAGTATTGGCTCTTGCGGCTGCGATTAACATTCTTGTTCTTGCCGTTCTCAAGTATTCGCCGTTCTTCCTTGGAAACATCAATTCGATTATTTCTTTGTTCGGCAGTGATTTTGTTATTCCGATTCCGAAGCTTGCGGCTCCGATAGGTATTTCGTTTTATACTCTTGAAGCGATTTCGTATCTTTCGGATATTTATAACGAAAAAATCAAAGCGGATAAAAACATTTTCAGACTTACTTTGTTTTTAAGCTTTTTCCCGCATATTATCGAAGGACCTATCTGCAGGTACGGCGAAACCGCCGGACAGCTTTGGGACACGAAACCGATTAAGAGCGAAAACGCCTTTAACGGAATGTTCAGAATTCTTTTCGGACTTTTTAAAAAGATTGTTATTGCCGACAGGCTTAACGTTTTTATCCAGTCCGTTTACGGCAGCCCCGAAAGCTATGACGGAGGAATCATCGCTCTGTCCGCCGTGGCTTATACTCTTCAGCTTTACTCGGAATTTTCCGGTACGATTGACGTCGTTCTCGGTACGGGCAAAATTTTCGGAATTGAGCTTGCGGAAAACTTCCGTCAGCCGTTTTTCTCGAAGACCATTTCCGAATTCTGGAAACGCTGGCACATAACACTGGGAACATGGTTCAGGGATTATATTTTTTATCCCGTTTCAATGTCCTCAAGGGTTATAAAGCTTACCAAAAAATCCAGAAAAAGATTCGGAAATCATCTCGGACCGGTACTTGTAGCGTCCATAGCGCTTTTTTGCGTATGGATTTGCAATGGACTCTGGCACGGTTCGGGCTGGCAGTATATTTTCTTCGGAATGTATCACTTCTTCCTGATTGAACTGGGCAATATAATCGAACCGACGGGAATTAAAATCACCGAAAAGCTCCATATTGACAGGGAAGGTAAATTCTATACTGTTTTCTGCATTATAAGAAGCGCCGTTCTTGTATGTATCGGTGAAATGTTTTTCCGCGCCGAAGGGCTCAGGACGGGCTTTAAAATGTTCGGCATAATGGTAACGCGCTTCAGCTTCAAGTCGTTTGCAGACGGGACTTTTATGAATATCGGTCTTGATATAAACGATATTGTCGTTCTTGCCGTTTCTCTTTCGGTTGTCTTTGTTTTCAGCATTCTTGCCGAAAAGGGCAAAAGCCCGCTTTATCATATCGGCGAAAAGCCTATGGCGGTTCGATGGCTTGTGTATTTTATTCTGATTTTTGCTGTCATAATATTCGGCGCATACGGCGGAACATACGCTCCGCTCGACCCGATTTATGCTGATTTTTAAGGGGGAACGGTAAATGAAAAAAGTGTTTAAAGCCGTTGCCCGGCTGATATGTTTTGTACTCGTGTTTGTGCTTTTGCTTGCGACTTTGTCCTATCTTTTTGTTCCGCAGAATTTGCACAGACCCTTCAGCTTTAAAAACTTCACAGCCAATGCAATTGTTACGGAAAAAGAGAATACGATTGACGTTGTAATTCTCGGCGACAGTGAGGCGTGTTACGGGTTTACCCCTCTCCAGATGTGGCAGGAACACGGAATCGCCGCGTTCAACTGCGCTATGAATGTTCAGGTTCTTGATTATACGGAAAAGTATCTTGAAGAAGCCTATGAGCTTCAGACACCGAAGGTTATTATTTTTGAGGCCAATATGATTTTCAGAAAACCGAACACCGGAAATTATGTTGAAAATGTTGCTCTTAATACGTTTTCGCTTTTCCGCACCCATAACAGATGGAAAACCGGCGAGGTTTCGGGAGATATGAAGGGTTATCTTTTCAAAGATGCCGTTCATCCTGCAAAAAAGACGGAAAATATGATTCCTACGGACAAAGCGGTTCCCATTCCGGAGGAGAATATGGAAAACCTTAACCGTATCTGTTCTTTCTGCAAAGATAATGACATCGAGTTAATTATCGTAAGCACTCCGTCGGTCAAGAACTGGAATTACGAAAAGCATAACGCCGTTGAAAAATTCGCTTCGGATAACGGGATCGAATATATTGATATGAATCTTCTTAAAGACGAAGTTCCGATTGACTGGAATACCGACACGTTCGACAAGGGTAATCATATCAATAACAGCGGAGCTAAAAAGGTAACAGGCTATCTCGGAAAATATCTTTCGGAAAACTGTAATCTTCCCGACCACAGGGGAGAAAGCGAATACGAAAACTGGGACAGGGAACTTGACAAGTATCTTGAAATGGTTTCCGCAGGAAGGGAAAACTGATAAAAATAAAAAGGACAGTACGGTTTAGGGCGATACCGATAAGGATGTTTAGGTTTTGGCTTTGTCCTTTTGTCCCTAAAGCAATTAAAAATCCCCTGAATACGTAAGTATGCAGGGGATTTTATAATCACTTTATGAACTAAAATTACTTTGCCAAAACTGCTTTGCACCCTAAAATAAGATAATTTTTCGTCAGAACAATGAATAAAACGGGATTAAGGCTGTCGCCTTAATCCCGTTTTTGAAGCAGTTATAACGGAAAAGTGCTTATTTTAGGGCTTAAACCTCCTTATCGGTGTCGCCCT
>Ga0310691_10000385_pt1 | contig 86788 bp, 83 predicted proteins | sample 176DNAGHGlowgp2_FD_203887 | JGI IMG/M metagenome (GOLD analysis project Ga0310691, IMG submission 203887) | Sheep rumen microbial communities from Palmerston North, Manawatu-Wanganui, New Zealand - 1766 DNA GHGlow gp2 (v2) (version 2) | ecosystem: Host-associated > Mammals > Digestive system >...
CATTATAAAATATGAAGCAAGCGTAGTCGATATATATTAAGCAGTAAAAATTTATCTATTATTCTCATTCATCTTATTAATAATCTCCATAACGCATGCTTCAAACGCCAGTTGCTGATTCTCTTGATCAATCTTACTGAAAGCATCACAACAATCACGAATGGCCTTCACTGCATTGCTAATCTCAATACACTGCTCATAATCATGCTGTTGCCTCTGAAGATACCGGTAGTATTCATTATTAACATATTGCGGGTTAAACATTTGAAAGTATAACGGATTCATATACACCTCTCTTGTAACGAATGTTTGTTCTATTATAACATATCATTATATGTTTTGCACTCCTTACTCCAGGAACTTGCCTTCCTGTTCCTCCACCTCTCACACCTCCTTGCATTACCGCTCTTATTCTCAAGCTTATAGACAACATTCCAGTAAGGCAGATTAACAGATACTGTCACATTACTGACTCCCAACTCTTCCGCAATCCTTGCAACAGCGACATCATGAGCAAGTCCCTTCCCGCCATCATCAACAGCTCGCGTATATTCATCGAACAGCTCCTCTATTACCCTGCTCCGCTCAGTTGTCCATCGCCCTCCGGTAATCAGGGTCTTGCGGATCTTGGAAGTTGACAACTTGATGCCTTGATCTTCCAGTTCTCTCTGAAAAGCAATAAGACTCTTGTGACCTGCAATAACTCCGGGCATCCAGTCGCGACCCGCATCACGATATGATGACCCGACTGTCGGCGGCTTGCAATCCTCGATACGGTCGTCGTAAACGGACCCGTACAAACGACAGATCGTATCGATATACTCTGAAGACGGTACTATATTGTTCATCACTCTCATTCCTCCAAATTATATGATCAATAATATAATGTCATTTAACACATGTTAATTAACACAAACACCAAGTAATAATTATCACAACGTTACCTCAATCTGTTCACCAACGTAAACAACGTCCTTCCGTTCCTCTTCTCATGCTGTAGTTCCCATATATTATCCGCCGTTAACAGCAGTCCTGTCGGATTCCTTCCAATGAGCAGATACTGGTTATTACTGTCAGCCGCGATATGCTTCCTCATCTTGTCATCAAGAAGAATGTCTGCATTATCGATCACAAACAACTTGCCCTTCGTCCGGCGGATCGCAGCCTTGTAATTATCATTGATATTCTTGTAATCGAAGCAGCGGATCTTCTTATCTTCAGTTGCCAGTTCTTCAACAAAAGAATACACTGCGGTCTTCCCGATACCGGAATCCCCCATAACGAAAGTGATATTATTCTCCAGAACCAGATCCACATCAAACGATGTGTGCGACGTAACGATTCTGTTCATCACTACCGGCTTACACTTCATTCTGCCACCACTCCATCAGTTCATCGTAATCATCAATGATACGCTCAGTCTTCCCTACGGCAATAACCTTGTCCATATTGAATGATATCAGGGGATACTCACATACGATATTGCCTTCCTCCAGATGATATATTACATCCAGTGCATTATCTCCGCATTCTCTGATGTCAAAGACCTTGTTTTTATTATACACAATATTCAGAACTGTTTTGCATCCTGTGGACAGCTTATCTATATTAAGTGTTGCGCCATCAAATCTCGATCTGATATAGAACGGGTCAACCATAATAGAATCATCGATGCTCTCGATAATATTCTTGGCATTTCCGTCAAGCATCAAAGAAGTATACTTGTTGAAGAATACATCATTACCTGTGACTATCTCCATACCCTTAGGTACCATTTTACGCTTGTAGACTTTAATCATGTAATAAACCCTCCAATTCAGGAATACTGCTCAACACCGAGTACTCAACGATCAGACGAGCCTTCTCTACAGAAGTAAACCCGGCTTCATCCAACCCGCATATATCATCTGAAGCTCTGTTCTCCCACTTACAGCAATCGACCGTGAAACAATCACCAAGTTTACTCTTGTCAGTCTCAAATCCCGTGTTACGTGTAATACCAAACAAGAGCCTGGACAAAGCCTGCTCCGTGTTGTACCCGTGTTCCTCAAGAAATGTTCCGGCCGCACTTCCTTCGCCAAGCATTCCACTGTCTGTTCCATCACCGATCATTTGCACAAAAACATCCTTGAGTTCCAGCAGCGGCTTCCTTTGTTCCTTCAGCTCATCCCGCTCAGCAAACACCCACTTGTCCAGAAACGCAAATGACAGCAATATATACTCGAACGAATGAATCTTGATAAGTGTCACATTGCTCTTATCCTTGGCAATGCGGGTTATGGCACTGATCTCACGCAGTACTGAGGGATTGTCGAAAGCATAATCCACTACAACAAAGTACCTGTCCTCACTATCGGCAATCGAGGATACCATCCGCCTAAGGTTGGATATTCCTCCTTTGCCTTCAACAACACAACCCGGATTCATCGCCTGTACAATGAATCTCCAGAAGGATAATCCTGATTTGGTGTCTTCACATAATAAATAAGTGTTCATAGTATAGTCTCTTATAATGCTCTATTATGCAACATATCAAAAATATTCAATCACCTATATAAAATCCGGCATACTGAACCAGCTCACCCATGTTATGCACGATAACACCATTGTTCAAGATCTTTATCTCGAACTCCTTATCTCCAAAATCCATTATGTGACGAAGATTAATAGTTATATCAGTCTTAGCCCTCTGAGCAATCTTCAGTATCCATTTGGCGCAATTATCGCCGCAAGTAGACGCGTTGAAGATCTTCTGTGGTTCGTTATATATCAACAGCAAAGTCTTAAGGCCTCTTGAGATCTTTGTAACAGGAATTACTCCCAATGCTTTGCTCTCCACCGCATGATTGCTCAACACCACAGCCTTATCAACGCTCTTGATCATCTTCTGTGCGAACTCGTCATCAAGCCATCCGTCATAATACGTATTATCAAAATAGGCGGAAGTGTTGTATATAGCCTTATCTGTCTCACCATAGATAATATTAAGCATCTGTTCTATATCTCTTCCTCCAGCATAATGGACTTGAACTTCAGATCACTGCCAACGTTTCTCATAAACCTTTTTGTATCATTAGTATATAGCTTTGGTGATCGCACTTTGTTCAACACAACTCTAAAGCTCATTTGGTATTGCTTTATTTCATTTTTGAATCGGTTTTTGCAAATTCTCACAGACTCATCAATTTGCTTTAGTGCATAACTCAAATCTGAACCTTTAAGTTCAACGAAATAAAGTCTTCTCTTTGTATCATTGAACAAAAGATAATCGCATCGCATCCCTTCTTTAACTACTTCACCGTCAAAAAGATACAGATAAACATCATTGGAATCTACATTATTCGCAACGTATTTCTGCTTATTCTGTTTATCCCGGCAATTGATTATTCGTTGATGAATATCGCAGTGTGATACATAGTTTTCTAATGCCATATTCACCCCTCCTCTATTTCTAATAACCTGTCATATTCCCTGTTAATAACGTCAGAGATTGCATCAAGTTTTGAATTATCGATCTGCTTGATCTCACTATCCATGCAATCGTTAACTAATCCATTCTCAACAAAGAAAGCCCGCACTTCATCAAAACTCAGCTGATATTCCTTAGGGATTACCTCATTTCTCTCTTTTACTTTTTTGGTAATAGATCCTGCGTATATCAGATTATTTATCTCACCTAATACATACGGGCTATGCGTATTTATCAGCATGGAATTACCGAGATTATGTATTAATCCAAGGAATTTAGTGATTATCTGTTGCGATTCGGGGAACAGATTAGATTCCGGCTCTTCAATAATATAGAACTTCTTAATCGAATACACCGAGTAATATGTCAATATGTTGTATATCCATAATGCTGCCTGTTGTCCTGATGAAGCCATATTAATACTTATTTGCTGACCATCATCCATTTGCAAATATTCCTTACCGTGATTATTACGGTATTGTCCATTCAAAACATCCTTCATAAGGGTTTGACAGTAATCAATAATTACATCGGCGCGTTTCTTCCCGCGCAATCCGTCAACACCGTTTGATAGCAACGGCTTAATGCGCATAACCGTCTCAAAGAAGCGTCTTGAACAAAGATCGATCAAGTCTTTATTCCTGTCATCCAAAGTGGAATAGAACAATTCAAACTGACTGCCGATCACAGTCATAAGACTTCTTCCAGCCGGAATATATACCGGGGTATAATCAAACCGGAAAAAGTCATTAATCTCTCTTTGCAAACTATCAAAATAATTCTCTTCCAATGATTCAGTATTGCGATCCTGCAAATGTTTTATGAAGTCCTTCAATCTATTGCTATACGAGACACTTATACCGTTCTTATTTGTGATCTTCACAAATATGTCTTCAGAATAATCCATTCGAACAAGAGCTTCACCTTTATGTGCGAAACAATCCATTCCGAAGACTCCGACAAATATATTCTTAAGATGGTTCTTAAACACAGCATTCAATGATTCCACTCTGCCGGCTTCGGAAATACCCGCGCGGTGCCACTTAAAAGAAATGCGTCCCAATACATCCTTAACTAAAAGGAAAAAGTATAAACTCTTTGCAATAGTGCTCTTACCTGAAGACTGCTTGCCTGTAATTACATTGAAATCATACAAATCGATATCACACTTACTTACCGGTCCCAGATTTTGTATTAATAATCTCATACTGATGCCTCTTTCTTTATAGTTACGTAATAATGCTTATCTTCTTCGCTAAGAGATATAATCATCTGCTCTCTTCCTATAACAGGTACTCCTCATAGTTTGATATAAATATTATATCGCCAATGGAATATATAGCTCGTTATTTTGAAAAAATATGCTAGATATCTCGCGCCTTTCTCACAATATAGTTATTATCGGCAGTAGTTTCTCATAATCATTTTGTCTCAAAACTTGTTTCACACTTGTTGCAAAACTCGTTTCAATCAAACGCAACCTGAAATCAGACAATCTCAATCCCTCCAATGTCCCACGGCTCTATAACAGTCGTAACACCATTACGATACTCAAATGCCAACACCTGAACCACTCTTGTGGGCATGTCTGCCTTGCGTGAATACATGACCTGGACAGCGGCAGCGCCCTTCCTACTCGGGTATGTCCTCACATCACTAACGTCCCTGTAGGTCATTCCATTGTCGAAAGGATGAGTGTCATCCAACTCTTCAAGTTTCTTAACAATCTCTTCGAAAGCTTTAGCCGGAATACCTGATGACATTTCTGTATTGCAGACTATGATAGGATTATAAGAATCAACTATATAGTTAATAGTATCGGAAGATGTTCCGTATTTCTTCAGGATACCAACGATTGCTTCCCTAGAGATCGAATCGTTATTTAATTGGCCGTAGGTAGCGTATTTTCTTTTGATGATCATTATTAGTCTTCCTCTTCACATAAATGCTACAACAGAAATTATGATTTTTGTTTATCGTTTTCAATTATTACCTCATTCAAATCTGTAAGATTCTTAGTTGATTCTTCTTCATTGTATTCACGGTCTCCAAAAGAAATAGACTTGATAATTTCCTTATTATTAAAATCTGTATAATAATGCTCTGCACACTGATGCAACAAAATCCGACTTCCCTTAAACTCAAAATTTTGGCGTGATGAGTTAAAAAAAGTATAATTAGCTCCAGTAGTATTGAAATAGCTAAGATACTTAACACCATCTATCCCTGTTTCCCTAATATGGTCGGTTATTATTTGTGTCGGGAGATATTCTTTGTTATCAGATACAGGTTCAAAGTATCTTCTCATTAACATAGTAAAAAACAAACCTAAAGCAACACCTTCATCGAGACTATCCTGTCTGTCAAAAGAAGTGTCTTTAGTAAAATCTATTATTTTTAATTTTCTCTTCTGTTCAAAAGTAGCTACAGAGATATACTGCCCCAAACGCGGTCTTATTTCAGTGCATGCAGTCGAAGCGTCATCAGAAAGATACAGATAAGAAACACCTTCTATATTATTTCTTCCACATCCACCTCTGCCAAGAGGTGCTTCGCGTGAATTACCCTCGCTAAAGCCAGTTGTCATATAATCTTCTTCTCTGATTTCAAAACCATTATTCGTATAAAAATCATCTATCTCGATTGCCCGTGCACGATAATAGATTTTGCCACTACCAATGGTTCTATGGAAACTAGATTCAGTGTCACAAGTTACGTGCTTGTCAATCATGTTGAGCAACTTACTACTTCCATCATTAGCTATGACACATTTCATTGACTTATCAATAAACTCTTTATAGAAGTATCTTGCATTATGAGTTAGATAAAAATGTATCATGCCTTCAAATGCATTGTTTGACGTCGTATCACCCGAATTCATAAAGCCTCCTACCCAAAATCAGAAACCATAAATCTTTGCTACGTCATAATCATTTAACTGAATTTGGCATTGTATGGTTCAGTAAAATCAATATCGTCCCAATTTACTACAAATAACACATAGTTGTTGACATCGCGGTTTGAGGGGAAATCAAATATTGCCTAGTCACTATTATACTATATATTCTCATCACACCCCCTACTCCCTCTAACCTCACGCCCAATTTCTTTTAGAGCTTATGTGGTATGTACCAATGCTTAATAATTTGAACATTATAGGCACCTGTGCCTATGGTAGTGCCTGTGTTATTCTCCAAAAGATGCATAACTAACACATTGTCTTATACATCTGCTTCTTGTAACATCTCACTACCTTCAAATATTATTTTACAGGCATATTTTTATTTATTCCTGTTTTCCATTTTCATTCATATCAGTTAATTTTACAGCCGTTACAGAGGCTAACAAACTGCTGATATTCTCTTTTACAAACATCGGATAATTAATCCCAGGTTTTCTCTTATATGTCATAAACCAGTTATCGTCATAGTTACCGGATTTTTCGTTTTTCTGAACTAGTTCAATAAAATCTACGCTATAATACAGTGCCTTTTCCAAGATATCTATATCTACCAGACCCACGTGTCCTCTTAACCAATCATATTGCATTGATGGAATCTGTATTTCTAGCTCAGCGGCAGCTTTTTTATAAAGAGTCTCCAATCTGATATAAGAGTTTTCAGATACAACAACTATGCCATATATATTAGATCTATCATCTTTAATAGTTGTGTTCAAAAAAGAGTATTCATTTCCAAATCTATTATTAATGTGCTTGTACACCTGTACGATACTTGAAACAAGACGTTGTTTATCATGATCAATATCATTACTATCTAGTATGCGGACACCTATCTTAGGAGAATAAAACTTGCTATCAAAACACACTATGTTTCGTCCATCTGATGCCATGACATCCAGCGTGCGTTGACAGTTTCCATACTTCTGCTCTGGAAGAACTTCATTGAACACACCACTACACTCAACTACTTTGAACAAATATGTTTCTATTACGTTTTTCCCTATTTCATCTCTCAGTTTATTATTGCCATCCGTCAACCTAAACATTAATGATGTTGTTATGGACTTTAACAACAAATGCGGTGTAGGATTGTATATTTTATTATTATAACTGATAAATGGATAACTATATGATGGCCTCAAACAGTTCACATAATAATGATAATCGGCAGTGATTTTATCAAGTTCTCTTATATAATTAACCCTAGATAAAGTAAGTAATTCAAATGCTTTGGGATACATTTGTTGTAATTCACGATACTCTGACTCGGACATTTCGTTGTTATCCCAATTCTTATGAAGACGCTTAAATATATAAACTATAGGTGTTGCAATTTTTATATAGCTTACCTCAAACTTATTCACAAATTGTTCCAACATGTTTATACTATTATCGACATATGAGAAATAGAAACAGTATCTACTCAATCTTAATAACGGATCAACTTGTGAATCAAACTGATTTGCTGCCGTTGTAATCATAAATCTCTCGGCAAAATGCGAACTATCTCCCTCAAATAGTTCGGGTATATACACAAATAAAGAATCAATGCACTTTTGATAATCTTTGGGGGCAAGTATTTTAGAATTCCATTCATCCATCTTTACTGACAACATTACAAACGCCTCTATCAAATATGGCAAAGCCTTACCTGACAAAAAATCGGGTGAGCATATTCGTTTATCCAATAAAGTGACGGATGACTCATATGCTTTCTGCATTTTACTATCAAAACTATACCTTTTGAGGAATGTACAGAGTTTTTCTATTTTGAAAGAATTATATTCATTCATTTGATTATGGATTTTTTGTTTAAATTTCGTATATTTCTATTGTACTCAATTCATTAACTAACTCTCTGAAAGCACACAAACTCTCCTCTGTCTTGAGAACTTGTTGACTAGAGGCATGAGATTTTATGTCTTTTTTGAGTTTGAAACTATACATTATGTGCGTTAACACAACATGTAATATGCCACTACTAATTATTGAAATAACTATCGTTTTTATGATTCCCTCATCCATAATTCAATCATCCATAACACTTGCTATATGAGAGTTGGCAAATAAAACTCATTGGGACTACCCACTTCTAACACTCAACTTCTTATACAATTCATATCTCTTCTCACCAGCACTCATCTGCTTGCCAATACCGCGGTTCTTGAAGAATACTTTGACACCCTTACCGACAGCAATGATCAAACCATAGACGAAAGCAAGCGGCTTCAACACCGGATGTCTTCTGCTGAATGACCATTTATTCAGCTCAACCCCACTAAAACACAATAGAATTTATTTAATTATATATCATAATCCTGTACAAAAATGCCTTCTATCTCCTAACACTATAATGCAGGTTCTGCTGCCAACACATCATTAACAACAAGCGCAGGATCAAGAAAGGGTCTGGTTATTATTCCATCTTCATTAGTATGAGTATTCGTCATAGTATATTTATATTTCAACCACCTATTGCCGTTTTTCTTCCACAGAGGAAGGTATTTACGCTGAATACTTACGACTAGTTAAGCACTCTCTAAAGGCACTCAATGACCCGAGCCAAAAATGTCACATGCTAATTGCTTCAGCAACAACAGCACCTTGCTGGCACATCATGTCCATAGACCCAAAGGGCTCGATCAACATCCCTATTATTTCTCCATTCATAACCAAATTCACTAATAAGTCCATTGATATATTCCTGATAATGGCTATTTGCCTGAAACAAGTTTAAAAACTCGTTGCTTTCCGTTTTGGGTAAAGACGGTGGATTCCTTCTGTTGCTCCAAATATCATGATTTCTCAATCGGCTATACCTCATCAATCCTTTTGCAGCCTTGCTATCAAAAATAGGCCAATATCCACCAGATAAGAAAAACAGTAGAGTAACCAGATATATCGAGTGAAGTTTATCTCCTCCATTGGAAAAACAAGGTGCTATTTTACTAAGATGCTCAAGACAGGCTTGAGGATTATTTGTAGCCATTTCCCTTAAACCATTGTTATTGATATCGCTAATAATTGTATGTGCAAACACTTTCAAATCTATTTCATTACCCAAGATTGATGGGGTAAAATCTTCGGTATGTTGCCAATCACGTGCGTACAAGAATTCATCATTTGCCCGATAACAGCAACACGTACACTGATAGAGTATCTTACCTACCTTCCAAGCAAGTAAATTATAGACATCAATTGGTTTCCACTCATGTTTTTTGTCAAGAATTGCCATGATTTTCCCCTCATTCTTTCTGCACGTTTTCTTACTGATATAAACCCCATCAGGATCATTTTCTCCAACAAAATATGCAGGTGAATACCTATTAACAAAATCTCTAGCAATTCTATCCATATCACAAACCTCTCTGAATTCTCTATGTCTGCTATCTTCCGATCTTAATCCTTCTCCCCACTTCTAACCCCCAACTTCTTATACAACTCGTATCTCTTCTTCCCTTCACTCATCTGCTTGCCGACACCCTTGTTCCTAAACAGAGCCTTTATTCCCTTACCCAAAACAACAAATAAACCACACAAAAATGCAATGGGCTTCAATGCCGGTTTCTTCTTAGCGAATCTCAACCGGTCTAATCCAACACCGGTAAAAAAAGAAAAGAATCCATATCTTTTGATACCGTATATTGTTCCTCGGACACGTCGTTCAACGCTGGCTTCTGAAGACTTTTCACGTCTTCCTAAGTTGCCATCAGTCAATATTACATTCAACAATTCATATAATAAATCATCATCAACATCCATAGTTAAACAATATGCAAGTCCAAGATACTTGTTGCACATACGTGTAACATAGTTTGCAAGTGTCAATAATCCTATTTTCTCAGCCATTGGCAAAAATACGTTTTCCCATTCAACAACGTCTTTTATTGAATACAAATACATCTCCCAATCAATAATCTGTCTGAGTCCGAGCATATTGTTTTTAATATGCTGATTAATATGCCCCAAAAGCACGAGTCCATTCTCAATCATCGGTAACATAGGAATTTGATATCTGCTCAGGTCATGATACTCTCTTCTGCCAATTGCATCCTCGAGAATATCATCAACATCATAGCCGGGAGAACTAAAATGATGGTGTAATTCAACTTCAACACCATTTTTAGAAAGCCCTATGTGACGTTCATTTTCGTGAGTGAATTTATATCCTTTATCTTTAAGCAATTCAGATGCCTCATGGTATTTTTCACGCGAAACCAGAACATCAATATCACCCATCGACCTCAAATACGGCTTTGGATAATAGACCGCGGCTGCGCTTCCTTTAAGAATAACACAAGGGATATTGGCAGAATCCAGTAATCTTATAAGTCTATCCTGTTCATACATGATGCGCATATAAGTGGCTTTGCACTGCTCTGCACTCTCGTCGTGAACAGGTATTACAGGACTTATAAGTCCCATCACGGTCTGCGCTTTGGCTTCAGCAACAACTTCATCCCAATTCGTATCCTCAGGATAGCTAAACTTAGCACCGAACAGTGATGCCTTTATTGCCTCAAGAAGAACCTGTTGCGAAGATGATATCATTACTCTATCCCAAACAGTAAACTATACATATATGGATTGGCTTACCTTCCCCCGTACATCTCTTCATAGTACTTAACATACTCTCCGGATGTGCATTCCCTCATCCAATCCATATGGTCCTTATACCACTGTATCGTCAGTTTAATTCCATCCGCAAACATCGTAGTAGGTGCCCAACCAAGTTCAGCCATGGCTTTGCTAGGATCAATAGCATAACGCTGATCGTGTCCCTTCCTGTCAGTTACAAAGGTGATCAATGATTCCGGCTTACCAAGTTCAGACAGGATGATCTTAACTATATCAATATTAGCTTTCTCGTTATGGCCTCCGAGGTTATAGACTTCTCCAACCTTACCCTTCTCCAATACAGCTAGTATTCCGTAGCAATGATCCTTAACATAGAGCCAGTCGCGAACATTCAATCCTTCGCCATAGACAGGTAACGGTTTATCTTGAGATGCATTATTGATCATGAGTGGAATTAGCTTCTCCGGGAACTGATAGGGGCCATAGTTATTAGAACAACGCGAGATAGTTACAGGCAATCCATACGTACGGTGATAAGCCTGTACCAGCAGATCAGCAGAAGCCTTGGATGTACTATAGGGACTGCTTGTATGTATCGGTGTATCCTCATGGAAGAACAGATCAGGCCTGTCAAGAGGAAGATCACCATAAACCTCATCAGTACCGACCTGATGGAAACGCTTAATTCCATACTTCCTGCAAGCATCCATCAACACAGCTGTACCAATGATATTCGTCTCCAGGAAGATAGTCGGATTCTCAATGGAACGGTCAACATGAGATTCTGCTGCGAAGTTTACAACAACATCAGGATGTTCCTTTTCAAAGATAGCCTCAATACCTTCACGGTTACGTATATCTTCTTTGTAAAAAACAAAATTGGGATTCTTAAGAGCATCGTTCAAAGTATGGATGTTAGCTGCATATGTGAGAGAATCAACACATACTACTTTCCAATCAGGACGTTCTTCAAGCAGAAGGTAAACAAAGTTGCTTCCTATAAATCCTGCTCCACCTGTAACAAGTATGATCATAAATGTTCCTCCGTTATTGAGAGAATGTACTGACCGTAATCAGTCATCTTCAATTCTTCTCCAAGCTTATGAAGCTGTTCCGTCGTAATAAATCCACGCCTCCAGGCAATCTCTTCGATACAAGAGATATAGAATCCCTGCATCTCCTGAACAGTCTTAACAAAATTACCTGCCTTTTGCATACCTTTAGGGGTTCCGGTATCAAGCCAGGAAATGCCTCGCTGGAGTAACGTTACCTTTAGTCGGCCTTCACTGAGATAATGGTTATTGATTGATGTTATCTCTATCTCACCACGGGCAGACGGTTTTACGTTCTTAGCAATCTCAACAACGTCATTATCGTAGAAGTAAAGACCGGGAACAGCATAGTTAGACTTGGGCTTCTCCGGCTTCTCTTCAATACTGATAACGTTATGGTTCTCATCGAACTCTACTACACCAAATGCTTTGGGATTTTTAACAGGGAAGCCAAACACGGCAGCACCATTCTCTTCTGCTTCTCTCATCGCATTCTTAAGCATCTTGGTAAAGTCCTTGCCATAGAAGATATTATCACCAAGCACAAGGCAAATACTGTCTCTTCCTATGAAGTCTGCACCAAGGATAAACGCATCGGCGAGACCTCTTGGAGTATCCTGCACTTTATACTCGATATGTATACCCAGTCTGCTTCCGTCACCTAACAACTTCTCATAGTTAGGCGTATCATCAGGTGTTGATATAACAAGGATCTCACGTATCCCTGCAAGGAGCAACACCGACAAAGGATAGTAGATAAGCGGCTTGTCGTAGACAGGCAATAACTGTTTGCTTACTGCGATTGTATTGGGATAAAGACGGGTTCCTCTTCCGCCTGCTAAGATAATGCCTTTCATCTGTTATTCCTCCTTACTTTCTGCAACCCAGTATAACTTCACATATCCTGTCAACATCTTCCAAACTGAGATCTGCATACAAAGGAAGCGTTAACACTCTCAACGATATATCCAATGCTACAGGAGTGCTGTCAGCATTGAACTCTTCTTTATAACAATCAAATGTGTTTGTTAACGGATAGAAGTACTTCCTTGCACCTATGCCGGCAGCCGCAAGGGCATCAAATACTTCGTCACGATCAGCACCAAATACAGTCTTGTCAAAGACAACCGGGAAGTAAGCATAATTAGGTTCTACATCCTTCTGAACAGGTGCAAGTCTTATTCCATCTTCACCTTCAAGATGCCCTCTATAACGCTCAACTACAGCCTTGCGCTTGGCGATTTCTTCTTCAAGATGGCGAAGGTTGCATATTCCCATTGCAGCACAGAACTCGTTCATCTTCGCATTTCCACCAACATAAGATACTTTCTCAGGGCCATGGATACCGAAGTTCCTGATATCTTTCAGCTTCTGTACCAGAGAATCGTCATGAAAACATATAGCACCGCCTTCGATCGTATTAAACACTTTGGTAGCGTGGAAACTGAACATTGAAGCATCACCAAATGAACCGGCACTTACACCTTTGTATTTAACTGCAAATGCATGAGCCGCGTCGTAGATAACTTTCAAACCATATTTGTCAGCAATACTCTTGATCGTCTCAACATCACAAAGATTACCATATACATGAACAGGAATTATAGCTACAGTCTTATCAGTAATTAGTGATTCTATCTTTGTAACATCGATCGTATAATCACTGGGATTTACATCACAAAAAACAGGCTTCAGACCACAACGAACAATGGCATGTGTTGTTGAAGCAAAAGTAAACGGAGTGGTAATTACTTCACTTCCCTTCGGGAATCCAAATGCTTCTATTATGTTCTCAAGAGCAAGGTGCCCGTTACAATACAACTCAACATGCGGCACACCAAGCATTGACTCAAGTTCTGCCTGGAATTGCTTATGCTTTGCTCCCATGTTGGTAAGCCAATGGGAATCCCAGAGTTCTTTTATTTCATTCTCATATTCCTCTATGGGTGGCATGGAGGAACGGGTGACTAATACTTTAATTGCCATACATCAACCCCTGTTCTAATAATAATTTATTTAAACTAATAAAAACAATAATCATTAATTGTAAGAGTATAAAACTGAACAAGATATGTGTTCAACCTAATCGTTAAGATTTCTATTTCTCATCCTAACAACCTACTTCTTATACAACCCATGCCTTTTTATAATCACATCTTCCACACCTGTCCGAGACCTTTTTCAGTTGCCTTATTATAGAATGAATAAGCAACAGAAACATCTACGAATGATAAACCGATCGAATTAAAGTAGATAAACTCTTTATCATTTGTTCTTCCCTCTTTCTCCCCGATAATGATCTCAGCTATATTGGCATAGATATCTTCATCTTTAAGCAATCCCTGTGAGTACATTCTTGCAATGGTTGGAGATCCTCGATGTTTTAAAGCATCCCAATTGTCACACACTATTTTATTTGCTTTAAGAGGAACAAAAAACTCGTCCTCCCATCCGCCTACATGACAGTAGTAAGCCCCTTCTTTTATGCACTCTGCTTTTAACAATGGTTTTTGGCAACTTACAGCAGAAACAATAATATCTGAATCTCTCGCAGCAATATCATAATTAGAATTACAGGCAATAAAAGTGACATCTCTATAATCCTTCCTCATTTCTTCAATAAACACGTTTTCGCTTTCAGAAGTTCGTGATGAAACAAAACAAGTATTAATAGATGGTACTGTATGTTTGATAAATCTAAAATGCATTTTTGCCTGTTCACCGGCACCAATTGTCCCATAGGTTGTTGATGTATCACGTGCTAAATATTTTGCGCCAATTGCTCCCATCGCAGCGGTTCTTAGAGACGTTATCAAGGTTCCATCCATTACTGCAAACGGATATCCCTTTTCAGTTTCAGAAAGAATAATAATACCAGAAACATTCGATATTCCGTATCTATGAGGATTATCAGGGAATACAGAAACCCATTTAATCCCACATACGCCCTGGTCTAATATAGCAGATGGCATACAGTTGATTCTATTCTGCACTTCCTTGTTAAAAATGATTGATATTTTATCAGGCAATAAAACCGAACCAAGATGATAATGAGTGAATGCCTCTTCAATAGTCCTAATTATGGAATCAAAATCCACACATCCGGCATCCTTCTGATCCTGCATTGATAATAGTCTTATATCAATAGTATTCTCCATAATTACTCCCCTTATATCAAATTATATGATTCTATTTGTGTCGAACAACTCCAATGTCATATCATTACCATTCTCATCAAACAAACGATACTCACTTTGGATAGTATCAATGCATTCTTTCAAAGAATCAGTATCATTCGCGAGTAAATCGATTTCAGAAGAACGTTGATTAACATTATATGACCATGCTATGGTATCTCCAATAGAACATCTCGGCAAAAATGAAACAACCTCATTCATATTTATAACGCGATCTATACCTTTTATAGATGCTACTCTGCCGGCTTTTACAGAAGGAAACATTATTGCTGCTCTATTGCCATCGAGCCAGACTCCATTTGTTGGCAAAGACTTAATATTACAATGACCATTGAGGGCAAGATAAATCATAGTCTCCATAAGATTGATACCAAATACTCTTTGATATATTCTTTCATAATCAACCCCAGGAAATCTGCGACCAGGATCAAAGAAACGAAATACACCATTATCTTCAAATCCTTGCATGAATACTGGTCCATTTTTAATTCCAATGCTCTTAAGCATATTAATTACACTTTTATGAGCATTTCGCAAATATGAATCAGTGAATCTCGAAGGAGAGACCGAACAAGCTACTACTTTTGACATATTATACTTCTCGGAACCACAATATGAATCACAGGTTCTGAGAAGATATGGTTCGCCATCAACAAAGAAATACGTTACTTGAAATTCATTAGCGTATTTCATATATTTTTCTATTATTATTTCACCATTTGATGACTCACAACTAGCTTCATCAATCGCATTATTCAATTGGTTATAATTATAACAAACATTTTGACCTCTTGATCCCCTACTGTCAACAGGTTTGACGAATACTGGGTAATCTATAGAATCAATAGCATCTGCTTTAAACTCCGGTATTATACCCACACCATAATCAACACAAAGTTGTTTAAATGCATGCTTATCAGTTAGTTTATAAAACTGTTCTTGCGTACCGTAGCAATAGTAACCTAATCTCTCACATACATCATAGTAGGGTCTTTGACAAGGATCAATGTAACCAGATACTATGCCATCTATTTTTTCAATTTTACAGATTTGTTCCAAACCATCAACATCAAAAATGTCGACATCATACGCTTTATCAGCTATTCGTTTTGCAGGAGAATTAATAACATTATCCGTAACTATTGTATACACACCCATTCTTTGAGCCGTCTCAACAAGTTTTAAATGTACACTGGCTCCTGCAAGAATCAAAAGTCTTTTCCCTTTACAACTCATACTTCACCTTTTTATTCTCATATATCATTCTTTTTATCCTTTTTATTGCGATGAAAATACTCCTTTGTCAAATTAATAATAAAAACATAACTTTCCAAATGAAACAACCTTGAACCAAAATAATATATAATTACCCCCAAAAACACCTGTATCGATAAATTAGCATAATCATTAAGCCCAAAGACAGGAACCCAATAAATAACAAAACCCATAACTAGTGCCAATAATACAGCTGACATTATATCCTTAAGTTGCTCAAAATAAGAATAATCCAACAATTTCTTGTTTGGCCATGAATTGATTATTTGACTCAATACAGATACAACTAACAAACTATATGCCATGGCTAATACACCATACCTCATCGAAATCAAAAGTGCAATTACACCTACAATTTTCTTTGCTACTTCTAGTTTTAGGAAAAGATCGCTACGTCCCATAGCCTTTATCGCACAAAGATTTGCTGTGTGAATAGGATAAAACAAAAAAGTTATGCAGAAAACTATAAGATACGGGAAACAAGGAAGCCACTTTTCTGTAAGCACCGTTTTTATTATTGTTTCCCCACATGCAGCCAATCCAACCATAACAGGTGCAATCAAATATGTGCTAACTTTGATTGAGTTTCTAGTCATTGATTTTACTTTATCTCGTTTATCCTGTTCACTCGACATGGCTGGGAATAATACACTGTTAATGGATGAATTGATATTGGTAATAATAAAACTGGGAAACTGTTTTGCACGATTATAATATGCCAAATCTTCAGAAGAATACATCTTTCCAATAATCAATTGACGAATCTCATTATAGACAACTTCAATTAGAGAAGAAACAAGCAGTTTCCATCCGTATGAATATAAAGCCTTAAGCCTGTTCAAGGAAAAACTTGCCTTAGGCCGCCACTTAACAGTAATCCATAGAACAATGGTATCAACCGTAACATTAAAGAGTTGTTGAGCCACTAAGGCCCAGACGCCAAAACCCCAATAAGCTAAGACTATTCCTACCACAGCCGCACCAATTGTCCCTATAATAGTTGCAAAAAAGAACTTTTTAAATAGCATATTTCTCGATACATATGCCTGCTGAACATTCTTAACGCCGGAAACAACAATTGTTAATCCTAGCACGCGTATAATCGGTATTAAACTAGAATCCTCATAAAACATCGAAATAAGTGGAGCACTAAAAAACAGTATTATATATAAAACTGCGCAGAAAACTATATTGAAATAGAAAACGGTTGAGAAATCAGTATCATCCGCATTCTTTTTCTGAATTAATGCATTCCCTAAACCACTATCCACAAATACTTGTAGAATAGTTATAAATACAGTTACTAAAGCTATCGTTCCATATAATTCGGGGGCAAGAATGCGTGCCAAAACAATCGAAACTAAAAACTCAACACCCTTAGCTCCAATACGTTCTGCAAATCTCCAAGCAAGGTTATTTGCTACAATTTGATTTTTTCCATTCGCTTGCATAATTATTACTTATTCATCAATCGTTATCGAAGTATGTTTTTTATGCATCTTGCATAATATAGATATTTATTTCTTCGCAGCACTTTATTAATTGATTTCTTATATTTATTATTCGTATCTATGTTCAATTGATTTAGCATCAATTGAACTTTTTTCATATGCTGTTTCCTTAGTTTGGGATCCTTAGCCTGCGTCTTAACCCATGAATTCTGTGATAATACACGATAGGCAGACATGCAATCAGATAAATACAACATACCTCCCCTTAATGACCCAGCAATCTGTAGCGAATAATCATAAGTATTATTCAATCTAAATGGATAGTTTTCTGCATCAAATCTATTTCTCACAAACAAACTGTTAGTCATTACAAATCCCCCTCCACCTTCAATCACTCTCTCAACCGGAATAATACAGTTTTCTTGGGCTGGGGCACTAACACTAATAATACTTTTATCACTAGAATCCACAAGCAAAGCCTTGTGGGAACAAATATCAACCTCCGGATGATTCTCCATAGCATCATACTGCTTTTGTAGTTTATATGGATCTGTCCAGTAATCATCCCCTTCGCATACTGCATAGTATTTGCCCTTCATTCTAGGTAATTGATATGTCCTGAATATGCTAACATGCTTAGAATACTGATTCTCAGTCTGATATATTGGTTTGATTATATCAGGGTATTTCTTTTCATATTCTCGGATTATTTCCGCGGTTCCGTCGGTTGACGCATCGTCATGAATTAAAACTTCAAAAGCAAATGAAGTTTTTTGCATGATAAAACTGTCAAGTGCATCTGAAATGTACTTTTCATGATTATAGGCCAAGCAATGAATGGAAACCATTATTTGATTATTGCTCACAGAATCATCCTCTCAACGTTTTCCTATGAAAACAATACTCTGATGTTTTCTCACTTTAACCTTACTAAGAGCGCATAAACTAATCATGCAAGGGCTTAATGATCAATTGTCTATCCATAAGAACAAGGGAATTGTCAGGTATAATACCTTTCACAATGCATCCAGCTCCAATGACACAATTATTGCCTATGCATGTATCTCTCAAAATTACTGTGCCAGCTCCAATCCAACAGTTTTCCCCAATCTCAATTGTTCCTAATTTGAATTCTCCTGTTTGACCATTTTTACCGAACCCATGATCATGATCGAAAATGCATACATTGGGACCAAAAGTTGAACCGCCTCCTATTGATATCTGTTTTCTTGAATTAACAGTGCAATTACGATTAAAATAACAATGATTACCAATAATTAAATTACCCCCCGCAGTTGAGGCAAGTCGCGTATTGGGAGCACATTCAATAACCCCAAGTTTCATTTTTGATTTGCCAACGATAGATACTTCTGTAGTCCATCTGCATCTGCTTGTCAATGACTTGAAAGAAGACAAAGAGAAGCCCGAAATGTGGAATATCTTCACCCAAAACGATTTGTGTAGAAATATCATTATTTTGTACGCAGCAATTAAAGCCTTCATTCAGTTATCACCAACCCTATTATTACAAAAACTATTTTGTTCTCTTATCATCGCAAAATGATTCATTAGCGAGTTCATCAAGTGTAGAACTGCGATTAAACTGCACTACATTAAAACACAGCATGATAATTATCTGTATAAAGTCTGAAATATAGCTAACTGTACCATATTCAATCACAAGAATAACGAAAAACATAGATAATAATATAGCTGTTATCTGTCTATTCCTTTTAACAGACAAAATAAGACCTATCGCTATTTTAATATAAAAATAATAGTAAATAAGGAAACCTACTAAACCCAAATCAACTAACAATTGAATATAGTTATTATGAGCATATCCACTTGCACTAGTGCCTGATCCTGCTACAGCATTAAAATTCCCTGCACCATAACCAACTATCGGACTGTTGTAGAAAGCATTTAGTCCATTCTTAATATGACCAAGTCGATTGTTGATACTATTATCAACTTTAGCATCATTATTGATAATGTTAAACAGAAGGAGAAACCGTTTACCAAACAAATTGTTAAAAAAAGGAATTCTTGTTATCAATAAATAGAAAATGAACAACCCAACAAATACAATAAATGTGTTTTTTATGAATTTGATAGGATTCGGAGAAGAAACTAACATATAAATAAGAATTGATCCAATTGCCATTACAATTCCCTGACGTGATTGCGTGAGAAAGACAGCCCCCAAGGTGACAACTATGAAAACAAGAAAAAGAGTTTTCCACTTTCTATTCTTCGATACTTTGAAATAATGAAAGGCAATTATACAACTAAGCGCAACTTTCAAAGCCAGTTCATTTGCATTATACCCTATATTCGTACCCACACGAAAACTACCACCAATTGAAGAGAATGAAACTCCTCTGACAGATCTTAATGCAAGTATTACTCCCCCAACCATAATACACTTAAGTGTATATTCAACGTCTGCAATACTCTTTATTGTTGTGCCTATAGCATATGCCAGTAGTATCGCTTGTAAATACCAAATTAAATAAAAGAAAGCCGCATCTATATTTAAAGCCCATAATAAAGAAAATGCACACCATATTGTAAAAAAAACAATCCATAGTAAATATGAATCCACCTTATGATATCTTGAAGTCAGAATCAAACCTACAATAGCTATAGCCTTAAGAGTGTAAACAAATAACGAATAATCACCAAATGCAAAAAAAGCAATAATAACTATTGCTATCAGTAACTTTTTTAGGCTTTCTCTATTAACAACGAGTTTTCTCTTCTCGGAATCTACCACACTATTTCTCCAAAAACATAAAACACCAACATTTATTGTGTATAGTCCTCGTTTATTATAGACTCATATGCGTCAATATACTGGCTGATCACAACTTGATCTGTATACTTTGATTTTACCTTCTGAATATTAGCACAAGACATAATCTGTCGTATATTCTTATTCTTTATTGAATTCATTGCAATCTCCGCACTATCAACATCTCTAATACCAACAACAATTCCTCCCGAATCACCTATCATATCTTTATTAGCAGCCCAATCGGTAACAATACATGGAAGTCCTGAAGCCATTGCCTCACATAGAGCATTTGAAAACCCTTCTCCACGGAAATAGGTCATAAACAAAAAAATATCAGCATTTTTCAATTCTTCCTTTACGCCAGCACGATCTTTTGCCCCAACAAAAATAGCATTTGACAAATTAAGATCTTGGGCTCGTTCTTCGAATTCTCCATTACCCTTACCAACAAATCTGAACTCTATATCTGGAAAACGTTTGGCTAATTCTAGACAGTCTGAAATTCCTTTATCTTCAACTAACCCTCCCACATACAAAACTGTCTTAAGCTCCTGTCTCACATCTCGCTCTGCCACGAGTTCATTATGACTGATAAAATTAGGAATTAGATGTATAGGAGTTGAGGTGATTGTCTTAAGATATTCAGTAGACTGCTGATTCAAAGAAATAATCAGATCGCTTTTATTACAAAGTCTTTTCAACACAAAATGTCCAACAACGCCCTTGGTGGTATTTGGTACTGTGCAGCGAAAATGAATAATGAACTTTCTTTTTCGTTTTTTGGTAATTACAGCACAAATGTATTCTCGCATCATAGCAAGCGTTACAGAGGGAATACAAGAATGTACTACTTTTGCTTCGGAATCCTTCAACTCTCGTCGCAATCCTTGCCATATACTATGACACCTTTTGACCTCATCAAAGAAATTCCGTTTAGCCGCTTTTCCAAATACCTGGCGTTTTCCAATAGCTTTTTCATCAACAACTACAATAGACCAATCATTCTTCAGCTGGGCCTCCATCATTCTTACAGTCCAGCCAGCTATACCGCCTGCCGGAGGAGGTGTGGGTGCTAAAAGAATTGCTTTCATAATAATACCCTCTTGCAATACTCTACATCTAACATTGAAATCATACTTCTACAATAGTTTATCCTGTCAGCAAAAAAATCATACAATTTAATCAAAAACTGTACTCTTGTTTTTCTGACAAAACACCAACTATTGTATCTACATATTTCTGAACACAAGCGTCTTTAGAGGCTGTTTTCAAAGCGTATCCACGAATATCGACATTTCTTGATTTATCAAGTTTTGATTCTGAATATATTTCCAGTATTGCTTCTGCCAGCGCATGAGAATTGCCTGGGGCAACACAGACTCCTGCTCCAGAATCACGTATTACATCAGATAAATCACCGTCAATATCAAACGAGGAGATAATCGGAGTGTTACAAGCCATAATACTCCATGTTTTGCTTGGCAAGCCAGCATTTCCCATCCCAGGTTTGCAAGTTATAAGAGCCACATCACCCATACTGTAAACCTCAGATACTCGTTCCAGAGGAAGAAGTTCTGTTATTATTACATTGTTTATTTTTTCTTTCTTTACCCTGTCTTTTATATCCAGATATCTTGATCCCCCTCCAAAAATCATAAATTGAATATCATCGTAGTTCAACAATTCTTTCGCGGCTTCGATTATCACCTCAGTGCCCTGTGCTTCCCCCATATTCCCAGCATAAAGTACAACAAACTTATTTCGATTAATGCTAAACTCATCAAACAGTCGATTCTCTTTTCTTTCCACTGGCTTAACTGCATCAAGATCCACCCAATTAGAAACTACAACTATTTTGTCTTCCGCTACACCTTTCGCCATTATATTTCGCTTGAATCCTTCACTTATGACTATTATCTTGTCAGCATGAGAATAAGTGTAATCCTCTATCTTTCTCCCAATTTTCCAAATAAGACTACCACGTTTGGTCATACCGGAAATGACAAGAGAATCTGGAAAAATGTCCTGTAGATTATAAACGTATGGTATTTTTCTTTTATTCTTTTTGCTTAGCTTATATGCAACTCTTCCGCATAATATGCCTTGTGTGGGAGGAGTACTTGCAGAATAGACTACATCAACGGTCTTCGCTTTTTTTCCCTTGTGATATTGAATCATATTGCAAAGAATATAACGTAATGCTCTTAATATCGGATTTTTGCCTTCTCGGAACAAAGAAAACCTATAGATGTCTATACTGCCTTCTTCCATTTGAAAATGCTTTATTTTACTGAACTTTTTTCTTGTAGCATCATCAACACCTCTACACGGGGTTGGCGCATAAACAGTTGTATGGATGTCTGCCTTCTTAAAGGCTTTGTTTAAGTCTTCAGCCATATGTGTACTAGAGACAACCTCTGGATAACAATATGGTGATAGTTTTAGCATTTCAATTTTACTCATTCGCTATTTAAGATTCCTTATTATTACTTATAACTACACAAAAAGAAAAGCTTTCAGATATACTGTTCTGCGAAAAATCAACGATTATCCAGCCATTTTCACTTTTAGAAACTTTTGTATCAATTCCGGTTAATTACGCCTTAACACGGCTTGTTGATTACTCCCATATAATTCCTTTGAGTTCTCCCTCGGGACTCTCGACTTTAATGCTCAGAATTTCCTGAACGATTCTTATATTCTTTTCAAGATCCTCACGCGATTCTCCTGTGACTAGAATCGGTCCTTTCCTTAATCCTTTGTGAAGCATTGGTTCCGTTTTTTGACCTTCTTGAATCATATCCAAACACACCATCTTTACGAATGAAAGATTTTGCAATTCAGCTATACCATAAACACGCTTAACTATTCCTTCTGGAAGATAAAAGCAAACATAACCTGAAGCTGCATCTTTGCGCCTCGATAATACTCTTTCTACATCAACTTCTATTCCCATTACCTTGTCCAACAGGATTTCATTGATATCAATTCCTGTTGCAAAAGGAATAAGATGCGAAGAAATATATACTCCTCCTCCACGCAGTGCACTTTCAACCACTCGAATCTCGCCAGACTGTTCATTCACAAGATATTCAGAGTGGACAATAGCAAACGAAGGACTAATGTAGCTTGCCATCCGCTGTTCACATTCTAATACTCTATCCAACAGTTCTTGCTTCACCAAAGACGGAAAGATTGTCTGAGAAGGAATCATGAGTCCATTTAAATCAAAGTACTTTCTGTCCGCGAAGGCAAGCAGATAGTATTTTCCTTTATTGATGAAGCCCTCACACACTATCTCTTTACCAGTAAAAAACTCCTCAACAATTGCACTATGCGTCTTGGAATGAGATAACGCTACATCCAAAGCTGGTTTTAATTCTTCATTTTTCGTTATTTTCTGAACACCTACACTAGACTGAGAATCCGCTGGTTTTACGATCCAAGGAAGCGGGCAATCAAAAGAACTGATGCTAAAGTTCGCATTATCAACCGCAATGTGCTTTGGTGCAGGAATACCGAGAATATCACAGTTATCGCGATAAGCATTCTTATTGCAATATGCCATAACCTGATCAAATCTGTTACCGGGCAAACCGAGTTTCTCCGCAACAAAAGCAACGGTCGGGTTCATAATATCATTCTGGTCAGAAATCACCGCTGTGATACCGTGATTTTTGGCCCATTCAACGATAGATTCACGATCGTATATATCACAATAAAAAACATCGTCAGCCAAGTCTATTCCAGGCAGATTTCCGGGCAATGTTACAACAGAAACATGAATTCCACGCCTTTTTGCTTTCAAAATAATCGGGATCTGACCTATTCCTGCTCCTATAACTAACAATTTATCCATACCTATTAAACCTTTATCTATCAATAGAATAACTGACAAAAGCCTACAATTTCATCTGCACGCAACTACACTTATTCTCTTCATTGCACATTCACAAATACCAATAGCATGTTCTGCTGTATCAGATTGAGCGACAACAAAACCTATACGATCAGTACTGCTTCCTATTTCCTCTATTCGTTCACCTACATTATGAACAACAGAAACCTCTCTAACACCTTCGATTCTTCTAGCCTCTTCTATTCCTTCAATTTCCTTAATCTTTCCTAAAGGAGTTTCAAAGTATCTAATTGCTGATCCTTTCAGGAACTTCGGTTCTATGTCCACCTTCTCACCACAAGCCAGCTTAATCGTGCATCCAACCATGTCAATACCGGTTGATAGTGGAACAAGATGTGTTGTAATACAATCGCCCCCCATTCGTGCACCTAGCTCAACCATTTTAGGTCCGTCTTTTGTAAGAATCATCTCAACATGTGCAGGACCAATATTAATGCCTACTGCCTTCACTGCACGACAAGCTAAATCTCTTATTCTAACCTTGTTTTCCTCACTTTGGCCTGTTGGTTGACTATGACCCATTTCAACAAAGTGAGGAGCTCCGGTTGTAAGTTTATCCGTTATCTGGAGAACATGAGGTTCACCGTCTACAACCAACACTTCAACACTGAACTCAGGTCCTTGCAAGTACTCTTCGATAATAACATCTCCGCCACGAGATTCACGATGAGAATATTCGTAATTGCTTTCCAACTCTGCCCTATCATGACACAGTACGACACCTCTGCTTCCAGCATTATCAGTTGGTTTCATGATGCATGGGTATGTAACGTTATCTAATGTCTTCTTCAGAACATCTATGTTATGCACAATGAAATACCATGGATGTTCAACACCCGCTGCTTCGAAAGCTTTGATCATCTCACCTTTATCAGTTGCTTTAATTGCTGTTTCAAGGCTGATGTTAGGAAGCCCACACACCTCACAAGCTCTCGCGACAGCTCTCATTGGCATATCTGTAGCAAGTGTCATAATCCCATCCGGCTTAAACTCTTTCGAAACCTTGACCACTCCCTCCACATCTATGGTGCTGACATTGAAGTACTCATCAGCATATGGAATACCGACAGCATTAGGATTATAATCGGCTACCCCAACATAGTATCCCAGTTCCTTTGCTTTCAAAATTGCAGGTAACTGGAGAATTGAAGCCCCTATGATCAAAACTCTCTTCATTCTTTCTCACTCTCCTGAATACTCGAAGGTGCAGCCTCAGAAACGTATATATTCTTCCTTAATAGTACTGATTTTACGGTCTGCAAAAAAATCTTTATATCGAATAGAAAAGACACATGATCTACATAATAACAGTCATTAGCTATTTTCTCTTCAGAACTGATTGAATTACGATAATAAGCTTGACTATAGCCTGTAATTCCCGGTCTGACCTCTAAACGCTTCTTTTTCTCAGGTGTTAGCGAATCATACCCTTGATAGTTAGTTGTTATATGGGGACGGGGACCTATTATACTCATATCGCCTTTCAGAACATTTAGCAACTGCGGAGCTTCATCTAAACTTGTTTTGCGCATTATCCTGCCTATTTTAGTAACGCGAGGGTCATCCTCTCCATTATATGTTGAGCCATCTTTATTCCGCAGATCAGGAGCATTCACACGCATGGAACGGAATTTATACATTTTGTATGTTTTACCCTTATATCCAAGTCTTGTTGCATTATAAAATACCGGGCCTCTGTCTGTAAAAAAGATAATCGGGGCAACAACAACAAATATAATAATAAAAAAGGGTAATCCTATAAGACTCAAAAGAAAATCAATTATCCTTTTCACTCCATATTTATACATGTAAAGTATCTCCTCTTTGACGATTCATCAGTGTCCTAATCTATCTCTGCATATATCAGTTGTTCAATACTGTCAAAGTAATGATTCCGCTCTTCAATACTGTCAAATCTCATTACACACAATGCTATTGCATCAAACAGATTCCGCACACTACTTACTCTTTGACCCGGCTTTACGTAGTATTCTACATATGTAATATTCTTGAGGTTTTCCGATATCACTAAACGACTGAAAACGCCTGTTTTCCTTCCATAAACAACATGCACCAAGAATGGGTTTCCGGTTCGAACGGTATTTACAAGACTGTCCCAGTATTCTTGATCTCCAACTGCAAGTGAGACAAGTAATCTAGAATAATCAACACCGGAACACGCTTCGATCATCTCCGGTATCTTATACCCGCCTTGTCTTGGATTGATCTCGATAATAAACAATTCTCCCTCTTGGGTAAAATAAGCTTCAACATTGTATACAGGTATGATCACTGAAACCAACGTATTTGTTATATTGTCTTGTTTGTTCACAAGCATTATTGATTAATGATTATCATGATACCAAGAAGATAATCCCACTTCTTCAGCATCAGGTCATATCTCCAAGGACTGCCTTCAGCGTCTTACACACATACTCCACATCTTCATCCGTCAGCAAAGTATGAAGCGGAAGAGTAATCAGGTTGCTGTAATAATCCAAGCTATTGGGACAATCAGAACCGTCACTTCCATATGCAGTCATCATAGGTAACGGCTTATAATGCACATTTGTAGCAACACCCGCCTCTGCCATTCTCTCAATTATCTGGTTCCTTTGTTCAGACGTTTTTCCTGGGATCCTGATAATATACAGGTGATTAGAACTGTCCATGTCATCCGTATGATGAATCAGATGACTGATTCCGAGCTCATCACAGACCGCATCATATTTCTCTATTATTGCATTCCTTCTCTCTACCAATCCGAGATAACGGTCAAGCTGTCTTAACCCGATCGCAGCCGTAATATCAGTCATGTTGCACTTGTACCATGGACCTACAATATCATACTCCCATGCACCCAGCTTTGTCTTTGCCAATGCATCTTTGCTCTGACCGTGAAGGGACAGGAGTTGGAACATCTTATATATCTCACTATTTGAGACTCCATCTACAGGCCTCCAGGAGGATGCCCCTCCTTCAGCTGTCGTGAAGTTCTTTACCGCATGGAAGCTGAAGCTGGTAAAGTCGGCAATGGCACCTGCATATTTCTTCCTGCCACCGACTACTCTGGAGGCGCCCAGCGCATGTGCTGCGTCTGATATTACCGCTACCCTTCCAAGTGAACTCTGTATTCTTGATGAGAGTTCTCCAAGAGGAGTTCCATCAGATTTAATCGGTGTAAAAAGATGTCTCTTCCTATCAACAATCTCAAAGATCCTGTCGTAATCACAAACTATGCCGCCGAGATCAACTGCAATTATCGCCTTGGTTCTCTCCGTTATGGCTTCCTCCAGTCTGTCATAATCCATCTCGGGAGAATGTGTTGCTTTATCTCCGTCCTTCTGAATATCAACAAATACTACTTTGGCACCACAATGAACTGCTGCAGACGCCGTTGCAGTATAAGTATATGCAGGAACTATTACCTCGTCACCCGGTCTAACGCCCAGTATCCTCAGATTCAGCTCTTCTGCGGCCGTTGCTGAATTCATGCATACGACACGGTTACTCCATCTGTCAGGATCTGTCTCCGTATCTATATCAGTGTGGCCTGTCTCTATATATGCGGCCAGACGTCTCTCAAGCAACTTTGTGCGGGGACCGGTTGTGATCCAGCCGGACTTCATTGCTTCAGCAACTTCCTTTATCTCAAGTTCCGATATATCCGGCGGGCTGAAGGATATTATTCTCTTCTCATCAGTCTGTGATTTGACCGCAGACTGATACTCCCTGCCAAAACACCTGTGAATGACCTCAATGATCCTCTCCTGCTCTTCTGCCGTCATCTTGTTATCACTCGGCAGGCACAGTCCTCTCTCGAAGATATCAGCACCGATGTCAACAATACCGTTCTCCTTGATATATGCATTGCTGACAGCCCTGCCAGAGCCCTTAGCTGTAATAAAAGCGTTGGCGCTATAGATGGGCTGCATATGCATGGGCTTCCAGATAGGTCTGCCTTCTGCATTTATCGCTGCAATTGCATCTAGGATCTCTGTAGGGCAGCTCTTACCCTTCTCTGAGATATAAAGTGCATCCTTCTCGCCCCTTACCTGCTTGCACATGGCATCCTTATCGATTATGAGGCAGGACAGCCAGTAATTAGACTCGCTGTTAATCTCATCTATCGGGTTCATCTTAACTGGAAGATCCTTAAGACCTTCCTTGTAACGTTCATAGATTGCTTTCTTCTGGGCAATGTGCTCTTCCAAGTAAGGGAGCTGGCCTCTTACGACACCTGCAACGATGTTGCTCATACGGTAGTTGTAGCCGAGTTCCTCATGCTGATACCAGGAAGCATCCTCCCTTGACTGTGTGGACCACTTACGGGCTTTGTGAGCCTCTTCCTCCTTATCTGTCAGGAGCATGCCTCCTGCAGAGCCCGTTATTATCTTATTGCCGTTGAATGATATCGCACTTATGTCACCGAACGTTCCTGTCTGCCTGCCCTTGTATGTTGCACCGAGTGATTCAGCGGCATCCTCAACGATAAGAGCTCCGTGTTCATCACAGACAGCTCTTATCTCATCTATTTTTGCGGGTGTTCCGTAGAGATGTACGAGTACAACGAGCTTCACTTCCGGATAGATCTCGAATGCCTTTCGAAGGGCTTCGGGATCCATGTTCCAGGTGTCACGTTCTGTATCGATGAATACTGCCTCACCGCCCTCGTAGGCAACGGGATTGACGGTTGCGTCGAATGTCATGTCGGAACAGAATACCTTGTGTCCTTCAAGTGTTCCGTGGCCTACCTTGGGCTGACCGTAGAGCTTCTCGCCTGCAAGCTTTATTGCCAGATGAAGAGATGCCGTACCGGTTGACAAAGCAACCGCGTATTTACGTCCTGTCTTCTCCACTGCTATTCGCTCTATCTCATTAATGTTGGCACCGACGGTGGATACCCAGTTAGTCTCGATCGCATCGTCCACCCAATGCTGCTCATCTCCGTGCATCGTAGGAGATGATGAGAGCCAAATCTTCTTGCCGAAGGGCTTTATGCCCGTGAATCTGGGGTCTGTTGTTATGTCGATCATGTGTATTATCCTCTGATCTTGAAGTATAGATTTGTGAATAGCAGTTTGATGTATTCTCTGAAGCTCATTTGCGTTGTTCCTCTTACAACTTAATGCCGGTAATCACAGTTTTTATGCTGTTTACAGTTTCGCTATGAAGATAGAACGGCATTAGTTTGCTCTTATTGTACTTCATATATTCATTATCTTTCGTTGTTTCTATCAGAAGGTCAGTAAAGTATTGTTCCCAACTTAAATATTTACTGCTGTCAATCTTAACATTAAGAACGTTGATCTCATGGCTGTCTTTATTATTTAGGACACCGGAAGACAGGATAATCCACTCAAATGATTCCGGAAGAAATATCGCTATCTTGCGAGGGCTTAGTTTCTGCAATTCTACCAGATCCTGCATTTCAGGTCCGAATGCTGCACCATCTGCTATTACAACAACATCTTTATGAGAATACTTCTTAACAGTATCGTAGATATTGGATTTCCCTTTTGCAGACACACATTCGATATTGTTATTCTTTGCAATACTATTGAAGAACTTATAGCCTGATCTGCTGTCTTCAGTAACTATTACTTCAGGAACAAAAGGCAAATGTCTCGGATTTGGATCATCATACATGTGATGCACTTGCTTATACGTATTAACGAACTTCTTGCTCTTACTGCCTTGGAGTTCAAATACCTCGTCAACACTGAACGGAAGATTAGGAAGATAATTCCTTGATATTATCAGATAGTAATTGTCACTTTTCTTAACAGCATCTGCAAATTCCTTCGATATAGTAAATCTGCTGTCCTCATCGATTACAACAATTGAAGACCTCGTATTCTTCAACTCATACAGCCAGTTATCACCTTCCAAAGTAGTAACAGGAACCTGACAGCTTAATGTAACACCGCTTTGTTTACCATACCGTTCATATTCTCTTATCATACTATATAATGTGGTCTTGCCTGTACCGCTGTTCCCACAGAGGACGGTTATATTTCTCCTTAAGACAAAGGAATAAGAATTGGATCTATTCTTGATCGTTACGGAAATCTCGCCGATCATTAAGAATTCTCCCTAAGGTATTTTACTCCGGCATCAAGGAATTCACTCATATTCGTAACAACCTTGCGTGAATTCATGATCTTTATCCTGAAATCACTTTTGCCAAAATCCATTATGTGATGAAGATTGATCGTAAAGTCCCTGTCTTCTGCAAGTCTCAGGATCCATGGAGCACAGTTGTTGCCGCAATTGGACGCATTGAATATCTTCCACGGCATGAATCTCATCAGGATAAGAGCCTTTACACCGCCGGACAATTTCTCCGGGGGGATGATCCCTAATACCGGGCTTGATATACTTTGAGAACTGACGACCTCTGATCTGTCAACATCAAGGATCATTTGCCTGACCTGCTCATCCTCAAGCCATGAAGGATTATACTGATTCTTGAAGAACACCGATGTGTTGTATATGGCGTTGTCTCTGTCCCCGAACCAGACTCTAAGCATATCAATAACTCTCCGGAGTATATGTAGGCACAATGTCCATGACATACTGCCTTATGTTCTCGTCGTCTTCCTTGCTGTCGTCGTCAAGTCTGGCAAGCTTGGTCAGGAACTCCTCATCGTCCATGGGAATAGGCTTGCCAATGAAGATCAGCTTATTCTCAGTAGTCTTCATGCCCTCTTCCTCCATGAGCTTCTCCTCATAGAGCTTCTCGCCGGGCCTTAATCCGGTATACACAATCTTGATGTCAACATCAGGCTTCAGACCGGAGAGCCTGATGAGGTTCCTTGCCATGTCATCGATCTTCACCGGATCACCCATGTCGAGTACGAAGATCTCACCGCCCCTGGCATAGTAAGATGCCTGGAGTACGAGAGATACCGCCTCGGGGATCGTCATGAAGAATCTGATAATGTCCTTGTGTGTTACGGTAACAGGGCCGCCTTCAGCGATCTGTTTCTTGAAGAGGGGGATTACAGAGCCGTTGGATCCGAGCACGTTGCCGAATCTCACGGCCACATAGTTCGTGTCAGGCGTTCTGCGGTCCATCATCTGGATGATCATCTCGCAGATACGCTTGGTGGCGCCCATTATGTTTGTAGGGTTGACCGCCTTGTCGGTTGAGATGAGAACGAACTTCTTGACGCCCGCTTCAGCCGCTGCCTTGGCCGTCTTATATGTGCCCATGACATTGTTCTTGATAGCTTCGTTAGGAGAGGTCTCCATGAGAGGCACGTGCTTATGTGCTGCCGCGTGGAACACGATGTCGGGCTTATAGTCCTGCATGACAGATGAGATCCTGTGCGTGTTGCGGACGGAGCCGATGAGCGTCACGAGATTGAGGTTCTCGTGGTACTTGCGGATGAGCTCCTGCTGGATCTCATATGCGTTGTTCTCGTAGATATCGAAGATTATGAGCTGCTTGGGGTGGTGAGCTGCGATCTGTCTGCAGAGCTCTGATCCGATAGATCCGCCACCGCCGGTTACGAGTATCTTCTTGCCCTCGAGCATTCCGAAAACTTCTTTGTTATCAACAGTTATAGGATCTCTGCCGAGAAGGTCCGTGAGTTCGACATTACGGACTGAGGAGATGCTCACATCGCCTGCAGAGAGCTGGTAGAGACCGGGGACAGTCCTTAATTTGCAGTCTGTCTCCTTGGCGATGTTCAGATATTCCTTGCGGACAAGCCCTGATGCGGAAGGAATGGCAAATATTATCGTATCAACATCGTATTCTGCCACCTTGGTAATTATGTCTTCCTTGCCGCCGACAACGGGAACTCCGTAGAGGGAACGGCCTATCTTGGATTTGTTATCGTCTATGAGGCAGACAGGAACCTGATTTGTTCTGTCGCTGTGCTGAAGATCCTTGACAAGTATGCTTCCGGCATCTCCTGCACCTATGATCATGACACGTTCTTCCTTGGACTTCTCAGCCTTGCTGCCGGAGGAGGTGTGGGCATTGCCGTTTGCTATTTTGCGCAGGAGCCTGTAAGAGAATCTGATGAAGATGTGGCCGCACATCGCAAAGAATATGCCGAACACATAGAAGGAGATCGGCTGTCTGCAATGAAGGATGAATGAAGACCCGACTTCAAGGCTGGCGATCACTACATATACACCAACGACACGAATAGCTTCGTCAAGGCTTACGAATGTCCAGATGCTGTGATAAAGCTTGGCTATGTAGAACACTACAAACGTGAATACGCACCAGAGGGGCATAAGGTAGATGTAGTTGTACATGTAGGCCTCAGGGATCTGGGAATAGCTGAAATCGAATCTCAGAAGCAATGCGGCAAAGAATGCAAACCATATCATGAGCATGTCCGCCATGAATATGATCACCGCGTTCCTGATCCATTTACCCTTAGTGTGTCTTGTCTCTGTATTCGTTGGCATAGGTTGTATCTCTCGAGTTGGTGATTTTGATGTGTTTGGTTAGTTTTGTAGATTTGTGTTGTAGGTTGGTGTTGTAGGTTGGGTGCGTCCGATTGTCCGGCTGCTTCAGATTGTTTGCTTGCTTCCGCGCCACAGTCCGCGGATGAACACGGCTCTGTGGTCACATATTATCTCATCCGCGACCAAATTACCGCGCGCACGACGACGAGTATTCGGGCACAGACTAACACACCTGCCTGTTTGGCAAGTCCTAATTATTTTAGCATATTATAATAAATAGGTGCGAGTGGAATTGATGGGTTATTATTGCAGAGATTTGTATTTATATAGAGCAGTAATTGGTGATTATCACAAATTGAAAATAAAATTACAGATTTTTACCATATCAGCAAACATTCCTTCGCATATTTCCTCGTCTCGAACAGCGTAACCCGCTGACGCGGCTTAACTCGCGTGGAAATATCGAAGGAATGTATCACTTTGGTGTCTTATTCTTCTATTCCCGACGGTATCCTGACCGGTTATCGTCCTGTTGGCCCGGGCGTTCAGGCTGTCATGGAATCTGCGAGTTCTTTGACCTTGTCGATTGGAAGATCAGAGTATTCAGCAATCTCTTCCACTGATAGTTTGCCCTTGGACAGCATCCTCTTTGCTGTATCGAGTGCTCCCTTGGCCTCGCCTTCAGCCAATCCTTCTTCTCTTTCCTTCTGCATCAGTTTATCAAAATGTGTTACTACCATCTTACCTTTTCCCCCTTCAAGCATTCCTTCGCATATTTCCACGTCTCGAACAGCGTAACCCGCTGACGCGGCTTAACTCGCGTGGAAAACTTTGGTGTCTTATTCTTCTATTCCCGACGGTATCCTGACCGGTTATCGTCCTGTTGGCCCGGGCGTTCAGGCTGTCATGGAATCTGCGAGTTCTTTGACCTTGTCGATTGGCAAGTCTGTGACATCCGCAATCTCATCAATTGAGTACTTACCTTTGGCAAGCATCCTCTTTGCTGTATCGAGTGCCTCCTCGACTTTTCCTTCAGCCAATCCTTCTTCTCTTTCCTTCTGCATCAGTTTATCAAAATGTGTTACTACCATCTTACCTTTTCCCCCTTCTTCGCTCTTGATCATTTCCATCTGCCTTCTTAGAATGGCATTCCCGACTTTTGCCGGATCGGTCTCATGAAGATCTCTGATGAGACGCCCTATCTTATCTCTTCCCTTATAGGACCCGTTCACTATTATGATGTTGGATCCGTCGCCCAGTTCAGTTTCTGTCGACAGGCACCTGCGGGTGTACCACCTGAGTGCCTCCTTTGATTCCATTATATCATCTGAACAGATGAATATTACATAGGATCTTGGAAGTTCGGTGAACTTTGAATTAGGTTTCAGTGTGGTCCTTGCATCGATAAGGGATGAGTAGTATCTGGCGCGCTGCGGCAGTTCGTTTGTTCTTCCCTTCTGGATCTCGATGTTGTACTTGTTGTGCTCTGTATCCTCCGCGTAGACGTCAAGGCGGATGGAACGGTAGTTCCTGTTCTCGATTACCCTCTGGACACTGTGACTGATGACCTTGAGTGTAGGCATGTCAAGAATGGTCCGGATGATGTACTCGACACCTTCCGGGCAGTCCATAAGACACTGTCTGAACATCTCATCGTCAAACAGGCATAACTGTTCAATGTCATATCTAGTCAGACTCATTATTGTTCCTCCTTGTGTAAATTTAGAGGAACCGGCCGGTGTCCTGTGAGCACATACTATCAGAGAATCAAGTGAGAAAATCTCCGAATTGATACGAAAATCGGAAAATTTGTAATCTTTTCTAAGGTTTGTCAGCGCTTCTCGACTATCTCAAGGCCGACCACGGCTCTTGTCTTCTTGCCGAACATGTTGATATCGACGTATGCGATCCTCTTGTGGCGGTTGATCTTGGTGATGTGGCCCTCGAGACCGATAAGGGGGCCGCCGGTGACCTTTATCTTGTCGCCGACGATTATTCCGACCGACATGTCGAAGTTGCCGCCTTCGTTATAGAGGCGCTCGGCAAATGCCGATTCCTCCTCGGTAAGCGGCAGGAAGTCCCCGTCAGTGGAGAGCACTATGTTGAAATCGGAGAAGAATCTGAGTCTCGTGGCGACTTCTTCAATACGGTCTTTCGAAGTGTCGATGAAGAAATAGCCCGGGAAGAGTGCAGATTGCTCGAGGCGCCACTCCTTGCCGTACTTGCGGCTGATGGTCCTCTTGGGAACAAACACCCTGTCAATAAGGCCATCGAACCTTTCTTCCATAAGGCGTGCGCCGGAATCTTCGCGGGACGTGGACGTCCAGATAACATACCACATCAGTTGCCGGCCTCTTCGTAGAACAGTTCGACGACTTTGTCCTCCAGATCATCCTGGTCAACGATGAATTCTTTGAACAGCTCGCCGTCCCTGACTTCTCCCTCGGGGCTCATGGATCCGAGATCCTCGTAATCAGACAGGGTATTGGCAAAATCGGCAAGTGCATTGACAGACATGTCGCTTACCATGTAAGGCGATATGTTGAGTATCATGTTGAGTGCAAAGCCAAGATCGCCGCCGATCTTGCTGTTGACCTTGTCACGCCAGTCACTCATGAAGAGCTGCTGACGCTGCATTCTGAACTCGTTTGTATCGTTGGGAAGGCTCATTCTGGAACGGACAAACTTCTCGGCCTGGTCACCGTGAAGGGTCACAGTTGCCCCCTTAACGAATGAGGGATCCGCTGCTGTCATATCCTCCGGAACTGTCACAGTAACACCGCCGACACTGTCGTTGAGAACAGGTATAGCGTCCATAGTCAGAGATACGTAATGGTCTATGTCGATATCACAAAGGAGCGCCGACACGGCATCGACCGTATTAAGGCACCTGTCGCTGTCATCCCTGCCGTAGGAATGTGACAGCGAGAGCTGCATATTCGTTATTCCGGTGTCACGTCCGTCAGCACTCAGCGTCTTGATCCCTGTTATGGTATTACGGTTCAGCTGAAGTGTCCTGTACGTCTTGGCCTTATTGTCTATCACAAAAAGATAAATGACATCTGCCTGGGAGTTATTGACGTATTTGCCTGTCTGACCGATATTCCCGTCCGTATCAATACCCATGACCAGAATCGTCTCAATATTGTCATTAAGATAGTAATCCTTGCCGTCGTGGGTGAATACCTGCCTGCTTCTCCCGGTATGCACAGGAGTGCTCTCGTTCCTCCCGGCCATGATCTTGCTCACGGCAAAAACCGCGCCAGCAAATGCGGCCACTGTCAGTACCAGAGCACCGATCTTAAATAAATTCTCTTTTGTAAGTCTCTTTGCCATGCGAGTATTATAACAGATTATGGAAGCCACGTGGGGGACGAGTCTGATGTAGTCTACATTCACGTGTGCCGAGTTGCGTTACGCAAAATAACCCGCAAAAGGAACACCCGGGGTGTCACTATTGGGTGTTCTTCCGGCCGGATCAGCATAAAATAACCCGCAAAAGGAACACCCGGGGTGTCACTATTGGGTGTTCTTCCGGCCGGATTAGCATAAAATAACCCGCAAAAGGAACACCCGGGGTGCCACTATTGGGTGTTCTTTTGGCCCGCTCTTTCAGCTGGGCTCTTCCGGCATAATCCCACCGATTCTGCGATTAACCATAAAATAACAGCGGCCTCTCTCGAGACCGCTGCGGTTAGTAATCAAGATTATTGATTATTTTGTAGCCTTCTTAGCGCGGATAGCGAAGATAGCGCCTGCTGCTACGAGAGCTACTGCAACCATTACGATGTAAGCGCCTGCGTACTCGCCTGTCTGTGCAGAAGAAGGAGCTGAAGCCTTAACTACTGCGAAAGGTGAGAGGTAGCTTACTGTGAATGTAACTGTTGTCGTGCTGTCAGCCTTACCAACGATCTTCCATGCGCCTTCCTCAAAGTGGAGAACGAGGACTGCATCTGTTGACTCAGAGGCACAGCTTACTGTGATCGTATTCTCACCGCCGAGGTAAACGTGTCTCTCGGAACCCTTTGTCTCAGGTCCGTTGGACTCGTAGTCGGACCGCAGGTAAGCACCGAATGTCACGTAAACTTCAAGATCAGCAGCCTTGATGTTCTTGTCAACCTTGTCAACTTCCTTCTGAAGTGTGTCAGCTGAGAGGCCAAGGTCTGTAGCCTTCTTGCCCATAACACCCTCAACGTCTTCGCCGTCGATGATGATGATCTCATCCTCTGTAAGGTTACCAACAACCTTAACGGGATGCGTGCCGGGCGTAGGGCTTGCTGCAAATGCAGATGCTGCCATCATGGATACTACAAGTGCGATTGCCGGCAAAGCCATAAATCTCTTCTTGCTCATTGGTCAATTCCTCCTTAATCAACAGGCTGACTCTGAGAGTCCCCACCTATTTCTTTTGCAATAACTAAAAATCTCTGGGTCCTATCCCCACGAAGGCACGTTGATAAAATGAGAAGCTTATCCCCGTACTCCGGCTTCGCATCATCCACGAGTTCTACATTCTTACCTCTTGAACTGTAAACCTCGTCAATGAACGAAGAATAGGATGACTCACTATCGAAGTTATTGTAATACAATATATGACGTTTGTCACGCACTATTGTTGCACAAATTTGATAAATTTTAACACTATTGGGTAAATATATTACTATATATTGCGTATTAGCAGACAGATCCAATTTGTTCATTGTGGCCTGAAGATTCCCGAACATAGCGCCATTGCTCATTCTGTGGCCATATATTATGGTGCACATGTCCTCGAAGTCGGTTCCGTTATATTTGTGCTCGATAAAAAGTGAACCTGCTTTGTCATATTTCTTGGATGCGTTGTGCGACAGATAATATGAATCGTTGGTCGGGCTCCTCAGGATCGGCTGGCTGATGAACGGACTCGACATATGGATCCACCCAATAATATCAGGATTCATCGCCTGTAATTCCTCAAAATTAACAGGATTCTTGTCCTGGTCAACTGTCCCCTTATGTTCCGGATCGAGTCGTTTGATGACTCCGTCGGGTGTCAGATGCTCAGTAGAATCGAGAGAGGGGTATGTAAACTCGGCATATTCTGTGGTTGGGGATACATCAGGCGGGGCGATGAACCCGTTAGCCCACAGGAAATAGAATATGAGGACGCCGGCAGATATGAACATTACCGCCGATAAGATTATCCATGTGATTCTCTTGTTAAACATCCGCTACCTCTTCAAATACTGCTCTTCCGTTCCTTATAAGCCTGTCAGTGTATCTTGAACCAAGCTTATTATCTATTATATCAAATGCGTCAGATAAATTGGGGCGTCTTGAGTCAAGATTGTGGCAATCCGAGCCGAGCAGGTCGATCTGCCCGGCCTTGAGCATCTTGAGTGCAAGCTTTGTGGTGGCTTTCTCGATGAAGAACTCGGCATTGGACTGTATTATCAGGTCCGGATTGTCTATAAGGCGCCTTACGAGCTTCTTGTCCTGGTCCAGGTAGCGCTCGATGTGTGCGATTATGACCCGCAGGCCGAGAACCTTGCTGATCTCCTCTATCTCGGATATCATTTGCGGCTGCCATGACCTGAACGGCATCTCGATGAGAACATAATCGGAATTGCCGAAGCAGAGCTTCTCAGGTGCATCGCTCCTGCTTATCCCCCTGAAGTAATGGACTTCAGAGCCGAGGGCAAAGTAAGGGCAGTCCTGTATTGGGTGTTCGCGGACGGTCTTCGTGAGAGTGGCGAAAGCCTCGTTTCGCCGTGCCAGGAAAGTCTCCGGCGAGTCCATGTCGGCATAGAAATGCGGCGTGAACACTATGGCGCCAACCCCCTGGGCGGCGGCGCGGCTCAGCATCTCGAGAGACATAGCAACACTGCGGCTGCCGTCATCAACACCCGGGAGAATGTGGCAGTGCACGTCAACCATAGTGATTACTTGTCGTTCTTGGCAGAAACAGATGCGTACTTGGAACCGTACTTATATCCGTACTTCTTCTTGTAACCGTACTTGTAACGTCTGGACTTCGCCTCGGCACCGTTGTACACAAAGCCGATGACCTTTGCATTGACGAGCTCGAGCTGTCTCAGAGCATAGTCAAGCGCAGATGAGATCGTGTAGTTGTTCCTGACAACAACGATGATGCCGTCGGTTACCTTGGAAGCTACGAGCGCATCGGATACCTCGCCTACGGGAGGCAGGTCAAGGATGATGACATCATAGCTCTCGGCAAGATTGTCAATGAGCACGGTGAACTGGTTGGAGCCCAGGAGCTCTGAAGGATTCGGCGGGATGTCTCCTGCCTGCACCACGTCGAAATTCTTGATCAATACGTCCTTGTGGAGCGTCGCATTCTCGCTGTTGATGCCGGCCAAAAGGTTAGACAGACCGGTAGTCTTGGGCAGACCCAGCTTCTTTCTCAATGTGGGCAGACGAAGGTCGCACTCAACGAGGATTACTTTCTTGCCGCTCTCGGCGATTGAATATGCAAGGTTGATGGTCGTAAGGCTCTTGCCCTCGCCGTGAACCGAACTCGTAACGCCTATAACTCTGGCCTTACGGTTATTACGCTTAACCGAGAACATGAGATTGGTTCTCAGAAGATTGTAAGCCTCTCTTCCCTCGAAGTTGAGCCTAGGCCCGACGAACCTCTTCAGCTCGGCACTGATATCTTTTGTATTATTACCCGAAGCCATTATTTGCCCTCCTTATCAGAATTGGAATCGCCTCCAAAGACGAAAGGAGACTCGCCGGCATCAGTGTCAACGTAAGACTCGTCCTCAGTAACAGAAGGTGTCTTCTTGCGCTCCTCAAGTTCCAGTTCCTGTCTCTGCCTTGCAACATTGCGCGCCTTGTCACTGGACTTGGCATACGACTTCGCATAAGACTTGCCGTATCCGTAGTATCCGCCCTCCGAGCCTTCTGCCAAGTTTGGGATACTGGACAAAACAGGGATATGCTTGTAATTCTCGAGCAGGTAGTCCTCTTCCCTGATCGTATTGTCCATGAGAGTGCGAAGGATTATGATGCCTGCAGCAACAACAAAGCCGAGCAGCATACCGATCGCCGTATTCTTCGTATAGCTCGGCGCGAAAGCTGCTCTCGGCGGAACGGCACTGTCAACGATCTTAACTGAACTTCCCTCGATGATCTTCGAGATCTTGTCAATGATTACCTCAACGACAGTATTGGCTATATGCGCTGCCATCTCGGGATCCCTGTCGACAACAGTGATCTTGAATACAGGCGTGTCACCCTCGGCACTTCCGGATACCATGTTCACCAGCTGCTCATAAGAGTAAGGGAGCTGTCCCTCCTGGATCGCCTCCTCAAGAGTATTGCGGCTCTTAAGGATTACGCTGAATGTGTCAACGAGTGAGTTGGACGCATAAATATCCGAACTCGAGATGCTGACCTTCGTATTGCCGATGCTGACCGCGTTGTTTACATAAAGGAGCGCCGAGGCCCTGTACTGCGGCGTCACAAAAAAGATCGTGTACACCAGAAAAATACTGCCTCCGAGAATCGCAACAGCGACGATCATCCAAGCTTTCCGCCACAAAGCCTGCAGAAGCTTAAGGAGATCTATCTCCTCCTGCCCATTCATTACATCATTTGCCATATCTTAAATATTCCCCCGTATCGGAAAACATAGTATTACATACTACAAAAAATATATCATAAATCTTGTTTTTTACAATTCTAATTTGTTTTGGTGTTTTCCTAAGGATTGTTTGCCTTCGAGTTAATTGATTGTTCAGTGTGCAAAAATGAGGGATGGGGGGGCGGCCTGCCTTTCGAGCAATAAAAAGCAAGAAAAGATTACAAATTGTCAGCAATTCGTATTATTTCGGAGATTTTCTGCGCCGGATCCGTGGTATGGTGAGGCAAATCCAATATTGGGAGGTGATAAGAATGTGGCAGAATATGTTGCCGATCGAATTCCTGGTCGTCAGGAAAAACTACCTTGAACAGTCACTGACCTCCCTGCCTGATGTAAGGACAGGAAAACGCGGTAAATATGAGGTATACAGGCTGAAGCAAGACTTCAGTCAGCGGACAAAAGCTCGGTTCAATTTATGAGGAGCGCTGTCGGCTCGAGAAGACGTTGAGACAAGTCAGAGAGATGCTTAAGCATTATGGTAAATATGATAGCGGGCTGAAATACGACATCCTGAAGTTGCCGGACAGGCTGGATGCCGGTTTCTTTGACAATTTAGTGGACAGTTCCTGCCAACTGCCAAAGAAGACCGAGTACTATTTCGACGGCCGGTATTTCCGCTCCCGTGCCGAGATGTTCTTTGCAACATTCCTGAAAGAATTGGGCCTGGAGTACAAATACGATGTAACAGTCGCTGTCAACGACAGGTTCGTAACTTACGACTTTGCAATTGTTTTCAGGGAATATAACAGATGCATACTCTTTGAATACTACGGTAATTGCCAGGAACCATGGTACGTTCAGAAGAACATGGACAAAACGGCGAATAACTATCAGGCCGGAATCTATCTGGGTAGAGATATTTTTGTCAGTTCCGGTGATGAGAATTACATGCCGGGACCCGATCTGATCCGGATAATGCTGGCAAGTATAATCGCTCTTGTAACAAAGGAACATGACGTTGTGAGGTAGAAGTTTGTGGGGGTAAGCATTGCAGTACACAGTAACTTTGTGAACGGATCCGGCTTTACCGGAACATGTTTGCTGCATACGCAGTATCTTTGTGAATGAAACCCACTTTACCGGAACATGTTTGCTGCGTACGCAGTAACTTTGTGAACGAATCCGGCCTTACCGGAACATGCTTGCTGCGTACGCAGTAACTTTGTGAACGAATCCGGCTTTACCGGAACATGTTTGCTGCATACGCAGTATCTTTGTGAATGAAACCCACTTTACCGGAACATGTTTGCTGCGTACGCAGTAACTTTGTGAACGAATCCGGCTTTACCGGAACATGTTTGCTGCATACGCAGTATCTTTGTGAATGAAACCCGCTTTACCGGAACATGTTTGCTGTGTACGCAGTATCTTTGTGAATGAAACCCACTTTACCGGAACATGTTTGCTGCGTACGCAGTATCTTTGTGAATGAAACCCGCTTTACCGGAACATGTTTGCTGCGTACGCAGTATCTTTGTGAATGAAACCCGCTTTACCGGAACATGTTTGCTGCGTACGCAGTATCCCCTCCCCTCTGCCCCGTTTTCGCCTGTCGTCCAACTCCGCCGGTCACTCTGCAGTTGATTATTGTTTATTTTATTCATGGTAGATTATGCACATGCAACTATATAATATAGCTACATGAATTACTGCCAAAGGAGCACTTTACTGTGGGTAAACTGAAGAGATTCCTGATACAGGGGACTTTTTTCTATCACATTAATAACAGGATCTCCAAGATCTTCAAAGGAACGCGCAAGGGGATCGACAACGGGATCGCGCTGTTGATGAGGAAGGCGTGCTACAGCAAGGGTGAGATCGACGGCAGGAAGATCTTTGTTATGACTTTCGAGAATTCGTTTACGTGCAATCCAAAGTATATTGTTGAGGAGCTCCTGAGGAGGGATCAGAACCTCGATATCGTCTGGGCGATCCCGGTCAAGAAGACGAAGTTCAAATACAACTTTCCGCGCGGGGTGAGGACGGTGGACCGCGGAACGATGGAGATGTTCGAAGAACAGGCATCGGCAAAAATATGGATAGACAATGCGCTGAACTGCGTATGGTTCGGTTTGCCGAAGAAGAAGGGACAGGTGTATTTCAACACTTGGCACGGGAGTATGGGGATCAAGAGGCTGTCGGGGAATTTCAAGTGGCGGAGGAGAGCTGCCAAGTGCAACAAACTCACTGATTACTGCATTACGAACAGTAAGTTTGAGGAGGATGTGTTCAGAAAAGAATTCTGGCCGGACGTTAAGTTCCTGAAGTTCGGACACGCACGCAACGATATATTCTACGATGATGAGAAGATCAGGGAAGCAAAAGCGGCGGTCTATGAGAAATACGGACTTGAGGAGGATACGAGGATCCTTCTGTACGCGCCTACCTTCAGAGATGACGGGAGAGGCGGATTCTTCAATGTTGATTTCGAGGAGATCAGGATGGCGCTGGAGGAGAAGTTCGGCGGCAGCTGGGTCGTTATCGTAAGGCTGCATTTCAAGGACCGCATCAAGGCCGGTCAGATACAATTTGGCGAGAAGATCAAGAACGGCGGAGGATACCCGGATATGCAGCAGTTGATGGCTGCAACCGACATAGGCATGACAGATTACTCCAGCTGGGCATACGACTTTATACTGACGGGGCGCCCGCTGTTCCTGTATTGTCCCGATCTCGAGTATTATGAGGGCGGGCGCGGATTCTACTATCCGATCGAGACAACACCATTCCCGATCTCAAAGGATCAGGATATGCTTCTTGAGCAGATAAAGGGATTTGATGCGGTCAGATACAGTAACGATGTGAAGGCTTTTCTTGAGGACAAGGGATGCTACGAGGAAGGCAAAGCCTCCGAGAGGTCGGCCGATTTTATACTGAAGATCATTAACGGAGAGACTCTATGAACACTGCACTTATCTTTGCCGGAGGCGTGGGCAGAAGAATGAATTCGGGGGCCGTTCCCAAACAGTTCCTGGAGTATGACGGCAAGCCGATAATCATACATACTGTTGAACACTTTGATAAGCATCCGATGATCAACACTATCGTCGTTGTTATGGTGGAAAGCTGGATCGACACGTTCAGGGAGCAGCTTGTTAAGTTCGGCATCTCCAAGGTCACATCCGTGATTGCCGGCGGTGCAACGGGCCAGGAGTCGATCCGGCTCGGACTTTATGAGGTCGAGCGCCTGGCCCGGGAGGATAATATTTCGGCAAACGAGGTGACAGTACTGATCCATGATGGCGTAAGGCCGCTTATCAATGAGAAGCTGATCACCGATAACATTAATGCGGTAAAAGAATTCGGCAATGCAGTAACCGTGGTGCCGTCCATAGAGACAGTGATCGAGATAGATGACGACGGCGATATCTTCAAGGTGGCTGACAGGAGCATATATAGGCTCGCCCGGGCACCGCAGAGCTTCATCCTGTCAGATATCCTCGAGGCACACAGGAGATCGCTCGAGGACGGGACGGATTATATTATCGATTCGGCAATGCTTATGCGACACTACGGTGCGGTACTGCACACAGTGGAAGGACCTATTGAGAACATAAAGATCACGACGCCAATGGATTACATCGTGTTCAAGGCTATGGCTGATGCAAAGAGAAAAGGAGAGATCTGATATGTCCTTTGCCCCTGACAGAGTAATAAATGACAATGCGGTCGACTGGGACAAGCTCCGCGGTTCGAGCGTGCTGATAACCGGAGGAACGGGACTTGTCGGATCAGTCTTGGCAAGAACTCTGCTATATGCCAATAAGAAGACAGGAGCAGATATCAGGATCACTCTTGCCGTCCGGAATATGGATAAGGCAAGGCGGCTCTACGGCGGCGCGGCGGGCGTCACACTCATTCAATACGACCTTGCATCTCCGGGTGCTGAAGCCTCCCTCTCTCCCTCCCCCGCTTACCCGGGAATAGAAGGGCCCTTCGACTACATCATCCACTGCGCGGCAGTTACGTCATCAGCCATGATGGTGAACAGTCCTGTCGAGACGATAGAACTGGCATATAACGGGTCTTCGACCATGCTCAGGACTGCAAGGGATAATAACGTCAAAGGCATGGTGTACATATCGTCGATGGAGGTGTACGGGCAGACCGATGAGAGCATGAATCCGGTGACGGAAGAGCAGCTCGGTTATGTGGATCTCCGCAATGTGAGAAGTTCCTATCAGGAGAGTAAGAGGATCTGCGAGCTGCTGTGCACTTCATATGCCTCGGAATACGGCGTGAGAGTCGTCAGCGCGAGGCTGGCCCAGACCTTCGGGGCGGGTGTGAGTCCTGAGGAAGGAAGGGTTTTCGCGCAGTTCGCGAGGAGCATAATTGAGGGCAGAGATATCGTCCTGCACACTGACGGGATGTCCGTGGGCAACTACTGCGCCACGGAAGACATGGCGGCGGCGGTGCTGATCCTGCTGACCCGGGGAGTCCCGGGAGAAGCTTATAACGTGGCAAACGAAGACAATTCGCGGACGATCTGTGAGATGGCACAGCTCTGCGCTGAGAAGATCGCTGAGGGCAGGATCGGCGTGGTGTTCGACATCCCGGAGAAGAGCAGCTTCGGGTACGCACCGCCAACAAAGCTGAGGCTGTCGTCTGCCAAGCTCAGAGGACTCGGCTGGGAACCGCAGTACACGCTGGAGGATATGTACCGTGCAATGATCACATACTGGGACAGCTGCGCTGCTGAAGCCGTCGGTGAAGGTGATGGCGATTGCGTCCGGGCGGCGGAGGACTCCTGATGGGAGACGTCGGAACATCAGACGCTATCCGCAGAGCCGGCAACGGCGATGCTCACGGGACGGCCGGATCATCAGGCTGCGCGGCGCTGTCGGCTGAGGACAAAAAACGCGTCCGGCAGATCCTCATCTCAATGCTCAACGATATACAGGATGTAGCCGATTCGAACGGCATCACATTCGAGCTCGGCGGCGGTTCGGTGCTCGGTGCAGTCAGGCACAAGGGCTTTATCCCCTGGGATGATGATATAGATATCAACATTACAAGGGGCGAATGGGAGAGGCTTCTCCCGCTTCTCCGTTCCGGCTTCGGCTCCAAATACGACATCCTCACACCCGGCTGTGATGGCAATTACGCGTTGCTGTTCCCGCAGATACGGCTGTCAGGCACGACCCTCAGGACCCGGGACGACCTGAAAAACGACCGGTGCGGAGTCCCCATCGACGTCTTCATTATCGAGAATACCTACGATAATCCGGTGCTGCGCTTCTTCCACATGCTGGGATGCCAGTACTACGGGTTTGTTACATCCTGCCGCAAATTCTACAGAGACAGGTCGGCGCTCCTGCCGTTCGCAGTCTCAACAGGCAATAAAAGCCTCGTCTCATCCACCCGCGCGAAAATACATTTTGGCCGGCTGATCTCTTTCCTACCTTTACAGAAGCTGGCTTGCAGGGCCGACAGATGGAACGGAAAGTGCCGCGACAATGATTCGGCCCTGGTCACAGTCCCCACCGGACGCAAACACTTCAGAGGCGAGCTCCGCAGAAGAGATATCTTCTTCCCCGCATCCCGTCTGGAATTCGAGGGCCGTCTCCGCCCCTGCCCCGGTGATGCCGATGCATATCTTACAAAGCTCTACGGTAACTATATTGAGATTCCTCCGGTGTCCGACAGAGAATCGCATTTGTATTTTGAGATATCGTTAGGAAGTGACTGAGTTCCCGGGACAGTGGCATTCGCTTGCGTGGGCGTTTCCGTAGAAAACAGGCACTGTTTCCGTAAAATTGCGGAAAAATTTTGAAATCCTGCGGATTCCGCAAGAATCGGGGGTTCCTTCCGTAATTTTACGGAAAAATCTTAAAATCTTACGGAAACAGGGTATTGTGTTGTCTATCTGAAGAAGCTTAAGGACAGGCCTGACATCGGGGATTGACCCGGTGCTGTAACCTGCGGAAGTCCGCTCGCAAGTACGCTGCGGGCTTCACAGGTGGTAGCTTGATAATATTTGCCTACCGGGACTGCATTCAACCGGTCAGTTTTATACTTCCCCATAAAATCAAAATTCTTACCTGATTTTTCAGGGAAATGGGGAATTATAGCTATTATTCCCCATTTTCTATAAAAACAAACACTTTTGTTAAGCAGAATGGGGAAGTTTCCGGAACCACGCCGGCATGGTAAAAACAGGATTAATGTTAGCCGTAGGTAACCGATACTGGCCGAAGACACATCAGTCTGACCACAACATCTCAGTCCCGCTTGTCATCTGTCGTTCAAGGTTACTGCCCGATCGAGCCTGCTGATTACGCGTTTGTTATGGATACCTCTGTCGATCCAGCCACCAGTCAAGCCCGCAACTGCTTGCGAGCAGACTTCCGCGGGCCCCCAGTCACTCTAGCTACCACCAGTGAAGCCCAATGCCCTGTCCCGGAACTCCTTTGAGCACGAGCGGGTAAGCATACAAAGGGTTTTAACACGCACTCATCCCCGCGAAGTGCGACTGAGTTCCGGGGCAGTGGCATCGAGCTTACTTGCTCCCTTTTATCTCCTCATACTTTGCTGTCAGGTAATCTACTGTTCTTGCGGCGCCTTCACCTATGTTGACCCATGTCTCCTGACGGGCGATATCTCTGCCTGACGAGAATTCAGAGCTGTTGAGACACTCCTTGATAAGGCTTCCTATATTGGGCAGATTGTCTTTGGTGATCTCCTTACCGAGCTTGGGCAGGGTGTGCATGATCCATGATGTCTGGTCGTCGAGACAATAGTAGTCGTACCAGCCGTTGTCGTAATCGGTATCCATGTACATGATTGGCTTGTCGAATACGAGTGCAAAATCGAAGAAGACGCCGGAGAAGTCCGAGATAAGGATATCCGCTTTGTTGAGTGTCTCAAAGTTGTCAGCGGACCTGTCCCACTTGAGCCTGTCGCTGTCGGGGAACTTGCTCATGAGTTCGTCCATCAGAGCTTTCTCTGCAATGAATGACTGGGGATGAGGTCTTACGATGATATCGTAGTCTGTCTTGACCAGTTCCTCCAGAACGGAAGAGCCGAGTCTGTTGAAGATGCTGCTGCCGCCCCAGGAAGGAGCGAGAAGCACTGTTGTTTTGGACTTGCCGTCGTGATCATCCTTCACGGATACGTCTTTATCTGCTGACGCTTTCTCCGCTTTAGCCTTCTCGACTTTGGCCTTCATCGCGTCGAAATAAGGCATGCCCACGAGCTTGAGATCCTTGGCGGGCAGGTGCCTTTTTGCCTCGAGTTCCCTGATCACGTCGATCTGATACTGGCCGGCGCAGATGATCGCATCGTAGTAATCCATGCCGTAGAGCCTGTATCCGCCGCAGCCCACCGAGTGGAACATGTGAACATAATAATCAACGAATTTGGATCTTTTCCACTGGTAGACCTCGAGGCCGGGAGTGGTCGCCAGGATAATGCAGGCGTTGACCATGTTGAGCTTGGCGTAGGCTTTGTTGCCCTCACCGGCAAATACGAACTTCACGTGCTCATACTTGAGATCGAGCACCGGGTCATTGGGAGTCGTCGTCCAGTAGACCACGTCGATCCCGCGCTTCTCGAACTCGTCTACGACGGGCCCAAACATCTGCCAGTACCTCTTGTCCTCGGCGAAGATCAAATAAGGGATCTTATCAGACTCTGTCTTGTCTAGCTTGCCTCTGGTGAGCACGAATTTGATCTTGACGAAAGCGATCTTCGCAATATATATCAGGAATCCGAATATACCGATCAACACGGTGAAGAGCATGCTTCCCGTTCCCGGATCGATATAAAGCGTCAACAGATCTCTCATTATCAGTATTCTCCTAAATATGTCCAGTTCGCTCTGTCGTCAATCGCATCATGAACGGCATACCAGCTGCCCGGCAGGAATGTGGTGCCGTTATTCTCGGTTGTCTTCCACACCTCGGACATTATAACGTGCTGGTCGCCTGCGAACTTGGCATCATTGTTGATAGGGTTGCCCGTGAACGGATTGACGGGGTTATCGATAAGACCTTCCAGCGCAATAGTGGGAACATCGGCATTGGTCATGAATTCTTCTGATATCGTAAATCCGGTACTGTTGAAATCCTTTACCATCAGGACGGGGTTGACAAAGGTCACGTCAAGATCCAGATCATCAAATACCATGCTGTCCAGGTAACCCACTTCATACCCGTGATCAGCAACGAGGATGATCCTTGTATTATCCCATACACCCTGCTCTCTCAGGTAATCGAACCACTCGCCGAGGCGCTTATATGTTGCCATGTTCACGTGATAGTGTGACACCTGCGGATACTCCAGATAGCGGAGTGGAACGCCGTTATACACCTTGGATGAATAGATCTTGTCATACCTGGTATTATCGACATGTTCAGCCGGAACGAATCCGGGAGTCTGGAGAAGATTCGGATAGTGAGGAGTATTGTTGTTCATGGTGAAATAGCAGTTCTCACCTGTATCCACTATCTCCGTAAAGCTCTTCATCTTCTCGAGCACCGCATATGAATTCATGAACGGAGCCCTGATGCCCGTCGATATTGACAGATTCGTTCTTCTCTGCGGGTAATGATATGTAAAGCCCTCATCATCGTAGTATTTTACGTCGAGAGACTGGTAATTGCCGTCATTATATACTGTCTCCTGAATAAGTACGGGGGCAGTCTTGAACATGCTGTACATGAAGAAGTTGCGCTCTCTTACGGATATCGACTGTGTGAGGATCTCATCCTTGTAGTCGTTCTGTACGCCCATGCCGACATATGCATCGATATTCTCGTACTCGTCGAAGATGGACAGGTCGCAGAGCGTGCTGTAATTGGCGATCGGCGGATCCATGACCGTCGTCTTGTAGCCGTTGGAACTGAACAGGACGGGCATCATGAGCAGTGCCTCGTTGTGCTTATCCTTGAGGAGAACGTCGCTGCGCTTGTTCATGTTCTCCGGCGTGTACTCATAACCTCCGAACAATGCCGGCGCACCGAAATTCGTATGTGCACCGAAGGACATGGTTCTCGTGTAGCACGTAAAACCGTCAAATTGCTTCTTAAGCTTGGGACTCTCGTTAAAAAGATAAGGAACGATGCATCCGATGGCGCGGTCGAGCATGATGACCATGACGTTCTTGCCGTTGCGTGACAGCGTGATCTTCGGCTGCTCGGTTATCCTCGTGTGCTCTTCGTAGTATCGGAACGACTTGCCGGTATTGTAAACATTGTAAATACCCATACCGAATGATGCCACAGCGGCGGCAAGCACAATGAATCTCGTCACGCCGGGTATGAATCTGACCATGAGGAGGACCACGATGGCCGTGCAAACGACCACTCCCGTGTTGATCAGGATTGTCTGCGTGGAATACTCAAGGCCGTTATCCAACTCCAGTTCTGCGGACAGTGTTCCCAGTTTTGTGCCGAAGAACAGGTAATCGACAGCGGAGATCGCAGAAACTGCGACTATGACGGCCGCAAAAATCCTTTTCGCCCTGTCTGAGGCAAGGAGATAGAATATGCCGAGCCATACAAAGAACACGCCGATGCCTATGCAGAGCGTATACCATACGTAGTGGTCGGGATTCTCCAGCCTTGAGATGAACATGAAATCTCCCGGAGAAGATGCAACAACTGCCGAAGGGATAAGGAATCCCGTGAAGAAAGTCATGAACAGGCTTCCTGCAAGATAGAGCATCTTGTCGCCCTTGGTAAGCGGACGCGCTTCCTTCTTATTCTTCCTTTGCGGAATGAAATGAACGATAAGCGGCAGTATTATCGCGATGCAGAAGGCCATAAGGAAGCCGAACTTCCTGCCTCCAAGCTGCTTTTTGTATATGAACAGTGCCACGATGCCTGCCACACCTGCAGCTGCGCATACCCACTTGAACACAAACCCCGGATTCTTCAGCTTGTAGAATATATTCTTAGCAAGCGAGAACACATTGTTGAGCGTCCAGTAGAACACAAGACCTGCAGGAGAATTGTAGAGCAATACGAGGAATATTGCAGCCGACAGATACAGTACGATCTTATCCTTGAACGGCTGTCCGTGTGTATAGATCTCTGATGACACGATGTTGATGACTGTCATAAGGATCGGCAGAACGTTGATAGTGATCCCTCCGATGACAAGCAATCCGTCAGGAGCGAGAAGATCGTTGATCGGACCCATCTTAACGCCTTCAAGGAGCGGCAGATGTGACAGGAACTGATATGCTGCTATGAAGAAAGGGATCTGCAGGAGCAGTGATATCAGGCTCTTCATGGAAGACAGGGGGCTGTAGTGCTCCTGCTTATAGAAGGTCTGCATTATCATGACTCTCTCATCGCCCTTGAAATACTTCTTGATGTGGTCTGCCATGGGGCGCAGTTCCTTCTCCCTGGCCTTGGCCTGCTGCTGAATGACATCAGCCCTTCTGTACAGAGGCAGGATCAGGAAGTTGACTGCAAGGCTCGTGATTATTATGTTCGCACCGGGATGGGGAACAACTGAATTGGCTATGGCAAATATGAACTCGAACATCAGCTCAAGCGGCTTTATAAAGATCGTGAACAATATGCCCCATAATGTCATCCGTTATCTGACTCCTGTGTATTTCCAATTCGCTCTGTCATAGATATTGTCCTGAACCGTATACCAGTGTCCGGGCAGGAACTGCGTTCCGTCATTGTCGGCGGCGTTCCACTTCTCAGAATAGATCACGCTCTGAGGAGCAGAATATTTTGCATCATTGTTGACAGGTTTGCCGGTAAAAGGATTGACCGGCGAGCCTATTATACCACTCATTGCGATAGTAGGCACATCTGCATTAGTCATAAATTCTTCTGATATATTGAATCCCGTGCTGTTGAAATCCTTGACCATAAGGGTCGGATTCACATACTCGGCATCGATCCCGAGATCCCTGTACAGCAAATCCTCAAAATTATTTGCACAGAATCCGTGGTCGGCAACGATTATGATCCTCGTATTGTCCCACACGCCCTCCTCACGGAGATAATCGAACCACCTGCCAAGTGCCAGGTATGCCGCCACATTGACCTCGTAATGGGATATCTTGTCGTATTCATCGGTATCAAGCTTCATGCCGTTCCAGATCCTCTGAGCGTGAGCCGCATCATATTCCGTGTTGTCAACAGAGTTGGACGGCACAAAATCAGGTTCCTGCAGAAGTATCGGGAAATGACACGTCTCATTATCCATGTAGAAGAACTGGTCCTGCCCGTCATCCACGATCTGTGTCATATCCTTCATCGAATCGAGCACATCATATGCATTGAGGAACTTCGCACGCATGCCGAGCGATTTGTGCAAGCCCTCATGTTCCTGCGGATATGTGTAGAACTGCATATCCTGCGACTCATACTGAACATGGAGCGAACAGTAATTGCCGTTGGCGTAGAAATACTGCTGCAGGAAGACGGGGGAGGCTTTCATGATGCTGTAGAAAAAGAAATTGTGTTTACGTACTATCTCGGACTGGGCATGGATCTCCCTCGTGTAAGCATTATTCACGCCTGTGACGGAGTATGCATCCACATAATCGAGAGGCTCGAAGATCGAAGTGTCCGTAAGCTCACTGTAATTGACATAAGGCGGATCCATCACCGTTACATGATAGCCGTTCTCTCCGAACAGCACCGGCATGACTAGAAGTGCCTCATTATGCTTATCCTTGAGGAGCATATCACTCCTCTTGTTCATATTCTCCGGCGTATACTCATACCCTCCGAAGAGCGCCGGCGCACCGAAATTCGTGTGTCCTCCGAAAGATACGGTGTTCGGATAATCCGTGAACCCGTCAAACTCTTTAACAAGTTCCGGCTTCTCATCGAAAATATACGGCACGAACGACCCTATGGCCCTGTCGAGCATCAGCACGAGAACATTGCGCCCGTTCCTGGTGAGTGTTATCGTCGGTTTCTCTTTTGTCTCGGCTGTGGCATAGTAATAATTATATGACTTGGCAATGTTGAACATATTGATGACGCCCATGACGAACGCCGCAACCGCCGCGACAGTAATGATAAATCTCATCAGCTTCGGCAGGAATCTATGAAGGATCATGATAACTATTGCCACGGCACATATGATGGCAAGATTGATGATCTTATACTTGAGATCGACTATGAAGGTCTTGTCATACACGAGCTCGGCAGACATCGTCCCCATGCTTGTATCGAAGAACAGATAATCAATAACGGCAACTGCCGCCAGTGCCAGATAGAGCCTCGTGAATATTGATCTGACCTTGTCAGATGCCAGCAGGTAGAATATCCCGATCCACATTACGAATACGCCGATGGCGAGGCACAGATTGTGATACACGTATATTGACGGATCGTTGATATCAGATGCGTAGATGAAGTCTCCGGGAGAGTATGATATTACCTGGGAAGGTATGAGGAGTCCCATGAGTATTGCCATGAAGATACCCGTGAACAGGAAGATGATGCCGTTGCCGGAGTAAGGCTTACGGACCTTCTTCGATGTCTTTGTCTTCTTGGCCTTCATTCTCTTGATAAATCCCGAGATGAAATGCAGCAACATAGGCATCTCGAGAATATAGAGGATACACAGCATCAGTATCAGTACAGGCGTCTCGAATTCCTTATGTGTCTTGCCGAGCCAGAAGCATCCGACAATACCGGTAACCGCCATCAGCATCTTGAATACCAGTCCGGGGTTCTTAAATCTGTAGAGAATATTCTTAGCAAGTGAGAACACATTATTGAATGTCCAGTAGAATACAAGACCCGACGGTGAATCATAAAGCAACACGAGGAATACAGCTGCCGACAGATACAGAACTATCTTATTCTTGAAGGGCTGGCCGTGCATGTAGATCTCTGATGATATGATGTTGATAACAGTCATTGCGACAGGCAGAAGATTGATGGTAACTCCGCCTACCGTAAGAAGTCCGTCCGGCAATGCCAGATCATCGATGGGTCCCATGCTCACGCCCTTCAGCATCGGCAGATGTGACAGGAATCTGTATGCCGCGATAAAGAACGGGATCTGAAGCATGAGAGATATGAGACTCTTCATGGAAGATAACTGGCTGTAGTTCTGCTGCTTATAGAACGTCTGCAGCATCATTATCCTCTCGTCACCCTTGAATGACTTCCTTATATGGTCTGCCATCGGACGCAGCTCTTGCTCCTTATCCCTTGCCTCCTGCTGAATGATATCAGCCCTTCTGTAGAGCGGAAGCACTATGAGATTTATGACAAGGCTCATGACGATAAGTGTTACCGCCGGATTCTCTACAACATAATCCGTAAGGCCAAAGATAAACTCGAACAGCATTTCGAGAGGCCTGATCGATATAGTAAATAATATGTCTGTAATGCTCATGAATGATTACTTTTGGGCCTGAGCGGGTTTCTCTTTGGCTTCCTCACATTTCTTCACGATGAAGTCGGCCGTCCTTACGGCACCTTCACCCATGTAGACCCACGTCTCGGATCTTGCCTTGTCTCTGCCCGCCTTAAACTTTGTCTCTGTAAGGCATCTGTCTATCAGCGACTTAATGTCGCCGATGTTCTCTCCGTCAAGCTTTAGTCCCAGATCCGGAAGGATCTCGAGTGTCCACGGCTGTCTGTCGAGCCAGTAATAATCGTAACAATCGGGATTAAATTCCGTATCCGCGTACAGGATCGGTTTATCGAATGCAAGCGTAAAGTCAAAAATGATTCCCGAGAAGTCAGATATCATGATATCCGCCCTGTTGAGCGAATTGAAGTTGTCGGAAGATCTGTCCCACTTGAGCCTGTCTGACTCAGGATATTTTGCAAGTATGCCATCCATCATGTCCTTGTCCGCAATGAAAGACTGGGGGTGGGGTCTCACGATAATATCGTAATCAGTGTTGTTTATCAGGGAATCGAGGACCTTAGTGCCGAATTTGTTGAATATGCTGTTAGGACCCCATGAAGGTGCAAGGAGCACAGTGGTATTCTTCTTGTCAGTAATCGGATTATCCTTGATCTTCGCTCTAAGCGTGTCCATATACGGGATACCCACAAGTTCCAGTTCCTTGGCAGGCAGGAATCTCTTCTTCTCAAGCTCCCTTACCTCATCTATCTGGTACTGGCCTGACAGAAGTATCGAATCGAAGTAGTCCGTACCGAACATCCTGTATCCGGCGATATCGTTAGCTGCATGCTGAACGTGAATATAGTGCTTTACGAACTTGGAGCGCTTCCACTGATATACACCAAGTCCCGGTGTTGAAGCGACTATAACTGCCGCATTTACCATATTGAGCTTCGCATAAGCCTTGTTGCCTTCACCGACAAATTCCGCCTTCAAGTGTTCATATTTCTCCTGACTCAATACCGGATCATCAGGCGATGTAGTCCAGTAGACCATATCAACGCCACGCTTATTCAGCTCTGCACAAATGGGCTCGAAGACCTCCCAGTACCTCTTGGCCTCTGCAAAGATGAGAAGCGGGATCTTCGCGGAATCAACCTTGTCGGTCTTGCCTCTTGATATGGCAAATTTGATCTTCACCCACAAAACTCTGAAGAAATATACAAGAAATCCAACAATGCTTATCAGCACTGTAAAAAGCATGCTTCCCGTACCGGGGTCTATGTAAAGCTGCATAATATCATTCATTAGTATTCGCCCTCAAACTTCCAGTTATTCCTGTCAAAAATATTATCGTGAACGGAGAACCATCTACCCTCACGGAACTTGTAAGCAGTAGTATCAGGTCTCCAGAACTCGGTCTCAAATATATACTGGGGGCCCGCCAGCTTAGCATCGCTGTTGATCGGGTTGCCCGTGAACGGATTGACCGGATTGTCAATAACATCCTTAAGCGCCAGCGTAGGAACATCGGCCTGCGTCATGAAGTCATCACATGTCACAAAGCCCTTCGCACCGAAATCCTTCACCATCAGAACCGGGTTCAAGAACTCCGTATCGAGGTCGAGATCCTTATAGACCATATCGGAGAAGTGACCGCAGTCCCTGCCGTGATCGGCTACGAAGATGATCTTCGTGTTATCCCACAGTCCGTTCTCGCGGAGGTAATCGAACCACTTGCCGATCTGGATGTATGATGCCATGTTGCAGTGGTAGTGAGCCATCTGGTTGACGGTGGTGAGGTTAAGCTTTCGACCGTTCGCCATCATCCTTGAAGCGTGTAGCAGATCATACTTCCTGTTATCTATGTTGTTGGCAGGCACGTATCCGTTAGCCTCATCAAGGAGCGACGCCTCATGTGTGGCGCTGTTCTCCATCATAACAAAACAGTTCTCTTCATCGCTGATATTCGTAATGTCAACAAGCCTCTCAAGCACCGTGTACGTGTTGAGGAATGAACCAAGCTGACCTGTTGCCTCAGATACGCTCTTCGTCTCCTGGGGAATGATCGGCTCGGACTCATCATATACGCTGTAGTCCACCCCGAGCGACAGGTAATTGCCGCCGTCGTACATGGAAGACTGGAGAGCCGTCGGGAGGATCCTGAACAGACAGTAGGAAGGTATGTTGTATTCTCTCTTGGCGTCCGTCTGCTTGATGATCGTGGCGATATCTGGATTTAGGAGCTGCTCCGCATTATATGCGTGGATATTCTCATATCCGTCATAATAGCTCAGATCGAAATAAGTGTAGTTGCCGTATGGCGGATCGATGACAGTTGTGTAATAACCAGCATCGCTGAAAAGTCTCGGCATTACAAGTAGCGACTCATTGTGTTTGTCCACGAGGAGTTCATCTGTCCTGGCATTCATCTTGTCAGGAGTATATTCATATCCGCCGAACAGCGGCGGTGCGCCGTGGATAGTACGTGTACCGAATGACATCGTATTGGGATAGTATGTGAAGCCGTCGAACTGCTTTGCAAGTTCCGGCTTCTCCTGGAACATGTAAGGAACGAGACCGCCAAGCGCTCTGTCCATCATGAACACTATGACATTCTTACCGTTACGGCTCAGTGTGATAACAGGATTATCGTGCTCACTGCTGGTAGCCACGACATGGTCGTATGTCTTTGTAATGCTGTAAAGGTTATAGCCGCCCAGGATCATTACGACGATAAAGCCTGACAGGAGAACATATCCCATTACTCTGGGAATAAACTTGAACAGCAGGCAGAATACGATGATTATAGCTGCGAGAGAAGCCAGATTGATGATCATCTTGGATACCGGGAATTCGGGAGCATAATCGTACTTCATCTCCGTGGACAACGTGCCCGTATTGACCCCGAAAACCATGTGGTTAACGGCAGCCGAAGCCGACAGTATGAGAACCGAGCAGGAGAATATCCTTCTCCCCTTGTTATCTGACAGAAGGTAATACACACTCAGCCATACGACAAATACGCCGAGAGCGATGAAGAAGGAATACCACACATAGTGTGTTGGATTGAACAGGTCTTTATGATATACAAAGTCCTCCGGACATGACTGCACGACTGATGACGGAATAAGAAATCCTGCGAATGCAGACAGGAACAAAGCGCCGCAGATATAGATCATCTTCTCGGTCTTCGTTACAGGCTTCGCCTCCTTAATCTTCCTCTTCCTAAAGATGATATGAAGGATGAGAGGAATGATCATTGCGGAGAATATGACTATAACGAATACCAGTTCCGTTGTGCCGAACACGGGAGCTGCGTCCTTGGCTCCGGTCCCTTCGGGCATAGACTTTGCGTTAACCTTTCGAATGATCCCGTAGCAGATTCCAGCAACGCCCGTAACGGCGCAGAGCACCTTGAATACAAATCCGGGGTTCTTGAGCTTATAGAAAATATTCTTAACGAGCGAGAACACATTGTTGAATGTCCAGTAGAAAACGAGACCCGCAGGTGACGTGTACAGCAGTACAAGGAAGATTGCCGCAGACAGATAGAGAACTATCTTGTTCTTGAAGGGCTGTCCGTGTGTGTAAACCTCAGCTGAGATGATGTTGATCACCGTCATAAGGATAGGCAGCACATTCAGCGTGACGCCGCCTATGGTAAGCAGTCCGTCGGGAGCGAGGAGATCCTTGATGGGTCCCATCTTGACACCTTCAAGCAAAGGAAGGTGTGACAGGAACTGATATGCCGCGATGAAGAAAGGTATCTGCAGAAGGAGCGATATTATGCTCTTCAGAGAAGACAGGGGACTATAACCCTGCTGCTTGTAGAAGGTCTGGAGCATCATTACGCGCTCGTCACCCTTGAAGCTCTTCTTGATGTGGTGGATCATCGGTGAGAGTCTCTTCTCGTCGTCACGCGCCTTCTGCTGGATCACATCCGCACGCCTGTAGAGAGGCAAGACTATGAAGTTGATCGCAAGACTCATGACGATGAGGTCAACGGCAGGGTTACTGTCGATCCTGTTTGCTATCGCGAAGATCAGCTCGAACATCAGTTCAAGCGGTCTGATAAATATAGTCGACAATACATCAAATAAGGACATAAGAACACCCTCCCGCCGTGTCCTTGTGAATTATTTCACAACGGTGAGAGGGTGTCAAGAAAGTACAATAAAACCTTACTTTTTGTCGAGAGTAGCCAAGTGTTTCCTCGCGTCTTTTATGAAACTTGCGATGATAAGTATCATTACTATTCCGATAGGGAATGCTGCAATGATAGATACGGTCTGAAGATTTGCCATCGTTCCCTCTGAGAAGATCAATGCTATAGGAAGCATGATCAGGAGAATAGCCCAGAACAGCTTCATCCTGGGGCTTGCCATCTCGTCACCCTCGATGTTCTTGTAGCTGTAGTTGGATGCCACCATCGTGATGCTGTCAAATGATGTCGCGTAGAAGGCGAACATTGCGGCAGCCAGAATGATCAGGAATATCGTTGGCAGCGGGAGCTGGTGGATAATATCGATGATCGTCTGATAGAGATCGTCGCCGTTCGCATGATACTGTGCAACGGCGTCGAACTTGCCGTGAACCTTCATGCCGAGACCAAAGTTGCCAATGACGATGAACGAGATCAATGTGCTTGCAGTACCGAAGATGTATGAACCCATGATAACCTGCTTAACCGTTCTGCCGCGGCTGATCATACCCATGAAGAACGGAGCCGCAACACACCATACCATCCAGTATGCCCAGTAGAAGATCGTCCAGTTCTGTGCAAATCCGGCCTCTGACCTCGTTGCATCAGTCCATGTGGACAATCCGATGAAGTTCTGGAACATGTTACCGAGTGATGTAACGCCCGTCTCAACGGAGAACCTTGCCTCACCGCCGAACAGGAAGATGTATACGAGGATCGAACCGAACAGGAACATACAGATCTTGGACAGGAGGTTGACACCCTTAAGTCCGTTCATGACAGATGTGGTGTAGATAGCACAGACACAGACGAGGATGCCGATCGTTACGTACTTGGAACCTGCGATCCCGAAGAGGTCCGTGAGAACCATTGACAGGAGCGGAGTTGCGATCGAGAAGGTTGTTGCAGTACCGGCGATAAGAGCGATAACGGCGAGGATATCGATTACCTTGCCCCACACACCGTCAGTGTGCTTGCCGAGGATGGGCCTGCACGCCTCTGAATATTTCTGCTTGTGGCAGCCTCTTACATGAAGCATGAATCCGAAGCAGGCTGCAAGTACGGCATAGAAGCTCCACGGGATGAGACTCCAGTGATAGAGCGGGAATGTGGGCGCCCATTCATTGATGTTGCCCATTCCCAGTACATGAGGGTCCTCGTAATAATAGATCCACTCGCAGAATGAATAGAACAGGATATCCGATGCAAGACCGCATGTGAATACCATTGCGCCCCAGGAGAAGAAGCCGTACTTGGGCTTCTCACCTTGCTTGCCTATCGTGATCGTACCGATCTTGGAATAAGCCAGCCACAGCGATACGAGGAAGAATCCGAGGCCGATGATAAGATAGTAAGAACCCATCTTATCGCCGAGGAAGCTCCTTATCATCTCAAGAGCATTTGTCGAATTCTCAGGCGCGAGAATGAAGTACGCGCATAATGCGATAATACACGCGAAAGGAACGAACGTCGTAAACGGATCGATCTTTCTTTTTGTTACTGTTTTGTTTGCCATCATAACTCTCCTTTATCTTCACAATAATGAAAATCTTTTGCTATCAGCTCTTCAAAGCTGTCTATCTCGGTCAGGTCCGACTTATCCATCACCCTTATCCCCAGTTCGAACTTGTCCGGGTGAAGGAACATGGGAATGTCGTCCCAGTAGACGTCGGTATTCTTATTTTTCTCAAATTCCAGCTCCACAAGTTCCTTGAGCTTTAGTGCATCTTCCCTGCTCCATCTTGAGATGCTGTAGAGCTGCCATCCCTCACTGCCGCCGTTCCTGCTGCACGAGGTGACCCTGCCGTCTTCAACCGTCATGACCCACTCGTCCGTCTCTTCCGTGACCTTCGTGGCATTATATCCCGACATCTCGAAATCAGGGCTCAGGATACCGTTGTTGTATATTATCTGATCCGCATCGGCAATGATCACGTCCGTATCGAGGAGTTCTCTTGCAGCATAAAGTGATGAGATATTGTTGCACTTGTCATACAGCGGATTATCGATCAGATTAATACCGGGATATTTCTCCGTCAGTTCTTCGAATTTATGTCCGAGATATCCCGTCACTATGTTAATGTCTGTTATTCCGTTGGCAATAAGACCGTCTATTACCGTGTCTATCATTCTCTTTCCGTTAACCTTGATCATCGGCTTGGGAGTAAAAAGCGTCACCGGCTTCATCCTTAATCCCATGCCGGCCGCCATGATTATCGCTCTTTTTACTTTATGCATATATTAAGCCTCTCCGATTCGCTCACTGCCAGCCGGTAGAAATCCTTGGCATACCTGTACTGCCTGAATGAATACTCACCGAAATCAACACCCAGCTGACGCTTGAACTCACACCAGTTGCTCCACAGCATTCCGCATATCGCAACATAGCAGTATATCTTGATCCTTGTGATGTCCGGGCACTCCCCGTCGAAATATATATCGATAAGCTTATCCACCTGACTTCTCGAGTAGAATGAATAGATGGAGAACATTGCCAGATCGACATGCGGATCCTGCATTCCCGCATACTCCCAGTCGGTAAGCTGCAGGTGCTCCTGTCCGTCAGCCCCTTCATAGAAAAGGAAATTGTCGGGAACCGCATCAATATGAGTAAGGCACTTGTGTGTGCTGTTCTTCTCGATAAACTTCCGAAGCGACAGGACATTCGCCTTGGTTGTCTCATAATCCCCGTAACATGACTTGCGCCCGTTCCAAAGCGTCTCATAATACTCAAGCTGCCCGAAAAGGTCGAACTCGTGATCCACCTTGATATTGCTGTCATGGAACTTCCTGAGCAGCGCCATCCCCTTCTTTATGTCATCTTCGGCCTCAGGGTTAAGCGACCTGACATTCTCAAGATACTTTATGAGCTTATAACCCTTGTCAGGATCCAGATATATAGGGTCGTCACAGAAGCCCATGCCTGATATGGCCTTGTAAACACCTGCTTCGTGATATCTGTCGATAAGAAGATCCGTTCCTTCACCGGGTATCCTCATTATGTACCTGCTGCCTTTGCAGGAGAAGATGAACGACCTGTTCGTCATTCCCTTCTTAAGGATCTCGATATCGACTATATCCTTCTCAGATGCACCCAGAACACCTGCAATGGCCGTCAACGCATCCGACTTGAGCTGATTGGAGTTATTGTCAAATTCGCGGAGCTGTTCATATGTGTTGATCTCGACCGCATCACTGTCAGCGACGATCCTGGCATTTATCCTCGTCTTTGAAGCAAACAGTGCATCCTCCCAGAAAGAGTTGTCATGTAAAGGGTTGCCGCACATCCTTTGTACTGTGTCCTTGAGTTCGCGGGCGACATCTCCTTCAACATAGGCTATTCCGATCATGCGTGCTCCCATGTACTCATCTGCCCTGGCAAGCTGGAGATCTCTTGTAACCCTTATAGTACTCTGACCGGACATCTTGTCCGATACCATATACCAGGAGTAGGGCTCGGTCTTGCCGTATGGATTATCTTTGCACCAGACATCACAGGGAATGATATATGTGTTGTCTATGTATTTGGAAGCACGTCTGAGCGAAGCGAGATTGTTCTTTGTCATATATTCCGGATTGTAGATGAGTTCTACGCCGTACTTGTCGATGAGATATTCATACTGCTCCATAAGGAATCCCGTTACAACCTTGATGTCAGTAACTCCAGCCTCATGAAGCTGTTCTATCGTCCTCTCGATAAGGCACTGACCGTGAACCTTGAGAAGTCCCTTTGGTATCTCCATGTTGATCGGGACCATTCTCATTCCGTAGCCGGCAGCCAGTATTACGGCTCCCTTAGGCCTGCTGTCGTCTATCAGCTGCTTTGCCTTCTCCGTGATCCTTGAACCAGAATCTGTCAGACCGTCTTCCTTGAGCATCTTGAGAGATCTGTTGATGACGCCGAGGGAATGTCCCGTATGTGCGGACAATATGCGCTGGTTGATCGTACCGGCACTTATTATGGCCATCAAAACATCAGCTTCGTATCTGTTCACGAACATATCTCCTTTCACTGTTCACGAACATATAATAATACTGATTTGTGAGATGTCAAGGATTTACCGGTTATTTACGTCCACGATCTCGCCGCTGAAGGAGACGGATCTTACGCCGTAGTATTTCGCCATGTAGATGTTGGGCCATGAATTGATGTTGTATCCGTCAATGTATTTGAGATATTTGACCGCACAGCATTCGCTCAGCCCGTCACGAGCAAGCTCAGGGATCTTCACGTCCTCCGTCCCGTTCTGCCTGCACTCCATGATGTATTCCTCATTGTGCACGGTGAAAGCATAAACGGCATTGATGTCTTTTATTCCCTTCACGGCGAGAACTGCGGTCAGTATTGCCATCACACCCGCGAAAGCAAAGATTATGTATGTGTGCATTCCCTTCTTCTGCAGCAGCACGGTCATAAGGATGACGCAGCAAAGCACGAGCATAACTGAGATGACGAACAGGCACCTCGGGGCAATGTACGATGCGAATGCGAGCGAACAGAAAGACGCGGCCATCGTCAGGAACAGTATAACCGTAAAAGCAGTGATGTCCCTGCCGACTTTGGCACGCACTGCCGCCGCGAACAGGACTATGGCAAGCAGCAGGAGGGGCATGAGTATCGCCGCGAACTGTATCAGGACAGCAAGGTTCTCAAACAGCTTGCCTGCCAGCTCCGTCAATGATCCACCCGCCATCTGTGTATCAAGCTCCTTGGGAGCCAGCAGAAGATAGAGGAATCCGCCCACCGTAAAAGCAAAAGACAGATATGACGGTATATTGTGAACTTTCCTCGCGAAATGAAGATAAACAATGATCAGGAACGAGAGGACGATCATGGCGGCCCCGGACACCTCGTGAGACATTCCTACGGCAAATCCGGATACCGCGAACAGAATGCTGACCGCAGTATTCTTTGAGAATTTCCCCGTCTTGAACAGCCTTAGATAGAAATATATGTAAATTACCGTGTATGTCGATGTCCAGAGATAATTAAGCGACCCGTCAAGCCACAGATTGATCTCACCGTAAACAGGCTGAAACAGAAAAAGGCTCATAAATGTAAAGAGAACGGCCGCAGCAGCTCCCGTAAGAGACTTCTTCCCCGTAAGGACAGTTCCGCAGAGATATATCATCACCGCCTGAAGGATGAACATCAATGAATTGAATATGTTGAATACCCATTTGGGCATCATAAGGAAAAGCTGGACGAGGAAATGAGATAATACTCTTCCGCTGTGGCACTGTCTGTGACTTGCCATTGATGCGAATATGGAGAACACGTCATCTATCCTCACGGAGGCAGGCGGCGGAACAAGCCCGTCAGGATTGGGACTGTCCCATCCCGTGCTGAAATCAAAGCAGTAGCCGTAATCATCCACCAGCATGCTCGTATGGAAATTACAGTAGAGCATAAATGCAAGAACCGAAGATATGATGATCAGCGGCAATATTATGCGTAGTATTCTGTTCTTACCGGTATCTGCCTTCATATGTTTCCTTCGGTAATTGATGAGTTGAGTATATCACAGCAATAAAAAACTGTCCCGATATACGAGACAGTTTGTAGCCTGGTGGTGACCCGTACGAGAGTCGAACTCGTCACTCCGCCGTGAAAGGGCGACGTCTTAACCGATTGACCAACGGGCCTTGTTTGGTAGCGGCAGCGGGATTCGAACCTGCGACCTGCCGGGTATGAACCGGACGCTCTGGCCAACTGAGCTATGCCGCCATTTAAGTCGCCCCCTCGGGCGCTTAAAGATTGTAGCAACTTAGCGGAGTAATGTCAAGAAAGCAATTGTTATTCTACCCAATTCTTTCTCCATTTTCTATTGTATGCATCACGGTGCATTCCCGTGACTGTGTCAAATTCCAGATCCCAATACATCTCGTTGTTGTCAGTATAAAGCGATATACTGAAGCAAAGATGGCCTTCATCGGAGAGGAACGGAACAGCAGATCCTATTACATCATCTTCCAGATTCTGGTGGTAGATATCCAATCCAAGCCAGCTCTTTTTGGGATCCTTCGGGAAATACCAGCGGCCGTCACCCTGCTTGTTCTCGTCATCCATAGCCTTCTTTACGGTGTCATATACGAGCGCTCTGAACTCTGCCTCATCAACTCCGTATATTTCCTTCATATCTTCATCTGTGAGGAGTTTGCCGGTCTGTGTTGAGATACGGAACTTATATGTACGATCGCCTCTCCACAAAGCCCAGTCGTACTCAGGAACCACTACGGTAATGGTCATGATGCCGTTAACAGTATCATAAGAATAGGACGATTCAGACATGGGCGTAAAGCCATTGGCAAGAGAAGGATCAACATCAAGCAAATCGCGGAAGAAATCGAATTCAGCACTTATCTTGCTGTTGACTTCCGTCATATCGAGTCCGCTGATCTCCACTACGGGGATCGTAACCTTAAATATTCCCGGAACTGTCAGCACTTCGCCGTCAACAACCTTGACTTCTCTATTAACGGCCGGCACGATAAATTCCTTGCTCGTCTCCTTAAATACATATCCGCTCACTTCTCCCTCGACAGTGACCGTAACAGTATCACCTTCCAGAAGTCCCTTATCGGGCGTGACCTTGAATGTGACATCCTTAACAGGGCAGTCAGGGCTCAACACCACACTTGCCACGGTATCGTTGCCTTCCACCTTGACACTTAAATCTGCATAATCGAAAACGTTGATCTCCACAGCCGGCTTTTCTTCGAGCCCTTCAACCACGTATACGATATCTTTATGTTTGAGAACAACACCCGCCTTCTCCTCGAATTCGTCAGTTCCGTCCTGCTCCACCCAGGTAAATCTGATCTCATCGCCGTTAGCCAGCGCCTTATCCTTATCCCAGGAGCCTGATACCATCTTGGAGATATCAGCATTCTTTATTTCCTTCGAATTCGGGATCGCAGCATTGATCTTGTCGTAATCGATGGAATAACTCAGCTTGCCCTCGCCGTTATAACCGTCAACCTTGTACTCGATATATTCGTTAAGATCAATCTTAACTTCCTGCTTCTTTGTAAGCTGATTAACGAGAAGCACACAGCCCGCGATGATGGCGCCGCCTCCGATAAGACCTATACCGCCGATCAGCACCTTGCCGCCTGTTGAGGATGCAAGCCCTCTTATGCCGTGAGATGCAGCCTTGTTTGCCGTGTTCTTAACACCTGCTGCAGCGATATTGCCGGCGGGTGATGAGACCGCTGTCGTTACGGGAGCCGCAGTAACGGCCGGAACTGCCGGAACAAATGACGGTATGGAAGGGATCGGCATTGCGTTGACCTGTGCCGTGAAGAATTTTGTGAGGAACGGTGTTCCGACACCGGCACCGAGAACGATCTTGTTATCGGACAGGTACTTCTCAAGCGCCTCCTTGAATTTGTCACGGGCCGACTTAAGCCTTGTTTTCACCGTGCCCGCGGGACATCCCATCTCGGCTGCAATGTCTTCGACCTGCATGTCGTTATAATAATGCATGAATATGGTCTGATACTGGACTTCACTGAGGGAGTCCTTGAGTATGTTGTTTATGATCGTCTTCTTCTCTTCGTCCTCCAGGAAAGAATCGGGAAGTCCGTCAACTTCCGTCCAGTCGTCGGACGCGAGATCCAAGTCCATATCATTATCCGTATAGGATACCCTGTTATGCTTCTGAAGGTAGTTGAGGCACTTATTGCGCGCTATGGTAGTCATCCACTTTGAATATGTTCCCGGTTCCTCAAGCTTATCCAGCGTCTGATATATAGACACGTAAGTATCCTGTGTCAGGTCAAGTGCATCCTCTTCGGATCGTAAGATGCCGTAGCACTCTCCGTATACGAGCCTGTATGTCCCCTCATATATGTCATTGAATACTTCCGTATCACCTGACTGGAACTTTCTGATCTCCTCTGTTATAGCGTTGAAATCCATTATTTCACCCTCCGTGTCTTTTTGGTTTTATAACCATAAGACAATCTCAAAAGCATCAGGTTCATTCTTGATTAAGCTTTTTGTTTTGTCAATATTATTTACGATTTTAAAAAGGGTGTCCCGGTCATCCGGAACACCCTTGATACGATTACGTCCTCAGTTAAATTACTTAACTTCGATCTCTGCGCCGCAGCCGTCGAGCTTCTTAACGAGCTCATCAGCCTCATCCTTGGAAACACCTTCCTTGAGGTTAACAGGAGCCTTCTCAACGAGCTCCTTAGCTTCCTTAAGGCCAAGACCCATAACGTCCTTAACAGCCTTGATAACGCCCATCTTGGAATCACCGAAGCTCTTGAGAACAACTGTGAACTCTGTCTGCTCAGCTGCAGCTGCTGCACCGCTTGCTGCGGGAGCTGAAGCAACCATTGCTGCTGCAGATACGCCGAATTCTTCCTCAATAGCCTTCTCGAGCTCGAAAAGCTCTACTACGGACAATGTCTTGATCTCGTCAAGAATGCTTGTAATCTTCTCACTTGCCATTTTATTTTCCTCCATCATAGTAATTATTGTTTGGTTAGTGATAGTGTCTCTCGCCTGAGATTACTCAGCGGGAGTTTCTTCAGCTGCAGGTGCCTCTGCTGCTACTGCAGCGGGCTCTGCCTCAGCTGCAGGTGCTGCGGGTGCTCCGCCTTCTTCTTCCTTCTTCTCGGCTACAGCCTTAACGAGCATAGCGAGCTTTGTGAAAGGGAAGAGCAAACCATAAACAACCTGGCTGTAGAGTGTCTCTGCATCCGGAATCGAAGCGAGTGTCATGATCTCGTCGATTGAAGCTGCCTTACCGTCAACTACACCACCCTTGATCTCAAGGGGCTCATAGTCCTTTGCATACTTAGCAAGGATCTTGGCGGGAGTTGTAACGTTATCAGCGTAAGCTACGGCAGTAGGGCCTGCAAAAAGGTCAGATACACCATCGATGTTGAGTGTCTCAAATACTCTCTTGAGAGTTGTATTCTTGATAACCTCGTACTTTACGCCATTGTCACGGAGCTCCTTACGCATAGCTGTATCCTGAGCAACTGTAAGTCCTCTTGATGCAACGAAAACAAAAGACTTTGCGTCCTTCATCTCTTCAGCCAGCTTTGCGATCCTCTCCTGCTTTGTTGCAAGAATCTTTGCACTTGGCATAAATCAATTTCCTCCTTATTTTATTCTATTAAAAACCCTCATGCCCGAAGACATGAGGGTTAGAAAATGATCTAATCTTCACTATCTTCCTCGGCTGGCCGCTTCATAAGCTGATTAAGAGCTGACACTCACCTGCTGTCTTAGGCAGAAAAGGATATTTAATTATAGTTTATCAAGATCAGCCGAACTTGGCAGCGTTAACCTTGATGCCGGGGCCCATCGTTGAAGCGATCGAGCAGCTCTTGATGTACTGACCCTTAGCTGCTGAAGGCTTAGCCTTGATGATGGCCTCCATGATGACCTTGAGGTTCTCCTCAAGCTTCTCCTGACCGAAAGATACCTTACCGATCGGGCAGTGGATGATGTTGGACTTGTCAAGTCTGTACTCGATCTTACCTGCCTTAACGTCATTAACAGCCTTTGTGATATCCATTGTAACTGTACCTGACTTAGGGTTAGGCATGAGACCCTTAGGACCCAGAACCTTACCGAGACGGCCCAACTTACCCATCATATCAGGTGTAGCGATAAGAACATCGAAGTCGAACCAGTTCTCTTTCTGGATCTTATCGATCATATCGTCATCACCTACGTAATCTGCACCGGCTTCCTTAGCCTCATCAGCCTTGGGACCCTTTGCAACAACGAGAACTCTCTTCGTACGGCCTGTACCGTGGGGAAGTACAACTGCACCTCTAACCTGCTGGTCAGCGTGACGTGAGTCAACACCGAGACGTACATGGAGCTCTACTGTCTCATCGAACTTTGCCTTACCTGTCTCCTGAACAAGACGAACTGCCTCGGAAGGATCGTAGATCGTTGCTCTGTCAACAAGCTTAGCAAGACTGTCGTATCTCTTACCTGTCTTCATACGAATCTCCTTTCCTTATCAGTCCTTAACGACAATACCCATTGAACGGGCTGTACCTGCTACCATTCTGGCGCAAGCCTCTACATCTGCTGCGTTAACATCGGGCATCTTGATCTCAGCGATCTTCCTGCAGTCATCCCATGTAATCGTAGCAACCTTCTGAACATTAGGCTTACCGGAACCCTTCTCGATCTTTGCTGCTTTCTTAAGCAAAACAGGTACCGGAGGAGTCTTCGTAATGAAAGAGAATGTTCTGTCAGCAAATACTGTGATAACAACAGGAATTATAAGTCCTGCGTCTTTTGCTGTTCTCTCATTAAACTCTTTGACGAACTGCTGGATATTGATACCATGCTGTCCAAGAGCTGGTCCTACCGGCGGCGCTGGTGTTGCTTTGCCTGCAGGGATCTGAAGCTTAACATAACCTGCAATTTTCTTAGCCATACTGGCCACCTCCCAATTAATTATTTGTATTTCCGAAGCGCGTTAGACGCTTTGAAATCATCTTCAAGGTCATCAGACCTTCTGCACCTGTGTGAAGTTAACTGTCGTAGGAGTGATCCTTCCGAACATCTGAACTTCAATAGTAACCTGTTCCTTCTCGTAATCCATAGCAGATACCGTTCCCTTGAACTCTGCGAAAGCACCGCTTATGATCCTTACGTAATCTCCCACATCGTAGTCGACCTCAGGAACCCAGTCTGTATCAATACCCATTGATACGAGATCGCTGTCTGTAAGAGGCAGAGGCTTGTTCGGGTCAGGCCCTACAAATCCCGTAACGCCGCGGATGTTCCTGATGAGATACCAGAGGCTCTTGTCCTCCTTCTCCTCATATCCGAAAACAAGCTTGATCAGGACATAGCCGGGAAACTTGTTCCTCGTCTTCTCCTTACGGACACCGTCCTTGACCTCAACATATTTCTCTTCGGGAACCCAGACTTCCTGGATCCTCTCACCCATGCCGTGATTCTCAACATACCTGTCAAGAGTATCCTTAACGGACTTCTCATAACCGGAATATGTATGAATTACGTACCAGCGGGCCTCTCTCTCTTCAGGCATCTTCTTACTCCTTTATATCTCAAGCTGCCGACGAATCCGCAGTTGACTCAGTTGTCGCCTCTGTCGTTGCCTCTGTGGAAGCATCCGTTGCAGGTGTGATGTTACCTGATGCATCAGACGCATCACTGCTTACGGCAGTTGTCTCATCGGCATTGTAGAAACCGATCTTATCGAGCACCCAGCGTCCGCCGGATCCGATAAGCGTAAGGAAGACCGCAAAGAACACGATAACGAGCAAAACTACCGCAGATGTGCTCTTAAGCTTCTCTTTTGTAGGCCAGACAACCTTCTTGAGTTCTCCGATGACGTCCTTAAAGCCCTTACCGAAACGCTTAAAGATATTACCTTTACTGTTAGCCATCTCTATATCCTTCTCTTACACTGCGCGATTACTTTGTCTCTTTGTGTACTGTGTGCTTACGGCAGAAAGGGCAATACTTCTTGAGCTCAAGTCTCTCAGTATCGTTCTTCTTGTTCTTATATGTCTGATAATTCCTCTGCTTACACTCGGAACATGCCAGTGTCAGCTTATCTCTTGCACTTGCCTTAGCCATGATCGGTTCCTCCAAAAATATATCTTTTTCTACTGCTTTCCCGTGTTTTAGGCGCAATAAAAAAAGAACCTCAGCGGGTTTTAGCTTGAAAATTCTATCACAGGTGTGTCCTTAAGTCAACATCAACCTCTGCGGGATTTTAATTCTTTCTCGACATCCTCGGGAGTAATATCCTGGTCGGCCATGAGGACAAGAACGTGATAGATAACATCGGCTATCTCGCCTATTATCTCCTGCTTGTCAGCCTTTGCCGCAGCGATGGCAGTCTCTACTGCCTCCTCACCGACTTTCTTGGCGATCTTCTCGGTTCCCTTGCTGAGAAGATAATTCGTGTATGATCCCTCGACCGGATTTGCCTTGCGGTCAAGAACAACACTGTAAAGTTCACCCAAAATATCCATATACTATTCTCCTTTGTTTATTCTTCTGCTGTATCAAGCTGCCACTCATCAAGCGGCGTGTAGAAACATGACCTGTTGCCCGTATGGCATGCGGCACCCGTCTGTTCGATCTTATACAGGAGCGTATCCCTGTCACAATCGATCGATGCCGAGATAACCTTCTGGACATGGCCTGACGTCTCACCCTTCTTCCAGAGCGTATTGCGCGACCTCGAATAGTAGTGCATATAACCCGTCCTGCATGTCAGCTCGAAAGCCTCATTGTTCATGTAAGCCACCATGAGCACCTCATTCGTTGCATGATCCTGACAGATGACAGGAACAAGTCCGTCAGAATTCTTCTTCATGTGTGCCCACATGTCGAGCTCCTTCGATATCTGCCTGACGGGAATGCCCCTGCCTGCCAGATATTCCTTGAGGTCACTTATCTTTATCTCTCCGAAATGGAACAGACTTGCCGCCAGTACCGCATCAGCCCTGCCGCTGACGATACCGTCGTAGAAGTCCTCCATCCTTCCCGCTCCGCCGGATGCGATAACGGGAACATTGACATTATCTGCGATCATTGATGTGATCACGTTATCAAAACCGCTCTTTGTTCCGTCGCGGTCCATGGACGTCAGGAGGATCTCACCTGCACCGAGCCTTACGACTTCCTTCGCCCACCACAAAGCATCGATGCCCGTGGGCTTCGTTCCGCCTGCAATGACCACCTCATATCCCGAAGGGAACTTCTCCCTGTCTTCACGGGACTTGACGTCTATTGCAACAACGATGCACTGGGCACCGAACATCTCAGATGCCTCCCTGACAAAACCAGGGTTCTTCACAGCCGCCGAATTGAGCGATACCTTGTCGGCGCCCGCATTCAATATGTCTCTGATATCCTGTGTTGTCCTGATGCCGCCGCCTATCGTAAACGGAATAAATACTTCATCTGCAACTCTTTTTGCAAGGTCGGCAACAGTATCTCTCGCTTCCAGCGTTGCAGTAATGTCGAGGAAAACAAGCTCGTCGGCACCCGCCATGTTATACTGCTTTGCACACTCGACGGGATCGCCCGCATCCCTTAAGGATACGAAGTTAACGCCCTTCACGACTCTGCCGTCCTTTATGTCGAGGCAGGGTATTATACGTTTTGTAAGCATTTCCTGAGATCCACCCTTCCCTCGTAGTATGCCTTGCCGACGATAACTCCGGCAGCACCGCTCTCCTTTATGCGGAATATGTCCTCATCAGAGCCTATTCCGCCTGAAGCGATGATATCAAGTCCTGTCCTGTCCACCATCTCTTTTGTTGCATCGAATGCGGGCCCGGTAAGCATTCCGTCCCTTGCAATATCAGTGAATATTACCGTTGTGGCGCCAAGCGACTTCATCGTCAGCGCAAAATCCGCCGCCCTTACGCCGCTTCCCGATGTCCAACCGTCAACGGCAACTTCACCGCCTTTGGCATCGATGCCGATGGCTATCTTACTGCCATACTTTGCCAATGCTTTCTCAGTGAAAGGGCGGTCTTTGATGGCTGAAGTGCCGAGCACGCAACGTGATACCCCGTATTCCTCGATAAGACTTGTCAGCGTATCCATATTACGGATACCTCCGCCTGTATCGACCTTAAGACCTGTCTTGACGGCAATCTCCTTGATGATCTCATGATTCGTCGGAATCCCGGACTTGGCAGCATCAAGATCAACGATATGTATCCAGGAAGCTCCCGCTTCCTTGAATTCATAAGCCTGTGCCAGCGGATCCTCGTTATAGACTGTAACGTCATCATATCTGCCCTGCTTGAGCCTTACGCATCTGCCGCCCAGCAGGTCAATGGCAGGAAGTATTATCATGATCTTGTCCTCCTTGCGAACTTGGCCAGGATCGCCAAGCCCACCTCACCGCTCTTCTCCGGGTGGAACTGCGTGGCAAAGATATTGTCCTTCTCAACGGCACAGCAATACCTGATACCGTATTCCGCCCTCGCTGCAACCACATTACCGTCATCGGGAGCGCAGTAGAAGGAATGTACGAAATAAACGTAATCACCCTCACAGAGGAGACTTCCCTTTACATCCTTAAGGTCATTCCATCCCATCTGGGGGACCTTGAGACCTCTATCGGTTGTCTCCGGTGCAGGGAACTTAAGCACTTTACCGGGAATGATCCCGAGTCCTTCAATAAAGTCACCTCTCGAAGCGCCCTCCTCAGAACCGTCGAACAAAAGCTGCATCCCGAGGCATATCCCGAGAAAAGGCTTCCCGGAATCAACCGCCTTCTTAACAGCATCATCCAGCCCCGCTTCCTTAAGGTTAGCCATCGCGGGTGCGAAAGCGCCGACCCCCGGAAGGATAACGCCGTCTGCATCAGCGATAATCTGCGGATCGGATGATATGACTGCATCGTAATGGAGCGCGGCGAGCGCCTTCTTAACCGATGCGAGATTGCCCATCTTGTAATCGACTATTGCTATCAATTATCAGATTTCCTTTCCTGTAATACGTGAATAGCACTCACGGTACTTCTCAGCCGTCTTGTTGATGATCTCCTCAGGGAGTGTGGGAGCGGGATATGTCTTATCCCAGTCAAGTGTCTCGAGCCACTCCCTCAAATACTGCTTGTCAAAGCTCTTCTGTGCCCTGCCGGGCTCATAATCGTTGAGATCCCAGAATCTTGAGGAGTCAGGCGTGAACATCTCGTCAGCCACCACGAGCTTGCCGTCGATCTTACCGAACTCGAACTTTGTATCGGCAAGGATCAGTCCCTTTGTAAGAGCAAATTCAGATACCTTGTTATAGAGCGCAATGGACGCATCTCTCAAAGCCTTTGCATCCTCTTCGCCAAGCTTCTCAATGAGCTGCTCATAAGTGATGTTGATATCGTGTCCTTCATCTTCCTTTGTGGAAGGTGTGAACAAGGGTTCAGGGAGCTTATCGCCCTGGCGCAGTCCCTCAGGCATCTTGATGCCGCCGACCGTGCCGCTCTTCTTGTATTCCTTAAGAGCAGAACCTTCGAGGTAACCTCTTACGATGCACTCTGCGGGGAGCATCTTGACCTTCTTGACGAGCATGGATCTGCCCTTGAGCTCCTCCTCGTACTTGTCAAGGCCCATAGGATACTCCTTGGGATCTGTTGTAATTACATGGTTGGGGATGATATCCTTTGTGAAGTCAAACCAGAAAGCCGAGATGGAGGACAGAACCTTGCCCTTATCGGGAATGAGCTCGTCGAACACCACGTCGAAAGCCGAGATTCTGTCGGTAACGATCATGAGGAGAGAATCTCCCAGGTCGTAAACGTTACGCACCTTGCCCTTGATAAACACCGGCATGTCAATGAAATCTGTGTCTTTGATCAACATATATTTATCCTCCTTCAAAGGAATAATTTGCAATATAGCAATTATGAATGATAGGAACGATTAAATCAAGACTCACGAGGGTACAAAATATAACCGCCATCAGCCGTCTTTCCTCCACCGAAATGTTGAAGTTCGAACTGGGGTAAAAGATCTGCATAATCAGGATCAATGTATATTGCATCAGGCCTTCTGTCAGGATACAAATTGTAGTATCTGTCGAGTGTGGACGGATTGAGAATCGGAGTCCATGTCGTATAGCTGGCAAAACCTTTACCGGATTCGAGGTACATCCACCATTCCGAAGATACTATCAGGACATTCCCGATATCATCACTCTTGAGTTCACTGGTTACTTTGAGTTTTGTTTCGTAAAAATCCTTCCATTCAGGAGTCTCGTATATGCCGTCTGCTATCCCACAATCAAGAAGCTCAGTGGTAAGCGCTATATCCTGTGCACCAAACACATATCTGATGCGTCTTTCCGCTACAAGTCCGAGCTGGAGCAATATAACTGCGGATATTGCAACGATTACAGCTGTTCTTACTTTTCTTTCTGTCTCCTTCTCTTTGATATAAAGCGCATACCTTACACCCATGACCAACCCTGCAACCGTAGCAACAGAGGCGGCAGAAGATATTGCGACAAACCTCATATTGGACGACAGATGCAAGCATACCGTATATACTGCTCCCGGGATCCAAACAAACCAAAACATCCTGCGGTTGATATCATCCCTGAGGCAGACGAAGCAGTACATTCCCAGGAACATCGGTGCAAACATATAATAGTTGATCAGATTGTTCAGCAAAGCAAATGACAGCTGCATAAACAAAGTGAGCATACAGATGGCTATCAGGCCGTATCTCCTGCTCTTGTTATCCTTCTTGACACATGCAAACACGATTACGAGCACCATCATAAACGTCAATACACCCGCCGGTATCATGACCTCTATGACAGATCCAAAGTAATCTATAGTCTTATCGAAGATGCTCCAAGCATGTTCACTGTCATTGAGTATAATGGGGAACATATCAATATAGCTCCCTATAGGCGCTCTCACAAGGAAAAAGATGATGAATGCAATAAACATCATCAGTACGCCGAGAGAGGTCCATAGCCAGATGCTCTCGCGAACCCGTTTGCGTATGATATCCCTGATCATGAGGACAGCAACCGGAATGAACAGAACCGCCAAAAAGGGACAACAGGTTACGGATATGGCGTAGAGAATACCTGCTGATACATATTGAAGAGGTTTTACCTTCTCAGCGGTAGTCAGAATAAGACACGAAGCCAGTAGGGTCATTATTCCTATGGAATTGTAGTACAGCGCCATCTGTCCTGCAGGGGTATACATCAGCATAATAAGGCTAACAGTCGAAGCTGCAGGAAGTGAAATCTTTCTGATCCTGAGAAAAACAAACAATGCAAAAATGCTCCATGACATAGTAAATGCATATCTCATGAACAGCATAATACCTTCCGTACTGCCCTTAATCTTCAGATAAAGTGCCACGACCGGTTCAAGATAGATAAATGAAATCTGGGACATGTGCCACTCATGGATTATCGGAAGATCACCCTTTACGAATCTGTAAGCGGTATTTACATAGAATGACTCTTCATAAGGGAACCCGTATCTGCATTTCCATACAAGGGATATGAGCCCGACAATAAACAGTACGCCATATGCGGCAAGAAGATAATAACGGTATTTAATATTGCCATTCCCGGAGGACTTCACAGCACACCCTTGGTCGATACTACCTGTCCTGCAAATCTCTCATCGATAGATACAGCCTGTCTCAATGCTCTTGCCGTCGCCTTGAACATGGACTCGGCCTTGTGGTGGTCATTTACTCCGTAAAGGTTCTGAACGTGGAGTGTAATATTGGCATTGTAGGCAAAGCTCCTGAAGAATTCTTCGAAGAGCTGCGTATCCATCGTACCGCACATGTCACCTGCAAATTCCGCATCGAATACGATAAATGATCTGCCGGATATATCAACTACTGCTCTTGATAAAGCTTCATCAAGAGGAATAGCAGCAGAACCGAATCTGGTAATACCTTTCTTGTCGCCCAATGCCTGATCAAATGCTTTGCCCAAAGCGATACCCACATCCTCGACTGAATGATGCGCATCAACCTCAAGGTCGCCCTTGCATGTAATCTTCATATCGATACCGGAGTGCTTTGACAATGCCGTAAGCATGTGATCAAAGAAGCCGATGCCCGTATTTACTGTGCTCTCGCCCTTACCGTCAAGGTCGATCCATACGCTGATGTCCGTTTCTTTTGTAGTTCTCTTGATCTCACCGGTACGTGCCATAACCTCAAAGCTCCTCTCTTATCGCATTAATCAAAGCTTCCATCTCGTCATCGGTTCCTATCGTGATTCTCAGATATTGGTTGATGACAGGTTTATTAAAGTACCTTATCAGTATACCCTTAGATTTGAGGCTGTTGTATAACGTTTGTGCGTCAATTTGCTTCGGGGGCTTTGCCCACACAAAATTCGCCTGGGAATCCGTCAGTTCGAAGCCGAGTTTCCTGAGTGCGTCTGATGTCCACTTGCGTGTCCTGATGATCGCCTGTCTCGTCTTCTCCCAGTAGTCCCTGTCGAGCAGTGCCGCTTCCGCGACTTTCTGCGCTACCCTGTCGCCGGGATATGAGTTGAACGAATCCCTGGCCATCGTAAGACCTTCTATAAGCTCCTCATCACCCATCGCAAATCCCATTCTGATGCCTGCAAGGCTGTATGACTTTGAGAGCGTCATGGTTACGATGAGGTTCTTATACTCACCGATAAGTGATGCCGCACTTGTATAGCCTTCCGCAAAATCCGCATATGCCTCATCAACCAGGACCGGTACATCCGGATTGGCATCAAGGATCTTCCTGATATCATTCAGGGAGATAAGTCTTGCCGTAGGCGCATTGGGATTCGCGAAAGCGATTCCGCAGCAGTCCCTGCCGCAGTAATCGTCAGGTTCCAGACAGAACCCCTCACGAAGCGGAACACATTCGCATCTGACGTCATAGAAAGACGAGAATACCGGGTAGAAGCTGTAGCTGATGTCAGGAACGAGCACAGATTTACCCGTGTTGTATTCTTTCTCAAAGAATGTCTGCCAGCACAATGCCAGCACTTCGTCCGATCCGTTGCCCACAAAGACATTATCGGCCGTTATACCATAAACCTTTGCGACTGCTTCCCTTACGATATCGGAACCCGTATTCGGATAGAGCCTCAGATCTGCTATGTCAAATTCATCCAGAACCTTGCGGACTGCGGGCGAAGGCGGATACGGATTCTCATTCGTATTAAGCTTTATAACCTTCTGCCCGGGCTTCGGCTGCTCGCCGGCCACATAGGGTTCTGCCTGATTTATCTTTTTATTCCAGTATTTACTCATCTGTTAAACCTTGTTCTGAGTGATTCTGCGTGACATGTAAGTCCTTCGCTGTCGGCAAACTTTGCCACATCCTCATATACCTCTCTGAGCGATTCCTCATTGTAGTTGATCACGCTCATCTTCTTATAGAAATCCCCCGTGTTGAGCGGCGAGAAGAACCTCGACGTTCCCGACGTGGGGAGAGTGTGGTTAGGTCCTGCAAAATAGTCTCCCAGTGGCTCCGGCGAATAATTGCCGAGGAATACCGCGCCTGCATTATTGATCTTGTCCAGCATTGCCTCGGGATCTGCCACACAGAGTTCCAGATGCTCGGGTGCGATCTCCTCCGAGAAAGAGACCGCGGTATCAAGATCATCGCATGCTATTATTGCGCAGTATGTCTGAAGAGAGCTCTCGAGGATCTCCTTTCGCGATGCCGCATCAGACCTTCTGTCGACCGACTCCAGAACCTTCTCTGCAAGCTCCCTGTCGTCCGTAAGCACTATCGCCGAAGCGATCTTATCGTGCTCTGCCTGGCTCAGCATGTCAGCCGCGACGAACTCGGGATCTGCGGTCTTGTCAGCAATTATCAGGATCTCCGAAGGCCCTGCGAACATATCGATATCGACCTGACCGTAGACCAGCCTCTTTGCCGTGTTTACGAAGATGTTGCCCGGACCGCATATCTTATCAACGCGCGGTATTGTATCAGTTCCGTAAGCCATTGCACCTATAGCCTGTGCTCCGCCTACCTTGTAGATCTCCGTTGCTCCTGCTATTGAAGCCGCTGCGAGGATTACCGGAGCTATTGTCCCGTCCCTGCGCGGAGGTGTGCAGAAAACTATTCTCTTAACTCCCGCAACAGATGCGGGGATAACGTCCATCAATACAGTTGAAGGCAGAGGTGCAGTGCCGCCCGGAACATAGACGCCTGCGGTCGCCAGAGGTCTTACTCTTACACCGATCTTCGAGCCCCTGGCCGTATCCATCATGAAGCCTTCCTCACGCTGTCTCTCGTGGAAGGTCCTGATGTTGCCGGCAGCCTTCTTTATGATCCTGAGAAGATCGGGTTCTATCTCATTTATCGCACTGTCGATCTCTGCCTGTGTCACTCTCATCGTGTCAGGCGTAAGATCCGCACCGTCGAATTTTTTTGTATATTTCAGAACTGCTTCATCGCCGTTCTCCCTGATATCATCCAATACTTCCTGAACGATGGAAACAACATCCGACTTCTGCATCTTGCTGCGGAGTCCAAGCTGCTCGCACACTTCCTTAAGATTCTCTTTTGTTCCTTCTACTAATCTGCAGCGCATCTTATACCTCTTGCTTTGCCAATTGTTCTCTTATCTTTGTTATCATGGGGCGGATCTCATCAGCCTTCATCTGCATCGACACGCGGTTGACGACGACTCTCGCCGATATGTCTGCCACCGTCTCAAGCACATCCAGACCGTTCTCATAGAGTGTTCTTCCTGATTCAACGATATCCACGATGACTTCGGACAGGCCGATGAGGGGACCTAATTCCACAGAACCGTGCAGCTTTATGATCTCCACGCTCTCTTTCTTCACATCCTCGAAATAATGTCTCGTTATGTTCGGGTACTTCGTTCCGACCCTCTTGTTCGGGATCGTATCGAGCTTGCCCTTGAGCTCTGCGGGACCTGCAACGCACATCCTGCACTTGCCGAAACCGAGATCTATTACCTCGTACAGATCCCTGCCCTCCTCAAGAAGCGTATCCTTGCCGACGACGCCGAGGTCGGCAGCTCCGTACTCCACGTATGTGGGTACATCCGCGGGCTTGGCCAGTATGAACCTCAGACCCGTCTTCTCATCCTCGAGGATAAGCTTGCGCGATTTCTCCCTGCCGGCCGAGACATCGTATCCGGCAGCCTCAAGGATATCCAGTGCCTGCTCTGCAAGGCGTCCTTTGGATAATGCTATGGTTATCATGCTTCGTCCCCCTCATTCACAAAAAATGTAGCCGGAATATTGTTGAGGTCGCAGTACCTGTCAAGTTTCTCCTCGCTCATTCCGGTGCTGTCGAGAATGACAGAAGTGTATTCCTCACGGAGCGCCCTCGCAAGGGCGATCGCCTTTGCTCTCGCTCCCTTTATACTCCTGTCGTAGCCTACGATCGCAGCTGCGGTCTTTCTGTCAAGAACCAGCCCCTGACGCATCAGTGCCGTGACTGTCAGAGTGAGAGACAGAGAGAATCCGACGGCCTCCATCTTCCTGCCAAAAAGCTCTGCCACGTTATCGTATCTTCCTCCTCCGATGATAGGAAAGCCTACCTCATATGTATATCCTTTGAAGATTATTCCGGTGTAATAGTCCTCGCTTCCGATGAGGCCGAGGTCAACCGTGATGTATTTGAGATAGCCGTACTCATCCATGATATCAAGTACAGACTTGAGGTTATCAAGAGCTTCTATCGCACATTCGGAACTGACACGTGATCTGAACTGTTCTATCACATCGTATCCGCCCTGACACTCGATGAGCATCATAAGGGTCTCAGCGTCTGACGGCGACAGTCCCATCTCCTTTGCAGTGTTCTCAACCGTAACAGAATCCTTCTGATTGATGGCGTTTCTGATCCTTTCTTTGATCTCATCAGTGAAACCGAACTGCTTCGAGAGCCCGTCAAAAAACCTGACCTGCCCTATTGACACCTGCAGATCCTTGATCCCGATGCCGAGTGCAGACTCAATGGCAAGAGCGATCACTTCACTGTCCGCTTCAGCTCCTGCAGCACCCATGAACTCAACGCCTGCCTGTGTAAAACCGCTCTGCTTACCGCCGCCCATCTGATTGAAACGGTACATGTTCTCGATATAGCACAGTCTCAGCGGTAGAGGCTCATCCTTGTAGAGATTTGCCGCAAACCTTACGGCGGGAACGGTACCGTCATATCTCGCACAGAGGAGCCTTCCCTTCTGATCGCAGAACTTGTAGAGTTCCTCCTGCGGAACAAGATCCGTAGATGTATATATGTCGCTGTACTCAACACCGGGAGTCTCGATCTCCAGATATCCGTTGCCGGTGAAGATCTCACGCAACTTGCCTTCTGCCTCGCGCTTGAAAGCGCAGACTTCGGGGAGCTGGTCCGTAAACCCGTCGGGTGTGTAGAATTTATTGTTGCTCATGTCATTCTCCGTTTAATGTAATTTACTTTAGCACGCTAAAGTCTTTAGTTGACTAAAGTATTATATCATCTGCTTTACGTTTGTCAATCAGATAGTATTGTACTCCATTTACGGCATTTGGGGAGATTGTGCCACAACGGATTGTCGGTATTGCTTGAAAAGCATATCTTTATCGTATATACTGTAAATATCATATATAGGAGGCGATCATTATGGCACCTAAAGCAATGAATTTCAAAATGGAAGAATCTGAAATAATCGATATGAAACAAGTTGCCGGAATCTATAACATGACTGTTACCGACCTGATAAAAAGAGCAATAAGGTTATACGTCTCCGAACTGAAGAGTGATCCTTTCTACCGTTTGACTGTAAATGTTGAGGATGCTTCTCCTGAAGAGTCGGCGGAAATACTCAATAAGATCGACTGCCTGAGCGATGATGATCTTACGATCTCGTCATCTAAGGTTCTCGATCTGTAAGCGGAGAGACACCTATGGGCAACGACATACCATTCAGTTTTGAACTACACTACACAAAGGCAGCCGATAAGTTTTTTATATCGCATGAAGATATCCGTGAGCAATATGAGAATTCACTTAAAGAACTGATATCAGGTGAACATCCGGAGAGAATAGATGTTAAGAGGATCAAGGGCAAGCGGAACAACTATTACCGGATCAAGATCGGCGGATACAGAGTCATTTATACAGTCATCAAAAGAAGAATAGTAGTTGTCGATACACTCCTTGCAGGTGTGCGCGGAGATATTTATAAGAGTATGGATGGATTGAGATAACGTCCTGTCATCTCACGGACCTTATCTCTTATCTTCAGGGCTGTTCTTCGTGCCTTTGTCTCATTCAGGCCGATATGTCAAGGCACCCAGCGGGCTTATGGCAAAACACGTCTGAAGCCATTCATTACTGTGTTCGAAAGCAGTGATACCGTCTTCCGTCTTCTCAGCCTGATGAACCGCGCTGACTTACTTGTGATACTTCTCGCCCTTATATATCTTGAATCCCCTATAGAGCTGTTCCAGCAGAAGCAGCCTTGTCATCTGGTGGGTCATCGTTATCCTGCCGAAGCAGATGCGGCGGTTAGCTCTCGATACCACCTCAGGTGATAATCCGTTGCTGCCTCCGATAGCGATACTTATGGTGCTGCCGCCCCTCTCCAGGTCTTCGATCATCAGGCCTGACAACTCCTCGGAAGTATACTCTCTGCCGTGAAGATCCATCACCCACAGAATGTCCGAAGGCGACACTTTGGACAGTATCCTCTCCCCTTCAAGAGATAAGGCCTGCTCAACAGGCATCGTATCGGGACAGTCAGGCACTTCATTTATCTCGACAATGCAGTATTTGGACAGACGTTTCTTATATTCATCAATTCCGTCCGTAAGGAATCTCTCGCGGATCTTGCCGGGGCAGATCAACCTGATCTTCATAGCTCAAAACCCTTGCCGGGCTCGCTCCTGGGAGCCGTCTGAAGCTCGTAATCAACGCCTGCCACATATCCCTTGGAAGCAAGATAATCAGTAACTGTCTTGCGGGCGATATCGGGCGTGTTGTTGATCGGGGATATATGACCCAGGATGAACTTTCCCGTGCCGCCTGACAGAAGAAACTCGACAAATTCGGCACATTCCGCATTGCTTATATGACCGCCTTTGCCCTTTATGCGCTTTTTGAGATAGTAATCATAGGGTCCGTATTCAAGCATCTCGGGATCATAGTTAGACTCAAACAGGCCTCCGTCACAGCCCGCTCCAAACTCAGCCAGACCTTCGGTAACAATGCCGATGTCCGTCATGACACAGACCGACATATCTGTCTTCGTATTAAATATGCGGTATATGACAGATCCCGTGGCATCGTGATATGTCGGATAGGATTCAACCCTTATCCCCATGTCCTCTAAGACGGTCGCACTCTTCTCCTCTATCGGATGAAGGAGACCGGTCAGCTGCGTATCGATCCTGCGCAGCGTCGGTGCCGTAGCATATACGGGAGTAGAATATTTCTTCATAAAGACGCTCACTCCACTGATGTGATCGCTATGGGAATGAGTGAGGAACACCGCTTCTATGTCATCAGGATATACGCCGGCTTTCTGAAGAGCCAGACTGCACTGCTTGCAGTTCTTACCTATGTCTATGAGAATGTGATGACCGTTAACCGTAACAAGAGTCGAATTGCCTTCGCTGCTGCTGTAGAGAGGGACGAGCTTGATATCCCCGCGCATATCAGGCCTCTGTATCCTCGTTGGGATCCTCGTAATCCACGCGTTCGATCTCGGCACCGAGGGATCTTAATTTGGAAACTATGTGCTCATATCCGCGGTCTATCCTGGACGCGTGCGTTATGTATGACGTTCCCTCTGCCGCAAGTGCCGCACACACGAGTGCTGCTCCCGCACGGAGGTCTGTTGCAACTACCGTCGCAGGCTTGAATCTCGTTATGCCATTAACAAGCGCGTGACGCTCGAAAACATTAATATTCGCACCCATCTTCTGCAGCTCGGGCACATACTGGAACCTGCTCTGCCAGACATTCTCGTGCATCCTGCCCATTCCGTCAGCCAGACACAGAAGGACCACGGTCTGAGGCTGAAGGTCAGTCGGGAATCCGGGATAAGGAGCAGTCTTAACATTGGTGGAATAGATTTCCTCGCCCTCCTGCTTATATACACGGATACTGTCATCCCCGTCTTCCACGATGTAGCCCATCTCACGCATCTTCGCGGACAGCGGTTCCATGTGTGTAGGGATCAGATTTGTGATGGTCACATCGCCGCCTGTAACGGCTGCCGCTACCATGTATGTACCGGCCTCAATCTGGTCCGGAATTACCGAATATGTGAAATCGCCCTTAAGAAAAGGAACTCCCGTGATCTTGATCGTATCCGTACCTGCACCCTTGATCCTCGCGCCCATGGCGTTCAGGAAGTTTGCTACGTCGACTATATGGGGTTCCTTAGCTGCGTTGATTATCTCAGTCCTGCCGTCGGCCTTGCATGCCGCGAGCATTGCATTTATGGTGGCTCCGACACTGACAATATCAAAGTATATCTTCGCTCCGTGAAGAGGGTTGGCAGACAGATTGACAATACCTGCCTCGATCTCATTGGGTCTTGCTCCCTTCGCACCCATCAGCTGGAATGCCTTGAGATGGAGATCTATAGGTCTGTCACCGAAGTTGCATCCGCCGGGGAGCCTTATAGCAGCTTTGCCGAATCTTCCGAGAAGCGCCCCCATAAGATAATAAGAGGCCCTGATCTTGGACACGAGTGAGCCGGATGCCTTGTATGTGCATATGGTACGCGGGTCGATCTTGAGCGTGTGAACATCTATCTCCTCGATCTCCGCACCAAGCGAACGGCATAATTCGACCATTACGCGGACATCGGATATATCCGGGACATTCTCCAGTGTCAGAGGTCCGTCGACCATCATTGCAGCGGCAAGGATGCCCAATACAGCATTCTTGCTCCCGCTTATCTCAACTTCTCCGGAAAGCCTGTTGCCTCCCGTTATCTTATATGCATAATTATTCACTATAGTAAAATCCTTATTTCTTTCCGCCCGGAAGAGGATCGGTCTCATCAAGCATCTTCTTCAGCGATGACCTCACCTCAGGATGCTCTTCTTCAGGGACGGCCTGAAGACCCCCAAACAGCACCTGGCGCTTACCTCTCGGCTTTTTGGTCTCTGTATTATACTCCTTTTTGACAGGAATTGGGTGTATTACCTTTTCCTCAGGCGTTTTTGTAACGGGATTATCATTTACAGCTGGCTCGGAAGTCTTATACTGCGGGCTTCTCGGCAGTATCGGCTGCGTCAGGAGCTTGCGTGCTTCTTCCTTCTGACGCCTTATTGCCTCCTGTGCATCTTCATCAGCTTCAGTGATCATTGGTATCTCTTCCTGAGATCCTTCATCGGCCGTCTGAATGACGGCATCTGCCGGCTCCGCAGGGATCTGCTCCGCTGCGGTCTGTACCGCAGCAATCTGTCCAACTGCTTCGGAGAGCGAACCTGCCTCTTCCAGTGTTACCTCTTCCTCGCCGATATCATCAAGCCCTTCCTCGAAGGTATCTATATACAGCAGCTCGTCGATAAGATCGTCGTAGCGCTCGTCGTTCATCCCCTTGATGAGCGCGGCCAGCTTCTTGTCCTTGTCCACCTTCTCCATCTCGGATGTCTTCTCATAATCCTCGACTACGGGAAGCATATCATCGTATCCAAGGGATCTGGATGCCTCCGCTATCTGCGAACCGAGGAACTTTGCGGCCGCCCTGTAGAAAGGCTTCTCGCTGACAAGTCCCGTCTTGGCGTCATCCCTGGCATTCTTGAATATCGTATCGGCGATGGGCATAGCGAAAGTGAATGTCGATCCCGCTCCCACCTTCGAAGTAACGGCGATGGAACCGTCGTGCATGTCGGCTATCTCTTTCGCGATGGCAAGGCCTATTCCCGAGCCGCCCACATCACGCGACCCGGAATTATCCACACGGTAGAACCTCTCGAAAAGGTGGTCAAGGTCCTTCTGGGCAATTCCCCTTCCGTTGTCCTCCACCTGAACGGCGATCCTGTCATCGATCATGACTATAGACACCTTGATTTGATTCGGCACTGCCTTGCCTTCATAATCGATGTATTTGACTGCATTAGTGAGCAGGTTCGTGATTATCCTCATGACAAGCCTGCCGTTACCGAACAGGAGCGGATAAGGCTGTCCGTCTGTATTAAGATTGATCGTTACGTTCTCTATCCCGTGGTAATCAGACAGCGAAGCGATCGCCTTCTGCGTATATTCCTTTATATCGAAGATACCCATCTTGTTTGTCGTGGATGTCATGGACAGCACAAGGAAGTCATCGACAATATCCTGCATCCTCCTGCAGTTCCTCGTAATATTGTCTCCCCATGTCTTTATCTGTTCGTAGGGAGGCATGTTGCCGGGTGTGATCTGTTCGAAGAACATCTCCGAAGCGGCAAGCACCGTCAGAGGTGTCTTAAGCTCATGAGATACGTTTGCAGCAAGATCCTTCTGCCTCTTCTCGTCATCCTTGATCTGGGTAATGTCATCAACAATGACGATCTCGAGATTACCAAGATCTGATACATCTCCCGCCTTGCGGATTATCTTGATCTCGTAGATCCTGTTGCCTGCAAAATAGTTGGCTCTCGTTGTATTGATGCCGTTCTGAAGCCCCAGCAGATAATTGGACTTGAGCTGGTTATCCTTATCGTAGCAATTGAGGAACGACTGGATATCCGCGGGAATGTCGGTCCTCAGGAATCCGGGAAGCTGTTCGATCATCTTGTTGGCATAGATAACCCCGCTCTTGGCGTAGACAATAACACCAAGACCGACGTTATTAAGAATCTGCTTCTGAACGATTACCTCGCGTTCCTTGTCATCCAACTTCTTCTGAACGAACTTACGGAGTGAAGTGTTGCCGATAACATACCCCGTAATTATGCCTACCAGCACAAGTATAAGGGCACAGACAATAACGATAAGTAGATTCTCTGAAATTACTTTGAGAAAATCCGATGTCATGATAACAACAGAATGATCAGGTCAGATCCTTAGGGAAGAAATAACCGAATCCGCGCCTCGTAAGGATGTATTTGAAATTCTTCTGATCAGGTTCGATCTTCTGTCTCGTACGCTTGATCGTAACGTCAACCGTTCTCTCATCGCCGAGGAAGTCATACTTCCAGACCTGCTTGAGGAGTTCGGGTCTGGGGCATACTCTGCCCTTGTTCTCTTCGAGATACTGAAGGAGCTGGAACTCCCTGTTCGTAAGATTACAGCTCTCCTCGTGCTTGAATGCCTGCATTGCATCACAGTCGATGATGAGTTCACCGTCGGAATAGATGTGCCTGTTGGCACCAGTTCCTGTCTTGGCGGATGTATCGGCATCATAACCGGATCTTCTCATGAGTGTCCTTACAGTCTCGATAAGGACGCTGGGATTATAAGGCTTGGACATGAAATAATCAGCGCCGTCTCTGAGGGCCTCAACCTGATACTCAGGGAGATCGCCCTTACCGGTAAGGAATATAATAGGCGTAGTAAAGCCCTCAGATCTGAAATCCTGCATGAACTGAAGGCCGTTATAACCGGGCATCATCCAGTCGAGGATTATAACATCAGGGTTCTCTGCTACTGCAGCCTTGAACCCTTCTCTGCTGTCTGTTGCAGTAATCGTATCGAAAGAATAAGTGCGGAGATTATCTGCGATCGCACTTACTATGGAAGCATCATCATCAACGATAAGGATCTTAGCCATACCACTTACACCTCACTAAAAGACTTACGTATAAATTTTACCAATAAATCTGTTTTACGCAAATGTAATATTACATTTTTCTAAAAAAACTTGAAAATTCAAAAATACGTGTTCCACAATACAAAACCAATGAAAAACCCCTTCACCGTTTAGCGGTAAAGGGGTTATATAATCCGGCAGCGATCTATCTTCCCGGGCCGTTGCCAGCCGAGTATTGTCGACACTGATGAGCTTAACTTCTGTGTTCGGGATGGGAACAGGTGTGGCCTCATCGTAATAACCACCGGAATGGCT
>Ga0310691_10000386_pt1 | contig 86740 bp, 88 predicted proteins | sample 176DNAGHGlowgp2_FD_203887 | JGI IMG/M metagenome (GOLD analysis project Ga0310691, IMG submission 203887) | Sheep rumen microbial communities from Palmerston North, Manawatu-Wanganui, New Zealand - 1766 DNA GHGlow gp2 (v2) (version 2) | ecosystem: Host-associated > Mammals > Digestive system >...
TTGTGTTTTTCAGAGTCGCCCTTATAGTGGTACCGGAGGATTTCGGAATGAGAATGAGGACAAAATTTTTTGCGCTCTCTTGCAGCTTGTTTTATTGCATTTTGTCTCTTCTAGCTTGTAGCTTTGATGTTCCCGACATTAAAAATGATGAGCCTATAAAGGAATATTTTGAGCACTGGACTTCGACCTGTCAGGTTGGAAAAATTGAATATGCCTCAGATCACGTTTCCATGAACGGCATGCAAAACCTTTCTGCGGCCAATCCAATAGAAATCAATTTGTACACCATAAACCCCAAGCAGCTGCGCCTGCTTTGCAAAGAAGGGCAAAACGGCTTTTACTTGCAGACAGAAGATGGGGCCGTAGTATCTAATGACAACTACAGCGAGTGTATGGTTGACCCTACGCACGTAAAAATACAGGCAAGGCTTGACGATGCCCACGAGGGAAAGACATGGACCCTTTCCGGCTGCCTTTGGCCTGAAAACCGTACGGATTTTTCCCTGGAAGATTTGAGGGGACAGGCACCTGAACTTTTCTACTCTGCAAGTTTTGTTCAGAACACGCCGCCAGACAACGTAAAAGACCTTATGGTTGTAAGGGAGCCTTTGGACGGTAAAAATGCCTACCTTTACTTTAAGCTGCCCGACACGCAGAACCTTAACAGGAACACAGGTTCCACCTATGAGGTGAACTATTACCTGCGCGAGCATGATGGACAGCTGTACTGGAAGGGAAGGTCAGAGCTTACCCTGGCCGACAACAAGAACAGTGCCGGTGGCAGAGAATTCTTTTATTGCTTCCCAGGGCAGGAATCAAGCCTTACCGCATACGAATACACGGTACAGGTAAACGGTCCCCACGGGCGCAAGTCGGAATTCCTTTCCACAGACCCAAGCCTTGGCGTGTGCGTTCTTGTTGAGCCGACAATCACTGTGCTGGATGCGCCGAACGGCAAATTTGACGAGGACAATGCCGAATACGAATGCTACGAGCTAGCTTCCAATGACGGCACGGTTTCCTTTACTGCATCTCCAGGCCAGGAAGGAGACAGCCTGACTGTCATGGTGGACAATATTCCTGTGACCGCAACAGGCGGAGTTTATACTGTAAGCGGAATAGGACGGCACGTAATAACTGTTACTTCAAGCAGGGTTGGCGCTCGTTCCGTAACGGTGGCAAAGAAGATAACCCTTGTTAAGACACCCGATGCAGCCGTGTTTGAATTTGATAAAGAATTTAATGACTGTGATGAAGATGCGAACGGCTACAAGTTCATAGAGGTGGAAAGTGATGATGCCCTTGTAGGCTACACAATAACTGCATCGGAAGCGGGAACAAGGCTTTCCGTAAGCATAGACGGCGGAAGTGAGTCCGGCGAAATGACGGTTCCTGCGACCGGAAGTCTGCCTGTGAACCAGCACACGCTTGTTGCCACGGTACACAAAAAGAACTGCAACGATGTTACTTCAAGCAAAAAGGTCTGGATATTAAAGTCACTGGAAGAGCCAACGTTTACCACTTCTAACGGAAACATGACAGGAAGTGCCGCTCATGACGGGGAGACCTACGATAATTACGAATACAGCTATCTTAAATATAGCAACCTAAAATATACCGTAAGCAATCCTGTCTCCAATGTAGATTCCACTCTGACGGTAACGGTGGACGGCAGTACCGTGTCTTCGCCAACGGATGCAACGCTTTCAAACGGCTACCACACAATTGTTATGAGGGTAGAAAAAGAAAATCTTACACCTGTGGAAATTACAAAGTATGTTTACGTTAAGATTAAGAGGGTTTGCGTAACTGTTGGAAATATAAGTGCCTTTAATTCGGACGGCGACAAGCATGTTGACCTTAAGGGAACTTTCTATGCAAAGACGACGCGGACTTCGCAACTTGTGCTAAAGGCCTATACAGAGGCAGAGGGAACCAAAGTTAAAAACAACCATACCATAACACCAAATAGCCACGTCCTCTATATGGACTCTCCTTCTGACACCTTCTATTTCTACACCTCAAAGATTGAAGATTATGACGGAGGTTCCGACAACGACGATTTGGGTACGGTTAGTGTAGGAAAATCAGATTCTACAAGGACATTGAGCGCCCTAAAGTCAAGCAAACATTTCCATTCCTACTCTTCTAATACTTCCCGCGGCCACTATGAATTTGACGTTACCCTTTCCGAAGTTGCACTGCCTTCCATTACCTTTAGCCCTGACTTGAACGGATGTTCGGACGGCAGCAGTAACTATGAATACATAGAGGTTGCAAACGCAAGCGACAAAGTAACCTACACTATCACATCCCAGGAAAGCGGGGCAACGCTAAGCGGAAAAGTTGACGGAACTTCGTTCAGCGGAAATAAGAATGGACAGCTTGGCATTGGAGACCATACAATAGAAGTGACAGTATCTAAGACAGGCCTTGTAGGGGCAACAGTAACGCGCAAAATCAAGGTTGTGCAGGAACTAAAAGAGCCTAGCATAAAATTCTACTTTGACGGAAGCCAAGCTTCATCGTCTGGAACTCCGGACGACACAAGATACCTGCTTTATGATGCATACGACGTTGCACTTGCAGCGGACGGTAGTGGCAGCCTGGCTTATATTGCAACGCCCAATTCTGCCAATTCCGGGGCAAGCGTAGTCGTTGTAGAGAATTATGTGGCCTCTGGCGCAAGCCCTGTGGACCTTGCTGCAAGCGGAGAACTTGCACTGGGTCCCCATAAGCTTACGTTCCGGGTCTCTAAACCGGGATGGAGGGAAAAGGAATTTACCACGCAGAAATTTGTCTTTGTCCAGGGAATCCTTGCGCCGGCTAAAATACAATATTCCGCTAAAAAAACAGAAAGCAACAAAGTGTGGACGGAAATGGCAGACACTAGCTCAACACAGAATTTAATGTTCAGCTATATTTCTTATGACAAGATGCCAGTAAAAGTTGCCCCCGGGAATACCGGCAACAAAATAGAAGTGTCGCTTAAAAAGGGTGACTCTGTTATAGCGTCATGTGGAAAAACCACCGATGACTTTGATAATGACGATTTGATAGGGCACGGTACTAGCGTTTATACAATTACGGTTAACCAGTCACGGGATTACTGCAAATCTTCAGAAACAGCAACAAGGAACTTTACGGCAAAGATTAAGCCGGTTACGCTAAGTATGCAGGCAACTTCCAGCGGAGAACTTTCTGCGTGGATTACCGGTTTGGGTAAAAATAGCGGTGAAACTATGTGGATTAGAGGCACAATAAAGATTAATGGCAGTAATATATTCAGTTGGACGGGAAACCCTTATAAGGATGCAGTGGCAGGAACATGGACTACACTCAGAGATACGGATTTCTCTTTTTCTGGAACATTCAGCTCACCGTCAGATACCATAACCTTAACAATTGCCGATAAGTTCCGAAGAGACAAGGACGGTGATGATTTACATATAATTGACGGAAGTGAAACCATTAGCCGTTCAACAACGCTTGAATATGTAAGGACAGGAAAGAACAATGGTTCAGAAAGTGACGCTGGTATAAATTGGACTTTTATTTGTAACACGATAAGTAACCGAGATGGAACAATCCGTCCCCGCGTTACATTCACCCCATCAGACTAGCGGCAATATTCTAACAGGCGGATTTGTCTACGACTTGGCGCTGCTCGCGATGCTTTTTCTGCACAAAAGAGCGGAATTGTGCTATATTATAAAGAGGAGGCCAGTGCATTTATGCTGGAGGAACTAACTTGATGGATTTGTTCATAATAATGGCGCCTGTGTCGTTGTTTTTTCTGGTTAGGAACATTGTTAAGTTTTGCAGGCTTCCAGATACGGATTATGAGCAAAGGCACAAGTACAAGCTGCTAATCCTTGCCTCTTTTCTTGGCCTTGCCATTTGCACGTTTTTTTGCCTTGCGATTTTTTCCGTTATATTTGGGCACGGCGGGCATAGGTGAAAAAAATTACGTCCGTGTAATTTTTTTTCACGCGAGTTTTTGCAAAACCCGCCTTGTTTTTCCGCTAACAAACGACGCACCATCCGTGGTGCTATTTTTAATCATTGTATATTAACCCCAAAAAATGCTATACTGCTGCAAATGAATCTTCTTTCTATTAACAATCTTGCAAAAATTGGGCGGGAAGAGCCGCTTTTTACTGGGGTTACTTTTGGCTTGGACGAGGGCGACAAGGCTGCCCTGATTGGTCGCAATGGTACGGGTAAGTCCACTTTGCTGAATACTGTTGCGGGGCTGCTTGTGCCGGATGAAGGTACGGTGGTGATTAACAAGGAAGCCGGACTTTCTTTTTTGCCGCAGAATCCTCTTTTTAATCCTGACGATACGATTGAAGCCCACATTTTTAAGTCTGCTTCTCCAAAGCTTAACATTATCCGCGAGTACGACAAGCTTTGTGCACAGATGGAAAGTGCTGCGTCTGATTCGCTTCAGGCAAAGTTTGACGAGCTGAATTTTAAGATGGAAGAGGGTGGCCTTTGGAACTACCGCCAGCAGATTGAGTCGGTGCTGAGTATGCTTGGCATTAATGATCTTTCGCGCAAGATGGGGGAGCTTTCGGGCGGTATGGCAAAGAAGGTTTCGCTTGCCCAGGTTCTTGTGGAAGACACTAAGCTTTTGCTTTTGGACGAGCCTACAAACCATTTGGATATTACGACGATTTACTGGCTGCAGAACTATCTTGCCCAGACTAAGCGGGCAGTTCTTATGGTAACGCACGACCGCTACTTTTTGGATGCTGTTTGCAATAACATTTACGAGATTGCTAACGGCGGCGTTAAGCTTTACAAGGGCAACTATTCAACTTATTTGGAAAAGAAGCAGACCGAGCTTGAGGTTTACAAGAATACGGAGCGGCGCATTGAATCTGTTCTTCGTGTTGAGCGCGACTGGCTTATGCGGGGTCCTTGCGCAAGGGGAACAAAGGCTAAGGCTCGCATTCAGCACGATATGGCATTGATTAACCGCGAGAAGCTAAAGGAAGAGAAGGGCTTTGCATTTGAGGTTGCGGGGCGGCGGCTTGGCGGAAAGATTCTTGAGCTGAAGGATATTTGTAAGGATTTTCCCAAGGGGTATGCGGCGGCTAAAAAGGCCGGGCTTTCAAAGAATGGTGCTTGCAAGAATGGTGCCGGTAAAGATGCGGGTGCTCAGAATGCGGTTCCTGTGCTTAAGGATTTTAGCTTTACTTTTAACAAGGGGCAAAAGATTGGCGTTTTTGGCAACAACGGCACCGGTAAGTCAACTTTGCTGAACATAATTACCGGGGAACTTTTGCCGGACAAGGGTTCGGTTACGGTTGGGGAAAACACGGTCTTTGCCTATTACAAGCAGAATCCTGTTTTTGCGGATTTGGACATGACGGTTCTTGAATACGCAAAAGAGGCGGCTGAGGTTATGCAGATGAACGACGGAACTATCCTTAGCGCGTCTCAGTTTTTGGACCGCTTTGGCTTTGAGGGGAAGGTTCAGTATTCACCGGTTGGAACTTTGAGCGGCGGTGAGAGGAAGAGGCTTTTTCTTGTGCGGCTTCTTCTTTCCAATCCCAACTTTTTGATTTTGGATGAACCCACCAACGACTTTGATATTTTTACGATGAATATTCTTGAGCAGTTCCTTTCCGGTTTTTCCGGCTGCCTTTTGGTTGTTAGCCACGACCGCTATTTTATGGACAAGGTTGCAGATACGCTTCTTGTTTTGGAGAGCGACGGAAGCGTTTCCGGTTACGTGGGGAAGTGCAGCGAATACATTCAGTACATGGAGCTTAAGGCAAAGGAGGATGCTGAGGCTGAGAGGGCAAGGCAAGGTGCTTTGGCGGACGCTAAGAAGGGAAGTGCTGCTTTTGATGGCGCTTCGTCTTCTGGGGCTTCGCAAAGTGCCTCACCTGCAAAGAAGAAAAAGCTTTCCTTTAAGGAGCAGAAGGAATTTGAAGGGCTTGAAGTGCGCATAGCAGAGCTTGAGGATGAGCAGAAAAAGCTTGAGGAAGACATGGCCAGCGGTGACTACGAAAAGGCTTCTGTGGCAGGTAACAGGTACAAAGAGGTGGAAGAGGAGCTTGAAAAATCATATTCGCGCTGGGAAGAGCTTGCGGCTTTTGTTTAGGAATAGAACCCTTTCCTGAGCCAGTCGAAGGGGACAGTTGTTGGTTGTCGGTCGGTTCGACGGGCTCACCGAGCGGGCTGGCGGTGTCATGTAGATTCGTTCCCTGAGCCAGTCGAAGGGGACATCTGTTGGTTATCAGCCGGTTCGACAGGCTCACCGAGCGGGCGGTCTGGCGGAATATAAAGTCGTTCCCTGAGCCAGTCGAAGGGAACATCTGTTGGTTGTCCGTCGGTTCGACAGGCTCACCGAGCGGGCGGTGGGTGGAATATAGATCCGTTCCCTGAGCCAGTCGAAGGGAACATCTGTTGGTTATCGGTCGGTTCGATAAGCTCACCGGGCGAGCGGAGATGGGAAAATTGAAGGGGATGTAACTGTGAAAGCTTATATGTATATTTTGAAATGTGCAAACGGAAGTTACTATACAGGGAGTACAACCGACTTGGAAATGCGGGTGGAGGAGCATAGAAATGGGCTGGGAGCAAATTTTACCAGAAAGCATTTGCCGGTGGAACTTGTTTATGCAGAGGAATTTTCTAGAATAGAAGATGCTTTTTGCCGTGAAAAACAGATACAGGGATGGACAAGGAAGAAAAAAGAAGCTTTAATTGCTGGGAACTTTGACAAGTTAAAGGAGTTTGCAAAGGCCGGTTCGACAGGCTCACCGAGCGGTGGGGAATAGCCTCGTTCCCTGAGCCGGTCGAAGGGAACATCTGTTGGTTATCAGCCGGTTCGACAGGCTCACCGAGCGGGCGGAGATAGGGAATGGCCTCGTTCCCTGACCGGTCGAAGGGGACAGTTGTTAGTTATCCGTCGGTTCGACAGGCTCACCGAGCGGGCGGTGGGTGGAATATAGATCCGTTCCCTGAGCCAGTCGAAGGGAACATCTGTTAGTTATCGGTTCGGTTCGGTTCGACAGGCTCACCGGGTGGGCGGGCGGTGGGTGGAATATAGATCCGTTCCCTGAGCCAGTCGAAGTGGACAGTTGTTGGTTGGCCGTCGGTTCGACAGGCTCACCGAGCGAGCGGAGATAGGGAATAGCCTCGTTCCCTGAGCCAGTCGAAGGGGACATCTGTTGGTTATCCGTCGGTTCGACAGGCTTGCCGGGCGGGTGGAGATGGGGAATTGAACCCTTTCCTGCCGTTATCGAAGGGGCGGTCTTGATTTTAAGCCTACGCCCGATTGTAAGGGCCCGCGTAGCGGGTTGCCGACGGCAATGGAGCCGAAAGGCGGAACCCTGGAAAGCGGGGTAAAAGATAAGGCTGACCGCACGGTGTGCGGGCACAGTTGAAAGGGACCTGCCGTCCAGTTGAAAAACAAAATGCAAGTCTTTATAATAGAAGAATGACAATTAAAGAAATACTCGATAACAAAAAAACGATTGTGTCATTTGAAATATTTCCTCCAAAGCAGCAGGTTAATTTTGATAATGTTGTGAATGCTGCAAAGGAGCTTTCTGCCCTTAAGCCCGATTTTATGTCTGTTACCTGTGGTGCGGGCGGCGGAAAAAGAACCAACAACGTAGAGATTGCCCAGAAACTGATTTCTTTTGGAACACCGGCACTTGCCCACCTTACATGCGTTCGCAACACTCCTGAATCTGTCCGCGAGACCGTGCGCGACATGAAGGGCTGCGGTATAGAAAACGTTCTTGCCCTGCGCGGCGACCTGCCCCGTGACCTTGAAGAAGGGGAAACTGCCCTTGTTCCCGAGCTTTGCCATGCAAACCAGCTTGTTACGATTTTAAAGGAAGAGGGCTTTTGCGTTGGCGGTGCCTGCTACCCCGAAGGCCATCCCGAAAGTGCCAACCGCGATGAAGATGTGGACAACCTAAAATACAAGGTGGATGCTGGCGTTGACTTTTTGACCACCCAGATGTTTTTTGACAACAACATGCTTTACAGCTACCTTTACCGCTTGCAGTCCAGGGGAATAAGGGTCCCTGTTTTTGCGGGAATTATGCCCATTACAAATTCAAACCAGGTGGCGCGCATGGTAAAACTTTCCAGCGCATACATTCCTTCCAAGCTGCTTTCTTTCTGCGACAAGTTTGAGCACTATCCCGAAGCAATGTGGCAGGCCGGAATTGACTACGCAACAGACCAGATTATAGACCTTGTTAGCAACGGCGTTAGGGGAATTCACATTTATACGATGAACAAGCCGGAAGTTGCAATTGCAATAATGAAGAACATTGACAAAATCATTGAGGCGGGGAATTCAATTTAGATGGGCAAGTTGATGGGCAAGAAAAAATATACCTTCCGCGAATTTTTAGCTTCTCAAATTGAATCTGGAAAGCCGGTATTTTTTGACGGCGGCATGGGAACCATGATTCAAAAGAGCGGGGTTGTTGGCTATGCAATTCCAGAGGACTTGAATTTTTACCACCCGGAAATTATAGAAGACATTCACATTCAGTACATGAAGGCGGGCTGCAATGTGCTTACCGCAAATTCATTTGGCGCAAACCCCATTAAGCTTGAAAAGTCTGCCCACACTGCAGAAGAATACATTGCAAAGGCTGTAGAAATTCAAAAGGCGGCAATTGCAAAGGCTGAGGCAGAAGGAATTGAAGGCCCCCATTTTTGCTCCTGGGACACGGGCCAGATTGGAAAGCTTTTGGAGCCGATGGGAAGCCTTACTTTTGACCAGGCATACGAATCCTACAAGACGGCTTGCGTGGCGGCAGAAAAGGCCGGTGCAGACCTTGCCATAATAGAAACCATGAGCGACTTGTTTGAGGTTAAGGCTGCGATTCTTGCCGTAAGGGAAAACACAAAGCTGCCCATTGTTGCCACGATGACTTTTCAGGAAAACCTTCGCACTCTTACCGGAGCGGATGTCCTTACCTGCGTAACCTATCTTGAAGCCTTTAGGCCGGATGTTATTGGCTTTAACTGTGGCGGTTCGCTTGAAGAAGGGGAGGAACTTGCGCGTCAGTTTTTGCGCTATGCCCATCTTCCGGTTTTGATTCAGCCGAATGCGGGGCTTCCACAGGTGGTGGACGGAAAGACTGTTTTCCTTGTTGAAGGAGATGAATTTGCCGCGTCCCAGCTTACGAATAGACGTGAAGGGGCTGTTCTTTTGGGCGGCTGCTGCGGAACAAACCCCACGCATATCCGCGCAATGATAGAAAGTATTTCAAAAGACGAAGCCTCTGGTGTTAGCAGAATGTCCGGCAGTGAAAGCGGTAAGTCTAGTGACAAGTCTAGTGGAGATGGCAAAGAAGAAATACCTCTTACGGACGGCGTTAACGCAACCTACGTCTGTTCCTACAACAAGAGCCAGCAGATTGGCGGAAGCTTTGGCCCTGTAATAATCGGTGAGCGCATAAACCCAACCGGAAAAAAGAAGTGCAAGGAAGCGCTTACTGCAGGAGACATGCAGTTCTTTATAAATGAGGCGGAAAGCCAGATAAACCAAGGTGCCCATCTTTTGGACGTGAACGTAGGACTTCCTGGCATTGACGAAGCGGACATGATGGTTCGCGCGGTAAAGACAATCCAGTCAACATTCAACGTGCCTTTGCAGCTGGATTCAAGCGAAGCGGCTGTTTTGGAGCGGGGCTTAAGGTACTACAACGGAAAGGCTTTGGTAAACAGCGTAAACGGCAAGCAGGAAGTTATGGACAAGGTATTCCCAATTGTTCAGCATTACGGTGGATGCCTTGTTGCCCTTTGCATAGACGAGGGCGGAATTGCACCCACTGCAATGGGCCGCGTTGCTGTTGCAGAAAAAATAATTGCAGAAGCCGCCAAATACGGAATCCCTGTCCGCGACATTTTTATAGACACGCTTACCCTTACCGTAAGCTCTGAACAAAAGACTGCCCTGGAAACTGTCCGTGCCATCCGTATGCTAAAGGAAAAATACGGCAAAGACGGCTTGCAGTTTGTGCTGGGCGTTAGCAACATAAGCTTTGGCCTTCCAAGGCGAGACATAATGAACAGCCGCTTTTTTATGCTTGCACTGGAAGCAGGTCTTACCGGCTGCATTGCAAACCCGGCAAGCGCACAAATGATGGACACTTTCCGCGCATACCGTTCGCTTGCCTGCTACGATGAAAATTCACTCGACTACATCCAGACATACACTGGTTCCGTTGACCCTTCATCCGCAAAGGCAAGGCAGGCAATCCTTGAAGAGGCTGTTGCGGACGGAACAATTTCCATCTGCCTGAACACAGGAAGCGGAAGCACTTCATTTAAGTCGGCAGGTCTTTCTGCTGGCGGTCAGTTGAACCAAAATTCGGACCAAAAAAAAAAGCCTGATGCAGTAAATTCTTCTGGAGCAGGAAATTCAGACGGAAAAAAAACAGGGAACAATCCCCTGGAAGACAACCTTATAACCATCATAGAAAAAGGCTTTAAGGAAAAGGCCGCCGCTGCAACCGAAGAGCTTTTAAAATCGGAAGCACCGGTAAACGTAATAAACAACTGCATTGTTCCCGCACTGGACAACGTAGGAAAGGATTTTGAGACCGGAAAAAAATTCCTGCCCCAGCTTTTGCTTAGCGCAGAAACCGTAGGAAATTCATTCGGCAAAATAAAAGAGACACTTGCCGCAAGCGGTGCGGAAGAAGAAAGCAAGGGGACTATTGCAATTGCCACCGTTTACGGGGACATTCACGACATTGGGAAAAATATCGTAAAGGCAATGCTTGAAAACTACGGCTACACTGTTATTGACCTTGGAAAGAACGTGCCCTACCAGACCGTAATCGACACGGTATTGCAGAACAAGATAAAGCTTTTGGGACTTAGTGCCCTAATGACAACGACCGTTGCCAACATGGAAGAGACAATAAAGCTTTTGCATCAGGCGCTAAAAGATGCCGGTGAAGAGTGCAGGATAATGGTTGGGGGTGCCGTCCTTACTGCCGACTATGCAGAAAAAATCGGGGCGGACTACTACGCAAAGGATGCCATGGAATCTGTTGCTATTGCTAAAGAGGTGTTTGGAAAATGAGCGGAATGTATCCTTTTAGAAGGGGGCTTGTAAAAGAGCCTTCTGCAAAGCGTATTCAGAAAGTGTGCAGCAAAAGCATCAATTCATTTTGTCCGGTTTCTCCCTGGTTCCTCTTGCCGCTTAGCCCATTCAGCTGCATTACGTCCTTTAGGCTGGTCTTTGGTTCCGTAATAGGAAAATTCTTTGCGCCGCTTTACCTAAGAAAAATAAAGCTTATCAGGTGGCCTGTAAAACATGTTGACCACGAGCTGGACGAAAAGGTTCCTTTCCGCGCAGACACCGTAAAGTGCTACATGGATTTTATAAACATCTGGATCCGCCCGCTAAACATGCTGCTCCACCGTTACGGCTGGCTGCAGGGTTCAAGGCATTGCGCAGAATTCATGCGCTACCTAATAAAGACCTACACCTATGCGCTAAAAATTTACAGGCACTGCATGACCACAACCTACCGCACACCCTGCGACCAAAAACAGGTAAAAAAACTCCGTGCCGCAGACCCGCACTATTGCTGCGTTCCAAGCCTGCACATTTCCATCGTCTGCCTCTGCTTTAGCTTTTACAAAATGCTCTTTGACCGCGAGAACTTTACATTCATGGAAAAACAAAGGTGGAACTGGGAGCTTTATTCCCGCGCGGTAGAAATTGGCGAGACCGTCCTTTACCTTAAGCAGCACAGCGTAAACTGCATACCCGCCGCCCTCTACATGCTCACCCGCCTTGCACCGGAACTTTTTACCGCAAGCGATGCCGTGCGTTTTGTGAACGACCTTTTCCAAAAGGCAGAAGACGTTGCAGAAAAAGACAAGGTCGAAATCCGAAGCCACATAATTTTTATGTACGAGCGTTTCCTTCTGGAAGGCACAACCGAAGACGACTGGACACTTCCAATTACGCGCTGGCTGGATGCCTATGAAGCCTACACACCCTCTTACGCAAAATAATTTTTTTCTTGCGGCGCTTTTATATGCTAGGGGCTTTGCGGGGTTCCGGCTTTCGCCTCCATTGCCTGACGGCAACGCGTTCCGCGCCCCTCCAATCCCTGCCGTGCTTGCCTAAAAAAATCCCTCCATGGATTTTTTTTTAGGATTGCAGATTTACAATCAAATCTGCATGTTGCTAAGTCGCCTTCCATGGCTTTATATTGATTGGCAAGCAACACCACAATGTGCTGCAAACCGGTCATGCCGAACTGGTTTCGTCATCTATGAATGTTAGCGGACGTATGGTGGCACAGACCCTGAGTCAAGCTCAGGGTGACGCAGGGGTAATGCGTTAAAAAAAAAAGTGTCATTAACATAACAAACCTGTCATGCCGAACTGGATTCGGCATCTATAAATGTTGGCGTTGAATATCGGCACAGACCCTGAAACAAGTTCAGGGTGACGCAGGGAAATGGCGTTAAAAAAATGTGTCATTAGCATAGCAAACCGGTCATGCCGAACTGGTTTCGGCATCTATGAATGTTAGCGGACGTGTGGTGGCACAGACCCTGAGTCAAGCTCAGGGTGACGCAGGGGTAATGCGTTAAAAAAAATGTGTCATTAACATAACAAACCTGTCATGCCGAACTGGATTCGGCATCTATAAATATTCCCGAAGCTTTCCGTACACAAGCTTAAAATTCTTTGCGGCAAAAAACATTGTAAGGCCTGCAAGAAGTATTTCCAGATTAAATCTTACACCTTCGACTATCTGGTTTATAGCGCGGAGATATATTGCTATTGCAGGAATTTCCTTGTTCATTTCTCCGTACAGGCTGACCATTTCGAACACTGTCTTACTGCCAAGAATCACTATGACTAAAGAGACAAGCGCAAAGACTATATTAATAACGGATAAAATTTTGTTGGCTGTAAGGTAGCTTCTGAACTTCATTTGTTCTTCTCCATAAATTTAGCGAAGACTTGACCGATTCCCCAAAAGAGAAAGCCTGTAAGGACATTGCCTAAGACTGTTACGATATACTGAGTCTGGACTACAGTAATTTTTCCCTGCTCCAAAAAGGTTGCCGCAAAACTCAAGAAGCCTGTTGCAATGCTTGCTCCAATGTATATGACGCTCAAAACCTTTATGTACTTTGGCACGTCAAACTTCTGCAGCTTGTCTGCTTTGTTTGCTTCTATTTCTTTTTCTTCCATAACTTTTGTCTCCTTTTTAATTTATATTGCACCTGTCACCCTGAGCTTGACTCAGGGGCTGTATAAGTTTATGCGCATTTTTTATAGCTCTAGAATCAAGTTCGGGATGACGGTTGCATGTTCAACGGATCCCGAAACGAGTTCGGGATGACGGTTGCCGCCTGTCACCCTGAGCTTGACTCAGGGTCTGTATAAGTTTAGCCTTTCTTTAAAAACTAATCAAAATACAGGTCTTTAATCAAGCATTTCTTTGGGTTTTCGTTTTTCATTATCAGCTTTACGTCTGAATCCATGTGAACGTATCTTGTCTGCTTGTTGTTAAAGAGCATAAAGTGTTTGCTGCAGCTTTCTCCGTTAAAGTTAAACTCCACGTCCACGCCGCACCTGTCTTTTACATAGTTTATGTCTACAACTTTTGCGTCTACAGTTCTGTACTCGTTTTCAAAAGACTTGATGTACAAGACTCTTTTTACAAATAAAATAAGTGTTACGACAATAATCAAGGAAAATAAAGCAAGTATGCGGAAGTCTGGAGTTCCCCACATTTCTGCCAAGGTCATGTTGCGCAATATTTGCGGGCATACGTTATTTGTCCCGATTAGGATGGCGAGTACAACAAGGCACATAAGCGGAGCAATCAGCGAAAGTCCCAATGGGTAGTCGTTCTTAATCGATTTTTTTAAATTCATTTTACATTCCATATATTTCTCCTTGCACATTTGTGCTTTTTTGTTTTTGCAGGATGTAATTGTATAAGAGCCGTATTTTTTCTTCGCCACTTTTGTATTTTTTTAGCACGGACAAGTTCTTTGCGGAAAGCTCAAAGTTTATGTTCAGTCTGGCGGCGGGGTTTTTCTTTAGAAGCAGTTCGGTAAAAGAAATTAGTTCTTCAACCTTTGGGCTTCCTATTCCAAATCCATTCCACAAGTCAAGGCTTGTGTTTCCTGCGTGGACTATGAATTTTGGAGTGGCAGATTCCTTTTTACTCTTGCCTATTTCCAAACAAAAATCAAGGCTGTCTACGCTATGCCACTGAATAAGTTCTGTCCTTAGGCTAAAGAATTTTTTGTGGATTATGCCTTCGTCGCGCACCCTTATGTTGTAGAAAATGCTAAAGACAAAAAAGAAAAGTGCTGCAAGTTCTATTACAATGCAAAGGGCCATGTCCCTTTCGTAAGAGCCAAGACTGTACCTTCCACCGGTGTAGTTTTCTTTTGAATCTATTGATGCAAAGAATTTGTTCATCCTAAAAAGCAGGGAAAAAACTGCCTTAAGAATATAGTATGAAATTGGAATCCAAAGTACAAATCCTGTGAGCGAAAAGATGTGGCACCCAATTGGAGCAAACATCAGCTCACCCTTCTTTATCCCAAACAGTACCTTCATAATAGACACATATTTATCCATCAAAAACAGCCAGACAAAAACCATTTGTGCACAGTAAAGAATCAGGAAAAAAATAAAAATTACAATTTGAGAAGAACTTCGTTTTTGAGCTTTATTAATATAGTACATGATAAATCCCTCCGTTTACAGCTCGATAATCTGCTTTTTAAAGATTACCGGGTCGTGGTTCGACTACGCTCACCAACCGCCCGGAAATGTCAAAACTGTTTAAACTCTAAATTAAACCTATTAAGTTTTTCAAAACGGTGGGGTTCTTAGGGGCTAGCCCCTAAGCCGTGCCCGAGAAGGAGGGGTGGTTTGGAGGGGAGGAAACAACGGGCTTCGGACTCTGAGTGGTTTCCTCCCCTCCAAGGTTAGGGGGTCAAGGGAACTCCCTTGGAATCATTTTCTTAGTATTCGTCAGCTCCGCCCTTCTTGTAAAGAGCTGCCATGCCGCCGCCTGAACGCTGGGTTGCAGTGTGGATTCCGGGACGAGTGTGGCTTCCGCCTTTTGCCCTTGAACTGAATCCTCTGCCACGGTCTGCGCGTCCCCAGTCGTCATCATCACCACGGGCAACTGCATAGCGGTCTCCGCCGAACCTTCTTTCGCGTCCAAAGCCACCGTCGCGGTCCCTGTCGCGTCCACCCCTGCGGCCTCTGCGTGAACGTCCGCTTCTTCCACCAAAGTCGTCGCCGTAGCTGTCTCCGCCCTGAACGGACTTTGAGTCTACGTGCATGTGTGGAAGTGAAGTGTCCATCTTGGAAAGGTCAAGTGCGCGTTCTCCCGCTTCTTTTGGAAGGGTAACAAGACAGAATCTTTCTGCCATGTCTATGTCGTCCACCTGCCTGTTCTGTACGCCAACAAGGTCGCTAAAGAATTCTGCCACACGGCGTGGATCGTACCTGTCTTTCCAGCCAAGCTGAACAAAAAGGCGTATCTGGTTTTCGGATACAGCAATTCCGTCTCTTTCGCGTCCGCCTCTAAAGCCACGGTCTCTGTCTCTTCCGCCGCGCTCTCTTTCGCGTCCACCGCGTTCCCCGCGGTCTCTGTCTGCGCGTCCTGCAAGGCTTGTGCCTATTTTGCTGTAACGCTTTACGCTAAGCTCTTTTCCGTATGTTGCTGCCAAAAGCGATGCTACAACGTCCTGCGGGTTCTGACCGCTACAGATTTCTTCTGCAAGCTTGTCAAAAATTGGGTCGCCCTTGCGGAGGTGTGGAGTAGATTTTTCTTCTGCGGAAGCTTCTGCTCCTTCCTTCCACTGTTCGCCAATCGTCTTTTCTGAATCGTCATCTTCATCTGCCTTTTTGGCTTCTGCATCGTGCTCGCCAAGGCCGATCTGTTCTTTTACTTCTTCAAAGAGGCGCTGCTTTTTTGCGTTAAGGACTTCTTCTATAGAAGGAATTGTTCCTTCCTGCATCTCTCCCTTTGCCATGCGCTTTACTGCATTGCGGAGGAAGTTGAGCTTGCGTCTTGCTTCTTCCGGGCGGACAAATGTAACAGCCATTCCTTCTGCACCTGCGCGTCCTGTACGTCCAATTCTGTGAACGTAGGTTGCTGCGTCAAATGGAAGCTCGTAGTTGATAACGTGGGTCAAACCGCCAATGTCAATTCCGCGGGCTGCAACGTCTGTAGCAACAAGAATGCGTGTCTTCTTTGCGCGGAAACGGGCAAGGATTTTTTCACGCTGGGCCTGTGGAATGTCTCCGTGGAGTGCTGCAACCTGGTAGCCCTTTTCGTCAAGCACCTTGTTCAGCATGTCTGCGTCTGACTTTCTCTGTACGAATACAAGACCGTAAAAGTCTGGAGAGATGTCTATAAGGCGTACAAGTGCCTCAATCTTTTCGTTCTGGCGCAGAAGCCAGTATTTCTGTTCGATTAGGAGAGGCTCTTCTTCGTGGCCTTCTTCTTCTACAATTTCGTAGTCACCCATGAACTTCTGGGCAATCTTAAGAATTGGCTGTGGAACTGTTGCACTAAAGAGGAGAACGCGGCAGTCTGGGTTTGCGGCAGAGAAAATGTTTTCAATGTCGTCAACAAAACCCATGTCCAGCATTTCGTCGCCTTCGTCAAGGATAAAGTAGTCAATCTTGCTAATGTCAAGAACACCGCGGTCCATAAGGTCCTGTACGCGTCCCGGTGTGCCAACTACGATTTCTACACCGCGGCGGAGGGAACGCATCTGTTCGCCCATGGAAGCTCCACCGTAAACTACGGCAGTGCGCGGGCAGCGTCCTGTTGTGAACGAAGCCATTTCTGTACAGGTCTGCATGGCAAGTTCGCGGGTTGGTTCAAGGATAATGGCCCTTACGTGGTCGCTTTCTTCGCGAAGGGTCTGGACAAGAGGCAGTCCGAATGCTGCTGTCTTACCGGTACCGGTGCGGGCGCGTGCAATAACGTTTGCATCTCCGTTCAAGAGGCGGGGTATTGCAAGCACCTGGATTGGAGACGGTACACGGAAGCCCTTCTTGCGGATTGCTTCCAGTGTAATTTCGTCCAAGCCAAGGTCTTCAAAGTGAATTGTTTCGTCTTCTGCTTCGTCGGTAATTTCTTCTGCTTGCGGAACAGAGGATTCTGCCTTTGACTGTGATTTTTCTTCTGAGTTTTCCGTGGCAACTGCTTCGGAAACATTCTGATCTGCGGACTGTACAGCCGCGTCCTGTGGAAGGGATGTAGAAACTTCCGCTTCCTGTGAGAGAGTAGATTCTTCCATTATGTTTTCCCCATGCGCATTTTGCGCTGCATGAATTGCCTTGGAACCGCATAATGAAAAAACAAAACCGTTTCTTGATTGATTTTCCCCTGTACCAGACGCGGTCTACGGGCTTTCATGCCATGTAAAGTTTGCATAGTTTAGTAAATTTTTCAAAAGTTTGCAAGGCTTTGCAAAGGAAAATTGCAGAATTCAAGGGAATTTCTTCTTTTTTTTTGCGGCGCTTGGCTTTTTTCCGCCAAAACTTCTTTGCTGCAAGACATGCCCCTTGTGTGGTACTTGCGGGGTTCCGCCTTTCGGCTCCATTCCTCTGGTCGCGCTGCGCACTCCCGCCGGAACGGGCTTTCGCCCGCCCCTGCAGCACCTGCCGCGCTTGTGTCTGCTAACTTTTTTTTTCTGCAAAGCCATGCATTTTATGGGATTCCCTAAAGATTTCTGTGCTCCAATGCCAACTGGCAGCATAAAAAAGCACGGCAGGCACTGTAGGGGCGAGTTGCTTGCAACTCGTTGCGGTAGCAATGGAGCGGGTAGGGCCCCGCGGAACCCCGGAAGCGCCACATAAAATCCACTTTGGGCAGCGGAGAAAATTGCGGTCTTTAAAGGCAAGTGCCGCAAAATTAAAAAATAAAATAAAAAATTTACGCAAATGTGTCAGTTTTTGAATTTTTACGGCTAATTAATAGGTATGAAGAAAAAAAATTTTTGCAATGGCCGCATTTTTTTGCTGGCTTTTATTTTGCCCTTTGTGCCTTTGTCTGCATTTGCAAATTCGGCATCTTCTGCCCTGCTTAGGGATGCGGTTCAGAAAGTTGTGCCTAAAAGTCCTCCTGCAAGTTCTTCTGACAGTTCTGCGGCAAAAAAGAAGGAAGTTTTTAAAGGGGCTGTGCTTTCTTCTGCCGCAAAGATGGATAAGTCTTTTGGCAAAAAAGAAGGGGATGCCAGGTACAAATTTGACGGCGGGGTAAGGCTTGACTTTACGGGGCTTTCTCTTTTTGCAGGTGCCGGGCTTCCTTTGCAGACCGCTGATGAAATTGCACAAGGGTTTGAAGGTGGCTTTTCTTGCGTAAAAGGTCAGGCTGTTAAGCGCTGGGGAATTTCGGCTCAGAGTCCAAGTGCTTTTCCTCTTAGGGCAAGGGCTGCTTTGGGAACGCTTTCTTTTTCGCATGCAATTTCTCTTTTTAAAAGTCCCTTGCTTTCCGGTGGCAGTTCGCTTAGGGGCGTTTCTTTTGCAAAGGGGGATGTGGGGGTGTCCATGCCGTCTCTTTCTTCCGCCCAGAGGGAAGAGGCTTTATTTGCAAGCCTGGGGGTGGGGAACTCTTCTTTTAAGCCGGAACTTTGCGCAATGTATTCTAATGATGAAAGCCGGGCGCTTAGCCTTAGCCTTCCGTTCGAATTTGCAAAGGGCTGTCTTTTGGAGGCGGCTCTTGCGGCGGGTGCTTTTACCCATGGCAGGGAATACTCTTCTTCTTGGTTTAGCAAGAGTCTTCCTTATAAAGAAGAAAATTATGCTGCTTGTTGCGGGCTTTTGAATCTTAAGCTTCCTTTTGCAAAGTCTTCGTCCGTCTTTGGGGCAAACCAGAATCCTTCCGGTGGCTTTTACCGCTGGTTCAGGACGGTGGACGGCTTTGACCTTCCTTCTGGGCTTGGGCTTACTTCTTTTTCCGGGGGCTTTTATGGCGCAGACTCTGGGCTGATTACTGCAAGCGGTTCTGCTCCTGATGTTACAAGGCAGTTTTTTGGCTGCGCTTCACATGCTTTTTATGTTAGGGAGTCTCTTTTGCGTGGCGGGGCTTCCTTTAGGCGGACTGTTTACGGGGCAGCTTCTGCTTTTTCTGGCTCTTCTGCTGAAGGGGAGGGCAGGGAGCGTGATTTGCTTAGGGCAGATCTTTCCTTGAACCGGGGCAGGGCGGCTTTTTCTTTGTACGCAAGCGGAGAATTTGAGGCTGAAAAGGAGGGCGTTTACAAGGCTGGGCTTTCCTGGAAGCAGAATTTTGATTTCTTGCGCTCGTCCATGTCTCTTTCTGCAAAGAGGGCTGGGGAAAAGGACACGCTTTCTCTAAAGTTTTCTTTGCGGCCAGAAGTTTTTCCAGATGACTTTTCGCTTTCTTTGGGGGGCGGTGCGACTTGCAATATAATAGAAGGAAAATTGGATGGCGAAAAAATTGATTCGTCTTTGGCGGTGAGCTTTAGGGGGCAGTCCCTTTGTGTGAATGCGAAATTTTCTTTTTCCAGCGAAATTCAGTAAAGTTTTGTTGGAAAATGCCATTAAAATCTGCTTTGCCTATTGAATTTTCTGGTTATTTCTAGTAAAGTAATGCGATAATAATATACATTATGCGAAATTGGCTTTTTTTCGCGGATTGTTACTTATGAATTCTTTTTTGAGAGGTAGACAATATGGCTTTTGATATTACTAAAGTTCGTAATATCGGTATCAGTGCCCACATTGACTCAGGTAAAACAACTACATCTGAACGTATTTTGTTTTACTGCAACAAGATTCACCAGATTCATGAAGTTCATGGAAAAGACGGTGTAGGCGCTGTAATGGATTCAATGGACTTGGAGCGCGAACGCGGAATCACAATCCAGTCAGCTGCTACACAGGTTCAGTGGAAGGACATCACGATCAACTTGATCGACACCCCAGGCCACGTAGACTTTACCGTAGAAGTAGAGCGCTCACTCCGCGTTCTTGACGGTGCTATCATGATTCTTTGTGCTGTTGCAGGCGTTCAGTCCCAGTCAATTACTGTAGACCGCCAGCTTAAGCGCTATCATGTACCCCGCATTGCATTTGTTAACAAGTGTGACCGCCAGGGTGCAAACCCAATCCGCGTATGCCAGCAGCTCCGCGAGAAACTCGGTCTTAACGCATATATGATGGAAATCCCGATTGGACTTGAAGACAAGCTCCAGGGTGTAGTAGACCTTATCGCTATGAAGGCATACTACTTTGAAGGCCACGACGGTGAAGAAGTTCGCGTTGCAGAAATCCCTGCCGAATTGCTTGACCAGGCAAAGGAAAAGCGTGAGCAGCTCCTTGATGCAGCTTCCATGTTTGATGATGCCCTTATGGAAGAAATCATGGAAAAGGGCTACGATGATGTAGAAGACGCAAAGGTTATTGAAGCTATCCGCAAGGGTACTCTTGCAGAACAGTTTGTTGGCGTATTCTGCGGTTCCGCACACATGAACAAGGGTATCCAGCCGGTTTTGGATGCTGTTGAGCGCTACCTGCCTAACCCAACAGAAGTTCACAACTATGCTCTTGACCGCGACAACAACGAAGCTCAGGTTGAAATCTTCAACACAGCAGACAAGCCTTGTGTTGCTTTGGCATTCAAGCTTGATGACGGTCAGTATGGCCAGCTTACTTACACTCGTATCTACCAGGGTAAGATTGTTAAGGGTGATGAACTCTTTAACACACGCGCACAGAAGAAGTTCAAGGTTGGACGCATTGTCCGTATGAACGCAGCTGCAATGGAAGACATTAACGAAGGTATGCCGGGCGACATTATCGCTTTGTTCGGCGTTGACTGTGCTTCCGGTGATACATTCTGCGGTGGCGGACTTAACTACACAATGCAGTCAATGTACGTTCCGAATCCAGTTATTTCCGAAGCTATCACACCAAAGAACAAGTCTGATGCTGCAAACATGGCAAAGGCTCTTAACCGCTTTACAAAGGAAGACCCGACTTTCCAGACCTATGTTGACCCTGAATCAAACCAGACAATCATCAAGGGTATGGGTGAGCTCCACCTTGCAGTTTACGTAGAACGCATGAAGCGCGAATACAAGTGCGAAGTAGAAGTTTCACAGCCGGAAGTAGCTTACCGCGAATCTATTACACAGCGTGCAGAATTCAACTACACACACAAGAAGCAGACTGGTGGTTCCGGTCAGTACGGTCGCGTAGCAGGCTTTATGGAACCGCTTGCAGACAAGGACTACGAATTTGTTGACTCAATCAAGGGTGGTGCTATTCCTAACGAATACATCCCTTCTTGCGACAAGGGCTTTAGAAAGGCTATGGAAAAGGGCTCCCTCATCGGTGCACCGGTTGTTGGCGTAAAGATGACAATCAACGATGGTCAGTATCACCCAGTTGACTCTTCTGACCAGGCATTCCAGACAGCAGCTTTGTTTGCTTTCCGCGAAGGCTACCAGAAGGCAAAGCCAGCAATTCTTGAACCTATCATGAAGGTACAGATTGCAGGTCCTACAGAATTCCAGGGTAACATGTTCGGCCTTATCAACCAGAGACGTGGTGTTATCATTGATTCAACAGATGAAAACAACACTTCTACGGTAAACGCTGAAGTTCCTCTTTCTGAAATGTTCGGATTCTCTACAATTCTCCGCTCTTCAACACAGGGTAAGGCAGAATTTACAATGGAATTCGAAAAGTATGCAAAGGTGCCTAACGCTGTTGCAGAAGAACTGATGAAGAAGTATCAGGAAAAACGCAAGGCTGAGCAGGCTGGCAAATAAGGAGTAAGCAATGGCTAAACAGGAACTTTTTGAACGCAGCCCAGTCCGCGCTTTTGACGAAGTTGCAAACGGTGGTCTTAAGGCTGGTGAGCTTGGTCTTTTGACTTCAAAGAAAGGTTTGGGAAAGACATCTGTTCTTGTACAGTTTGGTATGGACACCCTTCTGAACAACAAGCAGCTTGTTCACGTTTCTTTTGACCAGAAGTCAGACAACGTAATTTCTTGGTACGATGGAATCTTTAATGAAATCTCCAAGAAGAAGCCTCTTCCTAACGCTGCAGATGTAAAGGAACAGCTTAACCGCAACCGCACAATCCTTAACTTTAACCAGGACAACTTTAACCTGGAAAAGGTTGTTAACACTCTTAACGCTCTCAAGGCAGGCGGAATTGGTGTTGCTGGCGTTGTAATTGACGGTGTTGACTTTGCAAAGGTAAAGGAAAACGACATCCAGTCTGTTGCAAGCTATGCAAAGGCTGCAAAGGTAAAGGTTTGGATTAGCGCAACTTCTGACAGCGAAGACCTTGAAGCTCAGGCTCCAAAGGCTATCCTTCCTTACTTTACCGCAGTAGTTCACCTTGTTGCTTCTAAGGCAACCGGAACTCAGGTAAAAATCCTTAAGATGGGCAAGAAGGGTGCTATTGATTCAAACCTCAAGCTTGATTCAAAGACTTTGCTTATCACAAGCAAGTAAGCTGAATGACCTTTAACAGATACCGGATGGTGCTTGCCGTCCGGTATTTTTTTGTCCATATTTTACTGCTAGTGGAGCCCAAAACTGATTTCTGTGATACCAGTCAGGGCTTCAGCATTTGTTTTGCAAATAAAATATTCAAAATGAGGCAGTAGGACGTAGGAGAAAAGCATCCTGCTTTTTTTTCTTCCCCCCAGTAGTTGTAGAAGGTAAGTGCAACAAACACGGAATGCAATGTAGCAAAACAGTGTGCGGAAGCACTGGAATGGAGGCTGAAAACGTGGCAAAAAAGCATTTGCGCGGAGCGAGCGTAGCGAGTCTGATACCTTGTATCCGCGCTCGGCTTTTTTGACGCGGTTTCAGCCGGGAATGGAAGTGCTTACGCTTTTAGACTAATGATTGCCAAGTTTCATTTAGACTTGCACTTACCTTCTACATGGTAGCAAAGGCCTGTACGGAAATCAATTTTTTCTGAGAGTGAAGCCCAAAACTGATTTCCCTGTGTCCGCTTTATGCAATTATTAAGGTTTTTTCTACTAAAAAAATGTGTTGTATTTTTCATGTCGCTTTAGTATAACAGTGGCATGAGAGATTTTCAGTTTTTAAGTTTTATAAAAGAAGCGGATAAGTTGTTTTCTAAGAAGAATTTGCTGGCACTTGTAACGTCTGCTTTGCTTTTTCTTCCCCTTGTAACAGGATGCGGCTCTGGTGGCGGTGGTGATGAAGACTTTGAATTTACCATTCCAGTTTTGGACGGAAGTCTAACCGGCTACATGGGAGATCTTTCTAGTCCAAGCGTTCCTTGCAGCGGAAGAACCTTATATATTTCTGCAAGTGCTTCAAGTGAAGGTAGCGGCACAAGTTCAAGTCCATTCAAGACCTTTGCGGTGGCAGCAAGAGCTTTGCAGCCGGGCGACACCCTTGTAATACAGGGAACATTCAAAAATTCAGAAAGAATAAAACTTTCTTCCATTCATGGAAACGCCGGCAACTACATAACAATCAAAGGGGCAAGCGGGGCTTCCCTTTCTGGCGAGGAAATCAGTGAAAACAACAACAAAATCCTTAAAATAGAAAATTGCTCCTATCTAAAGATTGAACACCTTACTTTTAAAGACCATGTGAATACAAAAAACGGTGGTGGCGGCATAGGAGTGTATCCTCCTGCAAACCACATAGTAATAGACCACTGCACCTTTACAAACCTAAAGACAACGGAACCGACGAACCACGGCACAACAAACGGAATTATTGTCTACGGAAATTCCACCACCGATACCATCCACGACATATTCATCAGCAACAACTCTTTTAGTAACATGGCAACAGGCTGGGCTGAATGCCTTACCGTAACCGCAAACGTTGAATACGTAAACCTTATAAGCAACACGATTGACACAACAGGCAACATAGGCATAGACGTTGGCGGAAACTACGGTTACTGCGACGACCCTTCAAAAGACTTTGCCCGCTACATTTACATCTACGGCAATACTGTAAAAAACTGCGTCTCCCCCAATGCTACGGCAGGAAGCATCTACTGCGACGGTGGTCAGCACATAATAATTAGGAACAACCGCCTTTACGATGGCGAGACAGGATTCAGCACTGGCGCAGAACAGGTTCCAATAAGCGAAAACTATTCCACCGGCGACATTTTAATTGAAGATAACTATGTGGAAAATTTCCATCACGGTGTCTGGCACTGCGGCGGCTACAAGGCAAACTTGGGCTGGGTGCAGAACGTAAGGTTTACAGGCAACACCGGAAAGAACACGGGCTACGGGACGCACCAGGCTGTAATCGTCTTTAACAAGTGCCGCAACATAGACTTTAGCGGAAACACCTTTACAAACCCCGACCATTCAGGCGTAACAAAGGTTTACTATTCCTTTAGGGATTCCCCATATACAAAAAATGTCAGCGACCAGAACAATTCTTGGGGCTGGTGATTTTTGCTTATGGAAATCAGTTTTGGGCTTCATTACCAGCAAAATCTGTCTGAAGAATCCAGTGGGTTGTTTGCAACAACCACGTGCGGCGGTAATAGGACTTTCACTCCCTTCGGGGCTTGAAGCTACGCTGCCGGGTTCGCTCCGCGCAAATGGATTTTCAGCCCCACAACGCCACGCACTCGCTACCGTTGTGTGCTTCCCGTTACGCCCATACACCGTAGCAAGGGCGTGCGGTGTACCCGAAGGGTTATTTCCGGTTGCTTTGCATAAGAGAATATTGTAAAAATTGATTTTCATAGGTTTGCCCTAAAGAGCCCCAGTAGACAAGATTGCATTTTTATGCAATACTATCAATAGTAGCAAAGGCGCAGCGTTATGACATGTCATAAAACTTGTCATAATTCTGTGCCTTTTTTTATGCGGAGGTGCTTATGATTGATGTCATAGCAAAGGTGAACGGCGCGGTTAACGGCGTTGTTTGGGGTGTTTTCGGAATTGTATTGCTTTTTGCGGCCGGAATAATCATGACCCTTGTGAACAAGGGCTTTCAGTTTACGCACTTTGCCCATTGGATTAAAAAGACAATTGGCGCTATTTTTACTGACCGCCACATAACGGCTCATACTGCAAAAGACAATAAGGCTATCTCGCAGTTTCAGAGCCTTTGCACGGCTATGGCTGCCACGATTGGAACCGGCAATATTGTTGGCGTTGCAACTGCAATAATCGCCGGTGGTCCCGGAGCAATATTCTGGATGTGGGTTATGGCCATATTCGGCATGATGACAAATTATTCGGAAAACGTGCTTGGCATATACTTTAGAAGAAAGAGTGCCACCGGTGAATGGCGCGGTGGTGCAATGTACTACTTAAAGGATGGACTTGGCGGCTACAAAGGCATGAAGAAAATTGGCTGCGTTCTTGCCTTCCTTTTCTGCCTCTTCTGCCTTTTGGCAAGCTTTGGCATTGGAAACATGAGCCAGGTTAACTCCATTGCGGGAAATATGACCAGCGCATTCAGCGTGCCTGCCTGGGTTACTGGATATTAATTTTAACATAAAAAGAACCAAAAATTATAATAAAAATTGATATTTCTTCACAAAGAAAAAGCAGACAGGATATTTTTTCAGATGTTGTTACCTTGCCTGTTTTTTCTCTGTGCTTTCTTGTAAAATTACATGATTTTCCTTTTTTTCATGTAACGATTAAGCGTTACCCATGTACAGTTTAGTTCACGTGCTAAAGCCGCTTTTGTCTTTCCTTCTTTACGGCATCGTCGTATGTATCCTCCCTTTCCACTTAATTTATATTTGCTCGGCTTTACTCCCTTTGGTCTGCCTAGCTTTTTTCCTGCACGGACAGCTCGGATAAGACCTGCCTTTGTCCGTTCACTAATAAGTTGCCGCTCAATTTCTGCCGATAATCCAAATGCAAAGGCAATAACCTTACTTTGTATGTTATCGCCTAGCTCATAGCCCTCCTTTATCGCTCGAACTTGTACGCCTTTGTCCAAAAATGCCTGTAATACATCAAGAATCATAAGCATTGAGCGTCCTAATCGTGATATTTCTGCAATCACAACAATGTCGTGCTTTTGAACTTCCGCAAGTAGTTTCCCTAATTTTCGCTTTTCAGGCTTCTTTGTTCCACTTACAGTCTCTGAAATCCATTGAACATGATGTAATCGACGTTCTCGACAATATCTTCGTATTTCGATTTTTTGATTATCCAATGTCTGTTTTCCGGTACTTACTCTAATATATCCATACACCATAATTTGCCCCTGTATTTTTATCGGGCAATTTAACTGCACAGAAAGACCAAATCCAAAACATTACAGGAACACTTATAGGAACTGCTTATCCTGAGCACTCTGGATACGGTAAGGATTGGACCGGAGCCTTTAAGAGGAGAGGAACATATTGGACTTCAAGCAACGCTAACAATGTTAAGTCTGTTGTTATGTACGACGCAGATTTTGACGCCTCTCGTGTTGCTAGAACGGGAGAAGAAACTCGCCCTGTAAATTTTACAATTCGAGTCTGGAGGCGGATTGCTTAGTTTATTCGTTTCCAGACCTTGACCGTAAAATTAACAGGACGCGTCTCCTCGCTATACCGTGTGTTTTGGTCTGTTCGGATAACTCCAACGAATGAGTTTCCACCATACCAATTATTTCGCATTGCTGAACTACCCCAGTCAGCGTTTCCTACAACCATTCCATTACTTACCGTTCCAGGGTATGCGTTGCTTATTCCATTAGTTGCTGTGATTTTCATTCTTGATTGATGACTATGATTTTGCAACGTGTCTTTCTGTGTAATCAAATCGCCCGATTTATTTATATAGACTGCTGCCTCGCCACTTGACCAACTGCCAGTAAAAATTTTGACAACTTGCCCCTTTGAATTCGTTGTTGTTGTTCCGCTGTTTGATACAGTTCCATTCGTACCATTGCTATTTTTAATGCCTGTCCAATTCACTGGGTTCTCCAGTTCGGCATCCCTGAACCACTTTGTTTCATCAATTGTATAAAGCGTTGTTGGTGCATTGGCTGAACGATAGAATGCTGCGTTGTGAGAGATGAGTTCCTCCCAGTCGCTACATGGAAATATATCAAAAGGGGAATCCGTCTGAGGCTTCTGCTCATGAATGTCGCCAACCATCTTTCCTCCGCAGGATTGCCATGCACTTCCGTTCCACATAATCTCAATATTGGCATTTGGCAGAATGTGCGGTGTATTCGTGCTTACGGAAGTACATGAAAGTATATGCGTAAAAGTTGTGTTGTTTACGATTGCCAGACGACATCCTTTATAGGTCGCATTTCCCAGAGTAAGCGTTATCGAATCTTCCGACTCTATGATGATTTTTGCATCATACTCAATGAGGCTAGTTTGGTCACTTGATGTAACTATAACACCCCTCATTTTTACAAATGAGGCGATTATGTTGTTGTTAACCTCCTGTGTAGAAAGGCCTCCTTTGTTTACTGCAGTCCGTGCTACTTTCGTGCCAAACGGGGGCATATACCCTATGAGATCTGGAATTAGGATTGAATCAAGCGTTAAATCTATCATTTTTATTCTCCTTGTGTATGGTATTCATTGATGATATCAAGCACTTTTTGCCTAAAAATTGGTGAATCAAACAAATTCGTGTGAAAATTAGTCAAGTCCGCAGCGTCAAGAATGAAATGTCGCTTAGCATAGTCGAGAGTTCCCCACGGTATTTTATCGGGTGAATATTTTACGAATGCCTCAAAAGTTTCTTCAGCTGTATCTATATAAAGTTCATCAAGACAAAACGAGTTCATTTCGGCATTAAATATTGCATTGGAAGATGTTAGTGCCTCAGAGTACCGACTAAACACTTTTCTTTTTGTTCCTACGAATACGCTGATATTCTCTGTAGTAAGAACAACTGCAAAATGTATCCAAGAATTCGGTGCAAACCTGATTCCTAAATCAGAAATTTTTATGTATTCACTTTTTATACCCGTGTGAAATATATAAGTGCCAGCTCCAAGTGTTACATTGTACACCATCAAGTCAGGTTCTGTGACTTCATAGTTATAAGGGGGCTCATCGTCAAGATATTCATTGTAGTTTGGTTCTCCAGTCGATATTATTATTGAAATGCTGTCGGTCTCATTTCCAATGTGAAACAGAGTCTGGTTTTCCGCCCAAATGTACTTAATCCAGAAGTCAATTGTCCATTGGTTCATCTGTGGGAGTGGATGAGTGAGACTGTACTGCCCATACAAGGACTTGCCAATTTCAGAATATGGAGCAAGTGTAAGGATTGCAGGTGAAAAGTCTATGACATCAAAAGGATTATTGTCCTTTTCATCTACGAGTACAGGAAATTCTATATAATTCATCGTATAGCCCACATGCTTGTTCTGGTCAAGAAGGTCTGTGTCAAAGTGGTAGACACAAGCATTTGCAGTTATATGTGGTCTGCCGATGTCATGCCCAAGTTGTCGTCTTTCGGCAATAGTCGTGTTAGATACCACAAGGCTCTGCTCCGAATAAAGAATCTGAGAAAGAAGCCCTCGAGTTTCCTGCTTTGCAACAGTAATCCATGCACTTTCAACTGTACTTCGGTGCTCGTAGTAGGTTCCCTGTGGTGTGATACGAGTTCTGTCCAGAGATGTCTCATCCACCTGTACGATGAATTCTCCGTTTACCTTAGACGCTTCTGATGTAATCTCAAAACTTCCAACTTTGAAAGAGATAGTGTATTCCCCCGTGGGAAATCCGTTTTCAAGAACTGGATCCACATGCAAATACTGTTCTGTTCCTCCGACATACAACCGCCCCTTATAATGCTGAACTCCGTACTTATCCATAAAAGTGGACAAGTCCCACAAGTTAGAGCCGTCTCCAAATGCACCTTCAAGAATTGCACCTATATTGGCAGAGAGTGCAGAAAGGTCAGTTATATAGAGCTGTTTGAAATCCTCGTTTGCCTGAACTATATCTTGCATGTTTGTGCAGAGTGCGGTTACGTTTATAACTGTTTCTTCTGAAATTCCCGCTTCATTTTCTGCGACGATACTGAACTGATATCCAGTATCGCGTATATCGTTAGTCGCCTGACCGTTAAGAGGCATTGTTTGTATGTAGGTGCCATCTGAAATGACGAATCCGTTTCCATCCTTGTAATTCTCTTCATTACCGCTTGTAATGTTTCCCTCATAGTCTTTTACTGGATATGGATTGAGCGAAGTTGCGGGTTTGAACCATATTGATTCTCCGTCTATGTCCGGACGTCGAACCTTTACGCGGTATTGCACAGTTCCATATACCTCAGAATTGTCACTTCTAGGTGGCTCGGAAAGTTTTAGTGTTATTGTCCTGTCGTTTATACGTGGATATACTGCTGGGGCAGAGAGTAACCATGTGCCGTAACCATCAACGCTCACAGCTAAAGGATTGCTCCATTCGCTCTCCTTGTTATAAACATTAAAAGCTTTTGCGCGAACAAACCATCCAGTCATATCTGATTTTTCCGGGTAGTGGTCTGTTATTCGGTCGAATGAATATATTGCGTTAAGAGATGAGGATTCTGCGAAAAAAGCCCATTCTGCATCAGGCCCCTTCTTAATATAGTAATCAATTACTTTAATCGCATTGGCGAGTCCTGTTCCAAATTTAGCACATTCAACTGATATTCCGTCACGAGAAGCTTTTGCATTGGAGAGCACTGGCGTGTCTGGATTGCCTACTTGTAGTGTATCCGCTCCCACTATATCCTTGAGTTTTTCAATGGCGAACATTCCCATCGGGCTTGGGGAACTCCATTCTCCCTCATTTATAGCCCCAGCAGTTTTTGTTGAGATCCACTTTGCCTCTGATGTTTGTACCAGGTGCCATCCATCCGAAGTTCCGTTTCCTACCGGCGCATTAGGTTCCTCCGTACTGTCGTTGTACGTAGTCCATGTACGCCAGCCGGTCACTTCCCCGGTATCTATAACACTTTGAGTTTCAGTCAGCTTGTTATGATATTCTGGCAAGACAAAACCCGGAGAATCCACTCCGAAAATTTCCGGGGCATATTCCACACAGGTGACATCGGCATTTAAGTTTTCTCCGCACTGGATGTCGGTGATAATAAGGTCTATGGCTTCATTTCCACGTTCTCCAAATGCAAACAAGTCGCCTATGTCGGGAGCATCTTCGTAAGCCATCGGTTCTGCAAGCATGACCGTGTGTGAAACACCCTCTGAATTAAGCACATCCAGAAGTACGCATTCACCTGATTTGCGTCTGACTCGCATTGCATAATTTTTCCCAGATTCCATCTGAATATCTTCGTCGCATATGAATCCCGTGATGTTACCAGTTCCATTGGTGAACCGATCAAAAATTCGTCCCTGTGTTATTCCTGCAAGAGCAATGTCGCCTGCATATTTAATCCAGTCACCCTTGGAACAAAGCATATATTCAAAATCCGCACTGAATGTTACAACCAATGGACGGTGCTTTGAAACAGAATATTTGTACATACCGAGTTTTCTTGCCTGTATGCTGTTCGTTACACCCCAAAGCGCAACATCCTGCGTAGTCTCAGGCTCTCCGTTTTTGTTACCGTCCGGAGTATTATAGACAGAGCAGGAATTTTCTGCATATCCAGAATCTGCATCGTCAAATCCCAGCTTGATTTCATCCGGGATATCTGACAAAGCTATAGACTCTTTGTAGTCATAGGAATTTCGCGGAGTGAAGAGTTGCACGGGTGAATCTCTCTCGATATCCTGTATGACGGTAATCTTTCCGTTTCTTCTTATAATCTCAGCTCTGCATGTGCTTGCTATTGAAGTCAAAAGCTGGCTTATCGTCATTGATTCCGTAAGGTATGCATTACAACTGTAGCCATGCCGAGCGCACCATGAATGAAGCCGTAACATGGCATCTATGTCTATTTCTTCATCCGAAAGTTTTTGTTGTGCTGGTTCGCCTTGCATTGCATACATCGCAGCAGAGGCTGGATTTGCAGACTGTGAGATTCTCCACCTTTGTTCTCCGTCTACAGGGACAGGAAGACGTGATGTAGCAACAAAATTCAAACGGTCTATGACATTGTTGAGTTTCTCCGAGGCCTTAATTTTTAGACCAATTAGTGTAAGCTGGCGGCATCGCTCTGACCTAACAGGAGGTTCAGACTTGATTGCGCGTATTGAGCCTACATACACTTCGTCAATTATCTTTGTATCTGAATGATCTCCAGTTACCCGCGTAACCTTGACGGTATAACTTGCAGGTGGCAAGTTTGCCTTAGTAATTGCAAAACGCTTGGTCTTTAGTTCTGCTCCTGACATGGTATCGGACCCGCCGGAAAAATAACCGAGCAGTTGGTATGAAGAATCCGGTTCATCTGCCCGCTTGTAATAGCAGCGCACCGTAACGGACACCGACTTAAGCTCTCCCTCATCATTGTAACGTCCAAGTCCGTTATAGAAAAAAATGTCTACATTGATTTCATCCGTACCATCAGGAGTTGTCTCTATAAGCGAGCCATCAACGCCCTCTGATGTTGTGTGCTTAAGAACCGAGTTGTGCTGCATCTCATGGGTGCATTTTTTCATTAGAGGAGGGGTTTCTGCCCCGTATGCTATCTGCATCTGTATCAGGCTGTCATGCCCGGAAAGTATGGTGCTTATGTTCTTGCTTGCTGAATAATCAGAAAGAAGTGTCTCATCGATTTTAATTGTGCTTGTATCAATCTCCATGTCTTTTTGCCCGACACAAAAAAGCTGGTAGAGGTATACAGAGCCGTCCGAAGGGTCTACCCAGGTACAGCTTGATGCGGCAAGATCAGCATATATTCTTCTGCGTCCGAACAGTACTGGTACAAAACCGTATGGGCGAGACTGATTTCTACTTCCGCGTATAGATGGATCCTGTTCGGGAGAAGGCTGCTTCTTTTTGTCCAAGGAAGGTATGTCAAGGTTATAGAGGACTGCTCCTCCCGCAACCATTCCGACTCCGGCACCTATCAGCATTGCACCGGCAAAACCTCCAATTCCGGTCCATCCCAGTGTGGCTACAGCGACAACACCAAGTGCTGTCATTACCCCGCCGGCAACCTTCATGCCTCTTCCTGTGCTTCGATTGTCTCCTTCTGGTACTATCTTGATATATACATGCTGATTTTCTTCTGGAATCCTGTCAAAATCTGAAACAGGCTCGTCATTAAAAAGGACGCGCCAACCCGTATTCACGGCATGGAGTACATCAATTTTTGTTATAATATCGCCAACAGAAAGGCCTTGTGTAAACGAGAATTCAGTCTTTTCCGCAGAGAACGGATTTAGGCAAGCCGTAACATGGATCGACACGGTACCACCCCTCCACACATCCGGCTAGAGTAGGAGCAGAAATACGCTCCAGAACGACACCGGTTTTATGTCTTGAATGGATTATAAACCCTTCGCCCGCATATAAGCCTACGTGGCAGAGCCGTCCGCACATCCGTATGAGGGCTACGGCTTTCTCTTCCGGTTTATCAATTTTTTCACAGAGTAGTACAGGAATATTTTCGCTAAACATTTTTTTTGCTTCAGCTACATCGAGGGCATTTGTATAGTCTCCCAGTAGCAACGGCAGCTTTATACCATACTCGGTGGCGAGAACAAGGCGTACAAGACCGTAGCAGTCAACCCCCGTCTGGTCTCGTCCCCCAGATACAAAAGGGAGTCCGACATATTTTTTTGCCCATGGGTACATAATTTCTCCTACCAGAACAGTCCGGGAAAATCTTCAGGATTATAGGTAAAACCAGTGAATTTACGGTCATGCATGTACAAATCATACAGTTCACCGGTTACGCTTTGGCTCGTAGCGGTTATATTCCTAAGCACGAAATGAAGAGGTCCTTCAATATAATTGTCGCTTTCGCTTGCCATTATTACCCCTACATCACATGTAATTTGTTTTTTGTCAGCTATACTTCTGCCCGCCGCTTTTTTTATCTCCCGGTAAACAGAAATATCCGTATTGTCAATTTGTAAGCGGCATGTCTTGTTTCCGTCTCCCGTCTGGTCTGGAAGTAACACCGAAAACCCGCACGGAACATAATGCTCTCCACAAGATACAATCTCCTGAAGGTCATCGACCACGCGCAGGATTGGTTCTTCATCGTAGTATATCGTCAGGAGGTGAAGCAGAACCTCTGCTGTCTCACTTGAAGTCATAGCTTCTTTTGCTGCCGGGCTCAAATCATCTCTAGGCATTCATCTTCTCCAGTTCCATAGTTATTTTCCAGTTTCCGTCAAGGGAATCCTCGTCGTAGTCCTGCTTGAAGCGGAACTCGGAATATTCAAGTGTCTGAGGATCCTTCATTATAAAACGCCGGACACCTCCACCAAGCACCGTGTCGTACCAGGCTTCAAGGATTCTACGCTGGTTTTCAGAGACCACGATGCTCCCTGTAAAAACTTTTGTTGAGACTGTGTACCGTCGTCTGGCTTTTGCCGGCCCAGCATCCATCTCAGTACGTATGACAGAACTTTTTTTGCTTGCTTCCAATCCGTCCAAGATTAACACTTGGGGCAATCCTTCCGGCCATGTTATGTTTGTCATTATACCCCCTGAGCTTTAAGCCCATACCGAGCTTTCATAGCTTTGTCTGCCTTACCGCCGGAAAGGTGGTTGTTTATCATTGAGCCTATTGTCACCTCAAGCCTCCTCTGCCCAGTTTCGTCTGAAGTCTCCTCTGCCGTTACATTTTCACTTCCATAGTTGTTGATGACGACGGTAAGAGAGTAATCACCTCCACCAATCCCGCTCGCACTTACCCCTAGAGAACCGTCTACACCCCGGGTGAGCGGCATGACAGCCTCTGGACCTGCCTCTCCCATAAGTCCCGTTCCGAAACCGCTTCCCTTTGCAAACTTAAAGAATGTTGGCGACTGCACTATGCTGTTTGTGAACGTTCCGCCCTTCGCAAACGCTGAGTAGTCATCAGCCCCGTAAACTCCGCCAAATGCATTTTTCTCGGTTTTGCCTGACACATATCCAGAAATCAGACTGTCAGCAAAACCACCCATTATGAAGCCAAGACCGAGAGCCCATTGTCCTTGGGCAATGAGCTGAAGACCTGCCTGCATCATCAGGAGAGGAAGCTGGTTCAGTATCTCTTGAGCCATTGATGCAAGTGCCGAATGCATGGAATCCGCAGCATCTTTTCCTTCCCCTAATGCCCGTCCAAATTCTTGAAACCCCGACAGCGTTGTGCTAAAGGACAATGATGAAAGTGAGCTTGCAAGACTTCCGATTATCTCCGTGGATTTTTTGTCCAGCTCACCAAGATTGTTCAGTGCCTGTGTGGTAAAGCCCCCTATCATGGCGGCAAGGTCAGCATATTCTTCCTTTACAGGTTGCTTTGCATCCTCTATTGCGTTTTTAAGCTCACGGGCTTTCTCTATCTGTTCATCCGTAGCTCCGTTTGCCTTTAGCATTGCGAGGTACAGATCAAGCTCGCTCTTTCCTGCATCGTCAAGTTCCTTTTGCAGCTTTTCCAGTTCATCGCCTACGAACGCCTCATTGCGAGCATTTTTTATCTCAAGATATTGTTCCTTTAATGTGCCGAGGGCGGTGTTTGCCTTGTCCAGCTCATCTGGAGAAAAGGCACTGTTTATTTGTGATGGGTCAATGGAGAGAGCTTCCTGTATTTTTCCCTTTATGTTTGACAGCTGGTTTTCAAGGAAGTCTGTTCGGTTGAAAGGTTCCCCCAAAGCTCGGCTTATTGCCTCCGAATCAGAAAGCGACTCTTCAAGCCCCGCTTTGTAAAGCTCTGCAGCCTGCTTTCCTGTTGAAAAAAGGCTTCTATCTACATCCAGAATATCACTAAGCCATTCCTGCCATGACTTTTTGCTGCTTTTTTTTGCCGACTTTGATTCCCCGATAGAAGACATCTTTTTTTTGATAGCCGATTCAACATAGTCCAGTTCTCGGATGGCTCCTGACGTGTCAATAATCGTTCCGTCCTTATCGCTTGCACTGGAAATGAGTTTCTTCCTGTCTTCATCAAGTTTCTTGAGCTGTTCCCTGTACCTTTCGACCTGTATTACGGGATCGTCCTTGGACAGACGTTCATATTCATCTCCAACGGATGACATGAGTTCCAGTATCTGGCTTTCGGCATTAGCTCTGTCTGCCTCCTGCTGTATTATTCTCCGTTGCTCATCCTCTGCATATTTCAGGCTGTCTACTTCATGCCTCCAGAAATCTAGGGCATACAATTGGTCTGATATATCCTTACCGTCTTTGAGAGCCTTATTGTATTCTGCTTGGGATGCGGCAAGGGCTCCTGTAGCGTGCTCCATTTTTTTTGCAGCATCAAGCCCATTATACCAGCCCTCAAAATCCGTGGCACGGTCAACGGTACTCCACGTGTTCTTAAATGCAGCCCCCACAAGGTTCAACGAGTTTACAACAACACCGGCCTCCTTGTTGTAGTCCCACATAGAACCCAGGCCTTTGGAAAGGGATTCTCCGGCCTTGTCAATCCAGCTGAGCCCACCATCCCCAGGCGGAGCTATAAGCTTTTTGAAGCGGTCTACTCCTTCACCAAGAAAACCGCCAATCGAAGCCATGACATCAGCAAAGGCATTCTTCACCTGCGTGGCATAACTTACAGCAGCTTGTGCAGCCCCTGCATAGGTTCCGTCCAGTTCATCCAATATGACTTTCTGTGCAGCCGCCGCATCTCCCGTGTCGATGAATGATTGGATAAGTTTCTTCTGCGCTTCGGTAAAACGGAAGCCCTGCCTCTGGAGGCTTGCAAGTCCGTTTATAGGGTCGTCCAAGGCTTTCCCGACTGTCTGCGCGGCACTGGCAAGGTCCATTTTCATGACGGTGGCCATGTCGAGTATAGCCTTTGTCGCGTGCTCGAAGTTGTCGCCCTTTATACTCTTAAAACCGAGGAGGACGGAGTGCATGGAGTTTATTGCACCGCCAGAATAATTGGTCACATCCTGAAGCCCTTGTGCCATTGCGGCAAGCTCTTCCGTGCTTGTCCATGCAGCCGCTCCGGTTGTCTCTATTGTCGAAGCAAGAATTCTTAGTGTCTGCTGCTGTTCGGAATATGCGTCTGCACATCCTTTTGCAAAGTCCACTACAGCCTTTGCTGAGAATGCTGCGCCAACGGCAGCCCCGAACGACTTGAGCATTTTCTCGGTGACTGATGTCTGCGAGTCAAATTTCTTGAGGTTCTTTATTGCCTTGTCAACTTCCGCCGTAACAAGCACGCGGAGCTCTTCATTTATTTCCGCCATTGTCTTTCTTCCATTTCAGATATGCAGACTTTTCTCTGTCAAATAATTCTACAATATCAAAGACTGCGCGTGGCTCTGCCAGATAACCACAGCCTTGTGGCCAACCATAGTTCTTAATGCGTCCATAGGTTTGAAGTAAGGTGAGGAAATCGTTTGTTATGTATGATTGTATGTTCCTGCGCTTTATCCGCCGGTATCCGGTTTCATTCTCCGGCCAGCATATTGTTTCCTGCATGTCTGCATATTCGGGGCTGTAATCCATCGGCCACAGCCCCGAAAGCAGGATTTGAAATGCTATTCTGTAATCTTTTTTTTTGCTTCTGTAATTGAGTCACTCTGCACTTCGGTGCATATTGACGACACGATTTTTTCTATTCCGTAGGCACGGCATTCAGCAAGTTCTGTCCCGTTTTTAATCTCGCGTACGGATTTTCCTTTGCCTGTGCCAGTTTCAACCTTAAGGTTCCTTATGTAGCCTACGCAGGTTCTAAGGATGTAGTCCGCATCGAAGCGCATCCGCACATGCTCACTCTTAAGCTTTTTTACCACGCGCTCGGTTCCGCCTGGACCGGTCGGCTGGTCGTCCGGATAATATTCTCTCTTTACTTCGATTGATGTAAAATCGCTTCTCTGATAGCCAGTAGGCCGGATTATTTCAACAGAAAGCCTCTCGCTTTCAGGAAGGGAAAGGTTGTCGCCAACGTCAGGGTAGAATTCATACCGTGGTTCTTCCGTAAGTATCATCACTCGCCTCCGTTGTCATTGTTGTCTGGGGAATCGGGATCACCTTCTGGATCTGCTGGAGATTCTGGGGTCTCTGCCTGTCCAGTTGATGAGCCGGAATTCGTTTCCTGTTCAGTGGTGCCAGAATCCTGCTCTGCTGCATCAACAGTAATGGCATCGCGGACTTTGTAATAAATTACGCCAGGATTTGAGCCACCATCGAGGGAGTAGTTGAAATTGAAATTCTGGGCTCCGTCAAGAGGCTTGTCCATTGATATTGAGTCAACTGTTACTGGAAAATGTTCCCACATGGCAGTTTCGCCAACAGTCTCTGTCTCACGACGGCTCATCATGTAATCCTGCTTCTTTTGCTTGGCCGGATAGACTGTAATATGCTCCCCGTCATCATCCGCAATAAGCGTAAACTGGTTGAGAAGTTCCTTCTGCGCCTCACTGTCAGTCTCCACCATGCCGTTTATGGTACCGCTTCCATCCGTGAACGGAGAAACGGTATAAGCTCGAACCCCACTTTCAAGGTTCTCCTGCGTGGTAATGTCAGTTTTGTTTCCGTTTCTGCTGTTGGACACGTCAGATACGAAGCCAATAAGCGTAAGCTCAAGGGGAATAACAGAATCCCCTTCGGCAAGCGCCTGTCCTGGCCACAGATGGATGACATCCCCAGCCCTCAGAGCACGAGCACCTTCTTTTGTCGGATCGGGCTGCGGCAAAGCCGTATTTACACCCACGCTTTTGATTCGGTAAAACCCGAATTTGTGTCCATCTGGAAGAGTGACACCTTCCCCGCCTGAAATGGCCGTACCATCCTTGATTTTATACAGCCGTCCGTCTTTTCCACCTGGTTTCATTTTTATTCCTCCAAAAGTCTTGTAGGTATGTCAATTTCAATGCTGTACGGAACTACATATTCCGCAGGCATCGAGTTTTCATCTTCACTAGGATACACCCACCCTGGCTTCCCATTCCTAGTCCAGTAGGCACGAAGTTTTGTGCCATCCACAACCAGCTGCATGTAGGGCGTTTCAGATTTGTTCATTTTTGTAATTTTACGTTTAAGCCTGACTGTCTCTGACAGCCACTTTGCGTGAGTTCCCGCAGTCCGATAGTCTGCATCAAAAACCAGTTTTTCGTTCCCTTCTCCATTTTCTTCCATGTCCCTAAAAAGCAGGTTGATGTGCGCAGTGTTGTTTGTCGCTTTCTGAGGGAGCAGAAATGTAGGGAATCCCAGAAGCGTTTTTATTTCACCTTTGAGTGTTTCCAAAATTCCTTCAATCGTCATCTTCATTTTCTCCTTTGCAGCGCATCATGCACGGCTTTCTGTATTTCTTTGTTAATAAACTTCTCATTTGCCTCATTTATATACAGGAATGGTCTTGCGGGAATCTTTACACTCTGCTTAATTATGAACAGCGCGAAAGGCTTTCCTTTTTTCTTCTTTGCGCAGAAAACTTTTCCGGTGCGGTAGAAGGAATATCCGTCACCCTTCATTGCCGAGATTAGTTCTCCTGGTTTTTGGGCATTGTACCGCCTCATAAGGGTTCTGGTCTGCTTGGAAGCAGGGAGCCACAGCCCTTTGCCCTTTGTGGCAATCATGCCTCCTGTCTGGTTTATTTTTGCATATTTAAGGTTTGTGCTTGCCGAAGCCCAGTTCTTCCCATTGTGAGGGGAAATGCTGGCCATAAGCTGTCCGTTATCCCTGAGAGTCCCATTTCCCTGCTTGACTTCCTGTGTGAGAGGTGAATTCCCTGGCTGAATGCCCCTGTTAATTTTGCTGAGTGCACTGGAGACAAGATACTTGCTTACCTTACGCATTGCCGGCTCTAAAAGATTTCCATTTTTTAGCCGCTTGGCAAGTTCTCCGACATGGCTCGTTACCTGTACACCCATCACCGCCTCCGTCTGTCCATCGGGCTTTCCCGTCCTCTGGCAACGCAGCCGACGGCGGGTCCTGATGAAGATTCTGCATCAGTTTTTTTTCTAATCGAGCCGAAATAGGTCTCAATCAGAAGCTCGCAGTCCTCAAGCTTTTCCCTTGCCCTGTTCTCCTGCCCGACAAAGGCGAAGAGCTCGTAGAGGGCGTATTTGAGCGTGGCCTCACGGCAGACTTCGTTTTCCTCGTCATACTTGTTGCCCGTGCTCAGGACCATTCCGCCGACTGCAAGCTTTGCCTTGAGCAGGGCGCGTACCGCCACGTTCTCATCTCCGAGCGTCAGGGTCTCGTAGTCCTGTTCGGGGAGCTCAGCTTTCAGGTTTTCCACCGTAAGCTGATGTCTGGCCTCTTCTTCCCCGGTCTCCGTTCCAGTTTCCTGCTCCGTTTCTGTCCCGGGATCTACGGTTGGCTCGACTTCTTCACCAGTTTCTTCTTCGACTTCATCAGACATAAGGGCCTCCTGTCAAAAGCGTATCAGATTGCAGGAGGAAAAAACCGTCTTCTGTGGGCATAAAAAAAGCTCCGGTTTCCCGGAGCCATAGCGTCATTTATATAGCGGGTGTGCCAGACGCATCCCCGCCAAAATCAGTTTAGTTTCATTCAGCCGCAAAAGTGCCGTATGCGAGTCCCTTCACGTTTACCAGCGGGAAAGGCTTGCTCTTGGTGTAGAGCCTCATTCCCCTCTGGCCCTCACCTGTCTCGCTGAAGGAGTAGATGGGCACGGCCGACTTCTGCACCACATCGTCAAGACGCAGGTAGCAGAGTTTCTGTCCGGCATTGAGTGCGCGGTAAAGAACCTCCCTTTCTCCGCAGACGCTCTTTGTGGTCCTCGTTCCGTTCTTGGCGATGTCAACATAGCTGTCGTTGTCCTCAAGAACCTTGTACGGTCCGACCTGAAGCCAGCCGTCCTTGATGTTCTCGCTCTGCTTTGCATCGGCAAGCAGGTCAACGAGCTTCGCATAGACTGTGCTTCCCGCGATGAATTCACCGCTTCCTCCGACACCCTGGTCAGTGGACAGCTTGCGGATCGCGGAGAGTTTCTGAACCGCAATTCCGAGCGTAAGCTGGGATACCTTTTCGGTGAAGCTGCTGCTCTTGACGGTTCCGTAGTTCACCTGGTATCGCTCGAATCCGCTTCCGGTCTTCATCATGTAGTCGATGCTTCCCTTGTGAGCCTGGCAGCAGAGTGCGTTGATGGTGTTGCGTACCATTCCTGCGTGCTGTTCCAGATAGTCGTCGACAATCTGGTTGACTCCCAGATCCGTTGCGCGTCCGAGCTCGTCGATGTCAACGGCGGAAATTTTGTCGTCAATCTCAATCGGCATGGGCACGATGTCGGTAACGTCAGCACCGTGTTTCGGAACAACACCGTTGTCACCGCGAACTACAACAGGAACGTTTCCGTATTCCCTCTTGAGTTCGGTGGCTGAGATGTGGGTGGAGTTCTTGAGCTTCACCTGTGAAAAATATGCGCGTGCGTTTGAGACGTTCTCCGGCTGGGCTGCCACTACGCGCTCAATGTCCTCGCTCTTGATGATGAGCGTATTGTTTAAATATCTTGCCATCTTTCAAAATCTCCTTTTTCCTGCATCAGCAGAAATTTGTCTCAGACCATCCGGCCTGTGTAAGGTAAATTCCGGCGGCTGGAAGTTTTGCAGCGAGGGTGTCGCTTGCAGCAGCTTCCGTAGAGTCCGAAAAATTCAAGAGGCGGCTTCTTACAACAAGACCGTGTACTACAGCTGATGCCTGTACGGTTTCCGTTGTATGTGCGGCCACGTCTTCCAGAAGTACGGCGGTTGGGGTGTCGGAATCTCCTGCCGGAGCGAATCCGCTTACACCGGCCTTCAAGACTGTTCCGGCCTTGAGGACCTTGCTTGATGTCGCAAGGGTCACAACGTCAACGATTGGCGGGTGTCCAGCATGGAGCACTCCGCGGTCAAAGAATTCTTCAACCTTTTCCATTTTTCATCTCCTTAGAGTTTGGCGGCAATCTTTCCCCAGTCGGTTGTCTTGCCGTCAGATTTCTTGTCATTGAACTCGTCAGCGTTGAACTGGCGGGATGTCACGTCATCTTTTTTCGGGGCTGCGATGAGTCCTGAAATAACGTCGCTGAACAGATCCAGGGCTGTCTTGCTGCTCTTGTTTCCGTCCTTGTCGCTGAACTCGAATGATTCAGCTGTTGAGGCGAGAACACCGGCAACCTTCTGAACGCTGTCCTTAAGCCCTGCGGGAATGTCAGCGAACTTGTCACAGACACCTTTTACCACAGCTTCCTTTCTTGAAGCCTCAAGGTCTTCGATTTTCTTCTGCATGTCTGCATATTCCTGGGAATCGGAGAACTTTTCCTTCTTGTCCTCTTCGTCTTTTGCATTCTTCTCGACTTCCTCTTTCAGCTTTTTGTTTTCAGCTTCCAGAGCTTCCATTTTCTTCTTTTCCTCTTCTGTCATGGGAATCTCCTCTGGGATGCTCGCATCCTTATAATCTATTGCGTCGTTGAAGTCGAACACTTCAACCTTGTCGCCGTCTGAATAGCAGCTTTTGACCATGAGCTGCTCAAGTCCCGGAATTTTTGGCGGGGTCGCGCCGCAGATCGCAAGGCTGTGGAGGTAGCGCTTTCCGTCGCTTGCCCTTCGCGGTATCGTAACACTCCAGCCCTTGTAGCAGCCGTTCCCGTCGTCCGAGTCCGAAAACTGCTTTTCAAGTTCCGGGTGAAGTGCTACCATGCCCACAAGAACCTTCTCGCCCCTGTGTCTGGGATCATCGTAGATGCCGTCTATCGCAAGCACGTCACCGAACTTCGGGAAGCTGTCGCCGTGCGCCGAATCATGCCCTATGGAGACCGGGCGGGTAGGCTCGAATGTCTCCACAATCTCCTGCAGGTCCTTGTCTGTAATCTTTGCTCCGTCCTGCCCGAAAGTTCCCGTGCGGCAGAGCTGCCATGTGCGTATCTTTTTCATAATCTAATCATAATGCGTATTGTTGTTTCTACGGCTCTGCGTGTGGAAGTTTTAATTGTGCATCCCTGTCTGGAACTTCCGATATATCCATGAAAATCTGCTTCCTGGCAATTGATGCCCGTTCCATTTCCGCCCTGGCTCCCTTGCTCTGCAGCCAGTCCTTCAAAAAAAGAACCCCATCACATACATCCAGCATTGCTCCGGAAACCCGCATATAATCCTTCCAACTAAACTCAGGAGAGGCACATATCCATGCGGGATTCATAACTGAATGATCCATCATTCTAAGCTTTTCTTCTGCCTTGTGAAATTTAGCCTTATATTCAAGGTCACCTGTAATTTTTCCTGCTATGTATATTTTCATTTTTTCACCCTGCTAATTTCCTCATCAAAAAAAAATCCCTTCCATGCCTGTGAGCCGCTGTTCAGAAGAAAGTCCATCCGTGCCGCTGTTATGCCAAAATGTTTCTCCATATCTTCCATCGTGTTGAAATGGATTGATTTCTGATTCTTGCTTTCTGCGAGCTTGTTGTTAGGAATTGCTATGTACCCGGTCATGTCTGCCCTCCACAATGATTGTGCCACGGAATACAAGAATCACAGCTTTTCTTGGAGGGAGCCGGATTTAAAAACGCGAAATTTAGGGGGTGTTTGAAGAAAGATGAGTAATTTTGCCTTTACAAATTATTCACCGAAATTCACCGCCTTTTTTTTGCGGAAAGAGGGTTTTTGAGATGTTTCGGATGAATAGTTTTTAGAAAAAAATAAAATATCCAGAAAATCAAAAGTTTTTTCCATTTTCAGTAAAAATGTGGTATAATACTTCTATGACAAAGCCAGCGACACTCACATGCTATGACATTTCAGCAGATTCGGAAAAACTTACAAAGGCAAATGATTTCCTTGGGGAGATAAAAAGTATTCTCACCGAGTCAAAAACTGTGTTTTCCCGTATTCGATACCTCTCAGATTTGAACGAAGAGGGAGAATCGCAATTCATATCAAATTTTCAGATATTTGACAATAGTGTTTTTTGTTCTTTCATTTATATGGAGAAAGGCAGTGGTGTGAATATATCAGAAAGTCTTATGAACGCCAAATCCTTTGATTTAGAAGAAGCTGAGGCTGATTCAGATTCTAATATTACAGGACATATCAAAGAATCAACCTATTTCTTAATAACAGACAAATATCTTGTTATGAAAAATTCAAGAGGAATTTCAAAAGAAGATGTCTCAATATATCTGAATTATCTTTTGGAAAACTTGAGTAAAAAGTATAAGGACAGAACTCATCCTCTGTTTTTGAACTATCATATAAGAAAAAATTTCGATGTATCGAAGATCAAAAGTTTTGAGTTGAAAGACGGATATAGAATAAATAAAGAGTCTATAGTGTCAACTGTCACGAAGACACTGGACCTGAACACCATATTCAGTGCAGTTGATATGGAAGGGCTTTCAGTTGAAGATGTCTTATCCGCATCTATTGTTTTCAAAATTAAAAAGCTTCCAAAAGATAACAAAGCAGAAAACAAGAAAATTGCACAAGTGATTTTTGAAGCTTTTAATGATAAGAATGTGCAATTCATGGGAAAAAATCACACACCGATACCTATCGAGAATGCAAAAACAACAAAAGATATTTCTTTGCATTTTTCAAACAACTCTCACTACCCAGATAAGGAATTGTTAAGAAATGATATGATAAACTTCATTTCAGAGGTGAAGCATGAGAACGATTCTTAAAATCCTAAAAAAGAATCTTTTTACCATCCCGTTTTTTATACTATTCTCATTTTTTGACATTAAGCTTAGTTCAGCCACGGAAAATGTCTTTTTTACGGTTTCGGGAATCATTTTTTCTATCTGCATAAGCCAGATTATGAGTTTTGACTTATCAGCTGTAAAAAACACAGAGAAGTATAAACAATTTTCGCAATCCTTGAAAAACATACAAGATTCCTTTTTGGCAGAGTTTGCCTTTTCTTCTTTGGCATTTCTTTCTTTGGCCATACTGGATTCAAAGAAGATTGAATGCTCAAAGAGAATCTGGAAGTTCTCTTTTTCTTTGAATACCGAATTGCAGCTGATTATGATTTTTTCAGTAATTTTCTTTTTGAAGAACTACATTAACCTTTACCAAAAGAAATGTCAAATTGATGAAAAAATTCGTGAAGAAGCGATATGTGATTAAAGAAAAAGCCCCGGAAGTTCGGGGGCTGTGGTTACTCATCATCGGGTAACGTTCGCAGAATCGCCAAAACCTGTTTGTTACTTAATGCAACAACTTTATTGCGAGATTCTTTCATTAAAAGCGGATATCCAGACATTCTACCTTTCGTTTCTGTAGAATAACCAACATAAATATCCTTCCCCTTGTAAGTTGTCAGAAAGCGAGCAGAGGTTCTTCCATGAGCTTTTGAAAATTCAATAAAATTATTCAATGTCATAATCTTGCCTCCAATACATAATCTACCACAGTTTTATTTAAAAAGCAATCAGAAAGATTTAAAAGTTTTATGGTTCCTAATCTGGTTGTGTACAAAAAATCCTTAATTTTGTTACCCGTTATTCGTTGGTCAATTTGAGGATCATATAACATTAATATACCATTTTGTTTCGTTATCATCATAATGTGACCATCTGGCGTAAAATCTTTCCAGTAAAACTCAATGCTGTAATATTTATTGTCTTCCAGATTTTTATCAAACCAAGACAACAATCGTGTCATATATTTTTCCTTTGGCTTTATATACTCTGGGAATTTTCCTGTTGTCTTACTAATTAATCCAATATTTGTATTTTCTGAAAGTGCAAACATTAAGTCGCTTTTTTCATCATAGGGTCTTGCTTGAACATCAAACCCCTCTAAGCGAGCTTTCATACTCAGAACACATGCAGGACAATTCGCAGATGTCGCTGAATGAACTGCATAATGGGGATTTGCGTTTCCATTATCAGCTTCATCAAAGGTCATTGGGTGTCCTCTTTTTACACTGGCAATTTCATTTTCTACCTTTTCAGTTTTCACATTAATTCTTTCCAGTTCCTCGTTGCTATTGTCGGATATTTTTGAATTCCTCTCCAGTCCTTTTATTTGACCGGATCCAACCCCCAGCGCAACCTTAACCGCCTCAATCTCCCCCTGCACACCATAGTGCTTTGCCTGCCTTACCTGGCTCTCAAGCTCGTTCCACCAGCCATCATTTTCAAGCGGATAAGTGCCGAATCCTTTCGCAGGTTTTTCAACTTCCTCAATCTTGCTCCATTTCTCCGGCAATTCGTCTTCATCATAAATAGCACGTACAGTCGAGCGGCAGTTAAAATGCAGGGGTGGAAAATGCGATTCCCAGAAAGGATCATCATAGGGACGGATGATTCCCATGAGCGAATGACATACGTCCGTCTGCCTTGCATCGTCAATTCCTATGAACTCAAGTGCAAGCGGTCTGTCCTCTGCAAAGCCCATGGCACGTCCCGCGTTGTAGGCTGTCTGCACGTTTGTCCTGTAGACGGTCTCCCAGTACCATCCCTGGTTCGGTCCCATCCCCACCTTGTCAAGGATGTCGGTCTTTGTCATGGAGAGGAAGTCTTTCAGCCCCTTACCGTCGTTCACGTTGGCAATCATCTCGGCATTCAGCCTTTCAAGCAGCTTGCCGTCGTTGATTCTGGATGCCGTAAACGCACGGAACCTCATCTTGTCTGAGAGCTTGTTGTAGTCAACTTTTTTTATAACGTCCCGTTTTTTGAGGTATTCCACAGCCTCTGCATAAGGCATGTTCTCAATGTCCTCAGCTGACGGCTCTGCAAACTCGTTCCTGCGGATTCCTGAATCCAAGCCCATCATAACCGACCGTGTGAAAAGTTTCGCCGCCTCACTCATGGCTTTCCAGTCCGGCGGAAGTACCTTGGTAGTCCTGAGAATGTCGGGATTTCGGGAAGCTTCCCTGATGTAAGTCCTGATTCTTTCCGCGTAGCTGTCGGATATGTTGAGCCATGCGGCAGTAGAGATGCGGTCAAGCCGTTTTGCAAGGCTCAGTTCCGCACGGTGAGCGTCTACTGCCTCCTCTGAAAAAAATCATCTTTTCCTGAATCAGAGAAACCGAATGACGGCTGAGCCTTTACAAAAGAATCCTTCTCGTCAACAGGCTGCGGAAGGTGGATTTTGTTATAAAGAGCTTTAAGGCTTACAGGTACGCCACGATCTATTGCGTCGCGGATAACCTCCCACGGCGCGAAGTCCGTTGAGTCAATGTCATATTGCGGGGCAACCTCTCCGGGGAAGTTAAGCTCGATAAAAGCGTTGACAAGCTGCTGGTCGGAAAGCTGGAGCTTGTAGGCATCTCCCTTTATGAGGTTGTCATAAGTCTGGACGTGCGTCTCTCCCTGGGCGTGGGTTCCGTACTGGGCAGTATTTGTAGTGAGGGCCTGGCCCGTAATGGCGTAGGCAATCTCCGTGTCGCAGAGCTCTACGATTTTGTTGAAGTCGTTAATCTGCGAGCTTACAATCTGAATGTCCTTGACGTTGCCGAATGCCCCGGAAGATCCGCTTTCCCAGTTCTGCAAGGCCGCAGTCAAATCAGCCGCGCGTTTCCTTGCTTCCTCCTCACTCTTGGTCTCAAAGATTGCAAGGATTGAAGGAACTCCGCAAAGCTCGGCGGCCATTGCCCAGAACTTTACGCCAAGCTGCTTGAACTTCCAGAAGGCGTAGGCGCTTCTTAAAGATGGACGGCCCCAGACATTAAGCTCCCCGTCGTCATTTCTGTGGATTATGAATTTCCGCCTGTCGCTCAAGACAATGTTCTGGGAAGTAAGGACAGGAACTCCCCATTCACGCTCAACATGCTGGGGAAAGCTCAGTGCAGTACGCGGAATCGGAACGAAGTCAACCGGAACATACCAGCCGCCCCGAAACTCCCAGACAACCTCACAGGCGGCAAGACCGCAGGGGATTGCGTTGAGAAGGATGTTGTTCAGCTTATAGAAAGTGTTGAAGGTAAGGAGTTGTTCGCATGCCTCGTTTACTTTTTTATTCTTGCCCTCGGTGATTGAGCCGTACATCTGCAGGACCTTGTTCTTGCGGTCGATTACAAGAGACTCCACGCGGGCATCATCGCGCATTTCCTCAAAAATGCTCTCCCGTTCCTTAACGGAACCTATCCAGTCCTGCGTGTCGGAGACATAATTCGCAATGCTCCGAAATCCGTTTAAGTCTATTACCCTGCTTGTTACGTTGTTTGTCCTTGCCATAAAATACCGTCCTGTACTATAACGGTATCATATCGGCCTTGATTTGCTGCTTTTCTGGGGACTACCAGAATGAATGCCCTTTCTTTTCTGCAACCGTAAAGCTCGGTGCCGGATCAGCTGAGCATTCCCTCCACGCACAGACGCAGAGCATCGCGGCACTCGCACCGTCTCCGTGCCTCTTTCCCTTGTTGTCCCTGTCTGCCGTTCTTATCGGAGGAATGGTCGGTATTCCGTTTTTAAGTGTGACCAGTGCAAAGTCAGCCTTCAGTGTCTCGTCATCAGGAACGGTAAAATCCATGCTCTCCATAAGTCCGTGCAGGTCGCTTCCGTATTTTGCATACCAGGCGTTAGTCTCCATTACCTGAATGGCTGCCCCCGGATGACGAAGCATGGCATGTTCCCCAATCTGCTGGCCGTTGCCCCGTGAGTCAATCGCAATGCCGCCGAGCTTGTGACGTTCCTCGCTTAGGAAGTCCGTAAGCAAGTCGTTGAAATATTGCTGCTGCTCAAAGGGAGCGTTCTTAATCTCCACAATCATCCGGACAGCAAGCTGAGTTTTGGCGACTTCCTCGGAGATCCAGTATGTTGTAAGGTCCCCCGAACGCCCAAAGTCATTGCCTGCATAAACCTGACTTTCGAGACAGCCAAGAACAGGCCGTACTTCCTGATTGAAAAATTTCTCAATCTCCTTGTTCTTGAATCCCTCGCTCTTGTGAAGGAAACTGTCGGAACACTCAAGCCGCCTTATGTCATATCCGCTTTCGTCAGCTGTGGCATGATCCAAAAGACCCCGCTCAAAGTAACGGCTTCCGCTCGCCCTCGGAATCACGTCAAGCTCCTCATCAGGATTGTCACCGTAGATGCGGTACATCTTGTCCATGAATTCCCTGTCGGCTTCTTCCGTCCACTCCCGTCCCTGGGTCAGGCAGATTCTCTTGTAGAGCCCCTGCGCCATTGCCTCCCGGAAAGTTATCCTGTGAAGGCTCCATTCCTTTTCTTTCCCGCTGCGGATGGACTTTATAAGGATGTTGAAAGGATTGTCCTCGCCGTTGTGTGTCGAGATCACCCTTATGCGTCCGCCCCACATTACAAGTGCCTTTGCCGCCTGCAGGACGCTTTCCAGGTCATCAAAGAAGGCCGCCTCGTCAATCACGACGTTTCCCTGCTTGGAACGGAGGGAGCGGGACACTCCCGGAAGCCCCATGATTTCAGCTCCGGAAGCAAACACGATTCTGTAAGTCGTGATGCTCTTGTCCGGGTCGTCAAGCAGGACTTCATTTTCCTCAATAACCTCGCTCACCGCATAGCCGAGCTTCCTGGCCCAGTCGCCCGCATCCTCAATGTACTGTCGGCAGTTGTCCTTGTTGAAGCTCATGTAATAAGTGTTGCTCCAGCCGTGGGCCGGAGCCGCGTCAAGAACCGAGTCAGCCGAGTCTGTCCACGAGATGCCGCAGCGGCGGTTCTTCTCGATGATTTTGAGGTCGCTTTTGTCCTCAAGCCACTCCTTCTGATACGGAAGGAAAAGCTCAAGCCCACTACTGGTCGCTGCCCTTGTCGTCATAAGTCACCTTCAAACCAAGAATCTTGGCCTTCACGAACTCAACGCGCTCGTCGCTCCATCCCGCCTTCTTTCCCTCAGCCTCAACGGTTTTGGCAGCCTCGAAGAGCCCCTTCTTGTAGCCCCTCTCATACTCCAGCTTCACCCGTGCGATCTTCGCCTGAGCGTCAGTATTCCTTACAACTGCCCTCAGGAGCTCCTCCGGCGAGAGGGTGGAGAAGTTCTCGAACTTGTTCACCTCCTCAAGGAGCTTCGCCTGCACCATCTGTACGCTCGCCTCCGCAATGTTCAGACCCGGAGTCTTACCGAGCTCGTTCACGATAGCAACGGCTTTCTTCGCAGAATCCTTGTAGGCCTTCATCTGCGCCGCCTGGTCAACCAGAGTGCGTCCCACGCCGCTCTTGGAGATGTCATAGCCCTCGGCTTTCAGAGTCTCAGTTATCTGCTTGTGGCTCATCTTGTCGTTGAAGTACATCTTGCAGATGCGCTCGACCAAGCCCTGCATCTCAATCTTGTTTCGTTTTGGCATTCCGGCTACTCCTTTTTCCGTGAGATTTCTTGCTTGATGTCCGTTAGACTTGCCTTTATCCAGCCAAGGTCAGATGAAAGGGCTGTTATCATCTTTGAATTCTCAAGCTGCATTTGGTTTACCTTAGTACCAAGGGCATTGATGTCTTTTGCATTCTTGTCCACGTCCTTTCGCATCTCGGCAATGACATTTTTATCCGGTATGTCTTCAGTCTTCTCTACAAGCTGCCTAAGCGTTGTGTCCAATACACCTTGGTCTTTTCCGTACTTTACAAATATTCCGATAAAGCCAAGGACTGTTGCACATCCACTTACTGCCGAAATAATCAGACCCCAAGTCTCCATTTTTACCTCACCTGGAAAGCCAGATTATGCTTCCCTCAATCACCGCCACCAGAGTCGATATAACTGCTGCACCCCGCCAGAACGATGTCTTTTCTTTCTGCTTCAGATAGGATTGATTCAATTCGCTGAATTCTGTCTTCAATCCGTCCAGCTGATTCCTCAATGACCCCACCTGTTCCTGCAATTCTACTACCGAGTGTGCCGAGCTCTCCAATTCCTGAGATGCCTTGGTCAACCTCTGTCCTAGCATATTGCACTTGTTCTGCCACTCCTGCGAGTCCTCCTGCAACAGAATCGACTGCGTTCTGAGCAGATTCAACTCTTCCTTCATGCCATCCAGTTCCTGCCGTATAGCCTGTACCTGATTTTCTGTAAGCAGAGCCTGTCCATACCCCGGCTGCAAATGCACAGGCAAACAGAACAAGAAAGACAATTGCAGCACAAATAATATGTTTCTTTTCATGTGTTCCCGACTCCTTTTTTCTTGCATCAGCCATTTTTTCCTCCTCCAGATTCAACCATGGCTTGCACATCGGCTTGGCTTATGCCCAGCTTCTTGTCCAGCCAGATTGAACGATATACTGGCGAACAAGCGACAACAAAAAACACACCGCTTACGATTATTTCCTTTGCATCAAGTCCAAAAGACTTGCCGGAAAACACTATAGGCACGAATCCTTTTAGAAGGAACAGCACCGCAACCCAAACTATTGCAAGCACAATGGCCAGTAAGCTAACAGTTTTTGCTTTCATACATTTACCCCCTGAATTTCATTATTGTATGTCCGATTTTAATGTCCATGCCTGCCGGGCGGATTATCTTCTTGAAGTCAGAAAGAGGCATCTCAATGTCATTGCCCTTTGTATTTTCATAAAACGTGCGGTAATCACCCCATGGGTCATCAATCAAAAGAGACATAATGTTTTCGTCCTCGTCTGTTTTGTAGCCAACCACGGCAACTACATGTCCGCCAACTTTCTTGTTTTTGAAGGTAAAAAGACCGCTCGTAACACAAGCTCCACCAAAATCAATGGTTCTGATGAATTGTGACAGCGACCGCCTCTCGCTGAACTCCACGGCATCAGCTTCCTCACCGAGGAGCCCCTTGTGCCTGAGAAAAAGATTAGTGCCGTAAGCAAGTACCGGATGCCACTCGTTCGGAGGATACCGCCTGGACGGATCCACCTTGAGCCACGCATCCCTGACGGACCTGTCGTTGCAGAGAAAGAACATGAGCGCGTCCTCCGGCTGTGAGTGTGCCGAGTCCGAGAGTCTGTCCACTGGCCATCCAGCCGCCGAGAGAGCCATAATCATAGCCGTTACGTTGCACGCGCTCCCCGGCTTGATCTCGTTGTTCCTCTGAGTGTAGTAGGGTTTGTTTTGAGAATTGTTCTTTTCCATAAAAAATCCCCTCCTGTACAAACAGTGTACACGAGGGGGTTGTCTTTTAGGCTATGGGTGGGGGAAAGGGGTATTATTCTTCTACAGGTTTGTCATCATTTGAAGAAACTAAATTTTCATATTCCTTAAATTCTTCAGTATCACCTTGTTTATCTGAATCAATTTCTTTTGCATTCTGTTGTTCTGCTGTTTTTGATTCCAAAATTTTGTTGCTTAATTCTACTTTTGTATTTAAGTATGAAGGAATATCTTTTTCTATACGTGAAACTTTTCCAGCAAAATCTTTATTCATGTCTTCATAATATTTTGCAATGTAATTATCAAGATTCGTTGGATGACAGGGTGTTTTCAGATAATCATATTCATCAGTTTTTGCTCCTTCCAATTTAAGGACAAAAATAGGATACTTTTTACTACCGAGAACACCTTTTAAATTCTCTGATTTTAGGTAATATACAGATGATTGAAGAGAAGTTGTTCTAATAATCTGGTCAGCAATTTCTACAGAAACCGAAATTTCATCTTTTGAAGCATATTTGCCAAGTCTAAAACCGCAATCTATGGACGGTCCGATAAAATCAAACGTTTTACAGTCCTCTTCTTCTATCTTTCTATCAATAAAAGGAAATTGTCCTGTCCAAACACAACCTTTTACATCCAGTTTTTCTTTTGATGGATACCAATCTTCAAGTGTCTTCTTAAACGCAGATACAATACAAGAAATTTCATCGTTTTGTGTTATTTCTATATAAAACAAAATTTCATCTCCTGCATGTTTCCAAACAACTAGTTTTTCACGAGAATAGTTTAATTTTCTCTGATATTCATATTCTGATTCCAAATGTGTTCTAAATTCATCTGGAAACGAAACATAAAAATCCGTAAAGACATTATACCAATCAATAGGTTCTATTGTGTCATATTTTTTAGCTGTTGAGTTTATAATATCGACACTGAGAAAAAGATATAGCTGAGGTTTAACTTCCATTTATGCTTTCTTTAGTCCAAGATTTATGCAGCGCCAGTTCATTGCTGTCAACGAAACTTTAAAAGCCTCTGCCAAGGCAGAGATATTTCCGGCTTTTTCAGAAAATAGATCCCTAACTCTTTGTTCTGGCATTAAAAAAGCAGCTGCAAAAGAATTAGCTTCCCTTTCAGTTTCGTCAATATCTTCAGAACGGTTTGCGTTTATCTGAACTTCACCGAGCTTTGAATGTAAAAAATAATGCCCCAATTCATGGGCAATGGTAAATACATCCCTTTTATGAGAAGTCGCTTTTGACAAATAAATTGTGAAATCATCGCGTGATGTAACAGATATAGAACCACCGGCGGAATCTTTTGGTGTATCTGTATATTTGATTTTGCCGTGTAATTGATTTCTGACATAATCGATAATATCGGTTTCACCAGGAGTATAAGAAGTTTTTTCAGCAAATTTTTCTGCTAATTTATATATTTGCTTTCTACTGAGATTTGTAGGTTTTAATCCTTCCATTCCTTTCCTAGCCTCCTTTCCTAAGGCATTTCTCCCTACTGCACAATTGTGCAGATTTTCGCTCAATATATTATATCACACTTTTTATGAAATATATCATTTTTTATTATAATTCGTCTAGAGTTTGGAGCGAATTTGCATCACATAATGGCACAGTAGGACACGTAGAGACACAAAATCCCGCACCCCATGCGGGGCACCCCTATGCCTTGAACACCGTGTTCTCATGCAGCCACGCCAGCACACGGCCGAAGATGCGGAAGTCGTCCGTGCCCGCGTCCACAGTGCGGATGAGCTCAGCTTCCCTCAGGTCCTGCTTCTGCACGGAGTATATCATCACCTTGTTCTCAAGCGGCTCGAACCTGAGCAGCTTGCAGAAGGCCTCCCCGCCCAAACCGAACACGTAGATTCCGTCCCTCGCGCCCTGGTCCCGGCTCCCGTCGAAGAAGAGGATGTCGCCGTCCTGGATTCCAAGCCCTATCATTGATATGCCACGCGCCTGGAAAGCGTAGACGTTCTTCCCCGTCAGGGCAGGGATTGACCTCAGCGGCTCTATGTAGCTCTGGATGTTGTCCCCGCTCTCCCAGTCCTGCCCCGGACCGCACGAGACCAGCTGCCTGAGGAGCGGGATTTTCGCCGCCGCTTCCTCCGCCACGCCAGTTTCCGCCTTGCCCTCTCCCTGGAACATCTCCCCCTCGCCGGTTAGAAGCCAGTTGGCATTGATAGAAAATTTTTTTACAAGAGCTTTCATCAAATTTTTGGGCATATCTCTTGAACCATTTTCCACGCTCGCAATTGTTGCAGTTGAAACTTCCAGTTCACATGCTATTTCCTGTTGGGTAAGACCTTTTTCTTTTCTGATTGCTTTTAATTGTTCTGAAATTTCCATTCTCATATTCCTCTAAGAATATTACAATTTGTGATTTATTTCAAAAAATATTATTACAAAACTCTTGACAAATTACAAATTGTAACTATAATTTATTACAGAATGTGATAAATTAACTAATTAGTTTTCTATGGTGCACATGGAAACAATGAAAATTAAATAGTTAATTAACCAATTTATCGACAGAAAGGAGGTAACAATGAAGAACCAAGTGCCAATGGAAGACCTGCATACATTTATCCAACAGCAGATGGCAGAAAAGCAGGCTAAACTTCTTGCACGGGCTTCCAAGAAAATCACCCCTCAACAGGGACTCTACATCAAGTACCGTCTTAAATGCGTCGGAGTATCTGGTGCGGACATAGCCCTTGAGCTCGGATGCACACCAGTGTCTGTCTGCAACGTGCTTTCCGGCAAGAGCCACAGCCAGCGCATAGAGCGTGCGGTAGCGTCCAAGCTCGGCTATCAAAGCTGGAACGAAATGGTCCAGCACCTGCGGGAGATGGCGGCATGAAGAGGAAGGACAGAGAATTCATCGAGGACCAGCTGAAAGACACTCCTGATGATTATGCCATGAAAGCCTACAGAGCGTCTTGGTTTAGGGACGCCGACTTTAAATGTCCTGAACATCATGGCATCAGGTTTGCTTGGGAACATTGCTATCTGCCAATGGAAAGCTTATGGCCTACGGCAGCTTGTCAGAAATGTCAGAAAGCAAAGGATTTGCTGAAAGATGCAGCTCAGCAGCGCGAAGAGTTTTTGAAAAGGCGTTGTGATTTTCAGAACAAAGCTGATTCAAAATCTCTGAATCATCACCAGAAGGAAAAAGATTGCTTATGTTCCTCAGTGTGCCCGCATAAAAACGAAGGAGGAGAATCAAAGAGTACACAAGGCGTGGATCTTCCTGAATCTTCTTTGCAAATCTCTTTCTGTGACGGAGATAATCTTGCAGAAGTGCTGTCTGACCATTTGGAACGTTTGTCAAAGAATAAGAAAGGCCTAACATTTCTTTCTTGCTTAAAACGCATTCATCTGGCAGTTGCGATTCTATTTCTTCGGCGTAGTTTTGAAATCGTCGTGCGAGCTCGCGTAAATCAATGTTCATAAGGACATTATATCACAGAAAACGGTATGAGGAGAAAAAATTTGATGCCAGAAGAAAACAACCTTGTAGAAAAGCATCTGCAACAGGATTCTGCGGAAAAATGCGGGGGAACCGACACCCCCCGCAAGCTGGGAGTATTTGCGTCAATGGCAAGGTGCATATCCGAGAACTGGCCGGAATGGGAGCTGATCGCGAACGTCCCCGGATACAGTCCGGAGCCAGACGGAATGACTCCCATAAGGGACATCGGACTTGTCAAATCCGGCCGCTTGATGGGAATCAGGCTCATACAGCCGGATGACGACGCGGTGCGTCTGATGAAAAAAATCTGCGGGGCATTCTGCCTCGCCATTGAACAGGAGGAAAAAAAACATGTTCGGAAAGAAAAGGATTGGGGAGCCGTGTCTGAGAGTCACTGACTACGGAGCCCCTTACGTCAGGAACCCGGAGGCGGTGGTCAGAAGCTGCGCCCGGATGCTCTGCCGTCTGCCGGAGGGAACGCCCCTGCGCTCCTTCTGGGAGAACGCCTACCGAAGGGCGGTGGAGGAAGTCAACATCCGGAGCGTGATGAAGGAGGTGCGCATGGGACTTTGGAAGAACGGACGGAAGCCGCGCTTCATTGAAAGCGACAAAAAGGAAGCCCTCACGGCTGAGCGCATACCGCACGCGGTGGCGGCCATGAGCTACGAGGGGCTGCAGTTCGCGGCGGCGGGATTCTTCACGCTCGCCCAGCGCCTTGGCCTCTCGCCCGCCGAAGCCGTCTGGCTCATAGACGGAAGCGATAAAAACAAAAGGGGGAACGTGACCGCACTCACAGTTTCCCCCGCAAAAGAAAGTCCCGACGGCAATGATGCCGCCTAGACATAAAACATATTACCATAAGGAGAAAAAAATGGGAACACGTTACAAACCCAGCATGGCAAAATTGGAGAGCATAGAGGATGTGAACCTCGCGCTCAGGGACATCGGACTTGCAGAGAAGGAACTTGAGGCCATAGACAACGAGGCCAACAAGAAGATTGCGGAAATCAAGACAGAGGCCGCAAGGCAGGGGGAAAAGCTTCGTTCCCGCATCCAGGACCTGTCCGCAAAAATCGCGGCCTTCGCGGAATACAACAAGGCGGACCTTTTCAAGGGCAACAAGACGGTCGAGCTTTCCTTCGGAAAATTCGGATGGAGGAAGACTGCAAAAATCAGCGTGAAGAAGACAACGCTTGAGCTCCTCAGGAAAATGAACCTTCTCAACTGCATACGCACCAAGGAAGAGCCGGACAAAGTTGCCATGACGGAACTTACGGACGAACAGCTTCTTCAGGTCGATGCCTGCCGCAAGATAGCGGACGACTTCTTCTGCGAGGCAGACACAGAAGAAATCAACAAGGACCTTCTTAAATCTGCAAGCTGACATAAACAGGCAGGTGCAAGCTGGATGTCGGCACCTGCCGGCAAAGGAGTCTTGAAAAAAATGAACGAACTAATACCGTCAAATACAGCACTTACACCCGAGCAGGCATTCCCCTTCCAGAAGGAGATAGACGGCTGGAACATGGAGTCCGCGGTCCAGGAGCTCCGCCCCAAGGTTGAGCTTCTCAAAAAGGCAAGCGTCGATGTCTGCCGGATGCTCTACATAGCCCACGCAGCCCTTGCCCAGAGGGGAGGAGACCGCAGGAGCGAGGACGCGCAGACGTTCGGATTCTGCGACTTCCTTGAGCTTGTGGGAATCTCAAAGAAGACCGCCTACGTATGGCTCAAGATGTACAACCCGGCCACGGACAGCTTCCGTACCCCGGAAGAGTATGCCCTTGAAAACGCAAAGAATGCGAATCCTGAAGTCGGCGGAACCAGTCCCGCAGTTCAGCAGCTACAGACTAAAAAAGAGCAGCTTATCGCACATGCGATGGCAACCGGAGAACGGCTCTATGAAGAAGGGTGGAATGAGCTTGGATGTGAAGAAGAGTACCGCCGCCGCAAGGACAACGAGCGATTCGCCGAGCTTGCCCGCACCTGGGGAAAGCAGAAAATCAAGCTCAACTGGGGTGACGACGACTACTTCTCACAGACCCTGCTCAAGAACGGAAAGCTCTACACAAAAATCAACCTTGAGAGCAAGGAGCAGATGAGGGCCCAGCTTGAGGTCTTCGACATGCTGTCCGCGTTCCTCTCAAGCTTCGAGAATCCCCAGACACGCCTTGCCGCAGTCTGCAACATAGGTCTCCGCGTCCGCCAGCTCGTAAACGAAATCGCCGAGCAGGACAGGGAGCTCAACGCGTTCACAGGAGTACAGGAGTAAAGCATGACACCCTTCGTTCCCGTCATGGATAAAAAATATCCCCTCCGTGCGGCGGTGTACGACGCGTTCCGAAAGCGCAGCCCCCTCATCTCAAAGGCAAAGGCCTACGAGCAGATCGCCCGGCAGTTCAGCATATCAGTCCCCACCGTCCAGCGTTATGTACGCAGGATGGAAAGCGGCTCCATGTTCGCATTGCCGGAAGGCAGGCAGGGACGGCACGTGTACGCATGGAGCGATGAGGCCCTGAGCTTCTTCACAAACTTCCTTCTCGCTGCGATCAAGGAGGTCGGAGGATGCACAGTCCGAAACGCCTACAACTGCACCAGGGAGGAGGCGGAGCGTCAGGGATGGCAGATAGGAAGCGAGGCGAGCGCATACGTCCACGCAAGGAACATCAGCCCTGCCATGAAGCTTCTTGCCAAGGGAGGTCAGAGGGCACTGGACAACATGTTCTACATAAGCCGCGACCTCTCTAAGCTCACGCCGTTCCAGCTGATAGTAGGAGACCAGCACATCTTCGACTTCTGGTGCCTCAACCCGAACGCCACAGGCACAAAGGACAGGTACATCAGGGCGGAGTGCTATCTCTGGCTTGACATGGCGACACGCCTTGTATACGGAATCAGCTTCGACATCGCGTACAACACCTACACCGTAACACGTGCACTTCGCATGGGAATCAAACGCTTCGGCAAGTTCGAGAGCACCTACAACGACAACGGTACGAGCGAAAAGTCACAGCTCGCATCCCAGATTGTGGAGCGTCTCCAGAGCTACGGAGTGCGCTTCCTGGACGAGGCTGACCTCTACCATGCCGACAACGGACGCTACATCGTGGAGGACACCGAGGGGCTGGTGGTGGACGTGGTGCCGACAAAGGCGGAGTGGGAAAAGCAGCACCGGAGGATATTCGCCCGCGTAAAGAACGCAAAGACAAAGCCCATCGAGCGTTTCTTCAACACGCTTGAGCAGATTCTGCGCGACCAGTGCCTGCCCGGACTTGTGAAGGGACTGGCAATATCAGCCCCGGAGGAAGAACAGGCGACCAAACGTCTTGAATGGCAGAAGCAGAGCGGCTACATCCTCACTTACGATGAATTCATTCATCAGGTGGTAAAGGCAATCGACATCTATGAAAACCGCGTCCACTCCACGCTGGGCTGTTCGCCAAAAGAAAAGCTCGAGGAGTACAAGCGCGGCGGCTGGATGCCTACAATGATTGACCCGCGTGACGAAGCCTACCTGTTCATGGAAAGCACCTTCCGCCAGGTTAAGGGAGACCGCATCGAGCTCAACGGCACTGAATACATCGGGCCGGACCTGACGCAGGAGATGATCCTGCAGAACCGGGGTACGCTCGTCGCATACAACCGGCAGAAGGTGGAGATCCGCTACGACCCGGAGAACCTTGACCTCGGAGTGTTCGCGATAGAGCCGGGAACTAATCACGCAATCGCACTGCGGCCCGTCAAGAAAATCGACATGCTGAACGAGCAGGAGATGATTGAGCAGCTTAAATGGAAGAAACGCAACATGCGCACAGTCCAGGAGGCTTTCAATCTTGCGACCCAGAACAAGAACATAAGGGTTCTGTCAGAGCCAAAGAAGTTCGAGGAGCTCCACGCGGCGGAAGACCTGGCGGAACAGTCGGTACAGAATCAGCTTGAGTACACCACGCCGGAACAGGTGATTCCGACACCAGTTATAAAAAAAGCTGATGCAGAGAAAGAGGAGCTGCGGGAAATTCCTCTTGCAGTGAGCAGGCGCAGGGAAGAATTCGGAGCGATGCCGGAATCATTCAACCGCCGGGAAGAGACACTTTCCCAGGAGGATTTCCTTGAGGCGCTTGCGGCAAGAATCGGAAGCGAGAACGTACTCCGCGCCCACGGAAAGCCGGTGTTCTACGCCGACCGCGAGCGTTATGAATACATCTTGAACCAGCTCTACTCAGGAGAGCACCTGAGCCACGAGGAACTGGACTTCAAGCTTGACTACGAGAGCAAAATGACATCAAGCGAGGAAAACTACTTCTCGTCTTATGTCAGGACCAAATTCAACAGATAGGAGGAAAAATTATGTTGAGAAACTGGATTGAAAACAATAGGCTGTCCATGCAGGAAGCGGCCCGCATCATCGGAGTCGACAAATCCCAAATCGTCAAAATCTGCCACCAGAACTACCCGAACTGGCAGGATAAGGAAGTTGAGTACATCGAACGCCTCAAGAATGCGGGCTACACAAAGAGTATACCACAGGGCATCGCGATTGACACCGACGTGCTGGTGCTCACTCCTAGCGTCTCACGCTTCAAGTCCCTTGCGGATGACCTTTCGGCACCGGACGGAACCATGTCATCATCAATCGGAATGGCAATCGGAACCGCCGAGCGGGGAAAGACACACTCCGCAAAATGGTATGTCCAGGAAAACCCGAACGCGTCCTACGTACTCTTTGTGGACGGATCTACAAAGACACAGCTTTTGCGCGACATCTGCGAGTCCGTGGCTCATACAAGGCCACACAGCTTCGGAGAATGTCTCAGCGTGCTTGAGGAGAACTGCAAGTACGCAAGGAAACTCGTAATCATTGACGAGGCCGACAAGCTCCCCGTCCGCTACCTTGAGATAATCCGTGCCCTGAACGAACGATGCCAGCTTCCTTTCCTGCTCGTCGGGGAGGAAGGATTGAAGACAAAGACAGACAGAATCCCCAGGCTCAGAAGCAGAATCAGGAATCCAGTCGTACTGTTCGACCGGGCCCATGCCGTGGATGTCGCAGCCTACTACCACGAGGCAGCCGGAATCGACATCACGCCGTCCACAGCCGACAGACTCGTCCGTCATGCCCAGGGAGGATTCCGCTCGATCGTAAACGACTCAATAGCAATCAGCAAGATGGCGAAAGCATCCGGCCTTGCCACCATCACCGACAACATGCTCGACAAGCTCTGTGCGGCATAAGGAGGCGACGTGATGGAACAAAAATCAAACAGAAGCCGCCTGATCGGTCTCATACACGTGCAGAAAAAGGATGCCGGAATTGATGATGAAACATACAGAATCATCGTGAATGGGGCAACCGGAAAAGAAAGCTGCAGCGACTGTTCGATGCAGGAACTCCGCACTGTATTTAATGATCTTAATACCGTTTTGGAGAAGCAGAACAAAAAAACATTCCGCTTTTATTACAAAAAGGAACAGCCCACTTTGCTTGATGCCGTTTCCGCACGTGCAAGAAAAATCCTTGGCTCAGGATGGAAGGACCGCCTGGACAGCTTTGTGCAGACAAGGTTCAAAAAGGAATCCTACACAAAATGCGGCGAGAACGAGCTCAGGAGCATCATGGCATTCCTGTCTAAGACGGAGCGCAGGGAGCACGAAAAGAAATGAAGGAAGCGTGGCTGTTTTCAAAGGAAGAAATGTCGCAACCGCCTCTGACCGACGGACAGAAACAGTCCCTGATCCGCCGGATAATCGACAGCGCAGATCAGGGCTGGCAGTACATGTACAAAGTCAGGGAAGCCGCAGGCCTGCTCCATCTCACCTACGACGAAATCCAGACATTGCTCAACTACTACAAACTCGACTGCATCGTAATTCGCGACACCATCATCCGCATCCCCTGGTGGAGCCTGGCAGAATACCTCATAGACCCCGCCGAGGACGTGGACACAGCCATGAACGAATACTTAAAGGCACTTCCGCATGGAAGCTTGAAAGCTTATTTATCAACTCAAGGAGAAACAAAACATGACATTGAAATTCATAAGTAGCGATGATAAAGAATCCATAGAATGCAAAGGCCTTTGCTACGGAGAAATAATGGTCTTGATGTGTCGTATTTTGTGCGACGACAACTGGAAATATCAGGTAATTCCAGATGAAGAGGAGGAAAAGAAAAATGGCTGAAGAAACCTGTAAAAAATGTGGCTGCACACATAACAATCCTTGCTATCATCCGAAACATGGTTTCTGCTGGTGGGCAGATTCAGCGCACACAATCTGCTCTCATTGCGCGGACGAGGAAATCAAAACCAGTAAGCTCACACAACACCGGGTAAATGACATTCCTGATTGGGAACCTTATTTCGGAATTTATGTTGGAAAAGACTTGGACACACATGGCAAAAGACTTCTTTTTAAGGATTTGGTGCCAGGAGAGCTTGTTCTTGCAGACTATTCAACAGAATCAAAAACAATGTATCATGTATGCAAAATTGTAGGATTCTACGAATGTCTCGACGGCAAGATTGCTGAGCTTGACGATGGATTTATCACACCATCATTAGGGCTTCCAAATTATTCGGAAGAGCAAATAAACGGCAATGATAAAATTCACTGGCTGTATGAGATTCCCAAAACATTTAATGAAATCGTATAATGACAACATGAGAATTTGCAAACATCTGATTTTCACCGTATTTAGAGGAGATTGCATAGAATGAGCATAATCACAGAGAACGATATTGACGAAGAACTTGCCAAAGAGTTTCTTTCAACAACGTATGATGACATAGATTTGCTACCAGGAACACCTGAAAACCTTACAGTAAACCGGGCCGCAAGCATCCTGAATATATCAGAGCCCACAATCGAGCGCATGGTCCAGGATGGACAACTTGAATTGACCAAATCCTTTGTTATGGCTTTCATAAACAACAATTATATTGCGGATAAACCTCTGAATCTTGAGCAAAAAAACGCCCCAAAAAGCCCCGTTTTACCCCAGATAGAACCATAAAAAAACATCACTTTTTCTTATAATTTTACACCAAAATTTTTTGAAAGTGACACTGGAATTGTACTTGTTATTATTGCGGCCTTGGTTATCCTTGGCGGTCTAAAGCGCGTTGCAAGTGTTTCTGAAAAGCTTGTTCCTTTTATGGCACTTTTGTATATCATTGGCGCTCTTGTGGTAATACTTTCTAATGCAACTGTAGTTCCACAGGTCTTTGCTTCTATATTCAAGGGAGCATTTGCCCTGCGTGCGGCTGGCGGCGGACTTGTTGGCTACGGGGTTCAGAAGGCTATAACCTGGGGCTTTAAGCGCGGCGCTTTTAGCAACGAAGCTGGCCTTGGTTCTTCCGTAATGGTTCATTCAAGCTCCAACGTAAAGGAACCTGTGCAGCAGGGAATGTGGGGAATCTTTGAAGTCTTTGCAGATACAATAATCGTTTGTACTTTGACAGCCCTTGTTGTCCTTTCTTCCGGCTGCGTTGATTTGGAAAGCGGTGCTGTCATTGCCAAGAGTGCAGGGGCTGGCCTTGTAGGAGAAGCCTTTGGAACTGTCTTTGGTTCAGGCGGTTCAAAGTTCATTGCCATTGCAATCCTTCTTTTTGCCTTTTCCACAACCTTGGGCTGGAGCCACTACGGTGCAACTGCATGGCAGTACATCTTTGGCGAAAAGTCCCAGTTCATCTACAAGGGGCTTTTTGTTGCCATGATTTTCTTTGGCTGCATCATGAAGCTTGACCTTGCCTGGGACCTTAGCGACACCTTCAACGGCCTTATGATGATTCCAAACCTTATAGGAGTCCTTTCCCTTTCGCCTCTTGTAGCCCGCATCACTGCAAACTACATTAAGCGCATAATCCACGGAAAAGACGAAAAGCCAATGGTTTCTGCATTTGAATAATGTGGCTTAAAATTGGGGCAGGGCTTTGGGGAATGTAATCCTCATAGCTCTGCCTTTAGCAAGAAAACTACCGCAAGAGTTTAAACTGTTTTTATCGCGTTTTTTTAATAGCTTTTGTTATTTAATACTGCATTAGACTCATTAAATCGAAATACATAAGTTGCGTAGGGGTTTCATCCTTTTTTACAAGGAATTCGAATCCGTTTTTTTCATAAAATGGAACGGCTGCATTATAGGCGTCAACGGTAATAAAACGGCAACCAGTTTTGTTATCTTCTAGGAAATAAAGTTTTATAAAGTCGATTATATTTGTGCCGATTCCTACTCCATGCAATTCTTTAGAAATTCCAAGTCTGCCAATTTTTACGGAGGGATAGCTTCTTAAATATTTTTCCTTATTGAAGTTTTTCTTTTTAAACTTATTGAATTGATTATTTGACGCAAAATCCGTGACTGCAATTTTGTCATTTGAAAGTGTAAAATATGCTAATACTTTGTCTGTTTTACCTTTTTCAACGACAACATACGGCATAGCAATTAACTGTTTCTTGTAAAACTGAACTTCATTCTTTATAAAATCATTTAAATCTTCATCGCCACAGTCAAATTCATCTGTTGGTATGTCACTTTCAAATTTCTGAATGTCGAATTGCTCAAAGAAATCTAAAATCACTTTGCTATTGCTCCAGTCTTCTGAGCTAAGCGGGTTTTTCTTGCAATTTCACCCCTTTCAAGGCTTGCTAAAACCGACTTATAATGGGAATACATAATAGCATACTGTTCTGGAGTTATAGTACATTTAGCATTCCGCATTTTTTCTTCAAAGCGTTTGCCATCTTCACCAAATAAGATAGGTGTTTCTCTGATTTGTCTAGCCATAGTTAACCTCCTATACTAATATACTAGTTTTTAGCTAAAAAATCTATATTGTCAAGGTAGAGAAAATATTGATTTAAAGTTTTTTCTCTGCAATGGATGTGGCCATGGAAGAGTTGAAGAAATAGGAATATTCTGTTTGCAGTTTGTAGCATGCTTTCCCCAAGCAGGCACGGCAGGGGGTGGAGCCACGCCTAAGGCGGCCACTGGACTGAACGACCGCAAGGGAGTGAGGGAAGCGGCTGGAGCGGGAGCGGAATGGCGGAAGACCCTTAGCAAAAAAAAACTGCCGCAAGAAAATCTAACAACTATATGAAATTAGCTTTGGGCGTAACGGGAAGGAAAATATGGATGAAAATCCATTTGCGCGGAAGGAGCGTAGCGACTTCAATACCTATTACCGCGCACCATGGATTTTCAGCCAGATTTTCCTGGTAGTGAAGCCCAAAGCGGATTTATGAGTATTTTCATAAGATTGAAAAAGTTGTACTATAGAAAAAAACTATAACTCTAGAGGATAGATTATGAAAATTGAGACAAAATGCCTTCATTCTGGATATGAGCCAAAGAACGGTGAGCCGCGCGTTGTGCCGATTGTTCAGTCTACGACATACAAGTTTGATTCCTGCGACCACGTGGCGGCGCTTTTTGACAAGCCCACGGAATTTATGTATTCACGTTTTGCAAACCCAACTTGCGATGCGGTAGAAAAAAAGATTGCGGATATGGAAGGTGGCGTTGGCTGCATGCTTACTTCCAGTGGTCAGGCTGCAAACATGCTGGCGGTTCTTAACCTTTGTTCTGCGGGAGACAGTTTTATTTCCAGCACATGCATTTACGGCGGGACTGTTAACCTCTTTAATTTTACGCTTAAGAAGCTTGGCATTGAGTGCATTTGGGTTAAGGAAGACGCTTCTGAAGAAGAGATTGCAAAGGCTTTTAAGCCAAACACAAAGCTTGTTTTTGGAGAGACGATTGCAAACCCGGCCCTTGGTGTTTTTGATTTTGAGAAATGGGCCAGGGTTGCACACTCAAAGAATGTGCCCCTGATTGTGGACAATACTTTTGCAACTCCGGTTCTTTGCCGTCCCTTTGAATGGGGCTGTGACATTGTAACCCATTCGACTACAAAATACATGGACGGTCATGCGGTTCAGGGTGGCGGTGCAATTGTTGATTCGGGCAACTTTGACTGGGTGGCTGCAAACAAGAAGGCTGGTTTTTTTGCGGACCTTGTTGAGCCGGATCCAAGCTACCACGGTCTTAACTACATTGAGTCTTTTGGAAAGGCGGCTTATATTGTAAAGGCACGCACCCAGCTGATGAGGGACTTTGGATGTTACCCTGCTGCACATAGCGCATTCCTTTTAAATTTGGGGCTTGAAACTCTTTCTGCCAGAATGCCGCTTTACTGCGCCAATGCACTTGCGGTTGCAAAGCATTTTAAGGCTTCTCCAAAGATTGCATCCGTTCAGTATCCGGGGCTTGAGGGAGACAAGTATCATGAGCTTGCAAAGAAGTATCTTCCGCTTGGCGCAAGCGGTGTTGTTACCATTAGCATAAAGGGCGGCCGTGATGCGGCTATGCGTTTTATGGATGCGCTAAAACTTGCCACGGACGAGGTTCATGTTGCGGACATACGCACTTGTGTTCTTCATCCGGCTAGTGCAACCCACCGCCAGCTTACGGACGAGCAGCTTGTTGCGGCTGGAATTGACGGCGGCATGGTGCGCTTTAGCTGCGGTCTGGAAAATATTGAGGATATTATAGAAGATATTGACCGCGGTTTGGCGGCGGTGTAAGTGGGGGGGCGGTTTTACAGATCCCGAATCAAGTTCGGAATGACGGGCTTGGCTGTTCGGGATGACGGGCTTTCTGTTCGTGATGTCAGCTTTTCTGTTCGGGATGTCAGGCTTGTCTGCCAACATTTATGCCTGTAAAATGTTACCGCTTTGTGTTATACTGTAACAACTGCAAATACTTTCGGTGAAGACATATATGAAGCAATGAAAAATGCATGCAGAGTCTTAGGTCTTGATTTGCACGGAGGTGAAGATGAATAGGTACAGGGTTTATGCGCTACGCTCCCTGGCGTTTCCGGCACTGCTGATTTTTCTGCATGTTTTGACAGCTATTGTCAAACCTGGATTGGCTAACGGTTGCGCAACAGGATCTCCTCTTTTTATCTTTTACGGACTAACCCTTGCTTTAGGCTGGCTTCCTGGAATCATCTGCGGTGTTGCCGGGGCGGTGCGTTGTGCCTTTGGCCTAAAAAATGGTGTGCCGTGCAAAATCTGGCTTGTAGTGTCCCTTATTGCCTTTGCGGTAAATTTGGCACATCTTGTCGTATTGTGCTGGTGGTGCAGGGGCTAGTGGGCTATGGTGCCAGTGCTTGCTACGAATGGGGATTTGGCATCTGTGCACGCTAAAATGCTGGTTTTGACAGATCCCGAATCAAGTTCGGGATGACGGGCTTGGCTGTTCTGGATGACGGCTTGGTTGCTTTTTGGCGGCTATTTAAAAGAACCTACGCCGCCATGGAGCCCCGTTAGTCCCGGCCGTAAGGGCGGGATGACCGTTAGGGAAGGGCGGAACGGCGGTGGCGCATAGGCATGGTAGCCGATTATAGCCAATGAATGCATGGACGAACTAAAAAAAGCACCGTCCAAAAAAAAGCCTGTCGGGAATGAAGATAGCTTCTGTTTCCTGACAGGCCTTTTTGTTTTTAGCTGAGTACTGCTTTAATAGGCACTACTTTAAGTTGATGATTGACTTGTCGTAGTCTGTCGGCGGTACAAAGCCCATGAGTGTCATGAGGGTTGCAGGCCAAGAAGAAATGCCAAGTCCTTCGTTAAGGTGCTCGGTGTCGTATTCGCCCTTGTATTCAGGGTCGTAGATGATGCCTGGTACCGGGTTAAGGCTGTGGCTTGTCTTTGCCTTTGGTTCGCCGTTTGCGTCTTTTGCAACCGAGCCGTCCTTTTTGTGCTCGTACATGTCGTCACTGTTGCCGTGGTCAGCGGTGATGCACATGATTCCGCCGGCTTCTTCGATTGCAGCCTTGAGCCTTCCAAGCTGCAGGTCCATTCCTTCCATTGAGCATACAACCGCATTGAATACGCCTGTGTGGCCAACCATGTCTCCGTTGGGGTAGTTAAGGCGGATGTGGTCGTACTTGCCGCTCTTGATTGCATCGATTACCTTGTCGGTGATTTCTGCACACTTCATCCATGGGCGCTGCTCAAAAGGAACTACGTCGCTTGGAACTTCTTCGTAGGTTTCAAGGTTCTTGTCAAATTCGCCCGGGCGGTTTCCGTTAAAGAAGTAGGTTACGTGGCCGTATTTCTGGGTTTCTGAAATTGCCATAAGGTGTACGCCGCTCTTTGTAAGGTATTCGCCCATTGTGCGGTCAATGCTTGGCGGGTTAACAAGGTACTGGGCTGGCTTGTGGTTGTCGCCGTCGTATTCCATCATGCCTGCGTATTCTACTGCTGGAACGCGCTTTCTGTCGAACTTGTCAAAGGAAGAGTCTCCCTCGAATGCAGCGGAAATTTCAAGTGCGCGGTCGCCGCGGAAGTTAAAGTAGATTACGCTGTCGCCGTCGCCTATTGTTCCAACTGGCTTTCCGCCTTCTGCGATTACAAATTCGTGCATGTCCTGGTCAAGAACGTCCGGTGTTTCGCTGCGGTAGGTCTTGATTGCCTCTGTTGCGCTTGCAAACTGGCGTCCTTCTCCAAGAACGTGTGCGTACCAGCCGCGCTGAACCATGCTCCAGTCTGCGTTGTAGCGGTCCATTGTCATGTACATGCGTCCGCCGCCAGATGCGATGCGGTAGTCTGCGTCCTTAAAAGATGCAAGGAATTCTTCGAGGGGTGTAATGTATTCGAGTGCGCTTGTTGGTGGAACGTCGCGTCCGTCCAAAAGTGCGTGTACGCGGATTTTCTTGATTCCTTCTTTGTTTGCCTGCTGAATCATGCCCTTGAGGTGGTCTATGTGGCTGTGAACGTTGCCGTCAGAAACAAGGCCAATAAAGTGGAAGGTTGAATTCTTGTCCTTTACGTTCTTTACAAGTTTTTTCCAGGTTGCGCCTTCATACAAAGTGCCGCTTGTGATTGATTCTCCTACGAGTTTTGCGCCCTGTGCAAATACGCGTCCGCAGCCCATTGCGTTGTGGCCAACTTCGCTGTTTCCCATGTCGTCGTCTGAGGGAAGGCCAACTGCTGTTCCGTGAGCCTTGAGTTTTGTGTGGGGGCAGTTTGCCGTGAACCAGTCAAGGTATTTCATTTTTGAAGCTTTTACGGCGTCTCCTTCTTCGTACTTGCCGTAGCCTACGCCGTCCATAATAACAAGAACTACAGGGCCCCTGCGTCCCTTCCAGTTTGGATTTTTTGCAAGCGGATGCATAGTGTCCGCAACTTTTTCTGCCATTGGATAACTCCTTACACTAGATAATCAATAGAAGCATTATATTGAATTTTTTAACTCTGGGCAATGTGTGGGAAATTGAAAGTAGCGGATAATTGATAGTGGATAATTGATAGTTGTCTTTTGGACGGTGATTTTATGGACGAAGTCCTAATTGCTCTACCATTTTACTCTTTGGCTAATTCGACCGGAAGTGCCTATGCGTCACCGCCCTTCCGGGGTTCCCTAACGGTCATTGCCGGTGAAAGAGCCGCCCCTTCGACAGGCTCAGGGAGCGTCTCTTCCACCGGCAACGCTTTGCGCCCCTCCACGGCGGCGTAGGACTTGCCCGAAAAAAATCCCTCCTTGGATTTTTTTCGGGATCGGAGATTTTATAAAAATCTCCGAGATGCTAAGTCGCCCTCTATGGCTCTTTACTGGTTAGCAAGTAAGTGTAAAAAAATCTCTCAGCGGAATTGTGGAAATGTCAATATCCATTTCCCCCATACAGATAAAAACCGTGAACGTCATCATACTCCCATCTAGTACTTCTGATGAAATTTCGAATCTCATCAGAAGTAGAATTACATATAACATTGTAGAATTGCATTGCATTGCTTTTACCCTCCCCCTTGATTCCGTAGATATTACGAGTGTTTTTATCAATAATGCTAATCGCATAGCTACCGGATGACAGTTGCACAACAGAAATTTCATATTGTCCGATTCTTTGTTGACGTAGAATATCCTGTCCGAACACGCTTCCCGCAATCAGCATCAAAGCCAAAAATATGCAAATTCTCTTAACATTCAGTTTCATTTCTTTCCTCCGATTCTATTATGCTCTCTTCTTTTATTCTCTTTGCAAGCCGGTTTAGTTCTTCATTAATCACTTCATAGCCTTTTTCATCTGTATTTTTTAGGCAGGATTCAAGGCTCGCAATTTCGTCAGCAAATTTGTTTGTCACATCAGCATCGCGTAACTTTGCAATATGCTTAGCTAGTTCGCCCAATTCCACTTATTTTACCTCCGTTACAAATTTATTAAAAACGAAAACGAGCGCAGCGAAGTTTTCGTTTTTAATGGGATTAGTCAATCCCATTCCCTAAAGTATACTTTAGGGAATTTTTTTTCAGATATAACAGTACTCTTGCAAGAGCAAAAAATGCGTGCTAGAGTGGAATGGTGGAATACATGGCCCTTGCAGTTCTTGCGCTTTTTCTTGCTCTCATAGTTTTTTCTATAATACTCAATGTACGCGACATGAAGTGGTTCGTTGACTTTACGGATGCCGATGCTAAGGAGAAGCTTTTGGCGCTTAAGCTTGACGGCGCAGAGATTAGGCGCTACAGGAGACGGCGCGCCCGCTTTGGACGCTTTGGCAGTAGTGAAAGTCTTTCTGATTACGTTCAGATTCCGCTGGAGGCTCCGCTTCCTGTGAACCATGGCGAACCGTTTGCAAACATTTCTTTGGACGGTGAATCTGGCGGTGGAAGTTCTGCCGCGGAGGGAAAGGCTCTTGCCGCAGCAAAGGCTGTGATGGGCATTGCAAAGGGAACGGCCATTCTTACTGACCAGAACGACCTTCTGCTTGTTTTTGGCAAAAAAGACGGAAAGGAACACAAAATATATTCATGCGACTTTACACTTGAACGCTTTGAGCTTGCAAAGGATGTCCTTTCTGTACTTGGCGGTTCGACTGGCGGTTCGACTAAGCTCACCAACCGTGGTTCGGGTGGGATTGGCAACCTCGGATAAACGTACGCCGCCGTGGAACCCCGAAGTTGCCGCGCAGCGGCAATGAGCGTTAGCGAAGGGTGGAAGGGCGGTGACGAAGGGCATGGGCGGTCGAGTTAGCCAAGATATAGAATGGTAGAGCAAGTAGGGCTACCGTCCAAAAGAAAAATCAAAAAAAATTGTGCAAACTTGTTAGTTTTTGAAAATTCAGGGCACATATATAAGTGATGGAAAATGAATTTTATGCAGCGCAAAAGACAAAGCCGGATATCCGAGAGCTTACGATAGAGCGGGGGCTGGGCTACCCAAGCGATGAAGAGCTTCTTATGCTGATTCTTAACAAGGGAACCAGGGAGTGCCCGGTTGAGCAGCTTGCCCACAAGGCGATGAAGGTTATAAACACCAGTAACCCCGAAGATTTGGTGGAACGCCTTACCCTAATAGACGGTATTGGCTACGCTAAGGCTCTTGCTTTGGCGGCGGCGGTGGAGATTGGCAGAAGGCGAAACTGCTACCTAAAGAGTGTTATTACAAGCCCGCTGGACATTCTTCCCTATGTAAAGCATTTTTCCCTGGAACAGAGGGAGCATTTTGTTAGCATTGCCCTAAACGGAAGCCGGGAAATAATAGAAGAGCACGTTGTTTCCGTTGGGACTTCCAAGCGGACAATGGTTCACCCAAGGGAAGTCTTTAACCACGCGGTAAGGGTGAATGCTTCGGGCATAATATGCTGCCACAATCATCCCTTTGGAAAGTGCCTGCCAAGCCGGGAGGACATGAATGTAACTTCGAGGCTGCTTCTTGCGGGGGAGGTTCTGGGCATAACGGTTCTTGACCACATAATAATAACCCAGGACTCCTACTTTAGCTTTCTGGAGCACGGTATGCTAAAAAAATCAGTCGGCCAAGGAAGGGGGGCTTTGGAAGGGGTTCCTTTAGATGACCGTTTGCGGAATGACCGTTCTGGGAATGGCAGCCCACTGGATGACCGTCCGCAGAATGACCGTTTTGGGAATGGCACCCCACTGGATGGCCATTTGCAGACTGACCGTTCGTGGAATGGCACCCCACTGGATGAGCGTTCGCGGAATGACCATTCGCAGGATGACTATCCTCTGGGTGACAAGCCACAGGATGACCATCCACTGGATGCGGCTATTTTTGAATGAAGTTTGCAATCAGCTTGTCTTCGTGGGCTACGTGGGAAAGAATCCAGTCGTAGAGGAATTTTACAAACTGCAGCGCATTGGTAAAGGTCATTTCGTCAAAGCCTTCAAAGTCCTTCTGTACCTTGCGGGTAAACTTGTCGTGTTCCTTCTTGTGCCTAGGCAGGTCGGGGTAGTTTGCTTCTGCCATGAGCTTTTCTTCCGTGCCAAAGTGTATTATTGCGTAGTCCACACATTCTGTAAGCGCTTCCTTGACCGGGGGCTTCCATGCTCCAGATTCGGAAGATGAGCCTCCCTGCATGAGTTTTTTGTATGTTTCGTTGCAGAGTTCTATAAGCCTCTTGTGCTGGGCATCTATTCCGGGAATGCCGATGGCGTATTTGTTGTCCCATTTTACATAATCACGTACTTCGTAAGTACCAGCGCTTTCGTTGTTAGTTGTCATATTTTGTTCCTTATATGTGTGAATCTATTTTGTGCTACGCGTCCAGAAAAATCTTTTGCGGCGGGTCCACATTTATTTTGAAGTTACGTTAGTCTGTTTTGTGCGCAACGAGAGTAAAAACTTGGCTGAAAAGACGCTTTGCGCGAGCGAGCGTAGCGAGTCGGACACCTAATACGCGCAACTGTGGCTTTTCAGACAAATTTTTCCGGTAGTGGAGCACAAAACAGACTGCCGTGTTCTGACCCCCATTATAGCACGAAATGCACACTTGTGGTATAATAAAACATCATGACAAAGAAAGTTTACATCATTGGACATAGAAATCCCGACACAGACTCCATCGTTGCAGCCATTTCCTACGCAAGGCTCAAGCAGCTTTTGGGTCATCCCGAATACATTGCAGCCCGTGCCGGCCACCTTTCCCCTCAGACTGAATACATCCTTAAAAGGTTCAAGATAAAACCCCCGCTCTACATGGCAGACCTGATTCCCAAAGTGGAATTCTACATGAACACCAACTACGAATCCGTAAAAGAGGACGTTTCCCTTTGCAAGGCAGTAGACAAAATGATGGGCACAAATTCTTCTATATTACCCATCGTGGACGAAAAGGGGCTCTACAAGGGTGTCCTAAACTACAACGCCTTTGCCCTAAATTCCTACAAGCTCCTGAACCCCAACCGCGGGGACATCTTCCTTGCAAGCCTGCGCCTAATAGAAAAAACGCTAAACGCCACCCCAATCGTGGAATTTGACCCTGACACATACTTTAACTGCTTCATAATGATTGCAGACGACGACGTGCCAACATTCAAAAAGCTCCTGGAAGCGCGCAAAAGCGAAAACATAATCGTAATCACAGGCGACCGCGAAGACATACAAAGGCTTTGCATAGAGGCAAAAGTAAAAGCCCTAATCGTAACAAGGGACTACATAATAAACAAAGAACTGCGCGAACTTGCCAAAAAGAACCGGGTCTCAATAATTTCGGGGCATGATTCAACCGCAACCACAGCCATGCTAATAGAATTTTCATCCCCGGTAAGCGCAATGGCAGACTCCAAGGCAAAACCTGTACGCCAAGACGAAACCGTACAGAAAATCCGCCCCCTGCTTGCAGAAAGCACAGCCCGCTGCCTGCCGGTAATAGATGCCAACAACAAGGTAATCGGAACCCTTAGCGAAAGCGACCTCTTGTCAGAAGCAAACATACAGGTAATTTTGGTAGACCACAACGAAGCCCGCCAGGCAATAGAAGGAGTTGAACACTACGTAATTCAGGAAATAATAGACCACCACAGAATCAACACCTTCTCCACCCGCTACCCAATAACGCTCATCAACAAGCCGGTGGGTTCAACAAGCACAATAATAGCAAACCTCTACCGCGAAAACCACGTCTCAATTCCCAAGGACATAGCAAGCCTGCTCTTGTGCGGAATCCTAAGCGACACCCTAATACTCCAGTCAGCAACCACGACTGAATACGACGTAGCAACTGCCCAGTACCTTTCTAGCATAACGGAGCTGGACATAAAGGAACTTGGCAGCGACATAATCCGCCACGGAAGCAAAATAGGCGGCCGCAGCGCAAGCGACGTAATTGGCCAGGACCTAAAGGAATACGAAGACGGCAAAATAAAGTACAGCGTAAGCCAAATAGAAGTGGACGACCCCGGCGAAGTGCTAAAGCGCAAGGACGAATTCTTTGCAGACCTGGAAGCAAGCAGACGTGCAGGCGGAAAACTCTTCCACGCCCTTTTGGTAACGGACATAACCCAGCTAAGCAGCATAATGCTAATAGCCTCCGAACCTTCATTCGAAAGCATCCTGGGCTTCCCCAAAACGGAAGAGCACACCTATTACCTAAAGGACGTAGTTTCCCGCAAAAAACAGCTGGTGCCCCTGCTCTCCGAATTGGTTGCAAAACTGGTAGAAGGCTAAATTTTTTTCTGAATTCTCTTCTGGAGCAACATTGTTGGTTAAACTGCTTGCAATTTTTCCCCCTCGCAAACAAGTAGCCCCACGGATGGGGCGTTGCCTGTTTGCAAACAGAGCCGGTCAGTTTTCGAAGAAAACTGACGGGAAAAAATTGCAAGGAAGCAATTTTTACCCGCTTTCCAGGGTTCCGCTATCGCTCCAGCCTCCTCACTTCGTTGCGGTGGCCGGCTCCGCCGCCCTTCCAATCGGGGCTAGGCTTGTGGGTGTAAAAATACCGAACATGTCATTTCCGTACTTGATGCATGAATCTTTAACCATGAGTTATATGCGGTTTTACTGTTCCATAAAAAAATATTTATGTCTTTTCTTCCTTGCCAATCAATATCAAGCCAAGGATGGTGGCTTAGCAGCATGCAGAATTGCTGCGCAATTCTGCAATCATTCAAAAAATCCAAGGAGGGATTTTTTGAATGCCATTTCTTTAAATAATGATTGAAAAGTGACAAATCCTGTGCAATAATTATATTTACAGCAGTGACAGCTTTTTAGGGTTGCCGCAATATTTTAAAATGTTTTGGAGAGCATTATGAAGAAAAACTTGTTTTCTGTATGGTGTCGGGGGGGGGGTACTTGTAGCCTGCGCCCTTAGCCTTTTGTTGCTTTCCTGCGGCGGCGGAGGGGGTGGCGGCTCCGATGAAAGCCCTGTTGTTGAAATTGCGAGTACAAACGAGCCAAAAGGCATAATAGGTTCCGAGGTCTTCATAGACGGACGCAGTGTAACACTCTGGGCAACATGGTGTTGTGACCACGAGGTAACGCAGAAGGAATTCGAAACAGACTGTCCCGTTAACGACATGGGCCTAATACCTTCTGCTTGGGGAGTCGGAGACAACTATCCGGCCTACTACGTAAACTGGTACGAAGCCATAACCTACTGCAACAAGAGGAGTATAAGGGAAGGTCTTACGCCCTGCTACACAGTCAACGGAGTGGATTTTTCCGGCGAAGTGACAGTTCCCTCAGATGAGAATGAAACTTGGAATGAAGCAGAATGCGACTTTACCGCGAACGGTTACCGTCTGCCCACGGAAGCAGAGTGGGAATATTTTGCCCGCGGAGGAAATCTTACCAACAGCGGACAGACTACTTACAGCGGTAGCGACAACATAGACAGTGTTGCATGGTATAGTTCTAACAGCAGTTCTGCGACCCATGAAGTAAAGGAGAAGGAGTCAAATGGACTGAACCTATACGACATGAGCGGAAACGTACGGGAATGGTGCTGGGACTGGTACAGCGACATAGAACAAGATACACCGTCTAGCGGGGCGCCATCTGGATCCTTTCGCGTTCTCCGTGGCGGCTGCAGAGATTGTCCTGCGTCCCACTGTTCTGTTGCGGGCCGGTATGGTTATGTGCCACACTTCGGTGCCTTACAGTTCTTTGGCTTCCGCGTGGTTCGCACAGCTAACTAAAGTCGGCTGGACTTGTAAGAAAATTATATTCAACTTCCGTATTCGCGGAAGTTGGGTGCCGCTCAGTAACCCCTTTAGCCAAAGTTGTGTCATTCCCGCACTTGATGCGGGAATCTTTAACCATAAGTTACATGCGGTTTTGCTGTTCCATAAAAAAATATTTACGTTTTTTCTTTCTTGCCAAATAGCAAAAAGCGCATGGATGCGTGGCTTAGCAGCTTGAAGAACTGCTATGCAGTTCTTCAATACCCAAGAAAATCCACTGATTTTTACTTCCTTGCCAACAAATATCAAGCCATGGATGGATTTTTTGAATGCATCGTACGCCGCCATGGAGCCCCTTTAGTACCGCGCAAGCGGTATGAGCCGAATAGGCGAAGGGCGGAACGGCGGTGGCGCATAGGCATGGGCGGTCGGATTAGCCAAAGAGTAAAATGGTAGAGCAATTAGGACTTCGTCCATGAAATTATCGATTGTATAAAGGCTGTTTTTTTGGTAAAAGTATTGCATGACAAAAAAGAGTTTGGGTGCTTTTTGCAGCGTGGGGCTTGTGCTTTGCGCTTCCATTTGGGGATTTGCATTTGTTGTGGTAAAGGACAGCCTTGACTATATTGGGCCTGTCTGGATGATTGCCTTTAGGTTTTCTATTGCTGCCGTCTGCCTTGGAATTTTGCTGCATAAGAAATTTATTGGGCTTACAAAAAAGACCTTCCTGCGCGGAATGCTTTTGGGGGGATTTTTGTTCATGGCTTACCTTTTGCAGACAATCGGGTGCAAGTTCACTACTGCCGGAAAGAATGCCTTTCTTACTACTGTCTACGTTGTTCTTGTTCCTATTTTTGCATGGCCACTTTTTAAGAAGCGTCCCAGCTGGTATGTTTTTGTGGCTGCCCTTATGTCTGTTAGCGGGATTGGACTTTTGGCCCTTAAAAACGAGGGCAATATTCTTAGCATGAACAAGGGGGATGTGCTTACTCTTTCTTGCGGTATTTTTTACGCCCTGCATATTTTGTTTACGTCGCATTTTAATGCCTATGACGATCCTCTTTTGCTTACCGTCTTGCAGTTTGCGGCGGCGGCTCTTCTTGGCTGGATTTGTGCCCCATTCATGGACGGTGCATTTCCGCTTGAAATCTTTACGAATGCCCGCGTGGTGCTTTCTGTTTTCTACCTGGGGCTTTTGAGCACGCTTGTCTGCTTTGTCCTTCAGAACGTGGGGCTAAAGTATGTTGCCCCGGCACTGGCATCGCTTTTCCTTTCTCTTGAATCTCTCTTTGGTGTTCTCTTTAGCACCCTGCTGTTGCACGAAGCCGTTACTCCACGCATGCTCCTTGGTTGCGGCCTTATTTTTGCCGCAATAATTCTTGCCGAGGTGGTGCCGGAGCTGGTGAAGGGGAAGGATTAGCGGGGACGCGGTTTTGCTGTATCAAAGTTTTTTATGACTTTTGCTAGAACCCATGTTATAATTTTTTTTAGGAGTATTTGATTCAGAGGATAGACAAAATATTTCTGGAAAAGTGCTATAATAAAGCTGTGGGGGTAGGAAAATGTTTGAAGTTGAAACGATAAAAAGCAAGTTGAAGCCTGTTTTCTCAAGTTATAATGTTGCCTCTGCAATATTGTTCGGCTCTTATGCAAAAGGTAACGCAACCGAAAAAAGTGATATTGATTTGATGGTGGACAGCAATTTGCGGGGGCTGCGTTTTTTTGCCTTTATAGAAGATATAAGAGAAGCTCTTGACCAAAAGGAAGTAGATGTCTTTGATGTGACCCATATAGATTCTGGTTCAAAAGTGCAGCAAGAAATTGCTTCTACAGGAGTAAGAATTTATGGATAATTTGGTAACGATTTCAAAGATGATTTTTCACATTGAAAAAATCCAAGAATACATAAAAGATTTGGATTATGAAAGTTTTTCTAAGAATGAAATGATAGTAGAAGCCTGTGCTTTTAATTTTAGCCAAATTGGTGAGCTTTCGCATAGGTTGGAAGATGGATTTCAGAAAAGTAATCCTCTGATTCCTTGGAAAGCAATTTATGGGATGCGTAACAAAATCATTCACGATTACGATGGAATAAATCTAAAAGTTGTTTGGGAAACTATTACAGAAGATTTGCCTGTGCTTGCAACCCAACTGAAAAAGATAATATAGGCATGATTGTTTTTTTTATGCCAACAAATGTCGTGGCCAGCTGGGGAAAGGTTGAAAATACAAGCACGGCCGGGATTGGAGGGGCGGCGTAGCCGTTGCGGAACGAAGTGGAGTAATGGAGCGGGAAGGGACCCGCGGAACCCCGGAAAGCCCACAAAAATGGCCTCCTTGCCATTTTTGAGCCCGGGTTTTCTTGCAAAAGCCCGTGAACTTCTGCGCAAACATTTGACGCGCCCTCCATGGCGCTGCTTGTTGGACAAGTAAAAAATGGCAAGATGTTCTTTTTTTTGTATTTGCTTTAACTAGGCAAGTGCCGCAAAAATCAGACTTGGCTTAAATTTGTGGACAAATCCCATGACTTAATGTATAATTGAAAAGACGTGGGGATAAAAATGGAAGAAATCACTTACAAAACTACAGGCACTTGTTCTAAGGCCATTCATTTTTCTAAGGATGGCGACAAAATCACTAACATCCGCTTTGACGGCGGCTGCAACGGGAATCTTAAGGCTATTGCAAAGCTTTGCGAGGGCATGACTGCCAAGGAAATAGCAGGCAAACTGCTTGGAAACTTGTGCGGTGCAAAGAACACTTCATGTGCGGATCAGCTTGCGAAGGCTGTAATGGCTAGCTAAGAGAAAGAAATGTATATTCAGTCTAAATTTTCACAGAACACAATTGAAAGAATCTTTGCCGATTTTCAGATTAACAGCGGTGAAGAAGTCCTTTATGCAATCTGGCTTTCTGGCGGGCGCAAGGGCTTTGTTTTTACCGACAGGCGCTTTTACTGGAACATTAAGACTTCCATAGTGCGCAATTCGGAGGTTACGGACGTAAAGCTTCCCTCCAATATTATGGAAAAGAATGTTAACGGCCTTTCCGTAAAGATTATCAGCAAGGAAAAGGAAAAGACTTCTCCTACCAGCAAGTACCTTTATTTTGCCCTTATTTCCCACATTGGTCTTATCCGCTACGACACGGCTCGCCTTTCCTACGATGAGGCCCTTAAGCTAAAGAAGATTTTTACCCAGTACATAAACGAGTCAACCCTTCCTGAACCCAGGCACAAGTCTTTTATGGACAAGGTTTGGGCAAACAAAGAGAATGCGGTGGACTTTCTATGGTGCCTTAAGAACGGTTCTCTTTTTAAGAGGCAGCACAAGTATATTGCCACCCGTCAGGATATTGAGGCCCGCAACGAAAAGATTACTTCCTATGAAGAGGAGGAAAATCTTTCCCAGGTTTACGAAGAGGAAGAAGAGATTGAGCGTGAGGAAAGGGCAGATTCTTCGCTAGTGCAGGATTCTCGCTATGAGGCGGAGGTCGGCAGTGCTGATGAAGATTCGTCTTCCCGCAGTGAGCTTTCTGCTGACGCTGGCACATCAGACGTTGAGCCTGCTGCTGATGAAGGCAGTGAAGGTGGCAGCGGAGACGGCGGTACGGAGAAAGAGCGCGAGGAATCTTCTGCATACGGATATGATGCTCAAGAGGAAGTTCCTCCCGGACCCGGGCGCGAGTACGTTAGGGAAAGTGCCTACCAAAGGCCCTATGATGAAGACGAGGATGATTTTGATGAATCCGATGGAGAGAATAGTGAGGATGAGGAGGCTTCTGATGCAAGGAAAAAGCATTTTGTGCAGAGGAGGCTACGCGCTCTTTTAATCAGGCAGAAGAGGGCAAAGGCCCGGAGGGAAGCTGAACGCTATGCGGCTTCCCGCAAAAGTGAAGAAGAGCCTTATGAGGATGAGAATGCACCACGCCAGAATGCTGTTTCTCAGGATGCCTATTCTTCCGATGCCGATGCGGCAGGGCATGATGATTCACGCCCGCTTCCCCTGCAGAACATTCACTACCATATATTTGACGTTTTTGTTACCCTTGTTTATGCAACGGCCAGCCTTTTTGCGGTAAAGCCCATTCTCTTTGCAAAGTCAATCGCAAAGCCGCTCAACGGAATGGGAAGATTCTTTGCTGAATTTGGAAAGCTCTTTTTCTTTGGCGACAAGGCCACCGTAGCCCGTCTGTCTGAAATAGAAATCAGAAGCGACTACGTTACTGTTCTTATAGACAAGCGCAACTGCGTCTTTGCAGTCCTCCTGATTTTCTACCTTATAGGACGCAGCCTGCTTATCCTGCGCAACAAGGAGGCCAACAAAAAGCTCTGCTTTATACTTATGCTTGGCTTTGTGCTGATATGCTTTTTGATGCCGGTAAAATTCTTTGTTTTCCTTCTGCTCGCCTTTGCCATTTACGGTGCCATGCAGTTTGCGGGAGGGGCTTCAAAGATGACGCTTTTGTGCAAGCTTTTTGCCTTCCTGCTTTTGTTTGGAATGGAATACTATCTTGTCCACCTCTTGCTTTACCCCGGCTTCCCGGATGTTATGGCAAACGTTGTTCAGATTCTAGGGCTGCATGCAAACTGGTAGCGCGGAAGGGGGAATGTGATGAATATTGCGGTTTTTGTTAGCGGAGGTGGGACAAACCTCCAGGCTCTTATTGACTACGAAAAGAATACGGCTGTCTGCCCTTACCATATTGTGCTTGTGGCTTCCAACACAAAAAAGGCTTACGCGCTAGAGAGGGCACGGCTTGCGGGGATTCCTGCCTTTGTAAGAAGCCCGGTTTCTGTTCTTGGGGCAGATAAGGCGGCTGGGGCTGACCGCGACCAAAAGCGTGAGGCTGTTAGCGATGCAATGCTTTCTCTTTGCAGGGATCACAAGGCAGATGCTATTGTTCTTGCGGGCTACCTTTCTGTTTTAAAAGGCGCAATCATTGATGAATACAAGGACCGCATTGTAAACCTTCACCCGGCTTTGCTTCCGAAATTTGGCGGCGTTGGAATGTGGGGAGACAACGTGCACCAGGCGGTTCTTGCTTCTGGCGAAAAGGAAAGCGGCTGTACAGTTCATCTTGTGGATTCTGGCTGCGATACCGGTAAAATCCTTGTGCAGAAGAAAGTGCCTGTTATGGAGGGCGATACTGTGGAAAGCCTTTACGCCCGCATTGCTCCTAAGGAACACGAGGCTATTGTTGAGGGCGTATGTCTATTGGCACATGGGAATCAGTTTTGAGCTCCACTACCAGCGAAATCTGTCTGAAGAATCCAGTGGGTTGTTTGCAAGAACCACCGTGCGGCGGTAATAGGACTTCCGCTCACTTCGTTCGCTCCGCGCAAATGGATTTTCAACCCACAACGCTACGCACTTGCTACCGTTGTGTGCTTCTCGTTGCGCTCATACACCGTAGCAAGGGCGTGCGGTGTACCCGAAGGGTGATTCCCTGTTGCTTTGCATAAAAAAATATTGTAAAAACTAATTTCCGTGCTCTTGGCACAAAAAATCTGACAAGGCTTTTTGTTATGGAAAAAAAATATCTAGCTCTTTCTTTTGATGATGGGCCCAACTGCACTACCACGGTTCATGACCTTGACCTGCTGGAAGAATTTGGAATTCCCGCCTCATTTTTTTTAATCGGACAGAATATTACAGAGCGGACTGTGCCTGTTATAAAGAGGCAGCTGGAACTTGGCTGTACGGTGGAGTGCCATTCCTGGAGCCATCCCCGCATGGGCAGCATGACTGCCGGGCAGATTGAGGATGAGGTTTGCCGCACAGACACCCTTATTGAAAGGCATACGGGGAGAATTCCTGAATTTTTTAGGCCACCCTACATTGACCTTTCCGAGACTCTGTTCAATAGCGTGGACAAGACCTTTATTTGCGGTGCAGACTGCCAGGACTGGGAAGATTCCGTTTCTTGTGACGAGCGTGTAAGGATGGTTTTGGATTCCGCAAGGGAAGGGCAGATCTTTTTGCTTCACGACACAGAGGGGAACGAAAAGACGGTTCAAGCCCTCAGGCTGATAATTCCAACTTTGCTTGAAAGGAGCTTTACTTTTGTTACAGTGCCTGAGCTTTTTAAGGTTTACGGTGTGAATCCCCGCGTCCGCGGTAAGATTTGGTCTAACGTGCTGGAGTAGGGGAAGATGACAGCTAGGGCTTGTACAGATGCTGAAACAAGTTCAGCATGACAGCCGTCATTCCGGGCTTGACGTGGAATCTGTGTAAGGTGATGGTTGGCCAGACCCTGAATCCACATTCGTAGCAAGTGCGTGCGAATGTGGCGTAGCAGTTCAGGGTGACGGTTTTTTGTTGTAGGGTGACAGGCTTTGCTAGCGCCTTTGTGCGTCTGCGTTTTGTGGGAGCAGCTTTATTACTACGCGGCGGTTCTTTGCACGGCCTGCTGCAGTGTTGTTGCTTTCCACCGGCTTTGTTCCACCGAAGCCCTTGTAGGAGAAGAGCTTTCCATCGATGCCGTCCTGCTTGAGGGCTTCTATTACGGCCTGTGCGCGCTGGATGCTGAGAGTCATCTGTCCGTTAGGCTTGTTTACGTCTGCCGTGTGGCCTTCCACTATGATTGAATAGTTGCCGCCGTCTGCAAGTGCAGTCTTTATCTGCTTTGCAATCAGGCTTACGCGGGGGCGCTCTTCCGGCAAAAGTTCGGTTGAGTCAGCTATGAAGCGGAGGTCGCTTATGGTAAGGGTAAGCTCCATGCCGCCAGTTGGTGAGTCTTCAAGAGTTATGTTTGGAACAGTGTCCCTTTCTTTTTCCAGTTCCTTCTGAATCTTTGTGTAGTCCAGGTAGTACTTTGTGTTGCGCTCGGGCGCTGTTACCACGCGGGAAATTTCCTTTTCTCCCAAAAGGATTACGACCTTGCCGTTCTTTAGGAGCTCACGGTTCTGGGGAACTGTTGCTATGCGCAGATAGTCGTCGTAGGAGATTACCGGGTCGCAGCGGTTAACGCCGTAGACTTTCTTTGCCATAATCCAGAGGGGGTCCTTTCCGGCTCTTTCCGTGATGCCGCGGGGGCCTGTTGCAGTCATGTATTCAACTATACCGGTTGACTTGGCTGTTTCCGGCTCCACCATGTTGCGCTCGTATACAAGGGTCATGTTTTCGTCCCAGATGCGGGGGAAAAGGCAGGGGCTTACCTGGCTTGTGGTGAATTCGCCCTGTATTGGCAGGGAACCCCTTGCGTCGATTATGATTCCGCTGTAGGGGCGGGACGCTATGCGGTCAATAGGGAGTTCCTGGACGTATGGCTTTCTGTGCTTTATGATGAGCTGGCCTATGTCTTGCAGCTTGATTGTGTTTGTGGTCTTTAGGTTGTTCGTCCCCTGGTGGAAATAGGCCGGGGTCTGCTTGCTTCTGTCTATGATGTGGGTCAGCTCTTCCAGTGTGAGGCTTCCCTCGCGCACAAGGTCTTCTATGGTGCGGGTGTCGTCCACGTAGAGAGAGAGCAGCGGGTCCTTTACCAGGATGGGAAGGTCCATCTTGATTCTGTTTACGGCAAGAGACTTTCCGCTGGGCATGGGAATTCCGGCCTTTACGACATTCATTGAGATGTCGGAGATGAAGGCCTGCTTAGTCCAGTCAACGCGGCTTTCCGAACTGATGATGGACTTGTCGCGGGAGGCGTTTGCCGCAGCATAGGCTTTTTCTTCTGCATCACGGATTTCCTCTTCCGTAAAGCCCTGCATCCTGAATTCGGCATGGCTTTCGGCAGAACTGGACTGTGCCGCCGCATTTGAAGCGCCTAGGCTCGTCAATATAAAAAACAGGCCGCTTGCGGCAATCAATACTTTCTTTTGCATGACTTTCTTTTGCATGTATACTTCCCCTAATTGAATATCGGCACAATTAGCTTTTTACCAATAGATAAAACCTTTTTTTCGCTTATTTCGTTAACGGAGCAAAGGTCTTCCACCGTGATTCCGTACCTGCGGGAAATTCCCCAGAGGGAATCGCCTTCTTTTACGGTGTACATTACGGCATCCGTGGCAACACCCTGCTTCTTGAGTTTTTCCTCCGTGTCGGCGGGCATGTCTCCTGGCAGCCTTAAAGAGTAAACCTCTCTTGCTGGCGTACAGTTACGGAAAAGTGCTGGGTTCAGCGTCTTTACCCTGGTCTTACTAACGCCTGTTGCCTTTGAAATTTGGTTAAAGCTGAACATTCCGGCTGTTTTTATGTAGGTGAATTTTTCGGGCTCCACGTTTTCTATTGCTTTTACGGCTTCTTCAATGCCTGTTGCACCGTAGTAGTGGGCATTTTCTATTATGTCTGCTATGGCAAGGAGCTTGGGCACGTACAAAATGGATTCTTTTTTAAGGATTTCGTTTTCTGCAAGGTACCAGAAGTCTTTGCCCGGGTTTTTCTTTACGAATTTGCCCATTGCCCCAGCCCCGCAGTTGTAGGCGGCAAGGGCAAGCTCCCAGTCTCCAAAGAAGCGGAAGTTGTACTCCAGCTTGGAAAGGGCTGCGTCTGTGGACTTCCATGGATCTCTCCTTTCATCGTACCAGCTGTCTTTTTCCAGGTAGGGTGCCATTGAATTTGCCATGAACTGCCAGATTCCTGTTGCGCCTGAGCGGGAAACAGCGTTAGGCAGGTAGTTTGACTCTACGATAGGAAGGTACTGCAGGATAAGGGGCATGTTGCGCTCCTTTAGCTGCTCTAGAATGTAGGGCAGGTAGGGGGCTGCATTTTCCAGTGAGCGCACGAGGACTTTCTGGCCGGATGCTGTAAGGTACTGCCTTAGGAATTTCTGGCTAAGCTCGTGCTCAATTCCGGGAAGCTCAAGTTCCTTACGGCGAACTCCGTTTTGCGTTTCTTCGCCGGACTTCATTGCGGCAACTTCTTCTTCTATTAGGGTTGCTTTGTCCTTTTCCTTGGCCTTTTTGCTTTTGGAGGACTTTTTCTTCTTCTTTTTTAGCTCTTCCTGAATCTCTTTTTCAAGCAGCTGATCCTGTTCGCTTGCGTAGGTGTCGGAAGCGTCAAAAAGGCTTTCCTGGGAAATGTCCTTGCCGTCAGCGTCCTTTGTGTTTGCGGAGGCAAGTTCCTGGGCACTTGCGCAGGATGTCATGAAGACCAGGCATGAAAGCGCAATGAGGAAAAGCTTTCTCGCAAAAGCCGGACGGATTTTTTTTGCTCTTGGCAGGAAACAGTCCCTCTTTTTCAGATTAAAGCCTACCCCCGGCTGGAAGGGCCCGCGCAAGCGGGTTGCCGAAAGGCAATGGAGGGGGTAGGGGCCCCCGGAACCCTGGAAGGCGGGTTTGCAAAGACAAGCTGGTCCAGAAAAGAATTTAAAAGAAAGAAAAGAGAATTTCATAATTACATTTTGTCTCCGTAATAGATTCCGGCCCATTCCCAGTTTCCGTGTACTTTTGGGTCAACGGGAAAATTTATCTTCCGGAAGTAGAAATACCATACCTTGGAATTTGTCCATCCCCATGTGCGAAGGTATGCCTCGGTGGGGGTGGAAATCTCGTCCAGTGTGTCGTTGAAGCGGATTCTGTTTCCCCTCATGTAGTCGCTCGCATAGAATGTTGCCTGCGGATTACTTGAATTTTCGTCCTGCCGCCAAGATATGTTAAAGAAATTTACGCGGGACTTGTAGCTGTCCAGCTGGCCGGGGTTGTAGGTGGAGATGGCTTTTTTTACCGCCGCCACAAGTTCGTCCAGTGTCTCGAAGGTCCAGTTTTTGCTTGAGTTGTAGAAGTCCACGAACTGCCTTGCGTTTGCAAATGCGTTGGGAAGGTCTGAAATTCTGATTGTGGATGCGTCGTCCTGAGCAAGGAACTGCCTGAATGCGCGCAGGGCCAGAGCCCATTCCCCCTCTTTTTCGTATTCAAGTGCCAGGCGGACGTACAGCTCGGTGATTTTTACCTTGTCGGGGAAGCGGGTGATAAGCTGGTTGAAGTAGGAAATCCTGTTGGTGGGGTTCTGGCTTATCTGGATGAGGTGCTGCAGGCTCATGAAGTGGACGGAAAGCCTTTCGCCCGAGTTTGAGGTAATCATCAGGTCGTTGTAGTTGTTGATGATGCGCTCAAAGTAGTATTCTGCGACCGGCTTGGAGTCTATTTCCAGGTAGGTGTTGGCCGTTACCAGGAGCCAGTAGGCGTTGTACTTGTCGTCCGGGTGGTTTTCCACCCATTCGGAAAGGAAGAGGATGAGGCCTGGATAGTCCTTTTGCGAAAGCATGTTCTGCGCAATGTTCTTGATTACTGCAAAACGCGTCTCTTCCGAAATGTCCTTTTTTTCCAGCAGTATGCCCAGCTGTTCCTGGTTGTATTCGTAGGTCGTTTCCCTGATTTTCTGCGCCTTGCCCTTGCAGGAAAAAAAGACCGCTGTGCTTGCGGCTGCAAGGAAAATGCCCGCACAGATGAGGGCTGCCCTTTTTTTTGTCTGAAACATACGGTATTTTAGCAGTTATGCCGATTTCTTTCAATGGTGCGTGTTGGTAAGAAAAAAAAATCCGTTCCCTGAGCCCGTCGAAGGGAATATTCCCAAAAAAGGCATTTGTTAACAAGCGGGGTTCTTAGGGGAACCCCCTAAGCGGTGCTGGAAATGTGGGGAGGTTTGGAGGGGAACTTGCAACGAAGTTTCCAGCAGGAAAACCCGCTTCCGAGTAGACAACTTTTTTTACGTTAAAAAAGTTGCCCCTCCAAGTTAGGGGTCCAAGGGCCCACCCTTGAAAAATAGTATTTTTCATTTTTTTAGAGTTTACATTTTTTTTAGAGATTTTTGGTAGATTTTTTCAATTTCCTATTGACATATTTATAAAAATGGAGTATTTTAATATTAGCTTGTAAATAAGCTGATAAACTCTCTCCGATGTCCAGATTTCTGGACGTAGGGGCTGCGGGCGCGTTGTCGTTCACAGCCCCTATTTTTTTGTCCGCAGGCCAATTTTACCTGCGCTTCTGTTTTTCCCGCCGTATCTTGTGGTCTTTCCGCCGCCTTTCTTGCCTTTTTCGCATAAAATTAGTAGATTAAGAGCAGAATAAAATGCAAGGGGAAGCGAATGAATTCCATAGACAGCGCAATCGACAACATTCTTGAGTCCTACAAAAAGTACGGCGGAATAAACCTGGAGGAGGCTAACGACTTTCCCAACCGCGAAAACGTGGTGAACGTGTTGCGCGACATACAGTGCCTTATATTTCCCGGCTTCCGTATTGCAGAAGACCTTGACTCCCAGAACCTGCGCTTTGTTACCGGCGAGCGCGTGAACCGCATAATTTCCATGCTCACCCGCGAGATAAAAAAGGCCCTGGTCTACGTAATCCAGGACGACATGGTAAAAAAGACCCACTGCTTTGCCCTGGCGGAACAGACAAGCCGTGCTTTAATAGAAGAAATCCCGGAACTCCGCCGCAAGATAGGCCTGGACGTACAGGCCGCCTACATTGGAGACCCCGCCGCAAAGTCAACCGAAGAGGTAATCGTCTCCTACCCCTGCCTTGAGGCCATCACAACCTACCGCATAGCCCATTTCCTCTGCAAGGCCGGCGTTCCCGTAATCCCCCGCATCATGAGTGAGCATGCCCACGGCAAGACCGGAATAGACATAAACCCCGGGGCGGAAATAGGCGAAAGCTTCTTTATTGACCATGGAACTGGCGTTGTAATAGGCGAAACCTGCGTCATAGGCAACAACGTAAAAATCTACCAGGGCGTAACCCTTGGGGCTCTCAGCGTAAAAAAGAACCTGATGGATAAAAAAAGGCATCCTACTATAGAAGACAACGTGACAATCTATGCGAACGCCACGATACTGGGCGGCGAAACCGTAATCGGAGCCGGCAGCACAATAGGCGGAAACACTTGGGTGACAAAATCCGTGCCTCCCAATACCCTTTTTACCCAGAGCGGCAGCGGACGCTGATTTTTCTTTCTCTCTCGGAGCCACCGTCCTGTATTACTGTGTCCGGCCACTACGTGCCCGTCCAGCCATGCAATTTCTACCCGCTTTCCAGGGTTCCGGCATCCGCCTCCATTGCCTGTCGGCAACCGCTGCGCGGCCCTTCCAATCGGGGCTAGGCTTTATATGCTGTACCCTGCCCCAAAAAATCCATCCGTGGATTTTTTGGGGATCGGAGATTTGCAAGGCAAATCTCCGCGCTGCAAAGCCGCCATCCATGGCTCTATGATTATTGGCAAGGAAGAGAAAAAAAAACTTTTTTCATGGGGCAACAAACGAGAATATTTGAAAAAAATCATATGTAAGAATAGGGGTTCTTAGGGGGAACCCCTAAGCGGTGCTGGAAAGGTGGGGTGGTTTGGAGGGGAGGAAAACCCGCTTCCGAGTAGAGGTTTCC